>JADMIO010904309.1_pt1 | contig 119418 bp, 102 predicted proteins | sample 8958161 | NCBI WGS metagenome assembly JADMIO01 (sample SAMN16585339, study PRJNA669376) | soil metagenome | isolation source: Crop rotation soil | place: USA: Cullars Rotation, Alabama | collected 2011 | reverse complement strand
CGCGACAACTTGTCCACGTGGAATTCTAAGCTTAGGATCCCAATGTGCTGGAAAGAACGATCGGAAGCCGATGAGCCCGCGCGCCGGGATCCGGAACTCCAGGCGGATGCGGCCGGACCCGTTGTTGATCATCTTGGTCATCGTGCCGCGGCGCTGGCCGACCTGCGCGATGACCACGCCCTGGAACTCCTCGGCCACGTCGATGACGAGCTCCTCGACCGGCTCGACCTTCACGCCGTTGATCTCCTTGACGACGACTTCCGGGCGGGAGACCTGCAGTTCGAAGCCCTCGCGGCGCATCATCTCGATGAGGATGGACAGCTGCAGCTCGCCGCGGCCGAAAACCTTCATCTGTTCCGGCGTCTCGGTGGGCTCGACGCGGATCGAGACGTTGCCGAGCAGCTCGCGATCGAGCCGATCCTTGATCTGTCGCGAGGTGACGAACTGCCCGTCGCGGCCGGCGAAGGGCGACGTGTTGACGCCGAAGATCATCGACACCGTCGGCTCGTCGACCGCGATGTTGTGGATGGGCATCGGATTCTCGGGGTCGGTAATCGTCTCGCCGATCATGATGTTCTCGATGCCCGCGAGACAGATCACGTCGCCGGCGGCCGCTTCGTTGACCTCGACGCGCTTGAGGCCGTCGAACATGTAGAGCTTGGTCACCCGGGTCTTCTGTACTGTGCCGTCCAGCTTGCAGACGCCGATCTCGTCGCCGACCTTGACGCGGCCGTTGAAGATGCGGCCGATCGCGATGCGGCCGACGTATTCACTGGCGTCCAGATTGGCGACCAGCGCCTGGAGCGGCGCGTCCGGCGATCCATGCGGCGCCGGCAGGCGCGCGATCACGGCGTCGAACAACGGCCGCAGGTCCTCACCCGGCGTCTCGAGCTCGGTCGACGCCGTGCCGCTCTTGGCGTTCGTGTAGAGGACCGGGAATTCGAGCTGGTCTTCGGTCGCGTCCAGGTCGATGAACAGGTCGTACACCTCGTTCAGGACTTCCTTCGGGCGCGCGTCCGAGCGGTCGATCTTGTTGATCACGAGAATCGGTGCGAGCCCGCGCTCCAGCGCTTTCCGGAGCACGAACCGCGTCTGCGGCAGCGGTCCCTCCGACGCGTCAACCAGGAGCATCACGCCATCGACCATCGAAAGGGTCCGCTCGACCTCGCCGCCGAAGTCCGCGTGGCCCGGCGTATCGACGATGTTGATGAGGTGCTGGTTGTAGTGGACCGCCGTGTTCTTGGCCAGAATCGTGATTCCGCGCTCCCGCTCGAGTTCGTTGGAGTCCATGACCCGTTCCGCCACGCGTTCGTTGGAGCGGAAGATGCCGCTCTGGTGAAGCAAGGCGTCCACGAGGGTGGTTTTGCCGTGGTCGACGTGGGCAATGATGGCCACGTTGCGCACGTTCGGATTGGCGATCTCCTTATGGGCGGAAACGTCTGATGACATCTTCCCAGTATATCGGGCTCTGGGCTCTCGGCTCTGGGCTCTACGGGCTCTCGGCTCCAGGGGCAGAGCCGCCAAAGCCCAGAGCCCCGAGCCGCGAGCCCTGCCGCCCCAACCCCGGCTGCTATGATCGCCTTCTCTTGCGTCTGACGTTTGCTCAGCTCAATTTCACGGTCGGGGCGTTCGACGCCAACCTCGAGCGCATGCGGGAGGCCGTAGGGGCCGCCGAGGCCGCCGGGTCCGAGCTGGTGGTCTTCTCGGAGCTCGCGACGACCGGGTATCCGCCGCGCGACCTGCTGATGCACGATCGCTTCGTCGACGCGAATCTGGAGACCCTCGAGCGTCTCGCGCGGATGTCGACAGGGCGTCTCGCGATTCTCACCGGTTTCGTCGACCGCAATCCCTCTAGTCCGGGCAAGGCGCTGTTCAATGCCGCGGCGCTCTGCCACAGCGGCCGCGTCGTGGAGCGGCGCTACAAGTCGCTGCTCCCGACCTACGACGTGTTCGACGAGGACCGCTATTTCGAGCCGGCACGGCACGTCGCACCCGTCGAATGGCGCGGGGCGAAGCTGGGCGTCACGATTTGCGAAGACGTCTGGAACGACAAGGAGCTGTGGCCGCGGCAGCTCTACCATCGCAATCCGGTCGAGGAACTCGTCGCGGCCGGCGCGGACCTGCTCCTCAATATTTCGGCGAGCCCCTTCAGCCTCGACAAGGCCGGCCTGCGCCGCCGCCTGATCACCAACGACGCCGTCGCGCACGGCCGCTACTTCTTCTACCTGAACCAGGTCGGCGGCAATGACGAGCTGATCTTCGACGGCCATTCGATCGGCGTCGCCCCCGACGGGCGCGAAGTGCTCCGCGGCGCCGAATTCGCCGAGGATCTGTTGACGATCGACGTGCCGGTCGGCGCCGACGCGTCCGTCGTGCCGCTCCTGCGGGACGTGTCGACGACCGACGAAGAGCGCGCCTACCATGCGCTCGTGCTGGGCCTCCGCGACTACACGCGCAAGTGCGGGTTCTCGCGGACGGTCATTGGCCTGTCCGGCGGTGTGGACTCGGCGGTGACGGCCTGTCTGGCGGCCGACGCGCTCGGGGCCGACGAGGTCATCGGCGTCGCGATGCCCGCGCGGTATTCGTCGGAGCACAGCGTCACCGACGCGGAGGCGCTCTCGCGCGCGCTCGGCATCCGTTACGAGACGATTCCTATCGATCCCGTGTTCCAGGCCTACCTGGACACGCTGGCGCCCGTCCTCGGGGCCGGTCCGCTCGGAGCGACCGAGGAGAACCTGCAGGCACGCGTCCGCGGCGCCACGCTCATGGCGTTGTCGAACCGGCTCGGCGCGCTGCTGCTGACCACCGGCAACAAATCAGAACTCGCGGTCGGCTATTGCACGCTCTACGGCGACATGTGCGGCGGTCTCGCGGTGATCAGCGACGTGCCGAAGCTGCTCGTCTACCGGCTCGCGCGGTTCATCAACCGCACGCGCGAGATCATTCCGGAGTCGACGCTGACCAAACCGCCGAGCGCCGAGCTCCGGCCCGATCAGAAGGACACCGATTCCCTGCCTCCGTACGACGTGCTCGATCCGATCATTGCCGCGTACGTGGAGCAGCATCTCGACGCCGACCAGATCGCCCGGCTGGGCTTCGACGCGGCGACGGTCGCCGACGTCGTCCGCCGGATCGATGCGAGCGAATACAAACGCCGGCAGGCCGCCCCGGGACTCAGGATTTCATCGAAAGCGTTCGGCGTCGGCAGGCGCTACCCGATCGCGGCGCAGTACTAGCGGGTTTCCCGATTTTCAGTACTTCGCCGTGTCCCTGATCGCCTTCAGCACGTCGGTCGATCCCGGCAGAATGGCGTCTTCGAGATCGGGGTAGTAGGCGACCGGCGTGTCGAGCGCGGCCACGCGGCGAACGGGGGCGTCGAGATGGTCGAAGTGGTCGCTGGCAATGCGCGCGGCAATCTCGGCGCCGAAGCCGCACGTGAGCTGGTCTTCGTGGGCGACGACGACGCGGTTCGTCCGGCGGACCGCGTCGGCAATCCCATCCCAGTCGCACGGGGCGATCGTGCGCAGGTCCACGACCATCGCGCTGATGCCGTCCTTCTCCGCCTGTTGAGCCGCCAGCAGGGAGCGCTGCACCAGCGCGCCCCAGGTGATCACGACGACATCCGTGCCCTGACGCCGCACGGCCGACTTGGCGAACGGAATGGTGTAGTGCGGTCCCGGGTACGCACTCTTGTTGTACGTCTGGCGGTAGAGGTGCTTGTGCTCGAGAAACAGCACAGGGTCCTCGCTCCGGATCGCGGTTCGCAGCAGGCCGGCCGCATCCTCGGCGTTCGACGGATAGACGACGCGCAGGCCCGGGCAGTGGGCGAAGATGCTCTCGCCCGACTGGCTGTGATACACGGACCCGCCGCGCAGGTATCCACCGATGGCCACGCGAATGACCATCGGACACGCGAACATGTTGTTGGAGCGATAGCGCAGCATCGACACCTCGTCGCGCAGCTGCATCATCGCGGGCCAGATGTAGTCGAAGAACTGAATCTCGACGACGGGCTTGAGCCCGCGCAGCCCCATGCCGCACGCGCGGCCGACGATCGCCGCTTCGGCGAGCTGGGAATTGAAGACGCGCGTCGGGCCGAACATCCGCTGCAGATTCAGCGTGACCTTGAACACGCCGCCCTTGCCCTGCACTTCACTCAGCGTCTCGTGGCGCGTCGCATCCGCGACGTCCTCGCCGAAGACGACGATGCGCGGGTCGGCCGCCATCTCGTCCTTCAGCGTGTGATTGATCGCCGCCACCATCGTGTCCACCGGTCCCTGCGGCTCCGGTGCGGTGTCGAACCGCCGCGACGTCGGATCCACGGTCGGCGAGTAGACGTAGAGCTCGGCCGTCTCGCGCGCCGGCTTGGGCGCCTTCACGGCCGAATCGGCGGCCTCGTTCACCTCGCGGTCGACGTCCTTCGCGATCTCCGCGAGGTCGGCGTCCGAGATGTCGTGCGTGCGCAGGACCGCCGCGAACTTCGTGAGGGGGTCGCGCGTGATCTCGTCCGCGCGTTCGGCGGCCGTCTTGTACCAGCGCTCGTCGTCTGAATGCGAGTGCGAGTACGGCCGGACGCACGTCGCGTGGACGAGTGCCGGCCCGCGGCGCTCGCGGCACCAGGACACCGCCTCGAGCATCGCGCCGTAGCTCTCGAGGATGTCCGTGCCATCGGCGCGCAGGACTTTCAGGTTCGGGAAGGACTCGACCAGCCGCGAGATGCTCCCGCCCGGGGTTTGCGCCTCCACGGGAACGGAGATCGCGTACCCGTTGTCCTCGACGACGAAGACGACGGGCAGCTTGTGAAGGCACGCGGCGTTGAGCGACTCCCAGAACTCGCCTTCGCTCGTGGCGCCGTCGCCCACCGAGCAGTAGGTGACCTCGTCGCGCTTGTACTTCGACGCTCGATCGGTGATCTCGGGGATGCGGTCGTAGAGCAGCGCGGCCTCGGCACAGCCAACGGCCTGTACGCACTGCGTGCCCGTGGCGCTCGACTGCGAGACGATGTGCAGAGCGGCGTCGCCCCAGTGTGAGGGCATCTGCCGGCCGCCGCTCGTCTTGTCCTCGCTGGACCCGACCCCCGCCAGGAACATCTCCCGAGGCGTCATGCCGAGCGCCAGGCACAGCGCGCGGTCGCGGTAGTAGGGATAGAACCAGTCATAGCCCGGCCGCAGCGCCATGGCGGCCGCGACGAGGATGCCTTCGTGGCCGGCGCCGCTGATCTGGAAATAGAGCAGGGACTGGTTCTTGAGAACGATTTCCTTGTCGTCGATCCTCCGCGACAGGAGCATCGTCCGGTACATCCAGACGAGGTCGTCGCGCGTAAGCTCGTCGACTGGTTTGGCGTCGGCTGATGCGTGAGGAGCGGCCGGCCGGAGGGAAATGGCTCGAGTGTTCGACAGCGTGCTGCTCTTCATCAGGGGGATCCCCGTCGGGGTGACCCGACGCCCGCGCAACCGGTCGATTATACTCCTCTGAACTTTCCATGGCCCGCCGCGTTCAGCTTTTCCGGTGGGAGGAACTGCCGCTCGAAAAAGTGACGGAAATGGTCGCCCGCAAGGTGATCGCCAGTGCACATACGAGCCTGACCCAGGCGTATTTGAAAAAGGGCGCCGTGGTGCCGCAGCACTCCCAGCCGGCCGATATGACCATTTACGTCCTCCAGGGGGCGCTGCGGGCCCGCGTGGAGGGCGAGGACGAGGTGACGGTGCGGGAGAACGAAGCCCTCGTCATCGCCGCGGGCACGCGGTACGAGACCGAGAGTCTTGACGACACCTTCGTGCTGACGGTGACCGCGATATAGACGGCGCCGGTTCGAATTCGAGGTTCCGCGCTCTGGAGTTCTGAGTTCTCGAGCGTCTCCGCTGACCCCAGGAGGTTTCCGTGGCCTTTTTCGTCGTAATCGGCATTCTCGTGCTCGTTGGTTTCTGGGGCATCGCCGCCTACAACGGGCTCATCGGCTTGAAGAATCAGAAGGACAACGGCTGGAAGCAGATCGACGTCCAGTTGAAGCGGCGCCACGACCTGATTCCGAACCTGGTGAACACGGTCAAAGGCGCCATGGAGTTCGAGCGCGACACGCTGACGGCGGTCATGGAAGCGCGCAACCGGGCGATGGCGGCCGCCAGCCCCGCGGATGCCGGCGCCCGCGAAGGCGCGCTGACGCAGGCGCTCGGACGGCTCTTCGCCGTCGCGGAGAACTACCCGCAGCTGCGCGCCAACGAGAACGTGAAAATGCTCCAGGAGGAGCTGTCGGGCACCGAGAACAAGATCGGCTTCGCGCGGCAGTTCTACAACGATATCGCGACGAAGTACAACATCAAGCGCGAGACCTTTCCGACCAACTTCATCGCCAATTCGTTCAACTTCCAGCGCGCGGAGCTCTTCGAGATCACCGACGCGAACGAGCGCGCGGTGCCTGCGGTCGATCTGACGATGAAGAAATAGGCGGCGGGCTGCGGGCGCTAGGCGACGGGCTGGACGGGCCGGATCCTGTTCCCATGAACCTTCTCGAACAACAGGCCGCCAACCGGCGCCGCACGTGGGTCGTGATGGCGATCTTCGTCGCGCTGCTCGCGCTGGTGGGCGCCGGCGTCGACGCCTTCGTGATGGGCAACGGCGGCACGTTCATGCCGTTTGCCACGACGGCCGCGCTGGCGATCGGCGGAGGCCAATCCTGGTGGAGCCTGCGCTTCGGCGACCGGTCCGTGCTGGCGTCGGCGGCGGCCGTTCCGCTCGCGACGCGCCTGGCCGAAGCCGCGTCCGACGATGAACGGCTGCGCTATCGACAGTTCCAGAACATCGTCGAAGAGATGTCGATCGCCGCGGGCATCCCGGTTCCGCAGGCCTACGTCATCCCCGATCCCGATCCCAACGCCTTCGCAACCGGACGCGATCCTGCGCATGCGTCGATCGCCGTGACGGACGGACTCCTGCAGATGCTGTCGCGCGAGGAGCTTCAGGGCGTCGTCGCGCACGAGCTGGGGCACGTGCGCAATCTGGACATCCGGTTGATGACGGTGGTCGCCGCGCTGGTGGGCGCGCTCGCGCTGCTCGCCGACTGGACGGGCCGCGCCATGCGGTTCGGCGGCACGCGCCGATCGGCGAAGCGCGAAAAAGGCGGAGGGAACCTGCTGTTTTTCGCCGTCTGGATTGTCGCCGTGATGCTCGCCCCGGTCGTGGGGCGCCTGCTGGCACTGGCCGTGTCCCGGCGGCGTGAGTACCTCGCCGACGCGACGGGCGCGGAGCTGACCCGCAATCCCCTGGGACTGGCCGGCGCGCTGGAAAAAATCGAGAACGCCGTCGAGCCGACGCCGTCCATCAAGCAGGGAACGGCGCATCTCTGTATCGCCGATCCGCTCGGCCGTTCCCTCAGTGAGCGCGAAGGGACGTGGGCCGAGCTGTGGGCGACGCACCCGCCAATGAAGAAGCGAATCGCGGCGTTGCGGGAGATGGGCTACGTGCCGGCGAGGGAGACCCGATAACGTCGAGCAGGTTGCGACATTGGCGTCGCGCCGGGCCTTAGCCCGGCGATCCAGCGAAGGCGCGCGCAATTTCGCAACGTGCTCTTGCAACTCAGAACTCGAGTTGCCAGCGCTTTCTAATGGATCCGTCTCGTCCAGTCGTCGTTTTTTCCGCCTTTGTGGACGTTGAACTTCCGCCGCATGCGTTCCATGCGCCAGCGCGACAGGCGGTACTGCAGTTCCAGCCGGATGTCCCGCGGACTCTTCAGTGCCAGCCATCCGACCAGAAGGCCGCCGAGGTGCGCCACGTTCGCCACGCCGTTGCCACTCGTGCCGATCGCGGAAAAGAACGCGATGGCGCCGATGATGAGCGCCACCATGCGGGCCGACAGCGGGAAGACGAACATGAACAGGATCTGCCGATGCGGGAAGAGCAGGGCCCAGGCCATCAGCAGGCCGTAGACGGCGCCTGACGCACCGATCGTCGCCACGTCGTACGACGACACGGCCCAGGAAAAGGGCAGAAGGGAAACCAGCAGACTGCAGACGCCGGCGCCGATCCCCGTGACGAAGTAGTACTTCGTGAAGCCGACCGTTCCCCAACGGCGCTCGAGATCGACGCCGAACATCCAGACCGCCAGCATGTTGAACAGGATGTGGCTCAGCGCCGAGGGCGAATGGACGAACAGGTAGGTCGTGAGCTGCCACGCGCGACCTTTGTCGAGCACCGCGGCCGGCGTCAGGCCCAGCCACTCGATCACCGGTTTCGGCCAGACGAACGTGACGAGAAACAGCGCGACGTTGGCGATGATGATCGCGCGAACGGCTGGAGTGATCGGACCCGGCCCGAACTGGACCGCGGAGTTGGACGTTGGAAAGCGCGCCACGACTGGATGCTAGCAGAGGCTCAGGGCGCAGGGCGTCACGGTTTGCGGCCGCGGCGAAGGGCGCGGCTGAACAGGGCGCGCACCTCGAACAATCGCATCAGGTGAGCCAGCGACAGATACAGCCCGCCGTAGACGCCAATCAGGAGCACGCCGCGCAGGACGAGCTGGTCGGCCGGCACGAACCATCGCAGGCTGGTCGCAACGGCGGCGGCACTGAGTGCGGCGATCCACGTCTTGCTCATCAGGGGGACGGGGATGGCGAGCGATCCGATCCGCGACTGCAGCGATCTCCTGAGAAGCGCGAATTCCACCCAGCCGGCAAAGCCGGCCGAGATCGTCAGGCCGGCCGCGCCCCACTTGAGATCGATCCCGATGAGGGGAGGAACGGTGATCGCCAGCAGGTAGCCAAGAGCCGCGACGAGCGCGACGCGAATCACGGCGAACCGTGTCGGCGTCTTCGTGTCGCCGAGGGCATAGAACGCGTTCGAATAGAGCCGCGCGATCGTCGTCGCGAGCAGGCCGACGGCCGACCCCGCCAGAATGCCCCAGTCGTAACGCGTATCGGCGGCCGTGAAGTGGCCGCGCTGGAACAACATCGCGAACATGACGTCGCCCAGAAACAGGAATGCGACGACGGAGGGCACGACCAGAACCACGATCATCTGCTGGGCATTGACCAGCTGGCGCCGCATCGCGTCCGGCAGCCCGTCGGTCATCGTCATGGCGAGCGTCGGGAGAGCCGCCGACGAGATCGCCATCCCGAACAGCGCCACGGGGAGCTGGTACAGCTGCTGCTGATTCGCGAGCGCGGAGACGGCACCTGAGCCGTCCGGCAGCCAACTCGCGATGACGCTGTCGACGAGCGCGCTGATTTGCACGACGCCCCGCGTGAAGATCACGGGCAGCGACGCCCAGAGCACCTGGCGCACGTAGGGGCCGAGTTCGATGGGCGTCATGCCGCGACGGAACGTCATCACGCGCCAGACGCCGGGCAGCTGCACGCCGAGCTGGAGAGCGGCACCGGCGACGGCCGCCCAGGCGAGCGCGATCGCGACTCGCGGCAGCTCGTCGAGCCTCGCGTCGTGATAGTGGACGAGCGCCGCGATGATGGCGCCGTTCCAGAGCACCGGCGCCACGTACGACAGGAAGAACTTGTGATGGCTGTTCAGGATCGCCAGACACCACGCCGACAGCACGAGCAGACCGATGCCCGGAAAGAGAATGCGAACGAGCCGAATCGTCAGCTCGCGCTTCTCGCCTTCGAAGCCCGGCGCGTTCAGGGTGACCAGGGCCGACGTCCAGATCAGACCGGCGAGGACGAGGATCAGCGTGATGACGGCGAGCACGGCAAGGACCGCGCGCGCGACGCGGTCGGCACCGGCCCGGTGCTCCTTGTTCAGCAACCCCGCGTAGACCGGGATCAGCGAGGCGGACAGGACGCCCTCGCCGAGCAGGTTCTGGAGGAAATTCGGGATGCGCAGGGCCGCGTTGAACGCCTCGGCCACCTCTCCCTGCCCGAACAGGCGGGTCAGGAGCATCGTCCTGACATAGCCCGCGATCCGGCTCAGGACCATGCCCGCGCCGACCAGAATGGCGGAAATCGAAAGGGAGGCGCCGGCTCGCCGCTCGGATCGCCCGTCGGAGGACATCTGGCCGGATTCTATCCGACCGGCTTGAACGGCTTGAGAACGCTGGGGTTAGGCCTGAAAAAGTTCGGGGGCCTCAATCCCTGCAGATTGGGGCCCCCGCCCGGAGGATGGATGAGAGGCTCGTCTCAGCCTTTCACCTTGGTTAGACGCCGTCTCGCGGAAAAGGTTTGACGGAAAAGCTATCCGGCCAGATGTTTTTTCACGGCCTCGCTCAACGCGCGGCCGTCGACGGTCTGACCGGCGAGCCTGGCCGTGACCGCCTTCATCACTTTGCCCATGTCCTTGGGACTCGTTGCGCCAGTTTCGGCCACGGCGGACACGATCGCCTGCTGGATGGCCGCCTCGTCCGCGGCCGGCGGAAGGTAACGCTGCAGAAGGTCGATTTCCGCCTGCTCCTTGTCGGCAAGCTCCGGGCGCCCGCCCGCGCGGAACTGATCGATCGAGTCGCGCCGCTGCTTGACGAGCGAGTTCACCACCTGCAGGGACTCTGCCTCGTCCAGCCGGCGGCCCTTTTCGACCTCACGGTTCATCAGCGCTGCCTTCAACATGCGCAGGGGCGCGAGGGACACTTGATCTTTCTGTCGCATCGCCGCGGCGATGTCCTGGGTAACTTGTTCGAAGAGTGTGGGCATGGGAACTTTCAGGGCTCTCGCCTCTAGCCTCCGGGCTCTGGGAGCCTCCGTCAATGATCGAGATCCGAATCTCCCAGAGTCACGTGCCATGTTTCGCGGTTCGTGTAGTAGTCGGCCGGGACGTCGATGGCATTGATCTTCGCGACGAACTCGATGCCGGCCTTGCGGCGCTGGTAGTAGCCTGACTGCCTGAGCAGTTTGCGGAACGGTTCGTTGGCCGCGAACGTGCGGATCTTGTCCGAGTCGGCGGCGCGGGCTTCACGATCGATCCACCGCAACAACGTGAGCATTCCCGACGCGTCGTCAGGGTCCGTCAGGAAATCCACCAGCAGCGTGACCCGGCCGCGCGGTTCCTGCACATGCCGATACACGGCGTATCCCGCCGCGCCGTCGTCGCGCATGAGCGCGGCCGCGATGTAGCGCACGTGCGGCGCCTGGATGTACTTCCAGTTCAGATAGCTGGCATCCCGCCGCGCGGCGAACGCGAACTTGTGACGCACGCGCTCCCAGAGACGGGAAAAGCTGTCGTCGAAATGGCGGATCGGCTGCACCTCGCCCTCGAGCGGTTTCATCCGCGCGACGCGGCGAATCCAGGGCAGCGTCACGTAGGACACGAAGCGGTTCAGCCCGGTCGGCAGCGTCGGATTACGAAGCGCCCGCCGGCTGAGGGGCTTGACCAGGCAGGTGACAGGCCCGACATTCGGCCACGACATCTTTTCGAACAGCCGCGCGGACGATTCGGAGAGGCCGAGGCCCAGCGACGCGCCGTTCTCGCGATCCCACGTACGGAAGAGCATGTCGCCGAGGCCCTGGCGCTGCCGTTCCGGCGCGACCATGACATCGGTTCCCCACGACGCGTCGATCTCACGTCCGAGCACGGACAGACGCACCGGCATGGTGGCGTATTGTCCGACGACGGTCGCGCCTTCCCGTGCGATCCAGATGCGGGGGTTGTCGGCGGGCACCTGCGGGTTGCGGCGATACTGCCAGTCCCATCTCAACCGGCTCGCGTCGGCGGCATCAGGTCCGAACACGCGCCGATAGAGCGCCTCGACCTGGCGCCGATCTTCGGGACGGTAGCGATCGATCTCGGCCATCTCCTGGAAGGCGGCCTTCCCTGTCCGCCTGCGGGCTCTTCGCGTCGCGCGTACCGGCGATGGTCGCCGCGCGTCGCGTCTGCGGCATCCCAAACGCAGGAAAACCCTGAACTATAGTAGCCGAGTGCCAGCGGGACCTCCGGATCTCAGCATGATCCTGCCGACGTACAACGAGCGCGATCGTCTCGAAGAGCTCGTCACGGCGGTCTTCACCGCCTGCGATCGCGCTGACGTGCATCTCGAACTCATCGTCGTCGACGACAACTCGCCGGACGGCACGGGGCGCGTCGCCGACGAGCTGGCCACGACGCGCCGGATGAAGGTCGTGCATCGTTCGGGCAAGCTCGGGCTCGGCACCGCCGTCGTCGCGGGCTTCGGGGCCGCGTCGGCGGACATTGTCGGCGTCATGGACGCCGACTTCAGCCATCCGCCCGAGCTCGTGCCGCGGATGCTCGCCATGTTTCACGCCACCGGTACGGACCTGCTGGTGGCGAGCAGGTATATTCCGGGCGGAAGCACCCCCAACTGGCCGTTCAAGCGCCGTCTGCTCTCGCGGATCGGATGCTGGCTGGCCCGCCCGCTCGCGCCACTTCGGGACGCAGCTTCGGGCTTCTTCCTCATCCGCCGCGCGCTGGCCGAGCGGGTGACGATCAAGGCGGGCGGATTCAAGATCTGCCTGGAGCTGGTCGTGCGCGGCGGCGTCCGCCGGATGGTCGAGATGCCGTATCGGTTCGAGGATCGCGAACTCGGAGAGAGCAAGATGAGCATGCGCGAAGCGGCGCGCTATCTCATCCAGCTCAAGGACCTGTATATCTTCACGCGATCCAGAGGCGCGCTGCCACCCGCCTCGTACCGGCAGTTGTCCGGCGGCGAGGTCGACGCCATCCTGGCGGCGCGAACTCGCGCGTGACGCGGACGATCAGGGGCGCGTCGGCTGCGCCGGAGTCGGCGACCCGGGTGTGGTCGTTCCGGGTGTGGTGGCCGGCGGGGGATTGCCGATCGGGACGATCGGCACGATGGAGACGCCGGGCGAATTCGTTCGGGCGGCCGGCGGCGCGGGCGGAGGCGTCGCGGGTCTGTTTTCCACACGCGACGGCTGCACTGGCGGCAGTTCGTCGTCAGGCGATCCGGCAGTCACGATGGGCGCCGCCGCAGGCGATGTGAACGCCGAGCCGTACGACGGCGGCGGCGTGGTGGCCGTGCTCGTCGCGAGGATGTAGATCACGTCGTAGTTCGAGGGCCCCGCGCTCGCCGTGCGTCTTGGCGTCAACACGTAACCTGCCGCCTGCCGGAGCAGCGATTCAAGGACGGCCGCCTGAGGCGCATGATCGAACATGACCGGGATCTGCAAGGGGGGGCCGGTCAGCTGCGCGGCATTGACCACGAAGCACCCGCAGCGAAGCGCCCACTCCATGAAAATGTCCCTGACCGTGACGTTCTGCGCCTTGAGGCTGACCGTTCCGTCGGACTCGAATGTCAGAGACAGCGTGCGTCCGGCGGGTGCCTGAGCGTAGGAGGGGCGGGTGCTGCCGATGACGGACGCGGCAAGGGCGAGAGCAAGAAACGTCCGTGTCATGGTGCGTGCCTTCAGGACGCGCGAACGCCTCCGCCGACCGGCGAGGACGCGTCCATCGATTCGCGTGTGTGCGCGATCACTTTTTCGAGGATCGCATCCAACCCCAGGCTCGGCCGGAACCCGACCAGCGTGCTGATCTTCGTGATGTCCGGCACGCGCCGGGGCATGTCCTCGAAGCCGGCGTCGTACGCCTGGTCGTACGGAATCAATTCGATTCGCGAGGACGACCCCGTCATCGCCTGGACGCGCTTCGCCAGATCGAAAATCGAGATCTCTTCCGTGTTGCCGATATTGAAGACCTGACCGACGGCCCGGGGCTCCTGCACGAGCCCGAGCAGGCCTTCGACGACGTCGCCGACGTAGGTGAACGACCGCGTCTGCTTGCCGTCACCGTAGACCGTGATGGGCTCGCCGGCCAGCGCCTGCTGGACGAAGTTCGGAATGACCATCCCGTAGCGGCCCGTCTGCTTCGGGCCGACGGTGTTGAAGAGCCTGACGACAATCACCGGCAGACCGCGCTCGCGGTGGTAGGCGAGGGCCAGGAACTCGTCGATGGCCTTGCTGCACGCATACGCCCATCGATGTTTCGGCGTCGGTCCCATCACGAGGTCGGCGTCCTCGTGAAACGGCACGGACGTGCTCTTGCCGTAGACCTCGGAGGTCGAGAACAGCACGACGAGCTTGTTCTTCTTGCTCGCGTGCTTCAGCACGATCTCCGTGCCGTGCACGTTGGTCTCGATCGTCCGCACGGGGGCTTCCACGATCAGCTTCACGCCGACGGCCGCCGCAAGGTGAAAGACAACGTCGGCCCGATCCACCAGCTCGCTCGTGAGCGGCTCGTTCATGATCGTGTCGATCACGTACTCGAACCCTTTGCGCGGTTTCAAGTGGACGATGTTGTCCATCGAGCCCGTCGACAGGTCGTCGATGACGATGACCTGGTGGCCACGATCGAGCAGGACTTCGGCGAGATGTGATCCGACGAATCCGGCGCCGCCGGTGAGCAGGGCTCTCATCGGCCCTCAGTATCTCACCGATGAGATCGCGGATCTATCGATTGACGCCGATCCGCCAGCACGTCGATCGTGCTCGTCACCACCCGCTGCACGTCGATCTGGTCGAGACAATCCGGCACATGACCGCGGCAGCGTTCCGGAGGAAGCCGGACCTGGTTGCACGGGCTGCAGGGGAGGTCGACGCGCAGGACCCGATGGTGGTTGCCCTGCGGACCGTAGCGGCGAGGGTCGGAGGGGCCGAATAGCGCCACGACCGGAGTTCCGACGGCGGCCGCCAGGTGCATGGGACCGGTATCGCCCGTCATCAGCACGTCGAGGGCGCCGAGGAGCGCCGCCAGTTCGATCAGGTCGCTCTCACCGCACGCGTCGACGACGGGGATCCCGCCAAGCCGCGCGCGGACGGCATCGACGAGCGGTCGATCGGCCGCGCTGCCCGTGAGGACGATCGTCGCGCCTGTCCGTTGCGACACGGCGCGGGCGGCATCCGAGAACCGATCGAGATGCCACTGTTTGGACGGACGGCCACCGCTGGCGTGGACGCCGACGAGCGGCCTCGCCGCACCCGAGAGACGTTCGGCCATGCGCTTCCGCGCGGCATCCGGTATGCGCAGGAGCGACGACGGAGACGGATCGTCGGCGGCGGAAACTTTGGCCAACCGGTTCACCAACGCCCTGGCATTTGTCGCGACGTGTTCGTGCGGCGCGTACGCGAAGGCGTCGGTCAGCAGCGCGCCGCCGCCGCCGGTGTAGTACCCGACTCGGCGTGGCGCTCCCGTCAGCCAGGCGAGCGCATTACTCCTGATGTCGGGCTCGAAGTTGACGACGACGTCGTAGTGGCGGCGTTTCCACGTTCGCGCCCGCCGGATGAGCGTGGACCACCCGTCGCCGGCCGATCCGCGGGCGAGCCAGGGAACGTCCAGTGTCTCCACGTGAGACACGCCGGGCATGAGTCCGGCCAGCGGGGCATTCCAGCTGCCCACCGCGAGCTCGATCTCGGCGTCAGGCCAGGCGGCTCGGACGTCGGCGATCGCGTCGCGCACCATCAGGAGATCGCCGATGCGCTCGAGGCGGAGCAGCAGCACCCGACGGACCGGGCCCGTCCCGGCGCCGCGCATCCACGCCAGCGGCGAGAGCACCAGGTCCGCGACGCCGACCAGTGCGCGCTCGCGCGGATACGCGATCTGCAGGTGACCGAACATCGATCCAGCCTAGTTCACCTGGACGCGCGTCACCATCACGCCCAGGGTTCGGACGTCGGAGGCGCCCAGGAGCTGGTGGGGGTTCCAGGTGGACGACGTCAGCGTGAGTGGAATGGGGTCCATTTCGGCGGCCGCCCGGGCGGCGACATCGGGCGGCATCTCGAACACATACGGCTTCACCTCGTCGACCAGCCGCGGCGTGCCCAGAACTCGTCCGTCGATGGCGACCGTCACGATCGGCGGCGGCGCGCTGGCCGGCCGACCGCCGCTGCTCATCCACAGGGTGATCGTCTTCGCTTCGGCGCCGATGCCGAGCAGCATGATCCACGCGTCGCTCTTCGTCCATCGGAACAATTCCCCCGTGCGGTCGTGGTGTTCCTTGGCGTAGAAGTTGACGACGTTGAGGTCGTCGAACGCGCCGAGCGACAGGTCGATGGGGCCCGTCGACCGCTCACCCGCCGGTACGAGGCGATAGACGCCGAAATCAAACTCCTTGCGGCGAACTTCTGTCGGATACCCGTTCCGGACCGACGCGTATTCGGGGACCTGGAATCGTTCGCTCGCCACCGGGACCGCTGCCAGACGGCGCGTGAGCAGATCGGTACCGCCGGCGCCGAGAAACAGGACGTGCTCGTAGCGAGTGGACGCCCACTCGACGAACTGTTCGAGGCGCCGCTTGTCCGGCCGCACGCCGTCGAGCACCAGCACGTGCCGGCCGTAGAGGTAGGCGAGCGGCGGGGCCAGCACGTGGACGTCCGAATCGGCGCGCCGCGACTCGACCAGCAGGAGATCGTTCGGCCCGACGCGCGACAGGAGCGTGTCGAGGTAGCCCGTGATCCCCGCGTACTCGACGTGCGTGCCGATCGGCTCGGTCGCCGACGCGAACGCGGCGCCAAGCGGGGCCACGGCACCGATGGTCAGCGCGGCGGCGATCACACGTGTTGAGATCGTCTGCGCCGGTCCGATGCCGAACGGGCGCAGCCATCGTGCGATCCGGTGGGCCGAAAAGACGTCGGCCGCGCCGGCGGCGACGAGCAGGGTCAAGCCTGGAACCGTGATGGACACGAATCGGCGGGCCGCCCAGAAATGATCCGGGACGATGCGCATCTTGTAGAAGAAGAAGACGCTGTAGATCGTCACGATCACGAACAGCGCCGGCGAGCGCCAGAAGGTCCGGTGTGTCATCCACGCCATCGCGATCACGGCGGCCAGCAGGCCGGGGCGCGTCACGTACCACGCGAACGTGCGGAACGCCGCCGCGTCGGGCTCCGCCAGCCGGCCGTGCTGGAATCGGAAGAAGTAGGCGTACGTGGCCAGTGCCAGGACCGAGACGGCGAGCATTGTCGGCGCGAGCGAGCGGATGGCTGCCGCCAGACGTTCATCGCGCATCGCGAAGCGGTACGCCACCGCCGCGGCCGCTCCGGCAGGAAGAATCCACCAGCCCTCGTCGCGCGTGAATTCGAGATACCAATCGGAGTACGGCTTCATGGGCACGGCCAGGTACCACATGCCGACGGCCGTCACGATCGTGGTGACCACACCGAACGTCCACCCCACGCGATCACGCTCGGCGGCGATCAGCGTCGCAGTGGCCGTCAGCGCCGCAACCGCCAGGATGGCGTCATAGCGCAGGAAGAGTCCCAGCGTGACGAGCAGTGCCGCGACGGCCCCGAAAAATGCGCGGCTGCCCTCGGTGGCGCGCTGAAATGCGAGGACGGCACCGAAGAGCATCGCCTGCATGGGCAGTTCGGAATTCGGATACCGCGCGAACCAGACCTCGACGACGTTGATGGCGAGCAGGGCCGTTCCAAGCAGTGCGGGGAACCGCCCGAACACGTGCGCGCCCGCGAAATAGACGGCGGCCACCCCGAGGAGCGCCCAGACGACAATCGCATTGCGCATGCCCGCCAGTCCTGCCACGCCGTCGCCAATGGCGATGGACGCGGGGAACCAGTGCGGGAACTGTCCCATCACCGTGCCCGTGTCGGGATTCAGGATGAAGAACCCCATGAATCGAAGGCCGTAGTACGGCACGTCGGTCTGGTATTCGGGAAAGAAAAGATCGCGGAATTCCGCGGGCACGGCCGCGACGTCGGCATCCTTGATGTCGAGCGTGCCGAGCCGGGCGATCGCGGCGCCCTCGTTCAGGTACGTACCGGGATCCTTCCCGCCGATGACGTATTCGGACGCCGGAAAGAACAGCCACGCGGCGGCGCACACGAGGGCGATGGGAATCAGCGCTGCCGGCGACACGCGCGCCGCGTCGCCGCGATACCGAAGACGTCCGCGCCAGAGCGCGATCGCCGCGACTGACACACCGGCGTTGATCCACAGCAGCGTGTCGAATCGATAGACGGCGAAGGCGGCGAGCGTCATCGCGGCGGTCACCGACCACGTCACGCTGAGGAGCACGCTCCAGAATGCGCGTTCCTCAGCCGGCAGGCGGGCACGCAGCGCCCGGCGGCCGATCGGCGCACGGAAGAGCACCGCGCCGGGCAGGTAGGCGAGGAGCAGCGCTGCCAGCGCCAGACGAAGCATTGAGAATTATGCGCGTCTTCCCGTGGACCCTGTCCAGCTTCGGACGGCCGCGATCACGATCCCGGCGTCCGCGTCGGAGAGAAACGGGTGCAGCGGAATCGAACACACGGCACCGGCGACACGTTCGGCGACCGGACAGTCCGCGCGCGACGCCGCGCGAAACGCGCCCTGACGTGGAATCGTGATCGGATAGTGGACCAGGGTGCCGACGCCGTTCGCGGCCAGATGCGCCTGGAACGACGCGCGATCGTCGGCAAGTACGGGAAACAAATGGTACACATGGCCGCCGTCGTGCTCGGGCGGGATCTCGACCGCGGCGCCGGCCAGCGCCGTGCGATAGCCGGCGGCGAGCGCCCGCCGCCGGCCGGTCCACGCCGGCAGCAGCGGGAGGCGCACGCGAAGAATCGCGGCCTGTATTTCATCGAGACGGCTGTTCACACCGAAATCCGGATGATGGTACCGATCGGTCTGCCCGCCGTTGCGCAGCCGCTTCAGTTTCGCGGCGAGCGTCTCGTCGTTGGTGACGACGGCCCCCGCGTCTCCGAGTGCGCCGAGATTTTTCGTCGGATAGAAGCTGAACGCGCCGGCCGCGCCATAGGTGCCCACCGGCCGGCCCGCCGACGTGGCCAGATGTGCCTGGCAGGCGTCTTCGACAAGCGCCAGGCCGTGGCGGTCCGCGAGCGCCGCGAACGCGGGCATGTCGGCGGGCTGACCGTACAGATGCACGGGAAGGATCGCCGCGGTTCGCGGCGTGATGGCCGCGGCAGCGGCGGCCGGGTCGAGCGTGAGCCGGCCCGGGTCGATATCCGCGAAGACGGGTGTCGCGCCGGCCATCACGATGGCGATCGCGGAGAACGCCGCCGACAGCGGCGACGTGATCACCTCGTCGCCCGGCCCCACGCCGAGCGCACGCAGCGTCAGCGCGATGGCGTCGGTGCCCGTGCCGACGCCGACCGCGTGCCGGGCGCCCGAGGCCGCGGCGAATTCCGTTTCGAACGCCGCCAGTTCCGGGCCGAGCACAAACCACCCGCGCTCGACCACGCGCTCGAAGGCCCGCCCGATCGCCTCGGCATCCGACCGGGGCGTGAGCAACATGAAGGGAACGCGTTCACTCATGCCGGCAGGAGCGCGTCCGGCGCGTCGACATATCGGTCGAAGTGTTGGCGGTAGTACGACAGCGTCCGTCGGAATCCTTCACGCAGCCCGACGCCCGGCCGCCATCCGGTGGCGTTCGAAAACTTGGTCGAGTCCGAATAGAAGGAGCCGATGTCGATGCGGCGCTTCTCGTCCGGCCAGGGAACGTACTGCACGGTCCCACGGTCCGCTTCCTCGAGCAGCAGCGCGACCAGGTCGCGGTGCGCGATCGGTTCGCTGCCGCCGACATTGAACACGTCGCCATTGCAGGCGTCGAGATAGCCGGCGCGCAGGAACGCGTCACAGACGTCCTCGACGAATACGAAATCGCGGACCTGCGACCCGTCGCCGTAGATCTGGATCTCGCGGCCCTCGAGCGCGAGGCGGATGAACCAGCCGATGAAGCCCTGGCGGTTATGGCGGATGAGCTGACGCGGCCCGTACACGTTGGTCAGCCGTAGCGAGCACGCGCGCACGCCGAACACGTTGTTGTAGACGATGTGGTAGTTCTCGCCGGCGGCCTTGTTGATGCCGTTGATGTCCGTCGGCCGAACGAGGTGCGTCTCGTCGACCGGCAGCCGATCGGGCCGGCCGTAAATCTGCCGCGTTCCGGCAAACACGACCTTCGTCTCCGGATTGTGCTGGCGGCAGGCCTCGAGGATCGTCAACTGACTCCGGCAGTTGATCTCGAGATCCGTGTGCGGGTCGCGCATGCTGTCGATGTGGCTGACCTGTCCCGCCAGGTTGAAGATCACGTCTCGACCCCGCACCAGGTAGTTCATGGTCGTGCCCTGGCGGACGTCGGCGATGTTCACGCGCAGCCGGTCTTCCGCGCCGGCGACGTTGAAGAGATTGCCGCCGTAATCAGGCAGCAGCGAATCGACGATCAGGACGTCCGCGCCGAGATCGGCGAGCGCCAGCGCCAGGTTGGATCCGATGAAGCCGAGCCCGCCGGTGATGAGGACGCGACGTCCGCGATAGAACTCGCGGTAGTCCGCGCTCATGACGGGTCGCCGTACTCCGTCGCGCTGGCCAGGGTCGCGCGCCGCTGGTGACGGCGCATGACGACCAGCTCGATCCAGAGCGCGGCAACGTCGACCGCGGTGCGGAGCAAGCGGCGGAAGTTGAAGAACTGCGAGCGACCGAACGCCCGGTGGTAGTGATGGACCGGAACCTCGGCGATCCGAAATCCCGCATCGTGAATCTTCTTCATCATCTCGAGGCAGATGACGCCGCTGTTGCGATCGAGCGAGACGCGGTCGAAAATGGCCCGCCGCAGCAGACGGAAATCACAATCCACGTCGCGGACCGGGAACCCGAACAGCAGCTTCACGGTGTGATGATAAATCCGGCCGATGACGACGCGGTGCGTCGGATCGGATCGGCTGATCTTGTAGCCGTTCACGACGTCGACCTCGTCGGTCATCCGCGACCAGAGCAGCGCCAGCTCCGACGGATCGTACTGGGCGTCGCCGTCCGTATAGAACACGAGATCCTTGCGCGATTCGCGGAATCCCGTCCGCAGCGCGCCGCCGTATCCGCGATTGCCCGGGTGATGAATCGCGCGCACCTCGGGGTACGTCCGCGCAAGCTCGTCGATGATGTCGGCCGTCCGGTCGTGGCTGCCGTCGTTCACGACGAGAATCTCGAAGTCGCTCGTCAGCGCCTGCGCGGTCTGTCGCGCGGCAATGACCAGACTCGCGATCGTTCCCGCGTCGTTGTACGCCGGAAAGAAGATGCTGAGCCCGGTGGGTTGTGGCGGGGACGGCGGCATCGGGATGTGAACCGTAACACTCCCGGGGAGCGTGGACAAGAGGCACATGCCGCGGCGAACGCCTCTCGGGCTCGCCGCCCGCTCGTGACCCTATCGCGCCGCCCGATCGTAGGCCGCTTCGAAGCGTTCCGCCACTCGGGCCCAGCCGAACGCCGCCACGATATGCGCGCGCCCCGCCGCCCCCAGCCGCGCACGCTCCGATGCCGGTCCGCTCAGCAGCGAGCCGAGGGCGGCCGCGAGCGCCGCCGCGTCGCGCTCCGGCACGAGCCGCCCCGTGCGGCCGTCCTCGATGAGCGACGGCAGGCCGCCGACGCGTGTGGCGACCACCGGCGTGCCCGTCGCCATCGCTTCGAGCGCAAAATTCGGCAGACCATCGACGTTGCCGTGCTCGTCATGCACGGACGGGACGGCGACGACGTCCGCGGCGGCCGACAAGCGGCCGACGACGTCCTGCGACACGTTGCCGACGAACGTCACGTGGCGGCTGACGTCGGCCGCCCGCCTGCGCAGCTCGTCGTCGAGGTCACCGCCGCCGGCGATCACGACCCGCAGGTCGGGCAGCGCGGCGCCGAGCTCCCGCGCGGCGTCGATCAGGAACTCGAATCCTTTCTTGCGCACGAGACGGCCCGCGGCAAACACCACCGGCCGATCCCCGAGATCGAATTCGCGGCGGACGGCCGCCCGGACACCGGCGTCCGGCGCGAAACGCGCGACGTCCACGCCGTACGGAACCGTCTCGCTCCGCGCCGGGTTCGCGCCGATCGCCACCGCGCGGGTGCGAAGGTCTTCGCTGCACGCCGTCACCCAGCCGGCGCGGTTGAACACGTATCGGGCCGCGGCGGTCGCCGCGGGATGACGTTCGGCGACGTACACGTCCGACCCGTGCAGACTGACCACGAGCGGCAGGCGGCCTGCGGCTGCGGCCGCAATCGCGCCGCCGGGGATGACCCAGTGTCCGTGCATGACGGTTGCGCGCCGCTTCGTCGCGACGCGCCACGCCTTGAACCATCCGGCCGCGAGCGCGGCCGGCGCCACGAGCCACGTCGCGGCCTTGAGGTCGGTGTCGGCGCGCAAGCCCGCGGCGTAGCCGAAGAGGTTCAGCGAACGGAGTGGGGCGTAGCGGAAGAAATGGAAGAACACACCGTCTTCCTGTGTGCCGCGCGTGATCGCCGGATGCCAGGGTGCGACCAGGTGCACCTCGTGGCCGCGTGCCGCGACGCCTTTCGCGATCGGTTCCATGAAGCTGCCGACGCCATCCCCGGGGAACCGGGGATATGACGTCGCCACCATCACGACGACGTGGCGCATGCGCGATTACCGGACCGGCGTCCGCAGCCGCCCGCCGCGCACGATCAGCCGCCAGGGCGTGATGAGAGATTCCAGGAGCACGCTTTGCGACACCTTGGAATAGCCTTCGAGTCGCTCGACGAAGACGATCGGCGCCTCGCCGATATTGCAGCCGAGCCGGCCCGCCTCGTACAGCGTCTCGGTGAGAAACGCGTAGCCGTTCGCGCGCACGCCGTCGAGCGGCAGCCGCGCGAGCGCGTCACGCCTCCACATGCGGTAGCCGCTCGTGCAATCGGTCGGCGTCAGACCGGTCACGGCGCGGATGTACCGGTTGGCGAACGCGCTGAGTGCGATGCGGTGCAGCGGCCAGTTCACGACGCTGACCCCATGCAGATATCGCGATCCGATCACCAGGTCATGCTGGTCGAGTTTCGCGCGCAGGTCGGCCAGATACTTCGGATCGTGTGAGAGGTCGGCGTCCATCTGCACGATGGCCTCGGCACCGGTCGTCAACGCCTGACGGAGGCCGTCGACGTACGCGAGTCCGAGTCCGCGTTTGCCCGTGCGATGCATGACCTCCACACGACCGCCCGAACGGGCCGCCAGCGCGTCGGCAATCTGGCCCGTGCCGTCGGGCGAGGCGTCATCGACGACGAGCAGCCTGGTGAAGTCGTGGCGAAGAATGCCGTCCGCGACCCGTTCGAGGTTGGGCTTCTCGTTGTACGTGGGGAGCACGACGAGGGCGGTCATCGCGCCGGCTCCCGGTGACGCCCGTACGCCCAGGTGCTGGCGCACACGAGCAGCGCGGGATCGACGATCGGCACTCGGAATCGCTCCTGCGGAAAGAAGATCAGACAGATGAGGATCGACGCGGCCGCGAGCAGCCACAGGCCCGGCGTCCGCGACAGGGGCGGCATCGCGCGCCACAGCCCGAACACGGCGGCGATGAGCGCCAGTCCATACGAGACGATCGAGCCGACCAGATAGAGCCGTGAGTGCAGGGTATAGGACGGCCCGATCGGCACGACGAGATAGAAGGCTTTGCGCATCTCCAGCACGAGCCAGTCCAGCGGTTGTTCCCTCATCCACCGGAAGGCCTCACGATAGTACACGGGCTCCATCTGCTCTTCGGTCAACTCCGGGTGCGCGTGACGCAGCTGTTCCTGTGCGCGCTTGATTTCCGGGTTGGCCGCCAGATCGCCTTCGCCGCGGGCCAGTGCGTTGTTGCCCGTCCAGAACGTCACGCCGCCTTCCGACGCCACGGGCACGAAGCGGGCGTGACTCATCGAGCTGCGAACCGCCCACGGCACGGTGACAAGTGCCGCACCCAGCGCGAAGACGGCCGCCAGGCGCCACTCGCGGCGCGCGATGAACCAGAGCACGGTCAGGGGCAGGAAGAGCACGACCATCGGGCGCACGAGCAGCGCGATGCCCGCGACAAGTCCGGCGGCAACGGCCGCGCCGTTCCGATGTCTGGCGCGCGGCAGCGTCCGGCCGATGAGCCACGCGGCCAGCAGCCCGACCGGCCAGAAGAATGCCTCGCTGAAGGCGTAGGCCGCGACCCAGACGAGCGGCGGGTACATGGCCGCGAGCGCAGCCGCGACTCTGGCCGCGTTCTCACCGGCCAGGTCGTAGGCGAGCGCGGCGACGAGCAGAATGCCCAGGGCGCCGATGAACGACTGCGCGACTTTGACGGCGACCGGCACGGACGTCGTGACGCGTGCGCCCCCGCCGACGAGCGCGAGAAAGACCGGATAGCCGGGGGCGCGGCCGAACGGCTGCATGCCGCTCTGCAGGATCTCCGCGTCGTACACGTAGCCCTGACCGGCGCGCAGGCTGCGGGCCAGCGACAGGTACTCGCGCTCATCCCGCGTCAGCGGCTGGCCGACCCAGTAGACCAGCGCGAATCCCAGACGCAGCGCGAATCCGAGCACCGCCGCCCCGATGACCCACCGTCGCCACGACCGGATTGCGCGGACTGGAGCGGACACGCGCGTCAGCGACGCCCGTCGAAACGCAGGGCGGAGATCTGCTCGGAGACGAGGCCCACGAGAAAGATGACGACCGACAAGGTGATCAGCAGGACCGACGAATTCGTGACGTGGTGCTGCGTGTACGCCGTCCACACACCGTAGCCGGCACCGATGGCGAACGCGGCCGCCGACACGGGGACGAAGATGCGCAGCGGACTGAAGATCGTCATGATCCGGAGCATGATCAACAGGAACTTCGGGCCGTCCTTGGAGAGACGGATCTTCGAGGTGCCCACGCGCTGCCGCGCCTCGACCGGCTCGAAGCGGACGTTGTATCCCGCCTTCACGAAACACATCGTGGTCGTCGTCGGCGTGGAGAACCGGTTGGGGAGCAGGTTGATGAATTCGAGCAGCCCCGCGCGCGCCGCGGCGCGGAAGCCCGACGTCAGATCCGGGATGTGGCGTTCGGTGAGATAGCTGGCCAGCCGGTTCAGCAGCGCGTTGCCGAGCCGCCGCGTCGTCGTCGCCTGCGTGCTGCTGACGCGCGCACCGACCACCAGGTCGTACTCGCCCAGATGACCGACCAGACGCAGCGCGTCCGACGGCTGATGCTGCCCGTCGCCGTCGATGATCAGAATGTACTCACCGGTCGCGGCCCGGATGCCTGTTTTCACCGATGCGCCGTTGCCCTTGTTGTACGGATGTCTGATGACGCGAGCCCCGGCGGCGCGTGCGCGATCCGCGGTGTCGTCGGACGACCCGTCGTCGATGACCAGAATCTCGTGCCACGCCGCCGCGGCGGCCAGGCCGGTGACGACCTCGCCGATGGCGCCGGCTTCGTTCATGGCCGGGATGACGACGGAGACGCGGGCGGGGTCAGCCATCAGCGATCGCGCGGTCCCGCGTCGACACCGGACTTGTCCCGCAGCTCCATCGTGCGGACCCGGTACAGCAGGTCCTCGATCAGTTTGCGCATGCCGGAAATGGCATCGGCCAGCAGTCCGATGAGGATCACCTGAAACCCGACGATCATGAGCACCGCGGAGAGTATCAGCGACTGGATCTTGCCCGACTCGAATCCCCTCGTGAACAGGTACGAGTAGACGAACCGCAGCGAGATGGCGAACCCGGCGAGGAACACGAACGACCCGATGTACGTGAACACCTTCAGCGGCTCGTACATCGTGTAGATGCGGACGATGGTCGCGCCCGACTGTTTCAGGTATCCGAAGATGCTGTTGAACAGCCGCGACGGGCGCGTCCGCGCATTGGTGGCGATCTCCACGTGCGTGATCGCCATGCGCCGCTTGCCGGCCTGGATGATCGACTCGAGCGTGTACGAGAAGTCCGACACGATCGTCATCCGCAGCGCGGCCTCCCGCGTGTACGCGCGGAAGCCGCTCGTCGTGTCGGGCACGCTCGTGTTCGAGACCTGCCGCACCGCCCAGCTGCCGATGCGCTGCAGCCACTTCTTCGGCCACGACATGTGCTCGATGTCGCGGATGTTGCGATCGCCGATGACGATGTCCGCACGGCCCGCGAGGAGCGGTGCGACGAGCTTCTCGATGCCGCTTCCGGCATACTGATTGTCGGCGTCGGTATTGACGATGATGTCGGCGCCGGCTTTGAGGCTCGCGTCGAGGCCGGCGGTGAACGCCGCGGCCAGGCCCTTGTTGCGCAGGAACCGCACCACGTGCGTCACGCCGAGCGCGCGGGCGACGCCCGCCGTGTCGTCCTGCGATCCGTCGTCGATCACGAGCGTTTCGATCGTGTCGATGCCCGCAATCGCGCGGGGCAGGTCGGCCAGCGTCGCCGGCAGCGTGGACGCCTCATTGAGGCACGGAATCTGGATGATGAGTTTCATCGGCGAGTCAGCCGTGCACGAGCTTGTCGATCACGCCGCTCCATGTCACCAGTCGTGCGCGGTCATACCCCGCGTCGCCGAGCGAACGCGCGCGCGCGCGATCGGCGGCGAGGGCGGCGATCGCCTCGGCGATGGCGGCCGGCTCGGGTGCCACAGAGAATCCGTTCACGCCGCTGATCACGAACTCGTTCGGGCCGCCCGCGTCGGTCGTCGTGATCACCGGCTTTCCCGCGAGAAATGCCTCGAGCGTCACGTAGCCGAAGTCCTCGTCGTACGGGGGAAAGATTACTCCGAGCGCGCCCGCGTAGAGCTCGATGATCTCGGCATCCGAGACTTCGCCGAGAAACTGCACGCGATCGGCCACGCCGAGCGTCTCGGCGAGCGCTTCGAGCGATTGGCGCATGGTGCCCGTGCCGGCGATGCGCAGCGACAGATCCCGCGGCGCGCCGGCCATGGCCTGGATCGCGAGGTCCACGCGCTTGACGGCTTCGAGACGCCCGACCGACAGCATGTACGACGCGCTGTCGCCGCGGCGCAGCAGGGACGCGAGCCGCGGCGGGTGATACAGGGGCTCGACGGCGAGGCCGTTGAATCGGGTCGCGCGTGACGCCGTGTTGCCCGCGTTGGCGAACAGCCGCCGGCATTCGCCGAGCATCTCCGTGTCGAGCGCCATGAGCCGCGCGCGCAGCGCCACGTCCTCGTCCCCGTGCGAGAAGTCGCTGAAGGGCGTCCCCGCCAGTTCGTACGCGGCGCGGTGCTGATGGATGAGCCACGCCACTTTGTTCGGATGCCGCGCGAAATAGGTTGGGAACTTGGTGGCGATGAGCAGATCGACGGGACGCCCGTTGCTCTCGCTCAAATCCAGCAGCCGCCATGCGGCGGCGTGCGCGAGGATTTCGGCCTTCGGATACCACTTGAACGGGACGCTCACCAGTTCGGCGTCGAACCCGTGCACCTGCAGCTCGGCGACGAGCTCGCGGACGTGATACTCGGCGCCTCCTCGAACGAACGGCACCTGGGCTTCGCAGACGAGAATCGTGCGCAAGACCGCGCGGATGCTATCACACGTCGTCTTCGCCTGACTTTCGTGCGAAACCATAGGCGAAAGTTAGACGTAAGCCCAATGCCATCATGAATTTGCGGTTGACACCCACCGGCCGTACCTCTACCATCGGCTGGAGTTTTTTGGAGCAAATTGGAGCTACGCGGTGCTTCGGGGTAGCTATTCTGCGCGCATCGATGACGGCGGGCGGTTGAAGCTCCCCAATGCCTTCAGGGCACTGGTGGAGAGTCAGCACGGCGCCGGGGTGTATGTGACCAGTGTCACAGGCACGTCGGTCCGGATCTACCCGATGCCCGTCTGGCTGGGCGTCGAAGAACGGCTCTCGAAGATCCCCAGCACGCATCCGGCGCGCGCCAAGTTTCTCGACCGCGTGAACTACTTCGGCCAGGTCACGGAACTGGACAAGCAGGGCCGCATCGGCCTCTCGCTCCGTTTGCGTGAGGCGGCCGGCATGAGCGGCGAAGTCGACGTGCTCGGCCAGGTCGAATATCTCGAGGTCTGGAATCACGAACGGTTCGTGGCGAAGCTCGCGAGCGAGCCTTTCACCGACGACGACGCCCGCGCGCTTGCGGAATTCGGGATCTGACGCATTGCACGAACCCGTTCTGGTCGAGGAAGCCACCGCGCTCCTCGCGCCGCGTCCCGACGGGGTGTACGTGGACTGCACGCTCGGTCTGGGCGGCCATACGCGGCGCCTGATCGCGGCGGGGGCAGGACGGGTGATTGGCATCGACCGCGACGTCTCCGCGCTGACCGAAGCGCGCAACCGGCTGGCCGATGTGCTCGACCGGGTCGAACTCGTCCATGACGAGTATCGGCACATCGCGCATGTGCTCGAGGCCCGCGGGATCGCGGAGGTCCACGGCGTGCTGGCGGATCTGGGAGTGTCATCGATGCAACTCGACCTGTCCGAGCGCGGGTTCAGCTTCCGGCACGCGGGACCGCTCGACATGCGGATGGACCGGTCCAGCGGACCAACGCTCGCCGATCGGCTCGCGTCGGTCGACGAGGCGACGCTCGCGGACGTGATTTGGCGTTTCGGCGAAGAGCGGCACTCACGGCGTGTCGCGCGCGCCATTCTCGCGGCGCGCGATCGAGGCGAGCTCGTGGATACCGGCGCGCTGGCGTCAGCGGCCCGTCGCGGGGCCGGCGGCAGGGGGTGGCAGCGGATCGATCCCGCCACACGCACGTTTCAGGCCCTGCGGATCTGGGTGAACGACGAGATCGGCGGCCTGGAGGCGTTCCTGGAGCCGGCCTGGCGCGTGCTGGCTCGCGGCGGCCGGCTGGCGATCATCGCATTCCACTCGCTCGAGGATCGTCTCGTGAAACAGACGTTCCGGCGGCTCGCGTCCGAGCCGGCGTCCGCCACGCTCGTGACGCGACGGCCCGTGGTTGCGGGAGAGGCCGAATCCGAGCGCAATCCGCGTGCACGGAGTGCACGGCTGCGCGTCGTGGAGAAGTTGGCATGAGCATCGACGTCGAATTCGCGGTCCGCAAGGACATCCGCAACAATCCGGTCGTCCGTGAGCTCGACGTCGCGCAGCGGCGTGAGTTCAAGCGCGTCGTCTGGCTCGCGTGCCTCACCGTGGTCCTGGTGTTGTTCTCGGCGTGGCAGCACTTCGAGATCCTGAGCCACGGCTACGCCATCGAGCGACTGCACCAGGACATCGAGCGCGAGGAAGTCGTCAACCGCCGCCTGCGCCTGAACCTCGAGACGTTGCGCGCGCCACAGGAAATCGAGTCGCGCGCGCGCCGGCAGCTCGGGATGATTGCTCCGAGTGACAAGGACACGATCGTGATCGAGCGGACGCGCACGTCGGCGGACGGCCGGTCGATGGTCGCGATGGTGCACTGAGCATGGCCGTCAAGCTCACCCGCCTGCAGCGCCTGGTGCGATTCGTCCGCCAGAGCCGGGCGTCGCTCGATCCTCTGCAGGCCGCCGAGCGGCCCAGCCAGGAATTCGAGAGTACGTGGCGCCCGCAATTCAAGAGCCGCGTCGTCGTCGTCGTCGCCTTCATCACGATGTGGGTGATCGGCATCGAGGCCCGGCTGTTCTATCTGCAGGTGCTGCGGCACGACGAGCTCTCCGCGCGCGCGAAGCGGCACCAGTTGCGCCGGATCGAACCGGAGGCCATGCGCGGCGACATTGTCGACCGCCACGGACGTCTCCTGGCGTATTCCGTCGAGGCCGATTCGATATCCGCCGATCCCAGCAAGATCAAAGGCGCGGCCGACACGATGTCGGCCATCTGCGGCGCGCTGGCCGACTGCACGGCGGCGGAGCGCAAGAAGCTCGTCGCCGATCTCTCGGCCCGCGACACGCTGTACACCGTCATCCGGAATTCGCGTTCGGTGTCTCCGGAACAGGTGAAGCGTGTTGCGGCGCTGAAACTGCCCGGGGTCGTCCTGCAGTCCGACACTCGCCGTTATTACCCGCGGCTCGACCTGGCCGCGCATGTCCTGGGGTTCGTCGATATCGACAACAAAGGGCAGGCGGGCGTCGAGCGCGCCTTCGACAAGCAGATCCGTGGGCAGAACGGCGTGGCGTATGCGCAGGTCGACGCCAAACGCCAGCGACTGGACACGCGGGTCGAGCGTCCGCCGGTCTCGGGTGCCACGCTCGAGCTGACGATCGACCTCTATCTTCAGTACATCCTCGAGCGTGAGCTGAAGGCGGGCGTGGAGGAGAATCGCGCGCGCGGCGGCGCGGCCATCATCATGGATCCGCGCACCGGCGAGATCCTCGCGCTGGCCAGCTACCCGACGTTCAATCCGAATGCCGCGGGCAGGTTCACCGACGATGATCGGCGCAACCGCGCCACGCAGGACGTCTACGAGCCCGGCTCGACGTTCAAGATGTGACCGCTTCGGCGGCGCTCGAGAGCGGCGTCGTCAAGCCGATGGATCTCATCGACACCAATCCCGGCTACATCACGCTGCCCGGCCGCCGCTCGCCGATTCGCGACACGCATCCGCACGGCGTCATTCCCTTCGAGGACGTCATCGTCGTATCGAGCAATGTTGGGGCAGTGAAGGTGGGTCTGCGCACCGGCATCGAGCGCATGACGCGCTACGTGCACCGGTTCGGATTTGGCCAGCCGCTTGCACCCGATTTTCTCGGACAGAGTCGCGGTTTGTGGAATCCGAACAATCTCAGTGAAAGCGGACTGGCGTCGGTTTCCATGGGATATCAGGTGGGTGTGACGCCACTGCAGATGGCGACGGCCGCCAGCGCCATTGCCAACGGTGGTTTGCTCATGGAACCGCGCGTCGTCCGTGCCGTGGTCCACGACGGACGACGGGACGCCGTCCAGCCGAAGGCGTTGCGCCGCGCCATCGAGCCGGAGACCGCTGCGACGCTGACCGAGATCATGGAAGGCGTCGTGTCGTCGAAAGGCACGGCTCCCGCGGCCAGTCTCGACCGGTATCAGGTCGCCGGCAAGACGGGCACCTCGCACAAGGTCGTGGACGGGCGCTACTCATCCGACGAGTACAACGCGTCGTTCGTCGGGTTCGTGCCCGCACGCGATCCGCGGTTCACCATTCTCGTGGTCATTGACACCCCGCGCGGGTCGCACGGGTACTACGGCGGCACGGTAGCCGCGCCGATTTTCAAGCGCATCGCGGATGCGGCGCTGCTGCAGACCGGCGTGGTTCCGAGCGTCGATCCGGCACCGCCGGTCATGCTCGCCGCCAACCCGCCCCTTCCCCCGGAGTCCGTGATCCGCGCGTCGTTCGTGCCGACCTTGACGCCCGTGGGAGGGCTCGCCGTCATGCCGGACGTCACCGGTCTCAGCGCCCGCACCGCGATGCGTGTGTTGAGCGGGCTCGGCCTCGACGTGCGCATCAAAGGCAGTGGATTCGCCACCGCCCAATCACCGGAACCCGGATCGCCCATCGATCCGGGCGCCATCGCCAGCATCCAACTCGAGCGCTACGTGGCCGATGACCGCGGCTTCAAAGGAGTGCGATGACGCTTGACGCACTGGTCGCCGCGGCGCACACGCTCGCGCCCGACGCACGCCAGCGCATTCAACAAGCCGGTCGACAAGCGGCGGTCGTGACGGGGCTGACGCACGATTCGCGCGCGGTGGCGCGCGGCACGGTATTCGTCGCCATCCGCGGGCAGCGCAGGGACGGCGCGACGTTCGCCGCTGAGGCCGTCGCGCGCGGCGCGCTGGCCATCGTCGCCGAGACCCAGCCGCCGCCCGGCATCGACATCCCGTGGCTCATCACTCCCGACGCGCGGCTTTCGCTGGCCGAGCTTGCGCATCATTTTCACGGACGTCCGAGCGAGGAAATGACCCTCGTCGGTGTGACGGGCACGAACGGCAAGACCACCACGACCTATCTGCTCGCATCCGTGTTCGATGCCGCCGGCGTGCCCTGCGGGCGTCTCGGGACCGTGACGTTCCGCGTCGGACCACACGCCTCGGACGAGCACGACGCGTCCCACACGACACCGGAGGCCTCCGAGGTTCAACGGTTGCTGCGTGAGATGGTCACGCGCGGCTGCCGGGCCTGCGCCATGGAAGTGTCTTCGCACGCGCTGGCGCTGCATCGGGTGGACTACGCGCGCTTCGCCGCCGGCATCTTCACGAACCTCACGCGCGATCATCTCGACTTTCACGGCGACATGTCGCAGTACTTCGCGGCCAAGCGCCGCCTGTTCGACATGCTGCCCGCGGGCGCGCCGGCGATCGTCAACGTCGACGACCCGCGCGGAGTCGAGCTGGCGGCCGGCAGGGCGCTCGTCATCACCTACGCGATTGATCGGCCGGCCGACGTGCGCGCCACGTCGATTCACTACTCGCTCGAGGGGCTGGCGTTCACCGCCGAGACGCCGAACGGCGCCCTCACCATCCACTCGCCGCTCGTCGGCCGCCCCAACGTCTACAACATCCTCAGTGTGGTCGCCACGGCCGCGGGCCTCGGGATTTCACCCGATGCCGTCGAACGCGGCATCGCCGCGCTCGAGCGTGTCCCGGGCCGGTTCCAGCTCGTCTCCGGCAGCCACGACGACGTTCGCGTGGTCGTCGACTACGCGCACACGGACGACGCCCTCAAGAATCTTCTGGAAACGGCGCGGCCGCTGGCCGAGGGCCGGCTGATCACCGTCTTCGGATGCGGCGGCGATCGTGACCGCACGAAACGGCCGCTGATGGGCGCCGTCGCGGCGCGTCTCAGCGATCTGGTGGTCCTCACCTCCGACAATCCCCGCTCCGAGGATCCCGCGAGAATCGTCGAAGAGATTCAGCGCGGGCTGTTGCCCCGAGTCGAACCGGGCGCGCCGCCCCGCGTCACGACGCCCTCCGTCACGCACCTCGATCGGCGCGTGGCGATTGACTACGCGGTGCGCACCGCCTCGCCCGGCGATCTCGTGCTGATTGCCGGCAAGGGGCACGAAAAGTACCAAATCATCGGCGATCGAACGCTGCCGTTCGACGACGTGGAAGTGGCCCGCGCGGCGCTGGCACATCGCCGCGCCGCGTCACGCGTGTGACCGCGATCGTGAGCACCGTCGCCCTCACCGCCGCGCTGGTCGCTCACGCGACCGACGGTCGCCTGACCGCAGGCGCCGGGGACCGCGTCTTCGACGGCGTGTCCACCGATACGCGCGCCATCAAGCCCGGTGCGCTGTTCATTGCGTTGCGCGGTGAACGGTTCGACGCCCATGCGTTCGTGGCCGACGCGGTGAAACGGGGCGCGGCGGGCCTGCTCGTGTCCACCGAGCCGCCGGCCTCGCCCGGCGTTCCCGTCATTCTCGTTCGCGACACGCTCGCGGCGCTGCAGGCGCTCGCGCGCGAGGTCCGGCGCGAATCCGGGGCGCGCGTCATCGCCGTGACCGGCAGCGCCGGCAAGACGACCACGAAGGAAATTACCGCGGAGCTGCTGTCGATCCGCTATCGCGTGTTCCGCAACCGCGGGAATCTGAACAATCACATTGGCCTGCCCCTGTCGTTGATCGAGCTCCGCGATGGCCCGGACATGGCGGTGGTCGAGCTCGGCATGAATCACGAGGGCGAGATCCGCACGCTCGTGTCGATCGCCGAGCCCGACGTGCGTCTGTGGACGAACGTCGGCGACGCGCACATCGGACATTTCGGGTCGCGTGCGGCCGTCGCCCGGGCGAAAGCGGAAATTCTCGAGGACGCGTCGGGCCAGACGCTGATCGTCGCCAACGCCGACGACCCGCTCGTGGTCGAACACGTCGCCGCCGCGGAAGGTCATCGCCTGATGTTCGGAGAGAGTGCGGGCGCCGATGTGCGGGCGACAGGGATCGTGGACCGCGGGTTCGAAGGCACCACCGCGGACGTGACGACGCCGGCCGGCGTCGTTCGGCTGACGGTGCCCCTGCCCGGCCGGGCCCAACTGATGAACGTCCTGGCCGCGGTGACCGTGGCCGTCGCGTTCGACGTCCCGCTCGAGCCCATCCAGGCGCGCGTTGCGGGCCTGCGGCCGATCGCGCGGCGTGGCGCGGTGCTGGATCTGCAGAATGGCGCGCGCGTCGTCGACGATTCGTACAACGCCAGCCCGTCGGCCGTCCGCGCCATGCTGGCGGCACTGGCCGCGACGCCGGTGCGCGGCCGTCGCATTGCCGTCATCGGCGAAATGCTGGAGCTCGGCGCGTCGAGCCGTGCGCTGCATGAAGCCTGTGGTCGCGCGGCCGGCGAGCTTGGCGTCGATGAGCTCGTGGCGATCGGCGGAGAGGCGGCATCCGCCCTGGTCGCCGGCGCACGGGCCGCCGGCGTGCCGGCCGATCGCGTGCATCGCTATCCGGACAGCGCCGCCGCCGCGCCCGCGGTGGCGCAGCTTCTCCGTGCGGGCGATCTCGTGCTCGTCAAAGGATCGCGCGGCACACGGACGGACGTCGTGGTCGACCGGCTGACGGAGGTGGCCTAGTGCTGTACCACCTCCTTTATCCGCTTCACGATCAGTTCTCCGTCTTCAACGTCTTCCGGTACATCACGTTTCGCACCGCCGCCGCGAGTCTCACGGCGCTGGCGCTCAGTCTGCTGCTCGGACCGTGGTTCATCCGGAAGCTGCGTGCGTTTCAGATCGGCCAGATCGTGCGGCAGGACGGCCCTGCCACGCACAAGGCCAAGCAGGGGACGCCCACGATGGGCGGTCTGCTGATTCTGACGGCGGTGTTCGTCCCGACGCTGCTCTGGGCGAACCTCACGAACACGTTCGTCTGGATCGCGGTGTTGTCGACGCTGGCGTTCGGCGCCATCGGCTTCGTCGACGACTACCTCAAGGTCACGCGCCACTCGCACCACGGCCTGTTTGCCCGCTACAAGCTGTTGTCGCAGGTGATCGTCGCCATCGTCATTGGGGTAGTACTGATCCGGCTTGCCGGTCAGACTCCGCCGGAATACAGCACGCGTCTGATCGCGCCCTTCTTCAAAGGACTCATCCCGGATCTCGGCTGGGGCTACGTGCTGTTTGCCGTCATCGTGCTGGTCAACACGACGAATGCCGTCAACCTCACCGACGGCCTGGACGGTCTCGCGATCAGCACCTTCACCGTGGCCGCCGCGACGTACACCGCGCTGACGTACGTCATCGGGCACGCGGTGTTCGCCGACTATCTCCTGCTCGTGCATCTCGAACGGGTGGGGGAGCTCACCATTTTCTGTGGGTCGCTCGTGGGGGCGAGCCTCGGATTTCTCTGGTGGAACGCCCATCCGGCGGAAGTGTTCATGGGCGACGTCGGCTCGCTCGGGCTGGGCGGCGCGCTCGGTACGGTCGCGATTCTCATCAAGCAGGAACTGCTGCTCCCGATCATCGGCGGCGTCTTCGTGATGGAAGCCGCGTCCGTGATGATTCAGGTGGGGTCGTTCAAACTCACCGGCAAGCGCGTCTTTCGCATGGCGCCCATCCACCACCACTTCGAGCTGGCGGGCTGGCCGGAATCGAAAGTCGTGATGCGCTTTCTGATCCTCGCGATCCTTTTCGCGCTGGCCAGTCTCACCACGTTGAAGCTGAGGTGATGCGATGAGCTTCAGTGTGGCGGACAAGCATGTGGTGGTCGTCGGCGCCGGCCGCAGCGGACGCGCGGCCTCGGAGCTGCTCGTCTCCCGCGGGGCGCGCGTGACGCTGGCCGACGCGGGCGACGGGCCGCTCGATCAGGAAACACGCCTGCGCGCGCTCGGTATCGCCATCGAGCGGGGGCCGCATCGCGCTGCGCTGCTGTCGGGCGCCGATCTCGTGGTGCTCAGTCCCGGCGTGCCGCCGACGCAGGAGGCCATCGCGGCCGCGCGCGCGCAGGGCGTGCCCGTCATCGGCGAGATCGAGCTGGCCTCGCGCTGGCTGCTGGGGCGGGTCGTCGCGATTACCGGCACCAAGGGCAAGTCCACGACGACGACATTGACGGCGCGCCTGCTGGAAGCCGGCGGATTCGCGGTGACCGCGGGGGGGAATCTCGGCACGGCCCTCAGCGAACAGGTGCCGCTCTCGCAGCCGGACGCCGTGCACGTCGTCGAGGTCAGCAGCTTTCAGCTCGAAGGCACCGAGACGTTTCATCCGTGGATTGCGGTGCTCGTCAACCTGTCGCCGGATCATCTCGATCGGCACGCCTCGTTCCAGGCATACGCGGGCGCGAAGGCGCGCATCTTCCGGAATCAGGACGAGGAGGACTGGGCCATCGTCAACGCCGACGATCCGGCGTCGGTCGCCCTTGCCCGGAATGCCCGCGCGCGCCGGCTCGACTTCGCGCTCGACGCGCCGCTCGCCGATGGCATCACGGTCGAGGCCGACCACATCGTCCACCGGCGCCGCGGATCGAGCCAGCCAATCGTGCCGATCGCGGCGGTGCGGCTGCCGGGCCGTCATCTTCTCGCCGACGTTCTTGCCGCGGTCGCGGTCGGGACGATCGCCGGCGTGCGGGCCGACGCCATGCGGCGCGCGATCGAGGCCTTCAACGGCCTCGAGCACGCGCTCGAGCATGTGGCCGTCCTGCACGACGTGCGCTTCGTGAACGACAGCAAGGCCACGAATGTGCTGGCGGCGCGACGCGCCATCGAGAGTTTCGAGCGGGGTGTGGTGGCGATCCTGGGCGGGCGCGACAAAGGTGCCGTCTTCGCGGACCTGCGGGATTCGCTGGCGGGCCGCGCGGCCGCGGTCGTGACGATCGGTGAAGCCGGGCCGGCCATTGCCGACGCGCTCGCGGGGGTGGTGCCGACCTATCCCGCCGGATCGATGGGCGAGGCGGTCCGCCGCGCATTCGTGCTCGCGCCTCCTGGCGGCGTGGTGCTGCTCGCGCCGGCGTGCGCGAGCTTCGACATGTTTCAGGACTACGCGGCTCGCGGGCGTGCGTTCAAGGAATCGGTGATGGCTCTGGTCGGCGAGATCGGGACGGAGGAGCGGTGAACAGTCATCAGTTCGGATGACGCGGCGTGGAGTCTGCCGCTGGGAACACGGACCGTATCGGTACGTGAGGCAGATGTCCCTGTCCGGGTCCGACTGATGACTGTTGACCGCTTCTGACGTGCAAGCAGGTAGAGAGAAGACGCTATGGCGCGAACACTGAAATCCGATAGGGCGCTGTTCATCGCGACGCTCGTGCTGGTCGCGTTGAGCGTCGTCATGGTCTACAGCGCGTCGGCGGTGCAGGCGGCGGCCCGTTACGACGGCCGGTCGTACTGGTTTCTGTCGAAGCAGCTCGCCTGGGCCGTCATGGGGACGGGCCTGATGTTCGCCGTCATGCGCGTCGACTACCACCGCTATCGCCGGCCGGCGATTGTCTGGGGCAGTCTCGCGGTCACGGCGGTGATGCTGATCGCCGTGTTCTTCTTCAGCAGCCGCAACGGGGCGCACCGCTGGATCACGCTCGACGTGGTGTCGATCCAGCCCTCGGAGCTCGCGAAGCTCGCCGTCATCCTTTTCATGGCGACCGTGCTCGAGCGGCGGATGCACCGCGTCAACGACCCGGCGCTCGTGCTTGCGCCGGTCTGTGTCGTGACCGGCACGTTCATGGCGCTCATCCTGCCTGAACCCGACCTCGGCACCTCCGCGGTCATCGTCGGCATCGTGGGCGTGATGATTTTCGCGGCAGGATTGAGCTATCGGTACATTTTCGGCCTCGCGCTCACCGTGCTGCCGATCGTGGCGTTTCTCATCATGAGCACGCCGTTCCGCCGCCAGCGCATGGAGGCGTTCTGGGATCCGTGGAGCGATCCGCTCGGCGCCGGATTCCAGACCATCCATTCTTTGTTTGCCGTGGGCACGGGCGGGCTCTTCGGCAAGGGGCTCATGGCCGGGATCGAGAAGCTCTACTACATCCCCGAGCCGCACACGGACTTCATCTTCGCCGTGATTGGCGAAGAACTCGGCCTGGTCGGCACCACGCTCACGCTGCTGTGTTTCGCCTTGATCGCGTGGCGCGGCTGGCGGGCCTCGCTGCTGGCGCCCGACCGGTTCGGCTCGCTGCTGGCGCTCGGCATCACCACGATGGTGACGCTCCAGGCGTTCGTGAACATCAGCGTCGTGACCGCGCTCCTGCCGACCAAGGGGATTCCGCTGCCCTTCGTCAGCAACGGCGGGTCGTCGCTGCTCATCAATCTGGTGGCGATGGGCATCCTGCTCAACATCTCGCAGCAGGCGTCGGCTACCGCGGCCGCGACGTCCAACGAGCGTTCGGCCTGGACGCTCGGAGGGCAGGAGGCATGAGGGCGTGAATGGCGGGATCGCAACCGGCGTCCGACGGGCGCCTGAACGTCGTCATTGCCGGAGGAGGGACCGGCGGCCACCTGTATCCGGGCATCGCCGTCGCGCGCGAGATCTTGCGGCGCGTCCCCGGTGCCTCTGTGACGTTTGCGGGGACGGCGCGGGGCCTCGAAGCCAGAGCCGTCCCTCGAGAGGGCTTCGAGTTGGACTTGATCCGGAGCGCGGGGCTCAAGGGAAAGTCGGTCGTGTCGCGTGCGCGCGGCGCGGCGCTGCTTCTGCCGGGCCTCGCCGACGCGTGGCGGCTCGTGTCGCGCCGCCGGCCGCACGTCGTGCTCGGCGTCGGCGGCTACAGCTCGGGTCCGGTGGTGCTCACGGCGTGGCTGCGCGGCATTCCCACGCTGGTGATGGAGCAGAACGCGCTGCCGGGATTGACGAATCGGCTGCTCGCGCGCGTGGTGCGCGCGGCGGCGGTGACGTACGACGAAACGCTGGCCTTTTTTCGCGGGAGGGGATTTGTCACAGGCAATCCAGTTCGCGCTGAGTTCTTCACGGCCGTTTCGCATCGGGACACGCCGTCCTCTGCCGCAAGGAGGGTGCTGATCCTTGGCGGCTCCCAGGGCTCGCACGCGATCAACGTGGCCACTGTGGCGGCAGCGGCGGAGCTGGTGCGGAAACACCCTGACATCGAAATCGTGCACCAGACAGGCGAACGCGAACTGGACGATGTCCGGCGCGGGTACGCGGCCGCCGGCGTTTCTGCGCGGGCGGAATCATTTCTCGATCCCGTGGTTCGGGAGGTGAAGACGGCCGATCTCATCGTCTGTCGCGCGGGGGCGACGACGCTCGCGGAGTTGGCGGCGGCCGGCCGGCCGGCGGTGCTGATCCCCTTTGCCGCGGCGACCGACGACCACCAGCGCAAGAACGCCCGCCTCCACGTGGATGCCGGCGCGGCGCTGATGGTCGAAGAGCGGGAGCTTGGAGGCGCGGCGTTGTCGACGGCGATTGGGTCGCTGCTCGACGACCCCGAACGCCTGGACCGGATGGCGCAGGCGATGCGCGGGCTCGCCAGGCCCGCGGCAGCCGAACAGATCGTCGATCGCGTTCTCGCTCTTGCGGGCTCGAGACCGGCGTGAACGAGCGGGTTTCAGGTGTGACGTGGGAATCGCCGCGTGTGGCAGTTTCCAGTCCGACGTTCTGAGGGTCGACGGTTCTCTTATGTGGTTGGGGCGGACGAGACATATGCACTTCGTCGGGATTGGCGGCATCGGGATGAGCGGCATCGCCGAGCTGCTCGCCAATCTGGGCTATCGCGTCAGCGGCTCTGACGCGCGGAGGTCTGAGATCACGGATCGACTCGCGGCACTGGGAGTGCAGGTCATGACCGGACATGCCGCCCGCCACGTGGGCGACGCGGACGTCGTCGTCGTGTCCTCGGCGATTGCCCAGAGCAATCCCGAGATCGTCGAGGCGCGCGAGCGGCACATCCCCGTGATCCCGCGCGCCGAAATGCTGGCGGAGCTGATGCGGCTGCGCGTCGGGATCGCCATCGCCGGCGCGCACGGCAAGACGACCACGACATCCATGATCGCGTTGATGCTCGAGCGCGCGGGACTGGATCCGACGGCGGTCATCGGCGGACGGCTCAGCGCCTTCGGCAGCAATGCCCGTCTCGGGCAGGGCCAGTACATCGTCGTCGAAGCCGACGAGAGCGACCGGTCGTTTCTTCGTCTGTCGCCGTCGATTGCCATCGTGACGAACATCGATCGCGAGCACATGGAGGCATACGGTTCGTTCGACGGCCTGGTGGACGCGTTTCGTGACTTCGCCGATCGGGTCCCCTTCTATGGCGCCGTCGTCGCGTGCGTCGACGATCCGCCGGTGCGTGCGCTCGTGCCGCGGCTCGAACGCCGCACGATCACGTATGGCTTCGCGGAGGACGCGGATGTCCGCGGCGTCGAGCCGGTGGTGGATGGGACATCGGCTCGCTGCACGGTGCAGTACCACCTGCGAGGGCTGCCGGGCGGAACCGGAACGGGCGATCTGTACCTGAGCGTGCCCGGACGACACAACCTGCAGAACGCGCTGGCGGCCGTGGCCGTGGGTCTCGAACTCGGCGTCCCGTTCGATCGCATCCGGTTCGCGCTGGCGGAGTTCCGCGGCGCCGAGCGCCGCTATCAGACCCGCGGAGAGGTCCGCGGTGTGCGCGTGGTCGACGACTACGGGCACCATCCGACCGAGATCGCGGCCGTGCTGCGCGCCGGGCGCGACGGTCATCCCTTCCGGCTCGTGGCGGTCTTCCAGCCGCATCGCTACTCGCGGACGCGCGACCTGCTCGACGCGTTCGGCCCGTCGCTGGCCGAGGCCGACGTCGTGATCCTGACCGACATCTACGCGGCGGGCGAACAGCCGATTCCCGGTGTCACGCTCGACACGCTGGCCGCGGCCATCCGGCCGTCCGTGAAGGCCTTGCACGTGGTGCCGCTCCTCGAGGATCTGCCGGCCGCGATCGTGCAGATCGCACGGCCCGGCGATCTCGTCATTACCCTGGGTGCAGGGTCGATTGGCCGCATGAGCGAACGCATCGTCACGGCGCTGGCCGAAGCGGAGGCCGCACGATGAGTCGCGCGGCCTCGGCATCTCGTCGTGCCCCGACGGCGGTCGGCGTCGCCGCGCCCGCCGACCGGCGGTTTCGGCGACCCGATGTCCGTCCGAACCGCCGGCGTCTCGGCCCGACGATCGTGCGGCTCGCGAAATGGGCGATCCCAGCGCTCGCCGTGGTCGCCACCGCCGCCTGGACGGCCCATGTGGCGACCAACTCCAGCCTGCTCGTCGTGAAACATGTGGTCATTCGCGGCAACGTGCGGCTCTCGGCCGGAGAAGTCGAGGGCCTGCTCGACGGCATTCGCGGCGAGAACATCTTCCAGGTGGACTTCGAGCGCTATCGGCGCCGCGTCATGGACTCTCCCTGGGTTGCCGGTGTCACGCTCTCGCGCGTGCTGCCGTCGACCATCGCGGTCGGAGTGACCGAGCGCTCGCCGATGGCCATCGCCCGGCTCGGCCAGCAGCTCTATCTGGTGGACGACAGCGGCGTCATCATCGACGAGTACGGCCCGGCGTATCACGACCTCGATCTGCCGATCGTGGATGGACTGCTCTCGCCGGCCGCGGCCAACGGGCCGCTCACGGATGCGGCGCGCGTGCACCTGACCGATCTGTTTCTCGCCTCGATCGGCACGCGCGCGGATCTTCGCGGGCGGCTATCGCAGGTGGACGTGTCCAACGCGCGCGACGCGGTGGTGATGTTCGACGGGGACCCGGCGTGGCTGCACCTCGGCGACGAGCAGTTCACCGAACGTCTGAATACGTATCTGGAACTGGTTCCAACGCTACGCGAGCGGTTTCGCGACATCGACTACGTCGATCTGCGTTTCGACGAGCGTGTATTCGTGCATGCGCGCGGCCGTACGGACGCCGTCGCGCGGGCGCAATAGGTTCGGCGGCTGTGACGGACGTCCGGGCATACGGCGCGCAGAACGGGGTGGAGTGAGCCTGATGGCACGAAAAGAGCGATATCTGGTCGGACTCGACGTCGGGACGGCAACCATCTCCGTCATCGTCGGCGAGGTCATGGACGACGGCAGCCTCGACATCATCGGCATCGGCATGGCCGAGTCGAAGGGCATCCGCCGTGGTGTCGTCAACAACGTCGATTCGGCCGCCGAGGCCATCAAGCGCGCGCTCGATGAGGCCGAGCTCACGGCAGGCGTGGAGATCGACAGCGTGCACCTGGCGCTGTCCGGCGCGCACGTCAAGGCGTTCAACAGCCGCGGCGTGGTCGCCGTCGCGGGGCGCAATCGAGAGATCACGCGCGACGACGTGAAACGGGCCATCGAGGCGGCGCGGGCGGTGGCTCTGCCGGGCGGTCGCGAGATCCTCCACGTGCTGCCGCAGGACTTCGTCGTCGACGACCAGGATGGCATCGCCGCACCCGTCGGCATGACCGGCAGCCGCCTCGAGGTGAACGTGCACGTCGTGACCGGCAGCTCGTCCTCGATGCAGAACATGATCGCGTGCGTGAATCGCGCCGGCGTGGAAGTCGTCGACACGGTCCTGGAGCAACTGGCCGCCAGTGAAGCCGTGCTCACACCCGACGAACGCGAACTGGGCGTCTGTCTCGTCGACGTCGGTGGCGGAACGACCGATTTTGCCGTCTTCGAGCGCGGCAGTCTCTGGCACACCGGCGTCCTCGCGGTGGGCGGGGATCACTTCACGAATGACATCGCCGTCGGCCTGCGCATGCCGATTCCCGACGCCGAGAAGCTCAAGCGGCGGTCCGGCTGCGCGCTCAGCTCCCTGGTCGGCGAAGACGAGACGATGGACGTGGCCAGTATTGCCGGGCGGCGTGCGCGGGTGATGCCGCGCCGCGTGCTCTCCGAGATTCTGCAGCCGCGCGCCGAGGAGATCTGCCATCTCCTCTGGGACGAGATTCGCCGTGCGGGCTACGAGAAATCGCTCAACAGCGGCATCGTGCTGACCGGCGGCGCCGCGCTGCTCGAAGGCATGCCGGAGATCGCGGAACAGATTTTTGATCTCCCCGTGCGCCGCGCCGCGCCGGAAGGCGTCGGCGGGCTCGCCGATCACGTCAACAGCCCGGCGTTCGCGACGTCGGTCGGCGTGGTGATGTCCACCCATCAGACGCTGCAGACCGAACCCGTGCGCGTCGGTGCGGGCGCCCTCGGCCGGATCACCGGCCGGCTCCGAACACTTTTCAAGGAATTTTTCTGAACATGCCCTCCGACGGAAAGGACAGACGAATGGACGTACGACAGTTCACCAATCCCACTCCTGAGAAACTCCGCATTCTGCTCGACGAGGACATCGTGAAACTTGGCGCTCGCATCAAAGTCATCGGCGTTGGTGGCGGAGGCGGCAACGCCGTCAACCGCATGGTCGGCGCCGGTCTGGGCGATGTCGAGTTCATCGTCGCCAACACGGACCAGCAGGCGCTGCAGCAGAATCGGGCGTCGGTGAAGGTCCAGCTCGGCGCGCAGCTGACCAAGGGCCTTGGGGCGGGGGCCGATCCGAACATCGGGCGGGCCGCTGCGCTCGAGGACACGGACAAGATTCTCGAGGTCCTCAGCGGCGCCGACATGGTGTTCGTGACGACCGGACTCGGTGGAGGCACCGGGACCGGCGCGGCCCCCGTCATCGCCAGCCTCGCCAATCAGATGGGCGCCCTCACGGTCGCCGTCGTCACCAAGCCGTTCCGGTTCGAGGGGCGGAAGCGGTCGACTCAGGCCGAGCGAGGGATGGACGAGCTGGCCGACGCGGTCGACACGATGATTACGATCCCGAACGAACGGCTGCTCAGCACGGTGGACAAGGCCACCAGCATGGCCGCGGCGTTCGAGACGGCCGATGACGTGCTGCGCCAGGCCATTCAGGGGATTTCCGATCTCATCCTCGTGCCGGGCCTGATCAATCTCGACTTCGCCGACGTCAAGACCATCATGTCGCGCATGGGCATGGCGATCATGGGCACCGGCGTCGCGACGGGCGAAGACCGTGCGCGCCTGGCGGCGACGGCCGCGATTTCGAGTCCGCTGCTCGAAGACGCCAGCGTGCAAGGCGCGCGGGGCGTCATCATCAACGTGACGGGCGGCCCCGACCTCACACTGGCGGAAGTGAGCGACGCGTCGGACATCATTTACAGCGCCGCGCACGAGGACGCGAACATCATCTTCGGCGCGGTCGTCGACCCCACGATGGAAGGACGCGTGAAGATCACGGTGATCGCGACAGGTTTCGATCGGGTCCGCGCGTCGCAGGCGCCGTCAGCCCAGGCCGAGAAAGCCACCCCGACCGACCTGTCCGCCTATACCCAGCAGGACACCCCGGTTCAGGAACGTCTGGTCGTCAACGGCGGCAGCCGGTTCGTCGTGGCGCCGCGGCGCCCGGTGTTCGACATGGGTGGCGTGAATCGCCAGGCCGCCACGGCTGCCGCACTCGCGGCAGACCCGGCCGAGGACAGCTCGCCCCTCGACGTGCCGGCATTTCTGCGGCGTCAGGAGAATTAGCCCCCAATCGCCGGGAGCCCGTTAGTCTCCCGGCGCGCGCAAGTACAATTGCCAGAAGCAGGTGCCGCGACGCCGCCGGCGTATGAGCCGCGGTTCGCGCACCACTTCGGCATGACCTCCCGTCGTCCTAGTCCCAGCGCTGCGGATCGCGACAGCCGACGTCGCCTGGTTACCGATCTGCGCGCGGACGCACGCGCGACGGTCGCGCGAGAGGTCGGAACGATCGTCAAGTCCCACCCCGGCCGCCTGCGCGTGGCGCTCGCGTTTCCGAACACGTACTTCGTCGGCATGTCGAACCTGGGTCTCCAGACCGTCTACGCGGCATTCAACGCCGACGACCGCGTGGTCTGCGAGCGGGTCTTTCTGCCGCCGAAGACGCAGATCGCGGATCTGCACCGCCGGCGCGAGCCTCTCATCACACTCGAGTCCGGCACCGCCGTCCGCGACTTCGACGTGTTCGCTTTCTCCGTCTCGTTCGAATGGGACTACACCAACGTGGTCACGATGCTGCGATTGGCGGGATTGGCGCCGCGGGCAGACCGCCGCACCGCCTTCGATCCGCTCATCGTCATCGGCGGCGCCGTGACGTTCGTCAACCCCGAACCGCTCGCGCCGTTCGCGGACGTAGTGACGGCCGGTGAGGCGGAGCTGCTCGTCCCATCGCTCGTCAATGCCTTCGCGGATGTGGGCGAACGTGATCGGCCCGCGCTGCTTCGGCGCCTCGCGACGGAAACCGGATGCTACATTCCGAGCCTGTACGACGTCGTCTATGACGGCCCCGGACGGGTGAGCGCCATCGTCCCCAAGTCCGGGACAGGAGCGCCGGCTGTCGTCCGAAAGGCCGCCGTGAAAGCCGCTGATCGTCTCGACCCGCCGGCCACCCGGATTTTCACGCCGGACACCGAGTTCGGTTCGCGGCTGCTGATCGAGGTCGTCCGCGGCTGCGCCAATCTCTGTCGCTTCTGCTGGGCCGGCTACAACTATCTGCCCGTGCGCCCGTTTTCGACGGAGCGCATTCTGGAAATCGCCGCCGCCGCGCGCCCGCACGCCAACCGGGTCGGACTGGTCTCCATCGCGCTGTGCGACCACCCCGATATCGAGCTCATCCTCACACGGCTCCTGGAGATGGGATACGGGATCAGTCCGGCGTCGCTGCGCCTCGACGATTTGACCGAGCCGATCGTCCGTCTGCTCCGCGAGAGCGGCGAGCGTTCGATCACGATTGCGCCCGAAACCGGTTCCGACCGCCTTCGGCGCGTCATCAACAAGACGGTGACGAACGCGGACATTCTCGAGCGAACCGATCTGATTTTCCGCGGCGGCATGGACAACCTCAAGCTTTACTACATGATTGGTCTGCCCTCCGAAACGGATGAAGATCTCGCAGCCATTCTCGACCTGACCATGGCGATGAGGGAGCGGATGGTGGAGTACGCGCGCTCCCGGGGCACTATCGGGAGGCTCGTCGCGTCCGTCAACCCGCTCGTTCCCAAGCCGGGAACCACGTACCAGTGGCTGCCCATGACCAGGGCAAGCGAGATCGAGCGGAAGGCCAACCGCCTTCGCGAGCTCGTCTCCGGCATCGACAATGTGTACTTCAACATCAAGAGCGAGCGGCATTCCTACTATCAAGGCCTCCTGTCACTGGGTGACCGGCGCGTCGCCGACGTCATCGAACTGGCCGAGGAAAACGGCGGCGACTGGCGGGCGGCCGTCGCCGCTTCCGGAATCGACGCCGATGCGTACCTGTACCGCGACCGTTCGGCGGACGCGTTCCTGCCGTGGCAGATCATCGACGGTGGATTCAAGACCGCGTTCCTGCGGAACGAACTCGCCAAGAGCGATCGCGCCGAGTGGACGCTCCCGCCGAAACGGCAGCGAACCGCCGAGACCGAGTTCGCCGTTCTGCCCGGGGACGTCTAGACGCGCGGCGTCAGCTCGCCTCAGCCAGGACCGCTTCGTGCTCCTTGAACGCGTCGAGAATGAGGTCCCGCAGCTTGTCCTGCGCGGTGCTCTCGCTGATCGGCCGCAGGAGTTGAAAACTTCGACGCTCGCCGTTCACGGAATACTGGCGCGCCGGAAACGTGACGTTGCGCCCGCCGTTTTTCCGTTCCCAAATGGCAAAGCCTACGAGCTTGAGTCCGTCCAGCGGTCCACCCGAGAAGTGAAGTTCGGCATCGGCCAGCTTGCCCGGCGGATTGCCTTTGTCGTTCGGCGAAAACTTGATCGTCATGGGATGCCTCCTCCGGCTTCGGGCCGGCGGCTCATTCCAGAGCAAGCCGCGGGCCGTGACCATGGCCCGGAGCACGAGCGCCGCAACCATCATCGTCTGTGGCAGTTAGCGGGATGTTGCGCGCGGCCGTCGACGGCCCGCGGCACGAATCGACGCCTGCAGTTTGCGTTTCATCCCGACCGATGAGCAGAACGACAACTCCAGGAACCGGGTTTCGCTGGCAGCAGGGCCCGGCCGGGCGCGTTCTCGTGGCGGATGCGCTGGTTCCCCACGCGCCGCATCTCTTCACCACGCGACAACTGGAGTTTCGTGCCGCATGGACGAGCGACAACGCGCGCCTGGCCGAAGCCATGGCCGTGCCGCCCGACGGCATTGCTCGCGTCCGCCAGGTGCACGGCCGCACCGTCGTCACCCTGGCTCCAGGAGATGTGTGGGCTGACGACACGCCGGCCGACGCCATCGTTTCGACGGATCCCTCGCGCGCGATCGCCGTGCATGTCGCCGACTGCGTGCCGATCCTGATCGCCGACACCGCGCACCGGCTCGTGGCGGCGGTGCACGCCGGATGGCGCGGAACGGCCGCCGGCGTCACGGGGGCGGCACTGGACGCCATCGAGATGGCGGGGGGGCAGGCGGCGACCTTGATGGCGGCCGTCGGGCCGAGTATCGGTCCCTGCTGCTACCAGGTCGACGCGCGCGTCCGCGACGCCTTTCTCTCGGCAACGCCCGGATCGGCCGAGTGGTTCGTCGAGGATGGACCGGATCGCTGGCGCCTGGACTTGTGGCGCGCAAACGTGGCGATACTCGAGCGGCGCGGCGTGCCGCGGCATGCCATTCACGTCTCCGCCGTGTGCACTGCGGACCATGTCGACGAGTGCTTCTCCTACCGGCGGGAAGGCGCCGGTACGGGTCGCATGGTCGCGGCCATCCGCCTGCGTTCGTCGTCCGGGTAGAATCGCCCGCGCATGACAGCACGAACGACGACGGCCAGGGCTGTCAATTCTCCGGGTCAGATCCTGTTTGCCAGTCTGATCGGTACGACGATCGAGTTCTTCGACTTCTACATCTACGCGACGGCCGCCGTACTCGTCTTTCCCAGGCTCTTCTTTCCCGCGTCGGATCCCGCGTCAGCGACGCTGGCCTCGCTCGCGACGTTTGCGATCGCGTTCTTCGCGCGTCCCGTCGGCTCCGCGCTGTTCGGACATTTCGGGGACCGGGTCGGACGCAAGACCACGCTCGTCGCGGCGCTGCTGACCATGGGCGTGTCCACCGTCGTGATTGGCGCGCTGCCCACCTACGCATCCGTCGGGGTGACGGCGCCGCTGCTGCTCGCGCTGTGCCGGTTCGGCCAGGGGCTGGGACTTGGCGGCGAATGGGGCGGGGCGGTGCTGCTCGCGATTGAGAACGCGCCGCCCGGCAAGCGTGCGTGGTACGGGATGTTTCCCCAGCTCGGTGCGCCGCTCGGGTTTCTGTGTTCGGGGGGGACGTTTCTGATCTTGTCGGCGAATCTCTCTGACGAGCAGTTCTTCTCGTTCGGGTGGCGCGTGCCCTTTCTGGCGAGCGCCCTGCTCGTGATCGTCGGGCTCTACGTCCGCCTCACCATTACGGAGACACCCGTCTTCCGCCAGGCCGTTCAGCGGGACGAGCGGGTGAGCGTGCCGATGTTCGCGGTCTTCACGCAGCACACGCACGCGCTCGTCACCGGCACCGTGTCCGCCCTGGCGACTTTCGTGCTGTTCTATCTCATGACGGTGTTCACGCTGTCGTGGGGCACGTCAGCGCTGGGATTCACACGCCAGCAGTTTCTGCTGATTCAGCTCTTCGGCATCCTGTTCTTCGCCGCCACCATCCCGTGTTCAGCGCTTCTTGCGGATCGGTTCGGGCGGCGGCGCACCCTGATGTGGGTCACGGCCGCGATCGCGGCGTTCGGCTTCCTGTTTGCGCCGCTGCTCCTTGGCGGTCTCGCCGGGGCGACGGTGCTGATGGCCCTCGGACTCTCGCTCATGGGCATGACCTATGGTCCGCTCGGCACGGTCCTGTCGGAGTTCTTCCCGACGGCCGTACGCTACACGGGCAGCTCGCTCACCTTCAATCTGGCGGGGATCTTCGGCGCGTCGCTCGCCCCGTACATCGCCACGTCCCTGGCGACGCACCGCGGCCTGCCGTTCGTCGGGTACTACCTCACGGCGGCCGCGTCGCTCACCTGGGTCGCGTTGTACTTCACGCGCGAGACGAAGGACGAGCAGCTGGATCGCGACCCCGCACAGCCGGCCTGAACGCGGGCACCTCAGAACTTGAACAGGTCGTCGAAGGCTTTCTTCGCTCCGGAGGACCCGGACGATTGTGCGGGCGTCGAACCGGTCTCGCGCTCGACCGTGAATCGGGGCGCGTAGAGCGGACAGCTGTTCTTCGCGTCCTTGGGACTCACGCGCGCGGGGATCGCTTCCCGGCATTCGAAGGGCGCGCCCGAGTCGAACGAGACGCAGTGGATGCAGGCGTGCAAGGCCACGCCGCACTTGGTGCACGTGCTGTCCGGGGTGATGCCGGCGGTTTCGACGTGACCGCACCGCGCACAGCGGAAGGTCTCGCGGAACCCGGGCATGTTCGGCACCCGGGGATCGCGAGGAATCCGCGGGTCGTACGGCTCAGGAGCCTTCTTCAGCGAGGGCCCGCGTGTCTTTCCTGGATCGTCCTGATATCCGCGCTGGCGGTATTTGCGTTCGGACATAAAAAAGCTCGGGCTCGCGTCAGGCCACGAACGTCGGAATACGGACGCTATCGAGACGGCGTCACGGGTCGTGCTACGCCGGTTGCTTCGGCACGGCGTACAGAATGCGCTGGCAACTGTCGCACTGGACGATGCCGTCGTTGCGGCGGATCTGAAGCACGACGGCGGGTCGGAGCCGGACGTGACATGCCGTGCACAATTCGCCTTCGATCGGCGCCACCGCAACAGTCTTTCGCTGCTTGAGCAGTTGTTCGTACTTGGCGAGCGCCGGCGCCGCAATCCCCGCCGATTCCCGGCCGCGGTCGGCCATCAGGCCGTCGATCTCGGTCTTCAAGGTCGTGCGCTCGGCATCGATGGCCGCGCGCGCCGCCGCGCCATCGCGCTGGGCATCCGTGAGGGAGAGCTCCGCGGCCTTCACGTCGGCGTTCACGACGTCCGCCGATTCGAGCAGGACCAGGATCTGCTCTTCGATCGCGTCTTTCTCAGATTTCGCCGTGGCGATTTCGTGGAGCAGCGCCGTGTATTCGTGGTTGGTCTTGACCGCCGCCTTGTGTTCGTCGAAGCGGGCGAGCCGAATGTCGACCTGGGCGACCTGCTTCTCGAGTTCGCGGCGGGCCTGGGTGTTGGCCGCGAGCCGTGCCTTGACGGCTTCGACCGACGCGGCACTCGCCTTCAACCGGGTCTCAATGTCGCGTTCTGCCGCGGGCAGTTCCGCCAGTCTTCGGCGGCGGGCCTCAGCGGCGGTATCGAGTGCTTGCAGAGCGATGAGGGATTGAAGAACAGGAATCACGAAGTGCCTAGAACTTACGGGCAAAAGCATGGAGGATGCAAGCCGTCGCTCCTGTCGGTCGCTCAGTCAGGGCATTCTCCATACTGGTTCGCCGTGCGCGAACGCGGCGGGCTGCCGAGGGCGCAGCCAGGGCGTCGAATGGTGGGCCCCCCAGGATTCGAACCTGGGACCAACCGGTTATGAGCCGGCAGCTCTTACCGCTGAGCTAGGGGCCCTCCAAGTGGACAAGAACGCTGTCGACTAGCCTATCGTCCTTCCAGAAACGGCTTCAGCCGACGGCTGCGTGACGGGTGGCGGAGCTTGCGAAGCGCCTTGGCTTCGATCTGGCGGATGCGCTCGCGCGTCACCGCAAAGCTCTGACCCACTTCCTCGAGCGTGTGCTCCGATCCTTCGCCGACGCCGAAGCGCATCTTGATCACACGCTCCTCGCGCGGCGTGAGCGTTTTGAGCACGTTGTCCGTCTGCTCTTTCAGGTTCAGGTTGATGACGGCTTCCGACGGCGACACGACGTTGGTGTCGGGAATGAAGTCCCCGAGATGCGAATCTTCCTCCTCGCCGATGGGGGTTTCGAGCGAGATGGGTTCCTGCGCGATCTTCAGGACTTTCCGGACCTTCGACACCGGGATGTCCATGCGCTGAGCGATTTCTTCCGAGGTGGGCTCGCGGCCGAGCTCCTGCACCAGCGCCCGGGACGTCCGGATCAGCTTGTTGATGGTTTCGATCATGTGGACCGGGATGCGGATCGTCCGCGCCTGGTCGGCGATGGCGCGCGTGATGGCCTGGCGGATCCACCAGGTCGCATAGGTCGAGAACTTGTAGCCGCGCCGGTACTCGAACTTGTCGACCGCCTTCATCAGGCCGATGTTGCCTTCCTGAATCAGGTCGAGAAACTGCAGGCCGCGGTTGGTGTACTTCTTCGCGATCGACACGACGAGGCGCAGGTTGGCCTCGACGAGTTCCTTCTTCGCCTGCTCGGCCTGGGCCTCGCCCTCGAGAATGGTCCGCAGCTGCGAGGTGAGCACTTCGACGGGCTGGTCGAGCTTGGACGCCATCGCGCGGATTTCCTTGCGGATTTCGTCCTTGTGCTTGAGCAGGATCTTCTTCTCCTCCTCGCGCAGCTTCTTCTTGCCCTTGGGTTCAAGTTTCTGGTCGATGATGCGGATGTCGCGCTGTTTGGCCTGGATGTCCTCGACGGCGTTCTTCAGTCCGTCGATCAGCCGGCGCTTCACCATTTCGGTGAACTCGATCCGGCGGATGGACTTCGACAAGTCGACCTGCGCGCGCAGGATCTTCCAGCGCGCCTTGCGGTACTTGCGTTTCTCGGCCTTCGGGATGTCGCCGTATTTCGCCTCGAGCTTCGTGACGTTGTCGAGCGCGGCTTTCACCTTGTCGATCAGTTTCAGGAACTCGCGCTGTTTCGCGGCGATCTTCTCGTCGGTGATTTCCTCCTCGACGAAGATGACCAGTTCACGCACGGTCCGCTCACCGCGACGGAGCTGTTCGCCCATCTCGATGACTTCCTGCGTGATCTTCGGCGTGCGCGAGATCGACTTGATGACGGCGAGCTTGCCCTGCTCGATGCGCTTGGCGATCGCCACCTCGCCCTCGCGGGTGAGCAGCGGGACCGTGCCCATCTCGCGCAGATACATGCGCACCGGGTCGTTGGTCTTGTCGAGGACGCCGGGCGTGAGGTCGAGGTCGCTTTCTTCGCCGGCCTCGCCGCCGAGCTTTTCGTCGCGGTAGCTCTTTTCAGAGTCGACGACTTCGATGCCGGCGCTGCCGAACGTGCTGAACAGGTCGTCCAGCTCTTCGGAGGAGGTGATGTCGGCGGGGAGCAGTTCGTTCACCTCGTCATAAAGGAGGTAACCCTTCTCTTTGCCGATAACGATCAGCTGGCGAATCTCGTCGTATTTTTCTTCGATGGACAAGGTCGAGGTCTCCTTCAATTACACGAACTAGTTCAGCGTTTCCAGCAGGCGCGTCAGCGCGGTCTTGCGGGCCAGCAGCGTCGAAAACGCGGGGTCCGACGACTGCTTGTGTGCCTGCGCCTGCGCAATCTCTTCCCGTATCACGGCCAAATCCCGTTCGATCCGTTGCCGCCGCAGCGTCGTGACGCACCCGGCCGCTGTGCCCGGCGGCTCGTCGGCGGCGGCCGCGTGATCGAGGTGGTGCCGCTCCTCTTCACTTAGACGCTCGCGCACGACGGCCGGCAACATGTCCGGCGACATTTCCGCCAGCGATACCGCCAGCCTGAATATGGGCCCGGCGGCGAGCCCCTCCAGATCCTCGGTCTCCAGCTGGCCCAGCGCCGCGAGGCCCTCGACAGGATGGTGGACGAGCGTCCAGAGCAGGCCCTTCTCGGCCAGCCGTACATTATCTGCCATCGCGGCGGCCAAAATGGGCGGGGGAGCGGCCTTTTTCTTGGCCAGAGCCTCGCGAAGCTGGTCGCGCAGCACGGATTCGCTCACCCGCGCCTTGTGCGCCAGCCGGTCCGCAAACTGGTCCCGGACAACGGGATCCGGGACGCTCAAGGCCACCGGCCACATGGCGTCGATGAGCTTCTTCTGGTCCTCTGGACGGTTGAGGCTCAGTGTCTTCGCCGCCCGATCCAGCAAGAACTCAAGATACGGCTGTGACCCCCTCAAACGTTCCACGTAGGCCTTGGCGCCCTGCTTCCGGATGAAGACATCGGGGTCGTCGCCCGCGGGGAGCAGCGCGACGTTGACCTGAAATCCTTCCGCCACAAGGAGTTCAGAGGATCGGGCGGCGGCCGTTCTGCCCGCGTTGTCCGGGTCGAAGCTCAGCACCACCTTTGACGTGAAGCGCTTGAGCGTCCGCGCCTGAGTGCTCGTCAGCGCCGTCCCGCACGGGGCCGCCACGTTGTGGATCCCCGCTTGCCAGACCTGCGCCAGGTCGAAATACCCCTCCACGACGACGCAGTAGTTCTGCGACCGGATGGCGGACTTGGCCGTATCGAGGCCGTACAGCGTGCGGCTCTTGGTGTAAATCGCGGTTTCCGGGGAATTCAGGTACTTCGGCTGCTGCCCCTCGTCGAGCGCCCGCCCCCCGAACGCAATCACCGCCCCCGACTCCCGCGCGATCGGCACCATGAGCCGATTGCGGAAATAGTCCACCACCCGTCCGTCGTACTGCCGGACCAGGCCGCTCTTCAGTTGCAATTCGGTGCTGATGCCTTTGGACGCGAGGCGCCCGCGCAGCGTGTCGCGTCCTCCTGCGGGCGCGTAGCCGTATTTGAACGTGGCAAGGGTTTCCGCGGTCAGTCCCCTGGACTCAATCTCGCGCCGGGCGCGCAGTCCGGCCGGCGAGTCGAGCTGCTCGCGAAAGAACGCGACGGCTTCCTCGTGAAGCGCGACGAGCGCCTCCCGCTCGGCGGCCGCCGCCCGATCGGTGGCGCTGCCATCCATCTCGGGAACCGTCATGCCGGCGCGCTGTGCCAGATACCGGACCGCTTCAGGAAACGACATCTTCTGGTTCAGCTCGATGAACTTGATGACATCGCCGCCGGCGCCGCATCCGAAACAGTGGAATACGCCCTTGTCGCCGTTGGCCGTGAACGACGGCGTCTTTTCCGTGTGAAAGGGGCACAGGCCCTTCCACGTCCCGCCCGCCTTCTTCAGCGGCGTGACCTCGTTGATGATCGAGACGATGTTCGTCTGCGCCTTCAAGTCCTCGACGAACCCCTGCGGGAAGAGCGCCATCAGTCTTTCAGCTCCACGATCGTCGCGCCGGCGCCGCCTTCATTGTCCGCCGCGGCGGTCACCGAAGACACCAGCGGATGGGCACGGAAGAACTTCGTCAGGGCTTCGCGCAGACGTCCCGTGCCCATGCCGTGCACCACACGCAGGCGCCGTTCGTCGGCCAGAAGGGCGTCGTCCAGAAACTTCTCCGCGCGATCGATGGCCTGATCGACCGTCGATCCAATCACCATCAGTTCACGCGTCGTGGCCGTGAGCCGTTCGGCCATCCCTCCGGACGCCGGTCTGGGAGACGGCGCAGCCTTCGGGCGCCCTTCCGTCTGCCGCTGGGCGCGACCCAGGTCGCCGAGGTTCACGCGCATCCGCTTGCCGCGAACGTCGACTTCGACATGCTTTCCGGACACCGCGCGCACGGTGCCTTCCGTGGCGAACGTCCGCACGAACACGGTCTGGCCGACGAGGGGCGGCGCCTCCAGGCCCTCCGGCGCTTCCGGTCGCGGCCCGGCGCCATCGGCGGCGCCTCCGACGGCCTCGAGCGCCGCGCGTGCGTCCGACCGCAGCTTGCCGACGTCACCGGTCGACAGCACGGGACCGCGCCGCGCGGTCTGCTCGGCTTGCTCGGCGATCGCATTCGCGCGCTGCTTCAGATGTCCGACGATCCGATCGACCTCCGTCCGCGCCTCTCGCAGCTTCTCGTTCAGCCGATCGTCGAGACGGCGCTTGAGCACGGCTTCACGCTCGGTCAGCCGCGCTTCGCGCTCGAGCACCCGGCGGCGCTCGGCGTCCAGAGTCGCGCCGAACTCCGCCTGGCGCAGTCTCTCGCGCTCGATGGCGGCCAGCTCGTCGTCCACCCGCGCCAGATGAGCGGCAAGCTGGGACTCACGAGTCGACCGGCGCGAGCGGGCGTCGGCGACGACGGCTCCCGGCATGCCGAGCCGCTCGGCGATTTCGAACGCCAGACTGCGTCCCGGCGCGCCGTAGAGGATCCGGTACGTCGGCGCGTAGGTCTCCGGGTTGAACCCGAACCCCGCGGTCATGACGCCCTCTGTGGTCGCGGCATAGCTCTTCAACGCCTCGTCGTGCGTCGTCGCCACGACCGTCGCGCCGCGGCGCTTGAAGTGGTCGATGATCGCCGCGCCCAGCGCGCCGCCTTCCGCCGGATCCGTCCCACTGCCGACTTCGTCGAGCAGCACCAGGGCCGGCAGCGTCAGGGCCTCGTCCATGGCCACGATGTTCGCGATGTGCGCCGAGAACGTGCTGAGGCTGGCGGCAATCGACTGCTCGTCGCCGATGTCCGCGAAGATCGTGGTGAACGGCGTGAACCGGCTGCCGGGCTCCACCGGAATCAGCAATCCTGCCTGTGCCATCATCGCCAGCAGTCCGAAGGCCTTGAGCGCGACGGTTTTGCCGCCGGTGTTGGGGCCCGAAATGACCAGCGCGCGCGCAGGCGGCACGACGACCAGATCCGACGCGACGACGACGCCTTGCGTGTCTCTGCGCCCTTCGGTCAGCTCGCGCATGGCGGGGATGAGCAGCGGGTGCCGGGCCCCTCTGAACTCGAGCCGGCCGTCTGCGGCCAGTTCCGGGGCAATGCCGTCGACGCGTCTCGCGAGCTCAGTCTTGGCATACAGCTCGTCGATGTCCGCGGCGGCGTCGAACGTGGCGACCAGGTCGTCGTGTCGGCCGCGAAACCCATCCGTGAGAGCCGTGAGGATGCGCTGAATCTCGGCGCGCTCACGTTCGGCGAGCGTGACGATGTCGTTGTTGAGCGCGACGGTCGACAGCGGCTCGAGATAGACGCTCGCGCCGCTCGCGGAACTGCCGTGCACGATGCCGGGGATCGCTTCCTGATGCTCGGCGCGGACCACCACGACATACCGGCCGTTCCGATCGGTGATGATCTGATCCTGTAGGTACTTGCTGTGCTCGCGCGACCGGGTCAGCGCATCCAGCGTCGACCGGAGCTTCGCCCGCTGCCGTCGCAGCGACTCGCGGATATCCCGCAACGCGGTGCTCGCCCGATCGCTCACCTCGCCCGAAGGTTCGATGGCGCGGCGCACGGCCGCGATTTCCAGATCGAATTCCGCCGCGCCCGAGGCAATGGCCGCAAGCGCGGCCGCGCCGCGCCCGGTGTCCGGTGCGAGCGCGATGCGGCGCAGAGCCGCCGCGACGATCGATACCGACTCGAGCAGGCGGGTGAGCCCGAGAAGCTGGAGCGGGTCGAGCGGACGATCCTCGACGTCGAGGGCGGCGAGGATGCCGTCCAGGTCCTCCGGTGCCGAAATGGCGAGCGATCCGCCCTGGCGCACGAACGCGGCGGCCGCTGCTGTGAGCGTCAGGCGCGCGTGGACGGCCTCGAAATCGGCGGCGGGCTCGAGCGCGAGTGCGCGGTTCCGCCCGAGCGGCGTGAGCGCCGCGTCGGCCAGGGCGTCGCGAATGCGATCGAACTCGAGAGCTCGGGAAACCTCTGCTTGCATGGGGGAGGCCCTGGAGACAGGGCAGCCAAAGATTATGACACTGGGACGTGGAACTTCGAACCGGGAACGAGGCCTACCGCGTCAGTTCCGGATGCGACGTTCTCCGTTCATCGTAGCGAGCACCGTTACTCCAGATGATTGATCGCGCTGGCCATGGCTGCCGCGCCGAAGCCATTATCGATATTGACCGTGGCGATCCCGGAGGCGCAAGAGTTGAGCATGGCCAGCAGGGCGGCGATGCCGCCAAAGCTCGCCCCATAGCCGACGCTCGTAGGCACGGCAATGACCGGCGCGCTCACAAGCCCCCCGACGACGCTGGCTAGCGCGCCCTCCATGCCGGCAACGACGATGATGACCCGGGCGGCGGTGAGGCGATGGCGCTCGGCGAGGAGACGGTGAAGGCCGGCGACGCCGACGTCGTAGAGGCGATCCACGTCGTTGCCCATGACTTCCGCCGAGATGGCGGCTTCCTCGGCAATTGGAATGTCAGAAGTTCCCGCCGCCGCCACTAGCAGGGAACCTTTGCCACGAGGCACCCCCGTGCGCCGCTCGATAATCCCCGCCCGCTCGTGAAAGGTGGCGTCCGGCACGAGTTTGGCTAGCTCGTCGAATGCACCCCGGCTGGTCCTCGTCACAAGCAGGCTGTGGCCGCGCTCGACAATCGCGCGTGCGATGCGGGCGATGTCGTGGGGCGTCTTTCCCTGGCCAAAGACGACTTCGGGAAATCCCTGGCGGGTCACGCGCGCGTGATCGACGCGGGCGAACCCGAGGTCCTCGATGGACTGGCCAACGATGTCCGCGATGGCGTGCCGCTCGGCTTCTGCCGGGGTCAGGGTTCCGGCCCGGACTGCGTCAAACAGGGCGCGAAGGCGGCTGGAATCGTTGGAGAGGGCCTGTTCGTCCATGGAGTCGGCGGTGTTTACTGGCCTTTTCGTGATAAGTCCGGGAGATCCGCTAGAATTGTCCGCGTTGTCGTCCGCGAGCGCCTCATTCTATGACCACCCCTGAAACGCTGACGCTGGTTGCCTATTTTTTCGTGCTGAGCATTCTCGGCATTTACGGGTGGCACCGCTACTTCATCGTCTATCAGTACATGAAGTTTCGCGACCAGGTCCCGAAGCTTCCGCCGGAACCCCTCGAATGGCCCCGCGTCACGATTCAGCTGCCCATCTTCAACGAGATGTACGTGGTGGATCGCCTCGTCGACTCGGTGTGCGCCATCGACTACCCGGCCGACCGGCTGGAAATCCAGGTCCTCGACGATTCGACGGACGAGACGCGCCCCATCGCGGAGCTTGCGGTGCGGCGCCACGCGCAGCGCGGCGTGAACATCACGTACGTGTACCGGGCGAATCGGATCGGATTCAAGGCGGGCGCGCTCGAGGAAGGACTGCAGAAAGCCAGCGGCGAGTTCATCGCGATTTTCGACGCGGACTTCATCCCCCCGGCTGACTTCCTCAAGAAGACCGTGCCGCACTTCCGCGACGATCGCACCGCGGTCGTTCAGGCGCGCTGGGGACATCTGAACCAGGCGTACTCCCTGCTGACCAAAGTGCAGGCGGTCATGCTCGACGGACATTTCGTGCTCGAGCACGGCGGCCGGAACCGGTCGGGCTGTTTCTTCAACTTCAACGGCACGGCCGGCGTGTGGCGCCGGGAGGCCATTGTCGATGCCGGCGGCTGGCAGCACGACACGTTGACCGAGGACCTCGACCTCAGCTACCGCGCCCAGTTGCGCGGCTGGAAGTTCAAGTTCCTGCCTGACATCGTCACGCCGGCGGAAGTGCCCGTCGAGATGAACGCGTTCAAGTCCCAGCAGCATCGCTGGGCCAAGGGCTCGATTCAGACCTGCCGCAAACTGCTGCCGTACATCCTGCTCGCCGACCTTCCGCTGAAGGTCAAGATCGAGGCGTTCTTCCACCTCACGGCCAATTTCAACTACCTGCTGATGATTGCGCTCTCCGCGCTGATGTTCCCGGCGATGGTCGTGCGCTACGAGATGGGATGGAGCGAAATGCTCCTCATCGACATCCCGCTGTTCGCCGCCGCGACGCTGTCGGTGTTCAATTTCTATCTCATCAGCCAGCGTGAGGCGTATCCGGACTGGAAGGCCCGGGTGAAGTACCTGCCCATCGTCATGGCGATTGGGATTGGTCTGTCGGTGAACAACGCCAAGGCCGTGCTCGAGGCCCTTTTTGGTCAGACCGGGGAGTTCGCCCGGACGCCGAAGTACGGCATCGAACGGCGGCAGGACGAATGGGCGCTCAAGAAGTATCGACAGTCCGTGCCGATCCAGCCATTCGTCGAACTCGCGCTGGGCATCTATTTCACCGCGACCGTGTTCTACGCGCTGGCCAACGGCATCTACGGAACGCTTCCGTTCCTCATGTTGTTTCAGTTCGGGTACCTCTACATGGGTGGTACGTCGATTCTGCAGCAGCTGCGGACCGACGACGTGCTGGTGAAGACGCCCGAGACCGTGAAGTAGCCGACGCGTGACGACCACCACCGACGCCAAACCGAAGGCCGGACTCGAAGACGTCGTCGCCGGCGAATCGGCGATCTGCTATCTCGATGGCGATCGCGGCGTGCTCGCGTACCAGGGCTACGACATCCACGACCTGGCGGACGCCGAGCGCGGCGTGTCATTCGAGGAGTGCTGCTACCTGCTGTGGCATGGCCGTCTGCCGTCGCGAGCCGAACTGGGCGATCTGAAGACGCAGCTGGCCGCGGCGCGGATTCTGCCCGAGCCGGTCCTGCGCGCGATGAAGTCGCTCCCCAAGGTGGACGGCATGGACGCGCTCCGCACGATGACGTCCATCCTGGGGCACTTCGATCGCGACGCCGACACTTTCTCGCCGCAGGCCAACTACCGCAAGGCCGTTCGCCTGACCGGGCAAATCGGTTCGCTCGTCGCAACGTGGGGACGCATGGCCAACGGCGGCGGGCACATCGACCCGGATCCCGCACTCGGCCACGCCGCGAATTTCCTCTACATGTTGACGGGACAGCGGCCGTCCTCAACGGCTACGCGGGCGTTCGACGTCTCGCTCGTGCTCCACGCCGACCACGAACTCAACGCGTCGACGTTCGCCGCCCGTGTCGCGGCGGCCACGCTCACGGACATTCATTCGGCCATGGTGGCGGCCATTGGGGCTCTGAAAGGCCCGCTGCACGGCGGTGCCAACGCCGAGGTCATGAAGATGCTGCTCGACATCGGGCAGGATGCCGGCCCCGATCGTGCCGAGGCGGTCGTGCGCGCGAAACTCGCACGGAAGGAAAAAATCGCCGGATTCGGGCACCGCGTCTATCGCACGGAGGATCCACGGGCGACACACCTGCGCCGGTTTTCCAAGACCATCGGTGAACAGGCCGGTCAGCCAGAGTGGTACGAGATGTCGCAGCGCATCGAGGCCGTCGTCAAGGGCGAGAAGAAGCTCAACCCGAACGTCGACTTCCATTCGGCCTCGATGTTTTATTCGATGGGCATCCCCGTCGATCTCTATACGCCGATCTTTGCCGTCAGCCGGATCTCCGGCTGGACGGCGCACGTCCTCGAGCAGTACTCCAACAACCGGCTGATCCGCCCGCGCACGGAGTACATCGGTCCGCCGTACCCGCAGCAGCTGCTGCCGATCGACCAGCGATAGTTCATCGCGGCCCCTGCCCGCGGCCGGAGCCCATGCCGCCGAAGATGCTGGTGGCCGCCGCCGGCGCTTTGGCCCCCGCTTCCACGCCCGCGGACACGCTGGTCACCACGGCATCCCCCTCGCCGAGCGGACCCGCGTCCACGAGTTCCGTGTACGTGCCGTCTGAGATTCCCACCGCGACCCGGACCGGCCGAAGGGCGTCGTCTTCGAACATCCACAGGCGGGCGGAGGCCCGCGGCGCCGCGGAGACGCGGCCGTCCGGCGCGCGGGCGGGCACGGGCACGCTTGCCAGCACGACGCGCGCGCCGCCTTCGGTCATGGTCATGCTGGCAGCCGGGCGCGCCGCGTCGCTCGAAGCCACGGCGATGGCATCCGGCGCCGGCTGACCGAGCGCCGCGTAGACGGCGTCCGTCGGCACGAAGCGCAGCGCCGCCGACGGCACGCGCAGCACATGGTCGCGCCGGGTCACCTCGATGGTCGCCGTCGCGGTCATACCGGGCTTCAAACGGCGCTCCGTGTTCGGGACGTCGACGATGGTCGTGTAGGTCGTGACGTTGGAGACGACCGTGGGCTGCAGCCGGACTTGCGAGACCGTGCCGCTGAAGCGTTCGCCGGGGTATGCGCTGACGGTGATCGTCACCGCCTGACCTTCGACGATTCGGCTGATGTCGCTTTCGTCGACGCTGAGGCTCGCGCGCATGTCCGCGAGATCGGCTGCAATGACAAAGAGCGTCGGCGATGACAGGCTCGCGGCCACGGTCTGGCCGACGTCGACACTGCGTTCGACGACAGTTCCGTCAATGGGTGCGGTAATGACGGCGTGATTGACGTTCAGCTGCGCCTGGCTCAGGGCTGCTTCGGCCTGTGACACCTGCGCGCGCACCGCGAGCAAGTCCGTCTTCGCGACGTTCACGGCGAGCCGGGCGTCACTCAGGTCGCTCGCCGACACGAGCAGCTGGCCGTTCAGCTTCTCGGTTCGCGCGAGCTTCGTCTCCTTGTCCGTGAGCGCCATCAGCCGCTGCTGCAGGTCGGCGTTCACTTTCGTGAGATTCGCCCGCGCCTGCTCAACCGCGGCCTGCAGCAACGACGGGTCCAGACGGGCGATGACCTGGCCCTTCTTCACGACGGAATTGAAATCCGCGCCAAGCCACGCGATCGTGCCGGAGACCTGGCTGCCCACCGAGACGGATCTGACGGCTTCCGTCGTCCCCGTCGCGGTCACGGTGGATACCACCGCACCCCGGGTCAGAGTAGCCATCCGGACTTCGGGCACCCCTGCCGCGCTGCGTGACGAGTACAACCAGCCCCACGATGCCAGCGCGACGACGAGGGTTGTGACGGCGAGAAGTCTGTGTCTCATAGGGCCTCGTCTGTTGAGACGCGCGCGACGGCGGCCGAGATGAGGCAGCGCTGTGACAGAGGTGGGAAGAATCGGTGAGGGCCGGCCCCAGCGTCTGTTTCCGTGGTTTGGCGCCGGCCGGTCATAATAGAGCGGTTCGCCCGGCATGGATCAACAGCACATCCGCAATTTCTCGATCATCGCGCACATCGATCACGGCAAGTCGACGCTGGCCGATCGGTTCCTCGAACTGACCGGCGCACTCCAGGCGCGCGAGATGGAGGCCCAGGTCCTCGACAGCATGGACCTCGAGCGCGAACGCGGGATCACCATCAAGGCGCACGCCGTCCGGCTGACCTACCGCGCGTCGGACGGACAGGACTACTACCTCAATCTGATCGACACCCCCGGCCACGTCGACTTCTCTTACGAGGTCACGCGCTCGCTGGCCGCCTGCGAAGGCGCGCTGCTACTTGTCGATGCGTCCCAGGGAGTCGAGGCACAGACGCTCGCCAACGCCTATCTCGCGGTGGAAAACAACCTCGAGATCATCCCGGTGATCAACAAGATCGATCTGCCTGGCGCGCAGCCCGACGAGGCGCGACGGCAAATCGAAGAAATCATCGGGCTGGACGCGAGCACGGCGATCTCGCCAGTGCCAAGGAAGGCAAGGGCGTTCCCGAGATCCTGGAGGCGATCGTCACGCGATTGCCGCCGCCCACCGGCGATCCCGACGCACCGCTCAAAGCGCTGATCTTCGACTCCTGGTACGACGCGTATCGCGGGGTCGTGATCCTCACGCGCGTCATCGACGGCGTGATGCGGCCGGGCATGAAGATCCGGCTCATGGCGACGGGCCAGGACTACCAGATCGAACAGATGGGCGCGTTCACACCGAAGCCCGTACCCGTGGACAGCCTCGGCGTCGGCGAAGCGGGCTTCATGGTCGCCAACATCAAGAACGTGGCGGACGCGAAGGTCGGCGACACCATCACCGAAGCGGCCCGGCCGACGACGTCTCCCTTTCCCGGCTTCAAGGAGTTGAAGCCGATGGTCTTCGCGGGGCTGTACCCGACGGAGGCCTCGCAGTATCCCGAATTGCGTGAAGCCCTCGAGAAGCTGCGGCTGAACGACGCGTCCTTCTTCTTCGAACCCGAGACGTCGGCGGCGCTCGGCTTCGGTTTCCGGTGCGGCTTTCTGGGGCTGCTGCACATGGAAATCGTGCAGGAGCGTCTCGAGCGCGAGTTCGACATGGACCTCGTCACGACCGCGCCGGGCGTCCTCTACCGTGTCACCACGACCGACGGCGAAGTCCGGGAGATCGACAGCCCGGCGAAGCTGCCGGAGACGGGGCGGATCGAGACGATCGAAGAGCCGATCATCACCGCGACCATGCTGACGCCGACGGAGTACGTCGGCGGCATCCTCGAACTGTGTCAGGAAAAGCGCGGTGTGCAGAAGGGCATGGACTACGTGTCGGCGGGCCGCGTGCTCATCACGTACGAGCTGCCGTTCAACGAGGTCGTGCTCGACTTCTACGATCGGCTGAAGACGATCTCGCGCGGGTATGCCTCGCTCGACTACCACGTGACGGGCTACTGGGCGTCCCCCCTGGTGAAACTCGACATCCTGGTGAACGCGGAGCCCGTCGACGCGTTGTCCATCATCGTGCACGAGGACACGGCGTACGCGCGAGGCCGCGCACTGGCGGCCAAGATGCGCGAGCTGATCCCGCGGCAGATGTTCGAGATCGCGATCCAGGCGGCCATCGGCAGCCGCGTCGTCGCCCGCGAGACCGTCCGCGCGCTGCGGAAGAACGTGCTCGCCAAGTGCTACGGCGGCGACATCTCCCGCAAGCGCAAACTGCTCGAGAAGCAGAAGGAAGGCAAGAAACGCATGAAGCGTGTCGGCCGGGTCGAGATCCCCCAGGAGGCGTTCCTGGCCGTCCTCAAGATGGGGCAGAACGAATGAAGAAAACGGCGTTGCGCGAGTATTTCGAGTCGCTGGTCATCGCGGTCATCCTCGCGCTCTTCGTGCGCACGTGGGTGTTTCAGGCGTTCAAGATTCCTTCCGGGTCGATGGAGCCCAATCTGCTCATCGGCGATCACCTGATCGTCAACAAGATGGAATTCGCCCCGACGGCCGCCGCCTTCGAGCGGGCCGTTCTGCCGAACCGGGCGATTCGGCGCGGCGACATCGTCGTGTTCAAATCGCCGGAGGAGCCCGAGCGCGATCTCATCAAGCGCGTCGTGGGCCTTCCGGGCGACCGGCTCGAGCTGCATCGCAAACGCGTGTCGATCAACGGCAAGGTCCTCGACGAACCGTTCGTCCAGTTTCTGCGACCGCCCTCGACCGACGGGCCGCCGCGCGCCGGCGATCTGACCGAGGAGTACGGGCCGGTGATCGTTCCGGACCATCAATACTTCATGATGGGCGACAACCGCGACAATTCGCAGGACAGCCGCTATTGGGGATTTCTGCCGGAGTCGTACGTCAAAGGGCGCGCGCTCTTCATTTATTTCTCGTTCGATCCGGAGTCGTCGGTCGGCGGCCTGTTCGGCGCACCACGGTGGCGCCGTATCCTGAATCCCGTGACGTCATTCACGCAGTAGCGCTTCCACTTGGCCGGCCGTGACCCCGGCCACTTCCACCACCTTGTTGCGGGACGTCTCTCCGGCCGTCAGGCGGACGGATCGCCGCGGCACGTGCAGCCATTCGGCGACGGCCTCGATCGCCGCGTCGTTCGCCGCACGATCGACGGGGGGCGCCGTCACCCGGAGGACGATGCGACCGTCACGGATGCCGGCGAGCTCCGTTCGCGACGCGCGCGGAATGACTCGTACGTAGAGTCGGACGCCGCCCGGCGAGGCGACGATGGCGCTGCCCGTCACTCGGCTGCCCCGGCGGGCCGGCGTTCTCCGAAAATGGCCGTTCCCACGCGCACGATGGTCGAGCCCTCCTCGACGGCGACTTCAAAATCGTGGCTCATGCCCATCGACAGCTGGGACAGCCGCGCGGCGGGGATGCCGCCGGCCACCAGCCGGTCTCGGAGTTCGCGGAGCCGCCGGAACCAGGGGCGGGCATTTTCGGGGTCGGGCGCGTACGGAGGCACCAGCATCAGGCCTTCGAGCGTGACGGCCGAGGCGGAAAGCGCGGCGGACACGAGAGCGGCAACCGCTGATGCGTCCGCGCCGAACTTCGTGGATTCGTGCGCGAGATCGACCTGGACGAGCACCCGCGGCACCATCCCCGCCTCCATGGCCGCGCGGTCGATGCGCTGGAGCACGTCGATGCTGTCGATAGACTCGATCCAGTGAAAAACCGCGGCCTTCCTGGCCTTGTTGGACTGGATGTGGCCGATGAGGTGCCACTCGAGATCGAGGCCGCCAAGGGCGTCGACCTTCTGCAGCCCCTCCTGGACGCGGTTTTCGCCGAAGACGCGCTGGCCGGCGGCAATGGCCGATCGAAGGTGATCGACGGAAACGTTCTTGGATACCGCGACGAGTTGGATGTCCGAGGGAGAACGATGGGCTCGGTGCGCCGCCGTCGTCAGGCGTCGACGCACCGAGTCGAGATTGCGCGCGATGTCCGCACGGGGCGGCATGCGTCAGTTCATGGCAGGGCGATGATGGCCTTCGCCGTCTCGGCGTTCGCCCCCGTCGGAGAGAGCTCGAGGTATTTCTGGAGCTCCTTCTTCGCCTCGGGCACCTTGTTCTGGTTCACGAGCACCATGCCGTAGAGGTAGTGCGCCTCAGCGTGGTTCGGATTGAGCTGGAGCACGCGCTCGAGGTACGTCCGTGCTTCGGGAATCTTCGAGCCGTTGAACGCGATCACCGCCGCGTTGTAGGCCCCTTCGGCGTCCATGGCCCCGCCGCCGCCGGGCTTGGCGGCCTTCAGGGACATGGCCTTCTCGGACATCTTGGCGGCCTCATCGAACTTGCGCTGCTGGTTGTAGATGTTGGCCAGCTGCTCGTACGGTTCGGGCGCCTTGTCGTCCAGCTCGACCGACTTCAAGTAGGCGGCCTCGGCGTCCGGGTTGTTGCCCTTTTTCAAGTTGGCGTCGCCGATGGCCGTGTAGCAGATCGAACACTTCTCGACCAGCGTGTTCAGCTCGTTGAGCTTCGTGATCGCCAGGTCGTAGTCCTTCGCTTCGAGGGCCGTGCCGACTTCGAGCGTCAGCTTGTCGGTTTGCGCCTTCTTGGCGGGATCGACACCCTTCAGGGCAATACCGCTCCGCACTACGGCCGCGCGCAGCGTAACCGGCGGGACCTCGGTGACGCTGTTCATACGAATCTGGACGATCTGAATGGGTGTGTCCTGGAACCCTTCCATCTTCACGACGCCGGTCCACGCGCCCGGGCCGCCGCCGAGCACGAGGCCGGGCTGAACCCATTCACCCTTCTTGTCGGTCTTCGTCTCGAGGTGTGACGCCTGCGAGGGGTTGTCGAACACCACGAGCGCGCCGACGACCGGCTTGCCCTGCGGGTCTACGACCTTTCCCGCGAGCGTCCCCATCTGCGCGTGCGCTGTCGCCGGCAGCGCGGTCAAGGCGGCCACGAATGTCCCCACGACGGCCACGCGGGCGAACCAGTTGCTGGAATACATGTAACTCCTCCTCGGATCCTCGAACCCGATTACCCCATCCGACAGTTTACCGCGGGCTGTCGCGTTACACTGGCGCGCCATGCGGCCCGAGTCAGACGGCCTCGAAATCAGACCTCCGCTCAAGTGGGCCGGGGGGAAACGCTGGCAGCTTCCGCTACTGCGGCCTCTCTGGGCTGCTCACACACATCGCCGCCTCGTCGAGCCGTTCTGCGGAGGTCTGGGTGTCGCCCTGGGCCTTCGGCCCGTATCTGCGCTCCTGAACGATGCGAACCCGCATCTTATCAATTTTTATCGCTGGATCCGGCGGGGTCTGCGTATCGATCTGGAGATGATCAACGACCGGCAGATCTATCTTGGCCACCGCCGCCGCTTCAACACCTTGCTGGTGACGGGGAAGGGCCGAACCCGCGAGGCCGCGAGCCTTTTCTACTATCTGAATCGGACCGGCTACAACGGCCTGTGCCGATTCAACAGCCGGGGCCTGTTCAATGTGCCCTTTGGCCAGTACACCCGGATCAGCTACGCGCGCGCCTTTCCTGAACTCGAGGGCATTCTGGCGGACTGGACCATGACGGCCGGGGATGTGGCCAGGGTCCGCTTCAAGCCGGACGATTTCGTCTACGCCGATCCGCCCTACGACGTCCCGTTTACCCAGTACGCGCGGAAGCGGTTCGAATGGAAGGATCAGGTCCGCACTGCGGAATTGCTCGCCGCGCATCGAGGCCCGGTCGTGCTGGTGAACCAGGCCACCGACCGGATCGTGTCGCTCTACCGCGATCTCGGTTTCGATCTGCGGTTCGCGCAGGCCCCCCGCCGCATCAGCAACACTGGCGACCGTCGCCCCGCACGTGAAGTCATCGCGACGAAGAACCTCTAGGCTCGGGACGGCTCGGCGTTCGCGTCCTCGTCGAAAAATCTGCGAATCGCTTCGAGTTCCGTGGTGATCGGGGCCGGCGGCATCGACGCCAGAAATCGCTGTCCATAGCGCATCCGCGTGAGGCGCGGGTCGAGCACGGCGAGGACGCCTCGGTCGCTGCGGGTACGGATGAGACGGCCGAGTCCCTGCAGCAACGTCAGGGTCGCGAGCGGCACCTGGTAGTCGTTGAACGCATGGCCGCCCCGCGCGTCGATGGCGGCGATGCGCGCGGCCACGAGCGGATCGGCCGGTGAAGCGAATGGCAGGCGGTCGATGATCACGGCGCTCAGTGCGTCGCCCGCGACATCCACGCCCTGCCAGAAGCTCGCCGTGGCGAGCAGGACCGCGTTGGGCGTGGCCCGGAAATCGCGGAGCAGTGCGGGGCGCGGACCGTCGCCCTGCACGAAGAGCGGCCACTCGATCACGTCTTCGATGCGCTCGCGGACATCGCGCATCGCCGCGTACGACGTGAACAGCACGAACGCGCGGCCTCGGGTGTGCGCCAGGATGTCGCTGATTCGATCGGCCGCCGCAGCGTTGAACTCGCGCGCCCGCGGGTCGGGCATGTCGGGCGGCAGGTAGAGCAGAGCCTGGTGCCGGTAGTCGAACTCGGACGGCAGCAGGAGCGTTCGCGCGCCGTCCAGCCCCAGCCGGGTCAGCGCGTAGTCGAATCCGCCGCCGACGGCCAGCGTCGCGGACGTCAGCACGGCCGCATGTCTCTCCCCGACCACGACGCCGCGAACGATGGACGCGACGTCGATGGGTGCCGCGCGCAGCGACACACTCCGTCCGCGCGTCTCGATGAAGTGGACGAACCGCGTATCGTCGGCGCTCGTCAGCATGCCGAGGTCGGCGCGCATGGCTTCGGCGCGTTCCGCAAGCGCGGCGAGGTCCTCGTGGCCGGCGCCGAGCGTCGTCACGCGCACGGTCAGACGTTCCAGCGCGTGGCCGAACACCTGCGCGGGATCGGCCAGTCGCTCGGCCATGTCCGCGGTGAGCGCCGCTCGGTCGCCGCCGTCGCGGCCGGCCAGTTCTCCGCGGGCCGCGTCGAACAGGCGCGCGGCCGCCTGCTTGACGTCGCTGACGGCGGTGGCCACCGCCACCGCGACGCTCGCCGTTTCGGCGGGCACGGCCGCCACCAGGCGCGCCGCATCTCGTGCGAAGTCGTTGACGCGCGCGCTGGTCATCGCGATCCCGAAGTACTGCGTCGCGACATCCTCCAGTTGGTGCGCCTCGTCGATGACGGCCAGATCGCAGGTCGGGATCACCTCACCGAAGTCGCCCTGGCGCACGGCGGCATCTGCGCACAGCAGGTGATGGTTGACGATGACCACATCGGCCTGCTCCGCGCGTTCGCGCATGCGCGTGATGAAGCACGCGTCGAACTCGAGGCAGTCGCGGCCGAGACACTGCTCGCTGGTCGCCGTCAATTCGTGCCAGATGGCCAGGTCGTCCGGCATGTCCTCGATCTCGGCGCGATCGCCCGTGTCGGTCGACGACGCCCATTCGTCGACGCGGGTCAGCCATTCACGTTCCGGCAGAGCGAGACCGGGCGCGGCTTCCTTCAGGCGGCCGAAGCGATGGAGACACAGGTAGTTAGCGCGCCCCTTCATGTACGCCGCGCGGACGGGGTGACCGAGCGCGCGGCCCAGAGCCGGCACATCCTTGTAGAAGATCTGATCCTGCAGCGTGCGCGTCCCCGTCGAGATCAGCACGCGGCGGCCGGCGAGCGCCGCCGGGACGAGATAGGCGAGTGTCTTGCCGGTGCCAGTCCCGGCTTCCGCGACCAGTGTGCCCCCGGTTTCAAACGTCTCGGCGACGGCGCGCGCGAGCGCGCGCTGCCCGGGGCGAGATTCGAACGGGTCGAGGGCGGCCGCGAGCGGGCCCTCGGGGTCGAAGATCTCGTCGACGCGCGTGGTCAGCGGGCGAGTGTCGGATATAGCGGGAATCTCCGGCAGAGGGTCCGCACGTCGTCGCGCACGGCGTTCGACACGGACTCGTCATCTGGCGCCGCGAGCACGCGCGCGACGAAGCCCGCGATCGCGTCCATCTCGGGCTCGCGCATGCCGCGTGTCGTGACAGCCGGAGTGCCGATACGCACGCCACTGGCCACCATCGGCGGATTCTGATCGAACGGGATCGCGTTCTTGTTCACGGTGATGTGGGCGCGGCCGAGCGCGGCCTCGGCCACCTTGCCGGTGATGCCGCGCGAGAAGACGTCCACGAGCATCAGGTGATTGTCGGTGCCGCCGCTGACGAGACGGAACCCGGCGGCCGACAGCGCACCGGCGAGGCGGGCGGCGTTCTTCACGATCTGTTGCTGATAGGTCGTGAACGCCGGCGTCAACGCCTCTTTCAGGCAGACCGCTTTGGCCGCGATGATGTGCATCAGCGGCCCGCCCTGGACGCCTGGGAAGACTGCCCGATCGAGGTCTTTCGCGAATCGCTCACGGCACAGGATCAAGCCGCCGCGGGGGCCGCGTAGCGTCTTGTGTGTCGTGGTCGTCACGAAGTCGGAATGCGGCACAGGACTCGGGTGCTCGCCCGCCGCCACCAGCCCCGCGATGTGCGCCATGTCGGTCATGACGAGCGCGCCGACGGCATCGGCCGACGCCCGCATGCGGGCGAAATCGATCCGCCGGGGATACGCGCTCGCGCCGATCACGATGATCTTCGGCCGGTGTTCCCGCGCGAGCCTGTCGACGTCGTCGTAGTCGATCCGCTCGTCGGTCTTGCTCACGCCATACGGGACGATGTTGAAGTACTTGCCCGAAAAATTCAGCGGATGACCGTGCGTGAGATGGCCGCCGTGCGCCAGATTCATGCCGAGAATCGTGTCCCCCGGCTTGAGGACGGCCATGTACACCGCCATGTTCGCCTGGGCGCCCGAGTGCGGCTGCACGTTGGCATGGTCGGCGCCGAACAGTTGCTTGGCGCGCGAGATCGCCAGCGACTCGGCCACGTCGACGAACTCGCAGCCGCCGTAATAGCGCTTGCCGGGATACCCCTCGGCGTACTTGTTCGTCAGGACGCTGCCCGCGGCTTCCAGCACCGCGAGGCTGACAAAGTTTTCCGACGCGATCAGCTCGAGGCCGTCTTCCTGGCGGCCGACCTCATGGCGGATGGCCTCGGCAATTTCAGGGTCGAATTCGGAGAGGGGAGACTTCATATCCGGGCACGCTCACGATCGAGTTCGAGCAGCTGGTCGATGCGGCGCTGATGGCGCCCGCCCTCGAACGGCGTGCTCAGCCATACGGTGACGATTTCGCGCGCCAGTTCCGGCGCGACGATGCGGCCGCCGATCGAGAGGACGTTGGCGTCGTTGTGCGATCGGGACAGTCGCGCGGTGTAGAGATCGTTGCAGAGTGCGGCGCGCGCGCCGGCCACCTTGTTTGCCGCGATCTGCTCACCCTGCCCGCTGCCGCCGAGGACGATGCCGCGGTCGGCGCGGCCCGCGACCACCGCGCGGGCGACCTCCGCGCAGATGGGCGGATAGTCGACCGGGTTTTCGTCGTGCGTGCCGAAGTCTTCGATGTCGTGGCCGAGATCGCGGAGCATGCTGAGGAGCCGCTGCTTCAGCGCGAAACCGGCATGATCGGCGCCGATCGCAATGCGCATCCGCGGATGATATCAAACGCTTTCCCGCGCGCCGGACTGAAAACGTAGAATGACGGGCTACATGACGTCCGTCGCCATCAATCGGCGCGCCGCCGATCGCGTTCGCGGCGGGCATCCCTGGATCTACCGGTCGGACATCGTCCGGTCCGACGCCGCACCCGGCGATCTCGTGCAGGTGACGACGGAGCGCGAGCGGCCGCTGGGGTGGGCGTTCTGGAGTTCCGCGTCGCAAATCGCGCTGCGCATGGTGTCCGTGGACACGCGCCGCCCCGCCCCCGACGATCGCCAGCTCATCACTGAACGCGTGCGAGCGGCTGCGGCGTACCGCGATCAGCTCGACATCCAGTCCAGCGCGTTCCGGCTGGTGAACGGCGAGGGCGACCGCCTGCCGGCGACGATCGTCGATCGGTACGCCGACGACACCGGCGTGTACTTCGTCGTCCAGACCCTGTCGCAGGCCGCCGATCGCCGGCTGGACGTGCTGCGTGACGTGCTCGTCGCGGCGTTTGCGCCGCGCGGCATCCTGGCGAGAAATGATCCGAAGGTGCGCCGCCTCGAGGGCCTCGATGAGCAGGTGGACGTCATTCATGGCGACGTGCCCGACCGCGTGACGGTCCACGAGGGCGCGATCCGCTTCGACGTCGACCTGCGGCGGGGCCAGAAAACGGGGGCGTTCCTCGATCAGCGCGAGAACCACCAGGCGGCGGCCTCCTACACTCGCGGCCGCGCGCTCGACGCCTTCACGTACAACGGCGGGTTCGCGCTGCAGATGGCCGCGAAGGCCGAGCGCGTGCTCGCGCTCGATAGCTCTGGCGCCGCTATCGCGGCGACCGCCGAGAACGCCAGAATCAACGGGATTGCGAACGTCGAGACCCGGGAGGTCAACGTTTTCGACGAGCTTCGCGAGCTCGAGGTCTCCGGAGCCCGCTTCGACACGATCGTGCTCGATCCTCCGGCGTTCGCGAAGAACCGGGCGTCCGTGGAGCGCGCGCTGGCCGGCTACAAGGAAATCAATCTCCGGGCGATCAAACTCCTCGAGCCCGGAGGACACCTCATCACGTGCAGCTGTTCGTACAACGTGGGCGAGGCGCTGTTCGAGCAGGTCATTCAGGCGGCCGCGGCCGACGCCTTCAGCACGCTCGCGCTGGTCGAAAAACGTACCCAGAGCCGCGATCATCCCATCCTGATCGGCGTGCCCGAGACCTACTACCTCAAGTGTCTGGTGCTCAGAAAGCTGGCGTAGGACCCGGCCGGCCCGACAACGTCCCGCGCGCGCCTGCCGTACCCGAGATAGTTGTTCTATAGTGGAGGAGCCGCCAGGGGCATCTGCCGTCGCACGCCATTCAGCGCGCGTCGGCGAGATTGAGAAAGCACCCTTGGAACCTGATCCGGTTGAGACCGGCGGAGGGAGCGCGGCGGCTCGTTTCCCCACGCCGGTCATGGACGTTGCCATGACCTCACGCACCTACGAACCGCTCACCGATTTCGACTTCGACAGCGCGTTTCCGCGATCGCGCAAGATCCATGTGGATGGGCCGCACGGTGTCCGCGTGCCGATGCGGGAAATCGCGCTGGCCGACGGATCGACGGCGCTCTCGGTGTACGACGCGAGTGGTCCTCGCGGGTTTACCGCCGACATGGGCCTGCCCGCCTCGCGTCTCCCGTGGATCAAGACGCGCGGCGACGTGGAGGCCGTTCCCGGTTCGCCGAAGGCGCTTCGCGCGAAACCCGGCGCGGCGCCGACACAACTGCACTACGCGCGGCGCGGCGAGATCACGCCGGAGATGGAGTTCGTCGCCATCCGCGAAGGACTCCCCGCGGATTTCGTGCGCTCGGAAGTCGCGCGCGGACGGGCGATCATTCCCGCCAACATCAATCACCCCGAGCTCGAGCCGATGATCATCGGCCGCAATTTCCTGGTGAAGATCAACGCCAACATCGGCAACTCCGCGGTCGTGTCGTCCATCGCCGAGGAAGTCGACAAGCTGCGCTGGGCGACGCTGTGGGGCGCCGACACCGTCATGGATCTGTCGACGGGGAAGGACATCCACGAGACGCGGGAGTGGATTCTGCGCAATTCGCCCGTCCCGATCGGCACCGTCCCCATCTACCAGGCGCTCGAGAAGGTCGGCGGCAGGCCCGAAGAGCTGACCTGGGAGATCTACCGCGACACCCTCATCGAACAGTGCGAGCAGGGCGTTGATTACTTCACCGTCCATGCCGGCGTCCTGCTCCGCTTCATTCCCATGACCGCCCGGCGCATGACTGGTATCGTGTCGCGTGGCGGCTCGATCCTCGCCAAGTGGTGCCTGGCCCATCATCAGGAGAACTTCACGTACACGCACTTTCGCGAGATCTGCGACATCATGCGCGCATACGACGTGTCGTTCTCGCTCGGCGACGGTCTTCGCCCCGGCTCGATTGCCGACGCCAATGACGAGGCGCAATTCGCCGAACTGCAGACGCAGGGTGAACTGACGAAGATCGCCTGGGAACACGACGTCCAGGTCATGAACGAAGGCCCGGGACACGTGCCGATGCACCTCATCCGCGAAAACATGCAGAAACAGCTCGAGTGGTGTCAGGAAGCGCCCTTCTACACCCTCGGGCCGCTGACGACCGACATCGCACCCGGCTACGACCACATCACGTCGGCGATCGGCGCCGCGATGATCGGCTGGTACGGCACCGCCATGCTGTGCTACGTCACCCCGAAGGAGCACCTCGGCCTGCCCAACCGCGAGGACGTCAAGGCCGGCGTGATCGCCTACAAGATCGCCGCCCATGCCGCCGACCTGGCGAAAGGTCATCCTCGTGCACAGGTGTGGGACGACGCCCTGTCGAAGGCACGGTTCGAATTTCGATGGGAGGATCAGTTCAACCTGTCACTCGATCCGGTGACCGCGCGCGCCTTTCACGATGAGACGCTGCCCGCCGACGGCGCCAAGGTCGCGCACTTCTGCTCGATGTGCGGCCCGAAGTTCTGCAGCATGGAAATCACGCAGCAGATTCGGGACTTCGCGGGTTCGCACGGCGTCTCGCCGCAGAAAGCCGTCGAGATCGGATTGGCGGAGAAGGCAGCCGAGTACGTGCGCGATCGCATGTGAGCGAGCCGTCTGATGCAGACCGGGTTTCCTGAGAACCCCAACGGAGCCCGGGTTCCCGCAAGCGTGTCTTAGCGCGCGACTGTCGTGGGCGGGACGATCTGGACGACCGTGCGGTAGCGCTTTTCCGTGGCACCGGTGGCCGCGAGATAACCGGTGGATCCATTCCAGGTGTAGTCCTTCACGACCACGCTTGGCGGGTACGCCATCGAGTCTTCCTGAAACTTGCCAAGGTCGAACTGCTGCATCGGCGGCGCCTTGTAGAGCTCGCGTCCGCCGTTCTTCAGGGTGTTCTTGTAATACGCCACGACGTCCATGTACGGCGCGTTGGTCCCGTAGAGGTAATAGCGCTGGCCGAAGCCGGCATCGTACGAGTCGATGAACTCGGCCGAGGGATACACCGGCGTCCCTTCGGGTGCCTTGCTGCCCCGCGGGGGCTCGACGGCCGGTACGGGCACGTTGCCGTTGACCGGGGCGGCCGATGCCGGCGGCGGCTGATCGGCCGGACGGGCAGGCGGCGCACCGGGGAACGGGGACGGCCGCGGCACCGCCGGCGCCTGCGCGTGCACGGCCTTCACTCCCGGGACGAGAGCTGTTGAGCCGACCAGGCTCAGCGCACTGATGCCGCACACGACCACCAACGTTCTTCGCGCCATTGCTGTCATCATTATACGGACGCGCCTTGGAACCGCGAACGGTTTCGACGCGTCAAAAAGGAAGCGGAAGGTAAACACACCATGGCGAGTGCTTTGAAAACGGCAGCGTTGTTGGGCGGGTTGAGTGCGCTCCTCATCCTGATTGGCGGATCGTTCGGGGGCCAGAGCGGCCTCCTCTTCGCCTTCGGACTGGCCGTTGTGATGAATGTCGGGAGCTACTGGTTCTCCGACAAGATCGTGCTGCGCATGTACCGGGCGCAGGAAGTCGGCGCCGATCACCTGCTCTATCGCGTCACGGCGCGTCTGGCCCAGCGGGCGAACCTGCCGATGCCGAAGGTGTATGTGATTCCGGACATGTCGCCCAACGCGTTTGCCACCGGCAGGAATCCGCAGCACGCCGCGGTCGCGGCGACCGAAGGCATCCTGCGCATGCTGTCGGAAGCGGAGCTCGACGGCGTGATTGCCCACGAACTCGCGCACGTCAAACACCGCGACATCCTGATCAGCACGGTGGCCGCCACGCTTGCGGCGGCGATCATGACGCTCGCGAACATGGCGCAGTGGGCGGGGATGTTCATGTCGAGCCGCGACGATCGCAACGGCGTGAACCCGATTGCCTTGCTCGCCACGGCGCTGCTCGCGCCGATCGCCGCCATGCTGATCCAGGCGGCCATTTCGCGGCAGCGTGAGTTCGCCGCGGACCGCGGCGGTGCGGACATCACCGGCAGTCCGATGGGACTCGCCCAGGCGCTTCGCCGCATCGATGCCGGGGCGAGGCAGATTCCGCTCGACGCGAATCCTGCGACCGCGCACATGTTCATCATGAAGCCGTTCACCGGCGGCGGCCTCATGTCGCTGTTCTCGACCCATCCGTCCACCGAAGCGCGCATCAACGCGCTCATGGGGCGCAGCTGATTCGTCAGGATGACTCGCGCGCGGGCCGCAAGCCGGCCCGCGCGGCGGCTTCTCCAACGAGCGCGTGCACGCTGGCCGCGTAGTCCTTCCTCGCGCTCGCACCGTATTCATACAGGCGCGCGTAGCCCTCGACAAGTGCGGGGAACGCGTCCGCCAGAAACGGAAAAAAATGCTCGCGGATGCCCGGGTCGAACCGGGCGACGCAGGATCCGCCCAGCCGCACGCCCGCGTCGGCGATCGCCTGCACCGTGGCGTTGATGCTCGAACGCGAGGTCGAGATACCGGGCACGAGCGGCATCATGAGAATCGCCGTTTCGATCCCCGCGTCCGACAACGTTCGCGCCGCGCGCAACCGCTGCTCGGGTGACGCGGTCCCCGGTTCGAGCGCCGACCAGGCGCGGGCGTCGATGGTCGGGACACTGACAAAGACCTTGCCGCCCGCGCCTCGTGACGCGCGGGCGAGCACGTCGATGTCGCGCACGATCATCGGGCCCTTCGTGACGATGGAGAACGGCGTGTCGGCGTCCACGAGGACTTCGAGCGCCGCGCGTGTCAGGCGGTAGTGCCCTTCGATCGGCTGGTACGGATCGGTCGCCGTGCCGACGGCGACCCCTTCCCGCGTCCACGAAGGCCGGGTCACTTCCTTTTTCAGAACGCCCGGGAGATTCCGTTTCACCAGGATGACCGACGAGAAGTCATCGCCGGCGCCAAGTTCGAGGTGCCGCTGATATTTCCGCGCGTAGCAGTACTGGCACGCGTGGGTGCAGCCGCGGTAGGGGTTCAACGCCCAGCGGAACGGCATCCCCGTCGCCTTCGTCATCGCCGACCGGACCTGCACCTCCTGATAACGCGCGTGATCCGCCCGCTCAACCGCCGCCGGAAGTCCCTCGATGCCGGCCTCGCGAACGGCGTCGGCCACCTCGCGCAGCGTCGGCGCGCGCTCGTCGTCTGGAAACAGCGAGATCTGGCGTGGTTTCACTGGCTTTCGCTGTTTGTTCTCTCATGCCCGTCACCCGGAGTCAAGTCGAGACGAAGTCGAGACGACACCGGGTGTCTTAAGAAACCCGGTGTGCGGCCCATTTGTTGCGTACCGTTCCGCGCCGTCGACGACCCCTTGTGGTTTTTCGATGAGGATACCGGGTGTCCTAAGAAACCCGGTTTCGTGAGGGCGATCGCCACCAAAGCAGGGTGTCGCGCAGCGTGTCTTCCAGTGGAATGGCCGGCGACCATCCCAGTTCGGCGCGGATGCGGGAAGCGTCTCCGGTGATGACGGGCACGTCGTTCGGACGAAACCGCGCGGGATCGATCTCGACGCGGATCTTCGCGGGGGAAAGCGCGAGCAGGCGGTCCAGCAGCGCGCCGATCCGCCAGCTGCGGCCCGAGCACACGTTGTACACGCGGCCACTCGGACCGTCCATGATCCGTTCGTACGCCGCGACGACGTCGCGCACGTCGGTGATGTCGCGCTCGGCGTCGAGATTGCCGACCCGGAGCTCCGGCGGCTCGAGGCCGCGTTCGATGCGCGCGATGTGCCGCGCGAAGCTCGAGATGGCGAACCCTGGTTCCTGCAGCGGGCCGATGTGATTGAACGGACGAGCGATGCGGACGTCGAGGCCATCGGCCGCTGCGCGCCTCGCCAGATCGTCCTGCGCCAACTTGGACAGGCCGTACGGGTTCGAGGGCCGGAGTGCATGGTCTTCGGCGATCGCGCTGGCCGAAGAGCGGTAAATCTGCGCGGAGGTCACGATGACCGTCCGGCAGCGTGGCGCATGCGCCCTGATGGCGTCGAGCAGGTAATGGGTGCCGAGCGCGTTGACGCGCAGGTGCGTTTCCGCGTTGTTCCACGACGCGGCGACGTTCGGCGCTCCCGCCAGATGGAACAGACGCGCGGGACGGCTTTTCCCGAGGGCGTCTTCGATGTTCTCGCGGCTCGTCAGGTCGACCGCGCGCCAGATCACATGGCGCGCCGGATCGGGTGGTCGCCCGCCGGGTCTGTGCCACGCTTCCAGGTCGGCGACATCCGTCAGCCGGTCGAGCAGGTGACGGCCGGCGAAGCCCGTGGCACCGGTGACGATGGTCGCCCCCTCCGTCATCGGCGGCTAGGAGCCCGCGCGCTCGTCGTACTGCGCGCGATAGTACGCGCGAAAGCGCTCGTCTTGCTCCTTGATCGGCCGCCACCACCACTCGTTCTCGCGGTACCAGTTGACGGTCGTGCGCAGTCCATGCTCGAAGGGCATCGCCGGGGCCCACCCCAGCGCGCGCAGCTTCGACGTGTCGAGGGCATAGCGCCGGTCGTGGCCGGGCCGGTCGGCGACGGGCCGGATGAGCGTCTCGGGCCGTCCGGTCAGCTCCAGAATCCGCTGCGTGAGCTCGACGTTGCGCACCTCATTGCCGCCGCCGATGTTGTAGACCTCGCCGGACACGCCCTGCTCGATCAACAGATCGATCGCGCTGCAATGGTCGTCCACGAACAGCCAGTCGCGGACGTTCAACCCGTCGCCGTAGAGGGGCAGCGGGATGTTGTCGATCGCGTTGGTCACGAAGAGGGGAATGACTTTTTCCGGAAACTGATGCGAGCCGTAGTTGTTCGAGGCCCGCGTCACGATGACGGGCACGCCGTACGTGGCGAAGTAGCTATAGGCCAGACGGTCCGCGCCGGCCTTGCTGGCCGAGTACGGATTGCGCGGCCGCAGTTCATCGGTTTCCGTGCTGTGCCCGGTCGGCACGCTTCCATAGACTTCGTCGGTCGAGATCTGGACGAAGCGCCGGAGCCGTTTCGCCTCGCGCGCGGCCTCGAGCAGCACGAACGTGCCGAAGATGTCGGTGTGGATGAACTCGCCGGCCGACTGTATCGATCGGTCGACGTGTGTTTCCGCCGCGAAGTGCACCACGATCTCCGACTCGCGTACGAGCGGCGCCGCGATGCCCGCATCCGCGATATCGGCGTGGACGAACCGGTGTCGCGGGCTGTCCGCGACGTCGCGCAGGTTCTCGCGCCGCCCGGCATACGTCAGCTTGTCGAGCGTGGTGATGTACCAGTCCGGATGCCGCGCATGGGCCCACCGAACGAAGTTCGAACCGATGAAACCGGCGCCGCCGGTGACGAGGACGTGAATCATGGACAAGTTACCAGCGGATGCCGACTTCGGAGTTGTCGCCGAGCATGAAACGGTAGGCCGACGGCCGCACGGGCATGCGGCAGATGGTGACATTGCGCCCGATGAGACTGTCTTCGATCCGGTTGGCGAGGTCGGTGATCTTCGCGCCTTCCAGCACGATGCTGTGCTCGATCTCCGTCTCCCGGATTTCCGCGTGCGCGCCGATCGACGTGAACGGCCCGACGTAGGCGTGCGAAATGCGGGCATGCTCGCCGATAATCACCGGGCCGCGGACGACGGACCGCTCGATGATCGCGCCGGGACTGATGACGACCTTGCCCTCGACGCGCGACTCGGCGTCCACGACGCCCTGGTTCGATGGTTCGAGCGTGTCGAGGATCAGGCGATTGGCCTCGAGCATGTCTTCGAGCTTGCCGGTGTCCTTCCACCAGCCTTCCACAATGTGCGGACGCACGTCGAGCCCGCGGTCGATGAGATTCTGAATCGCGTCGGTGATCTCGAGTTCGTTGCGCGCGCTGGGCTTGATGTTCTTGACGGACTGAAACACCTCGCGGCCGAACATGTAGACGCCCACGAGCGCGAGATCACTCTTCGGCTGCGCAGGCTTTTCGACGAGCCGCACGACGCGCGATCCGTCGAGCTCGGCGACGCCGAACATCTGCGGGTCCGGCACTTTCGCGAGGAGAATCTGCGCCGCGGGCCTCTCGCGCTCGAATTCCTCGGTGAAGCGCTGGATGCCCCGGTTCAGCAGGTTGTCCCCGAGATACATCACGAACGAATCGCCGTCGACGAACGCCTCGCTGATGAGCACCGCGTGCGCCAGGCCGCGGGGTGCATCCTGTTCGATGTAGGTGACGCGTGCGCCCCAGCGTGATCCGTCGCCGACCGACTCGCGGATCTCCGCGTGCGTGTCCCCGACGACGATGCCGATATCGCGAATCCCCGCGGCGACCAGTGCCTCGAGGCCATAGTGCAGCACCGGCTTGTTGGCGACCGGCACGAGCTGCTTGGCGCGGGTATACGTAATCGGGCGCAGGCGCGTGCCCTTGCCGCCACTGAGAATCAACCCCTTCATGTCCGGCGCGTATTATCTCCCACCGAACGAACCCATGGGATTCGAGAAGGACCCGACGCCCGCGAGCGAGAACGAGACCGAAAACGACTGATTGGTCGGCACGCCGCGATCGACCAGCAGCGGCGTGGCGTTCTTCTGGTAGTCGAAGTTCAAGCCGCAGCACTGCGTGTTGTAGTACCCGCTGATGCGCTGGTTCACGAACTCCTGCTGCTTCAAGTCGTAGTTGAGCCCGTACGTGACGCCGTAGGTGTTCCGCCGCGTGCGGAGGTTGACGTTCGCATTCAAGAACTGGCTGGCGAATTCCTCGGGAAAGTTGCGGTCCTGGGGGATGACGAACCGGCGCGACCAGTCGGCCGTGATGCGCGCCAGGGCCGCCTGAATGGTGGTCGAAGCCGTCATGCTCTCGATCGCCCGATAGCGGGGGTGCACTTCCATCCTGAACGTCGTGGAGACCGGGTCGGTGGGCGTGAACCGCGCATCCAGTTTGACCGGAGAGAAGTGGCTCTCAGCCGGAGCGCCGGACCCGGATTGGTAGTTCGGGTCGTACACGGCCGCCCGCGCGTCCGTGTAGTAGCTCTGGTAGATATTCACGGAGAGAATTTCGCGCGCAATGCCCGGCCGCGGCGGTCCGCCCGGTTCGGCCGGCGCGCCCAGGCGCCGCGCGAGCACCTTGTTGCCGAGCCCGTAGTTCATCGTCGTGACCCCGCCGACCTCCTGGTCGATGTAATCCGTCTTCACCACACGCGAGTACTCCTGGAAGGAACTCGTGCGGTCGAGCGAGAACGTCGGCGAGATGATGTGCTTGAAACGGTCCGCGTATCCGTTGCCCGGCGTTTGAAAGATCCGGGAGAACGTGGGGCCCGTGACGGTCGCGCTGGTCTTGAGCAGCTGCCGCATCAGCGGGGTCTGCTCCTGCTGACCGGTTACCGGGTCCAGACTTTCCAGCCATTCGGTCACGGTCCACGACGCGGACGTCGTCACGTTGAGAAAGGGAAGATTGCTCACCGTCGCGCGTACGGTCGGCCCGCCGTGAAACCGCCAGAGGCTCTGATCGGTCGAGGGATCGTTCGTGTTCTGCCGGACGACGAAGTACGCGCTCTCGGCCGCGCCGCCGACATACAGCCGCGGCCCGCCGATGGGCTTGTCAAGCACGCGCACGTTCACACTCGGGAGCTGCCCCGTCCGTGAGCTGACGTTGAGACCGTTGAAATTTTCGCTCTGTCTGGCGGTGGCGCTGAATTGCACGGCGCCGCGCCCGCCCGTCAGAGTCCCGTAAAACGACCGTTCCTGGTTCGAGTAGTCGTTCACGCCCTGGTAGAGCTGCTGCGTCGAGATCTGCGTGAAGTAGTTGATGTTGCCGACGAAGCGGAGGCCGTGCCCGAAACCCTGGTTCGCGTCGCCCGCGACGCGATACGAGCGCTGGTGCGTTTCGGCTCCGCCGCTCGTGCCGCTGAACCGCTCGTCCAGCAGGTCGAACCGGGTCTGGCCGCGCGCGTCCGCGGATCGGACGTATCGATACTCCGCGCTGGCGCCCTGGCCTGTCTTGGCAAACCACTGGTGATACAGCGTGAGATCCTGACTCCGGCTGATCGCCCAGAAGAAGGCGTTGCTCAGCGACGTGCCGCCCGCCGTCGAGTTGCCATAGCTCGGCACCAGGAATCCGGTCGAACGGCCTTCCTTGTTGATGGGGTAGTAGAGCGCCGGCAGGTAGAAGAGCGGCACGTTCTTCACCTTGAGGACCATGTTCTTCAGCAGCACGTGCTTGTCGAGGTCGAGCGTGCCGCTCGACTGCGTCATCTCCCAGCGCGATGTCGGCTGCACGCACGTCGTGAAGCGGCCGCGCTCGATCTTGTAGGACCGGGGGCCGATCTTGGAGATCTTCTCGCCGGAGAAGAAGACGTCGGGGTCCTGCGACCCGAACTTGTCCATGTCGGCGGAGGATTCGCCGACGTGTGCGGTGCCTCGCGCGTTGTAGAACGTGCCGAACTTCGTCTCGCCGTTCATGTCGGCCTTGTCGGCATAGATCCTGAGGTCGGGCTGGACGAGCAGCACCTGTCCGGTCGCGTGCATGTCCCGCGTGTCTGACTCGTAAACCACCTGCTCTGCCGACAGCTGCACGTCGTCACATTCGATCGTGACCGGCGATTCCGGCGTACCGACGAGCGTCCACCGAGTCGCGCCGGGACGTCCGTCGATCACGGCTGGTGTCTTCCCCTGCGCACGGATGGGCACGGGGGACTTGCACTGCCCGAACGGGTTGTCCTGCGCCGCCGCGTTCGCCGGGAGGAACACCGCGAAGCCGACTGCCGCGAGCCAGCCAAAGACTGCCCGCCGCGCCACGCCGGGCGTGGTCTTCCACGTCCCGGGTGGCATGTCCCGGGGCCGCATAGCCGAGCGAAGGTGACGGCGAGGCACTCGAGGGATCTTACGAGAGTCGGGCGCGGATTTCTCCGGCGAGATACAAGGATCCGGCGACGACGACGGGCTGACCGTGAACCGACGCGCGACGCACCGCGTCGACGGGGTCTGTGACTGCCTCGATCGCCACCGCTGGTGCGAAGCGCCTGGCCATGTCCACGAGCTCGGCCGGGGCAGCGGCGCGCGCCGTCGCCGGCGCGGTACAGAAAAAGTGCGAGGCCGCGGGTGCCAGACCGCTCAGCACCGCGTCGACTTTCTTGTCGCGCATGACGCCGACGACCATTGGCAGCCGCTGGTGATACGTCTGCGTCACGTATGCCGCCAGCGCGCGCGCGCCGGCCGGGTTGTGTGCGCCGTCGATCAGCACATCAAGACCGCTGCGCCGGATCAGTTCGAGTCTCCCAGGCCAGACCACGTCTTCGAGGCCGGCTCGAATCGCGGCGGCAGAGATGGCGAGGCCGGCTGTGCCGAGGCTGATCTGCTCCATCAGCCGGACGGCGGTCAGCGCATTCGTGACCTGATGGGCACCCCGCAGCCCCAGCTGCAACCCGTCGTAGGCGCCGAGCGGCGTCGTCAGGTCCATCACGGTGCGGCCCTCGGACACCGATGCGCGCACGCGCGCTCCGTCCGACGCGCGGACGAGCCTGGCGCCGACGTCCGCGCACCTGCGCGCGACGACGTCGACGACGCCAGGCGGGTTGTCGCTCAGCACGACATCGCCGTGTGGCTTGATCACGCCGGCTTTTTCCGCCGCGATCGCCTCGAGCGTCGTGCCGAGGTACTGCTCGTGGTCGAAATCGATCGAGGTGATGGCCACGGCGATCGGCGTCACGACGTTCGTCGCATCGAGCCGCCCCCCGAGTCCCACCTCCAGGACGGCGACGTCTACGCGCGCTTCACGGAAGACGTCCAGCGCGAGTGCCGTTGTGGCTTCGAAGAAGCTCGGTGGCGCCGGCAGCTGCGTTCCCGCGTCCAGGACCCGGGTCGCGGCGCTATCGAGTACCTCGGCCGAGATGGGGTCGCCGTTGACGGCAAAGCGTTCCTCGAGGTGGACGAGATGGGGAGAGGTATAGCGTCCCGTGCGATAGCCGGCGGCACGCAACCCGCGCTCGACCATCGCGGTGACGGACCCTTTGCCGTTCGTGCCCGCGATGACGATCGAGTGGAACGCGCGGTCCGGGCGTTCCAGCGCCTCCACCAGGCTCCGGATCTGATCGAGGCCGAGCTTGATGCCGATTTGCTCGAGCGCGAAGAGGGACGCGCGCGGATCAGGCGTTGACTCGCTCAACCGCCTCCAGACCAGCGTCGACGGGGACGCGTGACCCGAACAGGCGCAGCGCCCGGCCGATGGTCGCCTTCATTTCGCGGCGATCGACGATGACGTCGATGAAGCCCTTTTCGAGCAGGAATTCGCTCCGCTGAAATCCATCCGGCAGCTTCTGCCGAATCGTCTGCTCGATGACGCGAGGGCCCGCGAAACCGATGAGGGCCTTCGGTTCCGCGATATTGAGATCGCCCAGCATCGCAAAGCTCGCAGTGACGCCGCCCGTCGTCGGATCGGTCAGCAGGGAGAGGTACGGAAGACCCGCGCGATCGAGTCGTCCGAGCGCCGCGCTGATTTTCGCCATCTGCATGAGAGACAGCGCGCCTTCCATCATCCTGGCGCCACCAGAACAGCAGACGACGATCAGCCCCGCACGGGTCGACGCCGCGAGCTCGGCGGCGCGTGTGATCTTCTCGCCGACCACCACGCCCATGCTGCCGCCGATGAAGCCGTACTCCATGGCGGCGATGACGGCCGGCTGGCGCTCCACCGTGCCGCTGCCGACGATGACGGCATCCTGGAGGCCGGTGGAGGCGATAGCGGCCTTCAGCCGGTCGCGGTACTTCTTGGTGTCGGTGAACTCGAGCGGGTCGGTGGAACGCAGACCTGAATCGTGCTCGGTCCACGCCTCGTCGTCGAACAGCGTTTTCAGCCGGTCGGCCGCCGAGATTCGGAAGTGGTGCGCGCAGTGGGGGCAGACCTGCAGGTTCTCGGCAAGGTCCTTGTTATAGATGACGCGTGCGCAGGACGGGCACTTCACCCAGAGACCTTCCGGAACCCGACTGGCTTTGTCGGGCGAGTCCATCGGCTTTCGCGCCTTCTTGAACCACGCCATCGTGGCACTCTACCGGAATTGCTCCCGTTTTCGCCACACGGCCCCTGACGCTCCGCCCCAGTGTCAGGTGCGCGGGACGAAGTACCGGGTGCCCCGGCTCAGGGATTTCAACTGCCTCAGCAGCTCGTCGATCGCATCGTCGCCCCAGGAAAGATCGAGCTGCGAGGTCTCCACCACCAGCAGCGGTGTGGCCGCGTAGTGGAAGAAGAAATGGTTGTACGCCTCGTTGAGCTCCGCCAGGTAGTCGTCGCTCGGCAGGGTGACCGGCTCCGACGACTGGCGGCCGAGTTCCTTGACGCGGCGTTGAACCGTTTCCGTCGGCGCCTGCAGATAGACGACCACGTCGGGGGCCGGCAGGTCGCGGGCGACGAGGTCGAAGAGGCGCTGGTAGATGAACAGCTCGTTGTCGTCGAGGTTCATGAACGCGTAGATGCGGTCGCGCTCGAAGATGTAGTCGCAGACGGTGGTCTGCGTGAACAGTTCCCGCTGCCGTAGATTGAGGAGCTGGCGATGGCGGGCCAGCGTAAAGAACAGCTGCGCCTGGAATGCCGCGCCGCCGCGGTCGGCGTAGAAATCGGAAAGGAACGGGTTGTCGCTTTCGTCGAGGACGACGTTCGCATCGAGCCGCGCGGCCAGTCGCTCGGCGAGCGCCGTCTTGCCCAGTCCGATCGGGCCTTCAATGGCGAGGTAGTGAAAGTCCAACTTGCCCGCGGAGTATAGCAAGCGGCTACCATACGCACATGGCACGTCCGGCCCTTCGTGTACGCGCGGGTTTGCTGGTTTCACTGGCCGCCGCGTTGGTCGCCGCCTCATCGTGCAAGTCGACGGAGACACCCGCGACGGTGACGTTGCCCGTGCCGCCGGCGGTGACGGTCGACATGCGCATCGGCTGGCTGCTCAGGCTCGAGCAGTCACGAACGCTGCGCGACCTCGGACTGGCGGCTGTCGCCGTCGATCCCGCGGCGCCGCGCGCCGCGCAGTTCAAGCCCGCCACGGCACCGGCGCTCGACGCGTTGGCGCTCGACCCGGATCCCACCTTGCGCAGGCGGGCGCTCCTGGCCATCGGCCGCGTGGGCAGCCCCGAGTCCGTGCCGCTGCTCGTCGCGGCGCTGCAGGATCCGGACGTCGAGGCGCGGGCCATGGCGGCGTTCGCGCTCGGACTCGGTGGCGCCGAGGCGAAGTCGGCGGTACCCGCGCTGCAAAGCGTCTTGAGCGATCCCTCGCCGCTCGTGCGCGGCCGGGCGATCGAAGCGCTCGGGCTGATCGGCGAGCCGTCGGCCGCGCCGGCGATCGTGAACGTCTCGGGCGCGTGCCCGGCGCTCCTCGTCGATATCGCGCCGGACGACGAACAGCCGAAGACGCCTGATGTGGAGGCGTGCCGCCTCGCGCTGTTCGCGCTGACGCGGCTCAAGGACTACGACCAGCTGGCACGCCTGACGGTCGCGGCCAACGGACAGCCGCTGTCGCACTGGTGGCCCGTCGCGTATGCGCTGCAGCGGATTGCTGACAAGCGCGCGGCGCCCGCACTCGTCACGCTGGCCTCGGTACCCGGAGTCGATACGGCGGGATTCGCGATTCGAGGCCTTGCCGCGCTCAAGGATCCGGCGGTCGTGCCGGTGGCGACGGCGCTCATCAAGAATGCGAGCGCCGACGTCAAGCTGCGCGTCGTCGCTGTGCGCGCGCTCGGCCAGATGGGCGGCGCGGCGTCCGCGCCGCTCCTCGACGTGCTCGCGCAGCCGGCCGTCCCGCCGAATCTTGCGCTCGAAGTCGTGGCGGCGATTGGCGCGAGCGGCACGGCTGCGTCGTTTGACGCGCTCCTCGACAGGCTGACCGATCGCTGGCCGGCGATGCGGGCCGCCGCGCTGTCGGCCGCCGCGAAGCTGAATCCTGAATCCTTTCTGCTCGTCGCCTCCAGTCTCGGGCGCGATCCTGACTGGTCGGTGCGCGCCGCGCTCGCCGCCGCGCTTGGTGCGTTTCCGCGCGAGCGCACCGCCGCGGCGCTCGGCGATCTGGCGCAGGACGACGATGCGCGCGTGCACGGTCCGGCGCTCGAGTCGCTGGCCGCCGTCAAGGCCGCGGATTTGACGACGCGCCTGTTTTCGGCGCTCGAAGCGGCCGATTTCGTCGAACGCGGCACCGCCGCGCGTCTCATCGGCGAGGCGAAGCTGGAGGGGGGTGTCCCGCGGCTGGTGGCCGCGTACGCGAGAGGCGAGAGCGACTCCGCGTATGGGGCGCGTGCGGCTGCGCTGGGCGCCCTGGCGAAGTACGGGGGCGAGGACGCGAAGGCGGCGATCCGGCGAGGGCTCTCGGACCGCGCCTGGCCGGTCCGGTTGCGCGCAGCCGAGCTGCTGCACGAACTCGGTGAAGCATCGGCGGCGCCGGCTCGTCCCGCGCTGCTGCGACAGGCCGCGGCATTCTTTCAGGCGCCGGCGCTCGTCCGTCCCCCGTTCTCGCCGCACGCGTTCATCGAGACGGCGCTCGGGACGATTGAAGTCGAGCTCCATGTCGTCGATGCGCCCGTCACGTCACAGACGTTCATCGAACTGGCGCGCGGCGGGTTCTACAACGGCATGCCCATCCATCGCGTCGTGCCCGCGTTCGTGGTGCAGGCGGGCGATCCCCGCGGTGACGGTGAGGGCGGTCCGGGGTTCACGACGCCCGACGAGCTCAATACGACGTCGTATGTGCGGGGCACGATGGGGATGGCGCTCGACTGGCGCGACACCGGCGGAAGCCAGTGGTTCATCACGCTGACGCCGCAGCCCCACCTCGACGCGAAGTACACGGCGTTCGGACACGTGGTTGCCGGGGCGGAGGTGCTGGACCGACTGTCCCAGTGGGACACGATCCGAACGGTTCGGATCTGGGACGGCGTGGACTTCAAATAAAAAAAGGGGGCGACGATCGCCCCCTTTTCCCTGACGGGAAGGCGGTGTTACCGCTTCTTCCCGCCCTTCTTCTTAGCGCCCTTGGCTGCTTTCTTGGCCATGTGTCTGTCCCCCCTTTCGGCTTGGTGTGCGCCAGGACCCCGACTTCACCGCAGCGTCACGGCCTTTCGGCCCGCCTGACCCGCACGCGAATCGTCCTGGCATCGTTGCCGACGCGTCCCCGCGCGTACCGCGCGCGCGCATCGAGCGACTTCGTCTTACAAAAAGAAAAAGGTGCGGACACCGAGTGCCGCACCTTCAGGCTTCATCGTCGGATGAAGCGATCGTTTCCCGAATTGATGGCCCCGATGTTTCGGGTGCCGACTGCCGTCGTAGTCCATCACAAGTGTCGCGATCAAGTCTTTTGCTCGCGTCGCTGATGTACCCAATAGCTGGGCTGAGCAAGTAGCTCTCACGCAAGATGTAGATTATGGACGAGTTCGAAATGCTGTCAAGCACAAAGTAACTCGCGTTGTCAAAGCGCGAGTCACCTGTGCCGACGGGATGGGGGATCTAGAACGCGGTGGTGCGGAGCGCCTGCCGGTCGGCGTGCCGTTCGAGGGCGAGGACGATGAGGCGGTTGACGAGCGTCGCGTAGTCGATGCCCGATGCGGCCCACATCTTCGCGTACATGCTGATCGTCGTGAATCCCGGCAGGGTGTTGATCTCGTTGAGGAAGAGATCGCCGGTCGCGCGGCTCAGCAGAAAGTCGACGCGCGCGAGTCCTGACGCGTCGATCGCCGCGAACGCCGCGATGGCCTGGCGCCGGATATCGCGCGTGTCTTCGTCGGACAGCGGCGCCGGAATTTCCAGACGGGACGAGCTGTCGATGTACTTCGCCTGATAGTCGTAGAACTCGCGTGAGGGGACGATCTCACCGGGAACGGACGCGTCCGGCGCGTGATTGCCCAGCACCGCGCACTCGATTTCGCGCGCATCGGGCACGCCGGTCTCGACGATCACCTTGCGGTCGTATTCGAGCGCGAGATCGATCGCCGGACCCAGTTCCGCCGGGGTGTGCGCCTTCGAGATGCCGACACTCGAGCCGAGATTGGCCGGCTTGACGAACACCGGATAGTCGAGCGCCGCGTCGACGCGGGCGGCGATGGCGGTCCGGTCGCCCGGCCATTCGTGCCGCCGCACGACGATCCAGTCGGTGACGCGCAGGCCGCACGCGCGAAACACCAGCTTCATCACGCCCTTGTCCATGCCGACCGAGGAGGCGAGCACGCCGCAGCCGACGTAGGGCACGCCCGCCAGTTCCAGCAGGCCCTGAATCGTGCCGTCCTCGCCGTACGGCCCGTGCAGGACGGGGAACACGACGTCGAGCCCCAGGCCGGTCACCGTGGAAATCGCGTCGCCGCCGTCGGCCGGCGCGCGACGATTGATCAGCAGCAGCGTGTCGTCGCCGGGACGCGGCGGCAGGACGACGTCGCGCCCCGATCGGGTGCGCGCGGCGTCCGTCTTCATCTGTTCGATGACCTCGGCGGCCGAGGCCGCCGAAGGGGCACGGTCGGGCAGCACCCACCGGCCATCTTTTTCGATGCGAATGGCGATCGGTTCGTACCGATCGCGATCGATGTTGGCAAATACAGCCGCGGCCGACGCGAGCGACACTTCATGTTCGCCCGAGCGACCGCCATAGAGCACGCCTACGCGAAGTCGTTTCACAGAATGTTGTTTGAAGAAATCGCTGACAAGGAAATCGGATTACGTCATCTCGTTCGAGGAACCCGGTTTCGTGTCCCGCCAGTGAGACCGCTCATTATAGGCTAACCATCGTGAGCGCCGGGTTCGCGTTCGAGTTGTTGAAGACGGATGGCGGCGCGAGGCGCGGGCGCCTGCGTCTCGCGCATGGTTCGGTCGAGACGCCGGCGTTCATGCCCGTCGGCACGCGCGGCGCCGTCAAAGGCGTCACGCTCGACGCCGTAGCCGCGCTCGGCGCCGACATCATTCTCGCCAACACCTACCATCTCCATGTTCGTCCGGGCGATGACGTGATCGCGCGCGTGGGGGGGCTTCATGCCTTTGCCGGATGGGATCGTCCGATTCTCACCGACTCGGGCGGGTACCAGGTTTTCTCGCTTTCCTCGCGCCGCCAGGTGTCGGAGGCAGGTGTCGTCTTTCAATCGCATCTCGACGGCAAACCGCTGACGCTGTCGCCGGAGTCGGCCGCCGACATCCAGGCGCGCCTCGGGTCGGACATCGCCATGGTGTTCGACGAGTGCCCGAGCTGGCCGGCGACGCACGAGGCGGCCGAAGCGTCCATGGAACGCACGCTGCGCTGGGCCAGGCGCGGCCGCGACAGATTTCTCGATCTCGCTGCGGGGCGCGTCCCCGAGGTCGTTCGCGCCACACCCGGTCAGGCCCAGTTCGGCATCATCCAGGGCAGCACCTTCAAGGACCTGCGCGATCGCAGCGTGGCCGGCACAGTCGCCGTGGGCTTCGACGCCTACGCGATCGGCGGTTTATCGGTCGGGGAGCCCATCGACGCGATGTACGACATCGTCGAGCACACGGCGGCCCAGTTGCCGGGTGAGCTCCCGCGCTACCTGATGGGGACCGGCATGCCCGACGACCTGGTGGAAAGTGTCGCCCGGGGCATCGACATGTTCGACTGCGTCCTGCCCACGCGCAACGCCAGAAATGGCCAGCTGTTCACGCGGCGCGGGCCGATCTCGATCAAGAACGCGCGGTATGCCGAGGACCTCACCCCCCCTGATCCCGAGTGCCAATGTCCCACCTGCCGCCGCCACTCACGGGCCTATCTGCGGCACCTGTTCATGTCCGGCGAGATGAGCGGCGCCGCCCTCAACACGTTGCATAATCTGCACTTTTACCTTGACACTATGCGGGCGATTAGGAACGCTATTGAGCTCGGAACGTTCCGGGTGTTCAGAACCGCATTCCTCGACACCTATTCCCGCCGACGACCTGACTAAATGACACTTCCGAACTGGTCCGTTCTGGTACTCGCCATGGGGCAGACTCCGCCGGGGGCTCAAAACCCGCTGGTGTCGCTGTTGCCGTTCGTGCTGATGATCGGCATCTTCTATGTGCTGGTGATGCTGCCCATGCGCCGGCGGCAGAAAAAGGTGACCGAGTTCCAGGAGGCGCTGAAGGTGGGCGACAAGATCATCACCACCAGCGGCATCTACGGGCAGATTACGAAGCTCGACGGACAGACGATTCAGATTCAGATCGCCGACAAGGTGCGCATCGACGTCGCGCGCGCCTCTGTTGGTGGTTATCAAGGGCAGGAGCCGGTCGTGCAGGAACGGTCCGGGCTCTAACGTATGTACAAGAACCTTCGCTGGAAGCTCATTATCACGCTCGCGGTGACCGCGCTGGCCGTATGGTCCTTCGTGCCGCCGAGCCAGAAGATCAAACTCGGGCTCGACCTCAAGGGCGGCGCGCATTTCGTGTTGGCCGTTCAGACAGATGACGCGCTGCGCCTGGAGACGGAGACGTCGTCCGAGCAGCTGCGTGTCGCGCTGAACGACGCGAAGATCCCGGCGACGACCAAGGTCAACAGCCTGACCGAGTTCCAGGTTGACGGCGTGCCGTCGGCCAACCTCGCCCAGTTCCAGACCCTGGCCGAGCAGCAGGTCGGCACGCTCTTCGACCACGATCAGACCGGCGGCACGGTGGTGTTCCGGATGAAGCCGAATGGCCAGGTGCAGACGCGCGAGGAAGCCGTCCGCCAGGCCATCGAGACGGTGGAGCGCCGCGTCAACGAGCTCGGCGTGTCCGAACCCACGGTGGCCCCGTACGGGGCGGCGCAGAATCAGATCCTCGTCCAGTTGCCCGGCGTGACGGACATCGTCCGCGCGAAGAACATCATCGGGCAGACCGCGATTCTCGAACTCAAGCTCGTGGATTCCGGCCCGGCGTCTGACGAGGCGACGCTCCTGCAGCCTCATGGTGGACAAGTGCCGGCCGATCTCCAGGTCGTCAGCGGCACGGCCGATACGCCCGGGGCCCCGCTGTCCTACTACCTCGTGCGGAAGGTCCCCGTCATCACCGGGCGCGACCTTCGCAACGCGAAGCCCTCGCTTGACGAGTACAACAAGCCGGCGGTCAGCTTCTCGCTCAAGAGCGATGGGCAGACCAAGTTCGGGGCAGCGACGGCGGCCAACATCGGGCGGTCGCTGGCCATCGTGCTCGACAACCGCGTGGTGTCGGCCCCGCGGATCGACAGCGCCATCCACGGCGACGGCCGGATCTACGGCAGCTTCACGCAGCAGCAGGCCGCCGATCTGTCGCTCGTGCTCCGGTCGGGTGCGCTGCCGGCCTCGCTGACCTATCTCGAACAGCGCGAGGTTGGCGCGACCCTCGGTCAGGATTCGATCCGCGCCGGCATCATGGCGTCGCTCATCGGCCTCGCGCTCGTGACGCTGTTCATGCTGGTCTACTACCGTCTTGCCGGCGTCAACGCCATGGTCTCCATCGTGCTGAACCTTGCGATTCTCCTGGGGTTCATGGCCTATCTCGGTGCGGTCATGACGCTGCCGGGCATCGCGGGCTTCATCCTCACGATCGGCATGGGCGTCGACTCGAACGTACTGATCTTTGAGCGGATCCGGGAAGAGCTTGGGGCCGGGAAGGGCGCGCGACAGGCAATTGCCGCGGGCTTCGACCGCGTGTTTCTGACGATCGTCGACACGCACGTCTCGTCGCTCATCGCGGCGGCGTTTCTCTTCCAGTTCGGCACGGGGCCCATCCGCGGCTTCGCGACGACGCTGTTCTTCGGGTTGATCGCCAACGTCTTCACATCGGTCTTTGTCTCGCGTACGCTCTTCGAGTTCATTCTCTCGAAGCGGCCGGCCGGCGCGACTCAGCTGAGCATCTAGGCCAGGAGTCCCCGTCATGCGCATCTTCGAGCACGCGAATTACAACTTCATCAAGTGGCGCTGGCACGCGCTGATCGTGTCGCTCGTCCTCATCTGGGCGGGCGTCGCGACGATCTTTCTGCGCGGCGGGTTGCCGCTCGGCATCGACTTCACGGGCGGCACCTCGGTCATCCTCGAATTCGAATCCGGTGTCGACGAGAACGTCGTCCGTCAGGCCCTCGGGCCTCTGGGGGCGGATGCCGTCGTCCAGCGCATCGTCGACGCGTCTCAGAACCAGATCATGATCCGGCTGCCGCAGACGGGCACGGACGCCAATCTGGACGAGGGCGCCAACCGCATCGACTCCGCGCTCAAGGCGGCCAACGTCCGGGTCGTCAAACCGGTCAGCAAGGACATCGTCGGACCGACCGTCGGCAAGGACCTGCAGTGGAAGGGGATCTGGGCCACCTTGACGGCCCTTGGCGGCATCCTCGTCTATGTCGGCTTCCGCTTCCGCTTCACATTCGCCCTGGGCGCGATCGTCGCCACGTTCCACGACATTCTGATCACGCTCGTGATGCTCACGTGGTTTCACTACGACCTGTCGCTCAATGTCATCGCCGCGATCCTGACGATCGCCGGTTACTCGGTGAACGACACGATCGTCGTCTTCGATCGCGTCCGTGAGAATCAGCGCCTCGCGCGCCGCGAGCCGCTGGACCAGATCGTCAATCGCGCCGTGAACCAGACCCTTGGCCGCACGATCATCACGTCGGGCACGACCTTTCTGGCGGTGATCGCGCTGTACCTGTTCGGCGGCGAGGTGCTCCGCGGCTTTGCCTTCACGATGCTCGTCGGCATCGTCACGGGGACGTACTCGACGGTGTTCATCGCCGCCGCGATCGCCATCATTCTGAGCCGGCGGACGCCGAGTCCGGCCGCCGTCGCGGCCCAGGCGCGGGCGAAGCGCCGGGCCTGACGCCGGCGGTGAGGCTCGTCAACGCCGCAATTCTCGGCGTCGTTCAGGGGCTCACCGAGTTCCTGCCGGTTTCGTCGACCGCGCACCTGATTGAATTCGAGCGCTGGCTCGGATTCCAGGATCCCGGCGGGGTCTTCACCGTCACGATTCAGTTTGGCTCGATCGTCGCGCTCCTGTGGCTGTACCGCGCGAAGGTCATCTCGGTCGTCACCGGGCTGCCCTCCGACGCGGACGCCCGCCGCTTCGCCGTGATGCTCTTCATTGCCTTCGTGCCGGCGGCGATCGCCGGCGTGTTGTTCAAGGACTACGTCAAAGGCGTTCTTTACGGCAGCGCCGTCGTGATTCCGGTCGCCTTCATCGTCGGCGGGGTCGTGATGCTCATCGTGGAGCGGGCACGGCCGCGCCCGACCGTCATGAACGCCGAGCACACCCCCTGGCCGCGCGCGCTGGCTGTCGGGTGCTGGCAGGCGCTGGCGCTGATCCCCGGGGTATCCCGCTCAGGTGCGACCATCGTGGGCGGCCTCGTCGCCGGACTCGATCGGGCCGCGGCCGCCGAGTTCTCGTTTTTCCTGGCCATGCCGACGCTTGGCGCCGCGTGCGCGTCCGACCTGTGGGAGGTCCGGCACGACCTGACATCGGCCCAGGCCGCTGAGATCGCTGTCGGATTCATCGCGGCGTTCGTCGCCTCGGCGGCGGTCGTCCGCCCGTTTCTCCGCTTCGTCGGCCGGTCCGGGTTCGCCCCATTCGCCTGGTATCGCATCTTCGCGGGCGTCATCCTTCTGGGTATGCTCCTGCTGGGACGCGCCTGACCGGTCATCTTCATGCAACGGCTCCGCCGCAGTTTCATCACCGGGTTCTTCGTCACGGTTCCGCTCGTCGTGAGCGTGGTGGCGATCGTGTGGACGTTCCGCTGGGCCGACAGCGTGACCCGGCGGCTCACACAGCACATCCCGGGGCTCGACATCCCGGGCCTCGGGATCGTCGCTACGGGGCTCATCATTCTGGGAATTGGCGCCGTGGCGACCAACGTGATCGGGCGCCGCGTCCTGCAACGTGGCGAGTGGCTGCTCCTGCACGTTCCGCTCTTCCGCACGATTTATGCCCCGGTGAAGCAGTTGCTGAACGCCTTCTCGCCCGACAGCAGCGTCGGTTTCAAGCGCATGGTGCTCGTCGAAGACGCCGCGAAGGGATTCGCCCTCGGCTTTCTGATGAAGGATTTCGTCGTAGACCGCGGCCGTGGCGCGGAGCCGATGCTCGCGGTCTATGTGCCGACCAATCACCTCTATCTCGGAGACGTGATCGTGTGCCGGCCGGAGACCGTTACGTATCCGGACATTTCCGTCGAGGAAGGGTTACGAATATTCCTCACGGGCGGCATGGGCATTCCAGACACCCTGCGGACAGAACGGCACCAGGAAAACTGACCTCCAGACGGGATAGACTGTCGGGCGCTCACGGCAGACATGAGAGCTGGCGACAGACGCGTTCGCGCGTCCGGCGCCCCGGATCGGCGTGGTTCGTGTCAGAGGAGACTGCTGAACGATGATCGTCAAGAATTTCCGTGGTGTTCGATTGGCGTGGTCGATGGTCGTTTTTGTCACGGCCCTGGCCGCATTCGGCGCCAAGTCCGCTGCCGCGCAGGAGGCGGCGGCCCCGGCACATCGCCCCGGCGGTGAGGCCAACCTTGTGCTTCCGGACTTGAGCCAGGTGACGTTTCTCGGCGGGATCGACGGGCACACGCTGCTGCTCAGTGGTCTTGTCGTCTCGGCGCTCGGACTGCTGTTCGGTCTCACGATTTACAGTCAGCTCAAGAACCTGCCCGTCCACGCGTCGATGCGGGAAATCTCGGAACTGATTTACGAGACCTGCAAGACCTACCTCATTCAGCAGGGCAAGTTCCTCCTGATCCTCGAGCTCTTCATCGGGTCGATCATCGCGGTGTACTTCGGTCTGCTCCAGTTCTCCGCGCTGAAGGTGGCCATCATCCTGGGCTTCAGCCTCGTGGGGATCGCGGGCAGCTATGGGGTGGCGTGGTTCGGCATTCGCGTCAACACCTTCGCGAATTCACGCACGGCCTTTGCGAGCCTGCGCGGCAAGCCGTTCCCCTGCTATGCGATTCCGCTGAAGGCGGGCATGAGCATCGGGATGATGCTCATCAGCGTCGAGCTGTTGTTGATGCTCGTGATTCTGCTGTTCGTGCCCCGCGACTATGCGGGGCCGTGTTTCATCGGCTTTGCGATCGGGGAGTCGCTCGGCGCGGCGGCCCTCAGGATTGCCGGCGGCATCTTCACGAAGATCGCGGATATCGGCGCGGATCTCATGAAGATCGTCTTCAAGATCAAGGAAGACGACGCACGCAACCCCGGGGTCATCGCCGACTGCACGGGCGACAACGCGGGCGACTCGGTCGGCCCCTCGGCTGACGGCTTCGAAACCTACGGCGTCACGGGCGTCGCGCTGATTTCCTTCATTCTGCTGGCCGTCAGCGATGTCTCGATGCAGGTGCAGCTTCTTGTCTGGATCTTCATGATGCGCATCGTGATGGTGCTGGCATCGGGCGCGTCCTACCTCTTGAACGAGGCGATGGCGAAGGGCCAGTACGCCGAGGTGGACAAGATGAACTACGAGGCGCCACTGACGCGTCTCGTCTGGCTGACGTCCATCGTGTCCGTGGCCCTGACGTACGTCGCGTCCTATCTCCTGATTCCGACGCTCGGGGCCGCCGGTGACGGCACGCTGTGGTGGAAGCTGTCGACGATCATCACGTGCGGCACGCTCGCGGGGGCCGTCATTCCGGAACTCGTGAAGGTGTTCACCTCGGTCGAGTCCAGCCACGTGAAGGAAGTCGTGATCTCCTCCCGCGAAGGCGGCGCGTCGCTCAACATCCTCTCCGGCCTGGTGGCCGGTAATTTCAGTGCCTACTGGCTGGGCATGGCGATGGTCGGACTGATGGGCGCCGCCTACTGGGTGAGCCTGAGCTTCGGCGAACTTCCCATGATCGCTCCGGCCGTGTTCGCGTTCGGCCTGGTGGCGTTCGGCTTCCTGGGGATGGGGCCCGTGACGATTGCCGTCGACTCCTACGGCCCGGTCACCGACAATGCGCAGTCGGTCTACGAGCTGTCCCAGATCGAAGAAATTCCCAATGTCGAAGCCGAGATCAAGAAGCAGTATGGTTTCGCGGTCAACTTCGCCCGAGCCAAGCACAACCTCGAGGAGAACGACGGGGCGGGGAACACCTTCAAGGCGACGGCGAAACCCGTGCTCATCGGGACGGCCGTCGTCGGCGCGACCACGATGATTTTTTCCATCATCGTGGCGCTCACCCAAGGGCTGCAGCCCGATCTGGTGGCCAAGCTGTCGCTGTTGCACCCGCCGTTCCTGCTGGGGCTGGTGACCGGCGGCGCGATGATTTACTGGTTCAGCGGCGCCTCGATTCAGGCGGTCACGACGGGCGCCTACCGGGCGGTCGAATTCATCAAGGCCAATATTCGACTCGAGGGCGTCACGAAGGCCTCCGTGGAAGACTCGAAGAAAGTCGTCGAGATCTGCACGCAATACGCTCAGCGCGGCATGTTCAACATCTTTCTGGGGGTCTTTTTCGGCACCCTGGCATTCGCGTTTTTCGAGCCGTTCTTCTTCATCGGGTATCTCGTCTCGATCGCGATCTTCGGCTTGTATCAGGCCATTTTCATGGCCAATGCCGGCGGAGCGTGGGACAATGCCAAGAAAATCGTCGAAGTCGAGCTGAAGGCCAAAGGCACCGATTTGCACGCCGCCACGGTGGTGGGCGATACGGTCGGCGATCCGTTCAAGGACACGTCGTCGGTAGCCATGAACCCGGTCATCAAGTTCACGACGTTGTTCGGGCTGCTGGCCGTCGAGCTGGCCGTGCAGCTGACCGCCGAGCAGGGGGCGGGACTCACGCACGTGCTGTCGGCGGCGTTTTTCCTGGTGTCCGTGTTCTTTGTGTGGCGGTCGTTTTACGGGATGCGGATTGGGTCGGAAGCCTGAGATTTCTGGTATACGGTCGGGCCATCTCGGCCGATGTGGTGTCTAAGAGTAGGGAACAGCACGAGTTCGTTGACACCTTTTTTGGGGTCTGCTTATAATGCCGGGCCTTTATGAGTCCAACCCACGCGACATGACGCGTGAGGTCCCGTGCAGTCGCCAAACAGCGCCGGTTTTCCTACGCCACGCTGAAGAAGGCAACGAACGGTTGTAAGGAGGTTCGTCGTGGCACGCGATATGTTCGGCGATGTGGTGAAGCCCTCGATCACCGTCGGCACCAAGCAGTGGTACACCGTGCCACTCTCGGCGCTGACGCACATTGTGGGGTTGGGCGCCATTATCGTTATTCCTTTGCTGGCAACCGATATGTTGCCGACGCCGCAGTCGGTCATGGCGTTTGCGGCGGTTCCACCGCCACCACCGCCGCCACCGCCGCCGCCACCGCCGCCTTCGGCGACGCCACCTCCACCACCGCCACCGGTGGACGTGAACATCAATATCAATGCGGCGCCGATCGAGGCGCCGAGAGAAATCAAGCCTGAGCCCCCGCCGCGCATGCAGACGGTCGTGGGCGGGATCCCGACGAACCTTCCGATCGCCGGGCCGACGACGATGATCGCACCGCCGCCACCGCCGGCGCCGGTTCGCGTGGGCGGCGACATCGCTCCGCCGCGGAAAACACGGAACGTCGATCCGCAGTACCCGGCGATCGCACGGGCGGCGAAGGTCCAGGGACGTGTGATCCTGGAAGCCACCATCGCCAAGGATGGCAGCGTCAAGGACGTGAAAGTCCTGCGTTCGCTGCCCATGCTGGACCAGGCGGCCGTCGAGGCCGTCCAGCAGTGGAAGTACACCCCGACCCTGCTGAACCGGGAACCGGTGGAGGTCATCATGACCGTCACCGTCGACTTCGCGCTGCAGTAACGGGCACGTTCGAATGTGAGTGGCAGATCAATAGTGTGGGCCCGGCCGGCGCGTGTCGTGCCGAACTCAGTTTTCTGGATGGAAGAACGAAGCAACTAGTTTTCGGAGGCTGGAAATGGATTTGATGCATATGTGGGCACAGATGGGGGCGGTCGCCAAGGGCGTGGCCTTCGTTCTCGTGTTCATGTCGATGTGGTCGTTTGGCGTCGCAATCGAGCGGTTTTATACCTTTTCTCAGGCACGCAAGCAGTCGAAGCTCTACGCTCCGCAGGTCGCCAAGCACCTCAAGGAAGGCCGCTTGAAGGACGCCCTCTCGGTGTCGCAGGCCAAGACGTACCAGTACAGCCATCTGGCCAAGGTGGTTCTGGCCGGCCTGCAGGAATATCAGTTCCAGGCTGACGCCGGGGGCTCGATGAACCGTGACGACGTCGTCGACACGGTCCGCCGCGCCATCCAGCGCGCGACGGCACTGACGTCCAACGACCTGAAGAAGGGCATTCCCGCCCTGGCCACGATCGGCGCCACCGCGCCGTTCGTCGGACTGCTTGGCACGGTCGTCGGCATCATCTCCGCGTTTCAGGGCATCGCGGCCAGCGGCTCGGGCGGTCTCGGCGCCGTCTCGGCCGGTATTTCCGAAGCGCTCATCGAAACGGCACTCGGTCTGGTCGTGGCCATCCCCGCGGTGTGGATGTACAACTACTTCACCGGCCGGCTCGAGTACTTCAACGTCGAGATGGACAACTCGTCGTCGGAGCTCGTCGATTACTTCATCAAGAAAATGGCGTAGCAAGACAGTTGCGCACCGGCTGGCCGACGCGACACGCGTCTGTCAGCCGGCGCGCACCTGACGCCCGTCAGGAGTTTCAGTCATGGCAATGGATGTCGGAGGCGCCAAAGGTGGCGTCAAGTCCGATATCAACGTCACGCCGCTGGTCGACGTGATGTTGGTGTTGTTGATCATCATGATGATCATCGCGCCCCTTCTTCAGAAGGGTGTCGATCTGGTCCTGCCCGCCGCGTCCAACACCGCGGAAAAGCCGGACACCTCGGACCAGACGACGGTGTACATCGACAAGAACGGCGCGCTCTATATCAACGCGATCCGTCTCGACGAGACGCAGCTGGTCGCGCGTCTGACCGGGATCCTCGAGGAAAAGACCGAGAAGACGGTCTATCTGAAGGGCGACCGCGACGCGCCATATGGCGCGATCATGAAAATGATGGACGCGCTGCGCGGAGCGAAGATCGACTCGGTGGCGCTAATCACCGAGAAGCCGGCGACCACGATTGGAGGACAGTAATGGCTCACGCGCACATGCATCACGGCGCGGAAAAGGTCGCTACGGCCTCGGTCGCCCAGGTGTCGGCGGATATGAACGTCACGCCGCTCATCGACGTGCTGCTCGTTCTGCTCATCATCTTCATGGCGGCTCTGCCGCTGACCCAGCGCGGCGTGGACATCAACCTGCCGCTCGAGACGAACCCCAACGCGAAGGCAGCCGACGTGCTTGGCCAGGTCGTCGCGGAGTGGACCGCCGACGACCGGTTGACGGTGAACAAGCAGGAGATTCCGATCCAGGCCGCCGAGGCGGAGTTCAGGAAGCTCTACGAGACGCGCAAGGACAAGACGCTGTTCCTCATCGGCGCCGGCACCGCCCGCTACGGCCAGATCATGAATGTCATCGACGCCGCGGTCGGCGCCGGCGTGACGAAAGTCGGCATCGTGACCGACGGCATGCGTCGCGAGGCCATGGGGCAGAAATAGCTGCCGCAGGGCTGTCGCAGAACAGACACACACGAGGCCGGATGGGATCCCCCATCCGGCCTTTCTCTTTTTTGCGGGAACCTTGCGGGAGCCGTGGCCAGCCGAGGAGAAGGCCATGGCCGCGCCGACCACGACGGTGCCGCTGTCACCCACCCGCAGCACGGCGCACGAGCCCCGTCCTGAGGCGAGCGCCGCGCGCGAGCCACACGGCCCCCGGGATGAAAACGGCCGCCCTGGCCTGGCCTCAGGCGCCCGGGCCCAGCCGCTGAACTGACAGACGCGTCCAGTCATTCGGATTCGCGCGGCTGCGCGACGCTTTCCGGTTTGTGAGACCCAGGGGCGACCCGGACAGAAGCGCGTGCCCCAAGCGCGAGAGGCAGTGGAGGGCGCTGCGCCCTGAAACACCAAGGGCGCGACCACCGATGGTGGCCGCGCCCTGGTCGATCTCGACTGAACTGTCCGACTTACTTCTTGCCCGGCTGCGGGTTGCCCGCCTGGGCCGCGCGCATCTGCATGGCCTTCTGGTAGTACTTGGTCGCTTCGGCCAGCAGGGCCCGTTTCGCTTCGATGTTGGGTTCCTTGTTGGCCTGCAGGGTCAAGAGCATGTTCTTGTACTGCACCGCTTCCAGATAGCTCTCGCTCAGAGCCAGCGCCTTGTCTTCCGCCTGAATGCCAGCCTGCAGGTAGCTCTTCGCGACAGCAGGCGAGAGCCGGGAGTCACGGGACACCTTGTCGTAATAGAACGTGCCCATCGTGTGCCAGGCTTCCGGGTTGTTCGGCTCGACGTCCGCGCGCTTCTGGAAGGCGGCGAGCGTCTTGTCGAAATCGCCAGTCTGGTTGTAGAAGTTCGCCAGGAGCTGGTAGCCGACCGCGTTGTTCGGCTGGACCTCGGTGGCCTTGATGAACATCTGCTCGGCTTCGTCGTTCCGCCCCTGGTCCTGATAGAGGCGGCCCAGGGCCTGATAGTTGGTGGGCTCGTTGGGCTCGGCGGCGATCAGTTCCTTGGCGACCGCCTCAGCCTTGCTGAAATCGTTCAAGCGGTCGGAGCCGTAAGCCGCGACGAGGTACTGGAACGACAGATTCCGGAACTGGCCCGCCTGGGGCAGGTCGCTGCTTGCCAGCTTGTCGATCGCGATCCGGTAGTTTTCGACCGCCTTTTCGAGGAGGGCGTCATTTTCCGGCTCGCCCTTGCGGGTCGGACGGTACATCTTGTCGTAGCTGTTTCCCTCGAAGAAGTAGGCAAATCCCGCGAGCTGGAAGTCCGGGCTCAGCTGCGTGGACCGCGCGAAGCTCTCGGTCGCGCCACGGTAGTCCTGCTTCTGGTATTCCTCGAGCCCGTCCTTGAACGCCTTGCTCGACCGGATACTACTGATCGAATACCGGCCGCACGCCGTAGCCGCCAGGCTGATTCCGACGACGAGCACGATCATGCGTGTGAATCGAAACTGCATGCAATTCCCCTTTCGCGACGCCAAGGCGCTCCCGGGCGGTCTGTCGGCGTGTGTAAGACGGGCGATTATAGTGAACGGCAAAAATCGCCGTCAAGCCACGATCGACGTTGAATGGGCCGTTTCACGGCCGATTTTCGGCCCTCTCCGGGCTTTCCGGTATCATGGCGCGACGGCGCGGTGGCCGTCGGTCCCCGCCCATATACAACTTTGACACCGGCCACGATGATCCGGTTCGACGATCTCGTCTCAAAAATCCGGGCGTTCAACCCGGACGCGGATATCGCCCTGCTCAGGCGGGCGTACGAGTTCTCCGAGGTCGAGCACCGGGGCCAGACCCGCCGATCCGGAGAACCGTACCTCATTCATCCGCTGGAAGTCGCCGAGATCCTGGCCGATTTGCGGCTCGACAGCGTGGCCATCGCCGCCGGTCTGCTTCACGACGTGGTCGAGGACACGCCGACCTCAATCGAGAAGGTTCGCGAGCTGTTCGGCGAGCCGGTGGCGCATGTGGTTCAGGGCGTGACCAAGCTCTCCGGCCTCCAGTTCGCGTCGAGCGAGGAGCGCCAGGCTGAGAGCTTCCGCAAGATGCTCATGGCGATGGTGGATGACATCCGCGTCATCCTCGTCAAGCTGGCCGACCGGCTCCACAACATGCGGACGCTCCACCACCTGCCCGAGGAGCGGCGGCGGCGCATCGCGCAGGAGACCCGCGACATCTACGCGCCGATCGCCAACCGGCTCGGCATGAGCAAGATCAAGAACGAGCTCGAGGAGCTCGCCTTCCGGAATCTCGAGACCGCCGCCTATGAGTCGCTTCGACAGGAGGTCGAGGCCAAGCGCCGCGTGGCGGAAGAGCAGATTGACGCCCTGCGGGAGCATCTGGGGGCCAGGCTCAAGGAGGCCCAGATCGAAGTCGTCGCGATCGACGGCCGCATCAAGCGCCTCTGGTCCATCCATCAGAAGCTGCAGCGCCAGCGCATTACCCTCGACCAGGTGTACGACTTCATCGCCCTGCGCGTGATCACGAAATCCATCAAGGACTGTTACGGCGTGCTCGGCATCATTCACCAGGTCTGGTCGCCGGTCGCCGGACGCTTCAAGGACTTCATCGCGATGCCGCGCCCCAACGGCTACCAGGCGCTGCACACGTCGGTCGTCGGCGATCGGGGCATGCCGTTCGAAGTGCAGATCAGGACCGAAGAGATGCACCGCATCGCCGAGGAAGGCATCGCCGCCCACTGGAAATACAAGGAGGGCCGCGTTGGCGCCGACCGCGACGAGCAGTACTTCCAGTGGCTGCGGCGCCTGCTGGAGCTCCAGCAGGAGGTCCGCGATCCGCAGGAGTTCATGCAGAACCTGCGGATCGAGCTGTACCCGGAGGAGGTCTACATTTTCACGCCGAAGGGCGAGGTGAAGTCTCTGCCGCGCGGCGCCACTCCGGTGGACTTTGCCTACTTCATCCATACGGATGTCGGCCACCAGTGCGTGGGCGCGCGCGTCAACGGCCGCATGGTGCCCCTGCGCACGCGCCTGTCGAACGGAGACATCGTCGAAATCATCACGCAGGCCGGCCACACGCCCAGCCGCGACTGGCTGAACGTCGCCACGACGTCCCGCGCCCGGAACAAGATCAAGCACTACATCCACGCGGAAGAGAAGACGCGAAGCGTGGACCTCGGCCGGCGCCTGCTCGACAAGGAATTACGCCGGTTCACGATCGACCGCGCGCTCGTGAACGACGACACGATGGGGCGCATTGCGGGGGAGTTCAGCGCCGCGAAGGCCGACGATCTCTATGCGGCCATCGGCTATGGAAAAGTCACCGCGCGCGCGGTGCTGACGCGGCTCGTCGGTCAGGAGGCGTTGCGCGAGCGCGCGGCCGAAGCCGCCGTCCCTCAACCCGCGAAGCGCAGCAGTCCAGGCGGTGCCGACGATCAGAAAATTCGCGTCCGCGGCATCGACGACCTGATGGTGTTCCGGGCGCGGTGCTGCAATCCGATTCGCGGTGAGCAGATCGTCGGCTATATCACGCGCGGAAAGGGCGTCTCGGTGCACGCCGCGACCTGCCCCAATGTGGTGAACCTGCTCTTCGATCCCGAGCGCCGCATCGAGGTCGAGTGGGATACGGGCCAGGACGCCGTCCCATATGTCGTCCGGCTGAAAATCAGCGTCGAGGATCGCCGGGGTATTCTCGCGGATGTCAGCGCCCGCATCGCGGACATCGACACGAATATCAAGGACGTGGAGGCCACGGTCGGCGCCGACCACCGCGGGTCGATCCGGATGACGGTCGAAATCAGCGACGTCAAACACCTCGAGCGGGTGATGAAGTCGATCAAGAACGTGGACGGGGTGCTCGCCGTCGAGCGCGCGAGCCGGTGACTAGCGCGCGGCGATGACGTCGATTTCCACGCGCGCGCCGCGCGGAAGGGCGGCGGCCTGGACCGTGGAGCGCGCGGGGGCGGGGGTGCCCATGTAGGTGGCGTAGATGCCGTTCATCACCGCGAACTCGTTCATATCAGCAAGGTAGACGGTGGTCTTCACGACGCGCGCCAGGCTCGTGCCGGCCGCACCCAGTACGGCCTCGAGATTCCTGAACACCTGGTGCGTTTCAGCGGTCACGCCCCCGGGCACGAGCGTGCCAGACGCATCCAGCCCAATCTGACCTGACAGAAACACGAAGCCCCCCGCGGCGATCGCCTGGCTGTAGGGCCCGATGGCCTTCGGCGCGGCGGAGGTCTCGATCGCGTCGATCGTCGTGACCGTGACGAAGTCGGTCATGCGCGCGACGGCGTCTTCAGGCCGACTTCTGAACCTTGTTGGAGCGGATGCAGCGCGTGCAGACGCGCAGACGGCGGATGCCGCCGTTGACGAGGGCGCGAACCTTCTGGAGGTTCGGCTCGAACCGGCGAGCCCGGACATTGTGGGCATGGCTGACCACGCGTCCGACGACCGGAGTCTTTCCGCACACTTCACAAACCTTGGCCATGGTCTATCTTTCCCGTCTCTTCCGTGCAGGCGCGACGCCTTGTCGCACTGCGAAACGTCAAAGCATAACAGAATGAAAGGGTTGCGACCAATTTTAAACAACCCGAACCTATTTGGCCCGTACGTTCGTCTAACTCGGAACACGACGGTCACCCAGGTCGCCACCTGGGGGCTGCCATCGGACAAAGAGCAGAAATGCGGGGCCGCCAGTGGTGAAACATTGGATAAGTGACGGCCCTGGACCAGTCGCAGGCCGGCATTTTTGTTCAAACGCCAGATGGCCGATACTTGGCATTTTGTTTGCTTGAGGATCGAGCCAATCGCAAGGGCGTTGACGGGGTCGAGCGGTAGGGAGGAAGTCATGAGCGCACGGACGAAGAAGACGGAAAAGCAGAGCGGGCGGTATGCGGAGCTCAAGGGCATCCTTGAGGAGCGCCGCCGCGAGATCCTCAACGAAGTCCATGAGAAGATGCGCGACGTTCGCGCAGTCGGCGCCTCTGGAGAGGGCGTTCTGGACGCGGCGGAGACCTCAGAATCGGACATTCAGGACGAGATCGAACTCGCCTTGATCCAGATGAAGTCCGAGACGCTGCACAAGATCGAAGAGGCGCTCGCGCGACTCGACGAAAACACCTACGGCAACTGTTTCGAGTGCGGCGACGAGATTTCCGAACGCCGATTGCGCGCGCTGCCGTTCGCGGTTCGCTGCAAGGACTGCGAAGAAGCCCGCGAAATGGCCGAACAGCGCGAGCGTCACATGACGCAGCGGCGTACGGCAGGCTTTTTGATTGATTTGAACTAGTCCGGCGAACCCTCGCACACCATCGCGCAGGCTCCGCCGGACGGCGGAACTGCGCGAGTACGTATCCTGCTCCATTCCGCCTTCGTCTAACGAGCAAGGGCTGTCTCGCGGCCGACCGCCGCGACGCCACAGCGACTACGCCGGCGCATCCTGCCGGCGACAGGAAGGGAGAGGTCATGACCGAACAGACCACGCATGTCACCACGGGTAGCGAACGCGCGTACGTCGTGCCGGCCGAAGTTCCCGTGCTCCCGCTCCGTGACACGGTCTTGTTCCCGAATTCGTTCATGCCGCTGGCCGTCGCCCGCGAGTCGTCCGTCAAGCTGATCGACGACGCAATCGCGGGAGCGAAAGTCATCGGTGTGTTCACGCAGCGCGATCCGACGCACGAAGATCCGAACCAGTCGGACCTTCATACCGTCGGGACGCTCACGCACATTCACAAGATGTTCAAGCTGCCGGACGGCAGCCTCAGGCTCATCGTTCAGGGCCTGACACGCATCCGGCTGGATCGGCTCGTCGCGACCCGTCCGTACCTGCGCGCCGAGATTACGCAGGTGCAGGACGTGCTGCGCGACAGCGACAACCTGGAGATCAACGCGCTCGAACGCAATATCCGCGCGAATTTCTCTCAAGTCGTGCAGTTGTCGCCCGTGCTGTCCGAGGATCTGAACGCGCTGGCGGCGAACATCGCCGACGCCGCGCGGCTGGCCGACTTCATTGCGTCCAGCCTGGGGACCATCGGGACGACCGTCAAGCAGGAACTCCTGGAAACGGCCGACATCCGATCCCGGATGGATCAGTTGAACCGGATTCTGACGAAGGAACTCGAGGTGCTCGAGCTCGGGTCGAAGATCCAGTCACAGGTCCAGTCGGAAGTCGGGAAGGGCCAGCGCGAGTACTTCCTGCGCGAGCAGATGAAGGCGATCCAGAAGGAGCTCGGCGAAGGCGACGATCAGGCCCGGGAAACCGAAGAGCTGCGCGAGAAGATTGAGGCCGCCGGCATGCCCGACGACGTCAAGAAGGAAGCACTGCGCGAGCTCGACCGCCTCACGAAGATGCCGGCCGCCGCGGCCGAGTACACCGTCGCGCGCACGTACATCGACTGGCTCGTGGCGCTCCCGTGGGCCAAGCGCACGGACGAGGTCATCGATCTGGTCAAGACCAAGAACGTGCTCGACGCGGAGCATTCGGGGCTGGATCGGCTGAAAGACCGCATCCTCGAGTATCTGGCCGTCAGAAAACTCAAGCCCGACGTGAAGGGGCCGATCCTCTGCTTCGTCGGACCGCCCGGAGTGGGCAAGACGTCGCTGGCCAAGTCCATCGCGACGTCGCTTGGCCGGAAGTTCGTTCGCATCTCGCTCGGCGGCATGCGCGACGAGGCCGAGATCCGCGGACACCGGCGGACGTACATCGGCGCGCTCCCGGGCCAGATTATTCAGGGCCTGCGGCGGGCCGAGTCCAAGAACCCGGTGTTCATCCTGGACGAGGTCGACAAGCTCGGCAACGACTTCCGCGGTGACCCCGCGTCGGCGCTGCTCGAGGTCCTCGACCCTGAGCAGAACAACACGTTCCGCGATCACTACCTGGACGTGCCGTTCGACCTGTCGGAGGTGCTGTTCATCACGACGGCGAACGTGCTCGACACGATTCCGGCGCCCCTGCGTGATCGCATGGAAGTGCTGGAGCTGGCCGGGTACACGGAAGAAGAGAAGCTGCGCATCGCGCAGGACCATCTGGTGGCGCGTCAAATCGCGAACCAGGGGCTTCAGCCCGGCCACGTGACGTTTACCGATGAAGCGGTCGCCGCCATCATTCGGGGATATACACGTGAGGCCGGCGTCCGCAATCTCGAGCGCGAGATCGGATCCATCTGCCGGAAGATCGCGCGCAGACAGGCTGAAGGCGCGACCGAACCGATCACCGTCACGGCAGCCACGGTTCGCGAGTTCCTCGGATCTCCGCGACACCTGGACGAAGAAGTGAAGGATCGGACGGAGGAGCCCGGTGTGGCGGTCGGGTTGGCGTGGACGCCCGTAGGCGGAGACGTGCTCTTCATCGAGGCGTCTCGGATGCCGGGGGCCAGTCAGCTCACCATTACCGGGCAGCTGGGCGACGTCATGAAGGAATCGGCGCGCATCGCGCTCTCCTGGTTCCGTGCGAACGCACCTCGATACGGTGTGGATCCGTCGTTCTACAAGGACGCGGAGCTGCATATTCACGTTCCGGCAGGCGCCATCCCCAAGGACGGGCCGTCAGCCGGTGTGACGATGGTGACCGCGCTGGCGTCGGCGTTGTCCCGTCGGCCCGTCAGGTCGGGACTGGCGATGACCGGTGAGATCACGCTTTCGGGGCGTGTCCTGCCGGTCGGGGGGATCAAGGAAAAAGTCCTGGCTGCCCGGCGTCTCGGCGTCGTGGAAATCATCCTGCCGCGGCAGAACGAGAAGGACATCGTCGAAGACCTGACGCCGGAGCAGCGCAAGGATCTGACCGTGCACTACGTCAGCCACATGGACGAAGTGCTGACACTCGCGTTGACGCCGGCGGCGCGGAAGATCGAAGCGCCGAGGACCGACGAGTCTCGTCCGCGGTTCAGTCTGGCGTAAGGCAACAGAAGACACCGGGTGTGCAAGGGGACACCCGGACGTCAGATCGGCACACGTCGAAGACACCGGGTGTTCAAGGCAACACCCGGTGTCTTTTTTATTTGGCGGTTGTGCGGCCGTTCATTGCGACCGCGGCCGGGTCGAAGCGGACGGCGACGGCCGTTCGTTGCCCGCGCAGCAATCCCGACAGTGCTTCCATGTAGAGATAGAAGACGGGCGTGATGAAGAGTGTCAGCGTCTGCGACACGAGCAGACCGCCGACGACCGCGAGCCCCAGCGGCTGCCGGGCTTCGGCGCCCGCGCCGAGGCCGAGCGCGATCGGCAGGGTGCCGACCAGCGCCGCCATGGTCGTCATCATGATCGGCCGGAACCGGACCAGACACGCCTCGAACATGGCCTCGGCGGCGGGTTTGCCTTCGTTGCGCTGCGTCTCGATCGCGAAGTCGATCATCATGATGCCGTTCTTCTTCACGAGACCAACGAGCATGATGACGCCGACGAATGCGTACAGGTTGAGGTCGACGCCGAAGAGCAGCAGCGTCACCAGCGCGCCCAGCCCCGCGGCCGGCAGGCCGGAGAGAATGGTCAACGGGTGGATGAAGCTCTCGTACAGGATGCCAAGCACCACGTAGATCACGAAGATCGCCATGACCAGGATGATGCCCAGCCCGCGCGTCGAATCCTGGAACGCCTGCGCCGATCCCTGGAAGCTCGTGCCGATCGTCGACGGCAGCACAGCCGTTGCCGCCTGCTGCACCTGAGCCACCGCGTCGCCAAGCGCGACACCCGGCTTGAGGTTGAACGACAGGGTGACCGACGGCAGCTGGCCCGTGTGGTTGACGGACAGCGGGCCTACGCCGGTCTCGACATTGGCCACGCTCGACAGGGGCACCAGTTGACCATCACGGGTTCGGACGTTCAGCAGGTCGAGGGCAGATGCGTCACGCTGGTACTCGGGCGCCACGCGCATGATCACCTGGTAGGCGTTGTTCGGCGCGTAAATCTGGGCCACCTGGCGTGACCCGAATGCCGTCGCCATCGCCCCTTCCACGGCGTCGGCGCTGAGACCGAGTGCCGCCATGCGGTCGCGATCCAGCGACACGTTCACCTGCGGGTTGACCAGCTGAAGGTCGCTCGACACGTCCGTCAGACCCGCCAGGTCGTGCATCCGCGCCTCGAGCTTGGTCGCGCTGTCGTAGAGCACGTCGGTATCGCCGCTCTGAAGCGTGAACTGGAACTGCGCGCGCGCCGCTCGGCCGCCGATGTTGATGACGGGCGGGTTCGTCAGAAACACGCGGACGCCTGGAACCGCCGCCAGTTTCGGCCGCAGGGCGTCGATGATCTGGTCGGCGCTCAGCGTCCGTTCGGCGCGCGGCTTCAGCGTGATCTGAATGCGGCCGCCCTGGAATCCGCCGATTGACGATGTCACGGACGCGACGTTCGGATCCTCCTGGACGAGCTTTACGACGGCCAGTTGATGTTCGACCTGCGACTGGAAGCCGAGGCCCTGTGCCATCTCCGTCTGCCCGTTCAACTGCCCGATGTCCTGGCTCGGGATGAACCCCATCGGGATGATGCGGAAGCAGTAGATGGTGGCCACGAAGAGCAGCGCCGCGACGCCCATCGTCGCCACGTGGTGCACCATCGACTTGTGCAGCAGCCACGCATAGCCGTCCCGCGTGCGGTCGAACACCCATTCGATCGCGTTGTACAGCCCGCCGTGCCGCTTGTCGGCCATCGGCTTGAGGAACCGGGCCGCCAGCATCGGCGTCAGCGTGAGCGACACGAAGCCCGAGATCAGAATCGCGACGCCCATCGTCACGGCGAATTCATGGAGCAGGCGCCCGATGATCCCGCCGAGAAACAGGATGGGGATGAAGACCGCCGCGAGCGACAGCGTCATCGAGATGATCGTGAACCCGATTTCCTTCGATCCGCGGAGTGCCGCCGTCATCGGACTCTCGCCATGCTCCATGTGGCGGACGATGTTCTCCAGCATGACGATCGCGTCGTCCACGACGAACCCGACCGAGAGCGTGAGGGCCATCAGCGACAGGTTGTCGAGGCTGTAGTCCATCACGTACATCGCGGCGAACGTGCCGATGATCGACGCGGGCAGCGCGAGGCTGGGGATGACGGTCGCCGAGACGTTCCGCAGGAACAGGAAGATGACCAGGATGACGAGGACGACCGTCAGGACCAACGTCAGCTTGATGTCGTGCACCGACTCGCGGATCGACTGCGATCGGTCGGCGCGAACGGAAAGGCCGACCGATGCCGGCAGCTGCTGCTGGATCTGCGGGAGGACTTCACGAATCGCATCGACGATCTCGACGGTGTTCGTCCCCGGCTGGCGGTTGATCGACAGGTAGATCGTCGGCGCGCCGTTGAACCAGCTCATCTGCTTGTCGTTCTCGACGCCGTCGTAGACGCGCGCGACTTCGTTGAGCCGCACCGGACGCCCGTCCTGGTACGAGACGACGAGCGGACCGAATTCCATCGCGTTCTCGAGCTGGCCGTCGGTCTTGACGGCAAACGTCCGGTCCGCGCCATAGAACGCGCCCGTCGGACGGTTGACGCTGTTCTGCGCGATGGCCGTCGCGAGCGTCTGCAGGTCGAGGTCGCGCGCCGCCAACTGACGCGGATCGACGTCGATGTTCACCGCAAACCGCTGCGCGCCGAAGATGTTCACTTGCGCCACGCCCTTGATGGTGGACAGGCGCTGGGCGACGTTGATCTCCGCGTACTCGTTGATGCGTGAGAGCGGCAGGGTCTGCGAGCTGAGCGTGAGGAACAGGATCGGGAAGTCCGCCGGATTGACCTTCTGGAACGACGGCGGGGTCGTCATGTCCGGTGGCAGCTGTCGCGTCGTCCGCGCGATCGCCACCTGGACGTCGCCCGCCGCCGCGTCGATGTCGCGATCGAGATCGAACTGCAGGGTAATCGACGTGCTGCCGGTCGTGTTGGTCGAGCTGATCGAGGAGATGCCCGCGATCGCCGCGAACTGTTTTTCGAGCGGCGTGGCAATCGCCGCGGCCATCGTTTCCGGATTCGCTCCGGGCAGCGAGGCGTTCACCTGGATGGTCGGAAAGTCGATGGCCGGCAGGTCGCTCACCGGCAGCGCGCGGTAACCGACGATGCCGAAAATGACGATCGACAGCTGGATCAGCGTCGTCGTAACGGGCCGCTTGATGAACAGCGCGGACAAATTCATGAGGCGCTCTCCGTCTGCCGCTGTCCCGGCTTGATCGACACCCGCGCACCCGGCACGAGACGCAACTGTCCGTCAGTCACGACGACCTCGCCCGGGCTCACACCGCTTTCCACCACGACGTCGTTGCCATCGACCCACGCCACCTTCACCTGCCGGACGTCCACGGTCGAGTCCTGCTTGACGACGAACACGAATTGTCCCTGCTGGCCCGCCTGCACGGCGGCGACCGGGACCACGATGGCTTTGGGATTGACGGACAACTGAAGGGTCACGTCGACGAACTGGCCGGGCCACAGCGCCCGATTGCCGTTGGCAAACGTCGCCTTGAGCCGGACCGTATCGCTGCCCGGGTCGATGGCGTTGTCCATGAACGTCACCGTGCCGGCCACGCCACCGGCCGTTGCCCCCGACGGCCTGGCCATGACCTTGAGGCCGCGCCCCTGCGTCCGGCGGATCTCACCGAGCAGCTTGGACGGCACGGCGAAACTCACGAGAGCCGGCGAGAGCTGGTTGAGCACGACGAGCGCGGCCGTGTCGTTCGTCCGGACCAGCGAGCCCGGATGGACGAGCACCGCGCCCGTGCGGCCGGCGACGGGGGCCGAGATCTTGGTGTACTGCAGCTGCAGCTTCGCGCTTTCGACCTGCGCCGTGTCGAGCTGGATGGACGCCTGAGACATGGCGTACTGCGTGGCGAGCGCATCACGATCCGACTTGGCCGTCAGCTGCTGCTTCAAGAGTTCTTCGGAGCGCCCGAGCTGGGCGGCAATGCCCTTGGACTGCGCCGTATCGCGCGCGAGCGCCGCTTCAGCCTGCTTCAACGCGACCTCGAACGGCCGCGGATCGATGGTGAACAGCAGTTGTCCCGCCGTGACCTCGTCGCCCTCTTTGAAATTGACCGAGAGCAGCTGACCGGGTACCTGCGGGCGGATGTCGACCGACGATGACGCTTCGACGTTGCCGACGGCGCGGACATCGACGGCCATCGGCTTCTCGATCGCGGAGGCCGTGGTGACCGCGATGGCCGCTGCGCCGCCTCGTCCGCCACCGCGTCCGCCGTCGCGTCCACCGCGACCCGCTTCAGCCGGCGCCGACGAACCCGCGGCGCCCCCGCCCGACGTTCGCGAACATCCCGTCGCGGCGCCAGCAATGATGAGCAGCGCGACCAGCAACTCCGCACCGGCGGGAAGAATCGATCCGGAGCGCCTTCGACGGTTGAACATGGAACGCCTCTGTGAATGAACCGACTGCGGTAAAGCAAAGATGTTACGCCAGCTTGCGGGCGCTCGACCTACTCCGGGGCAGTCGCCCGTTGGGCCAGGACCAGTCCCGTGATCGTCTTCATGTCGACGATCTCACGGGCGGCGATCAGGTCCCAGGCCTCACGCCACGTAAACGTCCGCGGTTCAATCTGCTCGTCCGGGTCCCCGGGAAGCGGGCGGGCGGGACGAACCAGGTCCGTACAGAGGTAGAAGTACATCCGCTCGTCGCAGAACCCCGGTGATGGGTAATACATACCGATCGCCTTGATCCGTTTAGGTTTCCAGCCGATTTCTTCCTGACATTCCCGGCGGGCCGCCGGCAGCGGGGCCTCCCCGGCTTCCAGGGAACCCGCCGGGAGTTCCCAGATCCATCGCCCGATCACGTGCCGGTATTGCCGAATGAGAATGACCTCGTCGGGAGAGGGTTGTGGCACCAGCACGACCGAGCCGCGATGGCGCACCGCGTCCATCGAGACGCGCCGGCCATTGGGCAGGACGATGTCGTCGCGCTCCACGCGGAAGACTCGCCCCTTGTAGATGACAGTCCGCTTCAAGCGGCGCGTGCGTTTGGTTACGGCCATGAGACGTGTACTCCCGGCGCGCCGGCACCGCCGGCGCTACGAAGGCGACGGCGTGCCGCGCAGTGTCGCCAGCACCTGAGCGAGATCGTCGGGCAGCGGCGCGTCGAAGACCAGCCAGCGCTCGTCGCGCGGATGCGCGAACTCCAGGTGCGCCGCGTGCAGGAACGGACGACCGAGTCCACCCACCACCGACATCTTCTGCGGAATGCGGCGCCGGACGCCACCATAGAGTGCATCGCCCACAATCGCGTGGCCGCGGTCGCTCAGGTGGACGCGAATCTGGTGTGTGCGGCCGGTGCCGATGGCCACGCGCACGAGCGAAACGTCGCCGAGCGGCTCGACATCCACGACGCGTGTGATCGCCGACCGCCCGCGCGACGCCCGCGTCGACATCTTCTTCCGTTCCCGCGGATCGCGGCCAATCGGGTTGTCGATGACCTCGCCGCGCGCGGGTGCGCCCCAGACCAGGGCGAGGTACTCCTTGACGATCACCCGGTCGTGAAACTGCCGCGACAAGTGCACGTGTGCCGCGTCGTGTTTGGCCACGACCATCAGCCCGGACGTGCCACGGTCGAGCCGGTGCACGATGCCCGGTCGGTCCGTCCCGCCGATACCGCTGAGGCCCGTGAGGTGGTGCAGGAGCGCGTTCACGAGCGTGCCCTCCCGATGACCTGCGGCCGGATGCACGACCATGCCCGCGGGCTTGTCGATGACCGCGACGTCGGCATCGTCATAGACGACCGTGAGGGGCAGCGCCTCCGGACCGAGCGTCGCGGGCGCGCTCGGCGGATGCGTGACTTCGACGCCGGCGCCGGAGCACAGGGCCAGGCTGCTCTTGGCGACCACGCCGTCGACGCGGACCTCCCCCGCGCGGATGAGCTTCTGCAGCCGCGAGCGTGAGAGAGCCGGCAGACGCGTCGCGAGAAAAACATCCAGACGCGTGCCGGCCTCGTCGGCCGCGACAACGAACCGGTCGACCGTTGAGGTGGCGCTCACCCGCGTGCGCGCGTGCGAAGCCGGAGCAGCATCGCGATGGCGAGCGGTACGACGATCAGGGAGACGAACTGTGACGTCGAGACGCCCATCATGACGCCGCGATCGTCACCGCGGAAGAACTCGATGATGAAGCGGGAGATGCCGTACAGAAGCATGTACAGCCAGAAGGTCCGGCCTTCGAACGGGCGGCCGCGGCGCTCGGTCACGAGCAGCAGGATCAGAATCAGCAGTTCGGCCCCCGCGTCGTAGAGCTGCGTCGGGTGCAGCGGGATCCCGAGCGGCGTGCCCACGTTGGCCGCGGCTTCCGGGTTGGTGAACGTGATTCCCCAGGGCAGATCGGTTGGTTTGCCGTAGCAGCAGCCGGCGAGCAGACACCCCAGCCGCCCGATCACGTGTCCGAGCGCGATGCCCGGCGCGAACAAGTCCGCCGTGGTCCAGATCCGGAAGTTGTACCGGCGCACCAGCACGAGCGCCGTCACGAGCGCGCCGAGCAGCCCGCCGTAGAACACGCCGCCCGCGCGGACGAGCGACGCGATCTCGCGGGGATTGGCGACGAAGTACTTGAAGTCGACGACGATCAGCATCAGCTTGGCGCCGACCAGCGCCGCGATGATCAGGTAGATGCCGAGGTCCATTACCCTGGCGCCGTCGATTCCGCGATGCCGTGCGCGCACCACCGCGAGCTGCAGCGCGACCAGGTACGCAACCGCCAGCAGAACGCCGTACGAATAGACCGGCCAGTTACCGATCTGAAACAGGATGGGATGCATGGCGGTTCAAGAAGAGGATATCGACAAACACCAGGATGGCGCCGACCGTGATGGCCGCGTCCGCGACGTTGAATGCCCAGAAGTGCCAGGTGCCCCAATACACGTCGACGAAATCAACGACATACCCTTGCCGGACCCGATCGATGAGGTTCCCGACGGCTCCGCCGAGGATCAGCGACAGGCCAACGCGCGCCACGCGTTCTTCCGCTTTCACGTGCCGGGCGTAGTACGCGATGCCCCCGAGGGCGACGAACGCGAGCGCCGTGGTGAGCAGGCCCCGCCCGGGATGCTCGTAGTCGTTCATGAAGCCGAACGCGACGCCGGCGTTGTGGACATGCACGAAATCGAGCAGCCGGGGGATGATCGTCTTGCTGCCGTAGAGCGGGACGTAGGCGTTGACGGCGAGCTTCGTGAGCTGATCGACGATCACCGTTGCGAGGGTCAGCCACCACAGCAGCCCACCGCGGCGCGCCGGCGCGGTGGGTTCAGGCGCGCCGGGTGCCGCCGGGCTGGCGGGCCCTGTCGGGTCGACCTCGGGGTTACCGGCGTCCACGCGGGTCTCCTACGGCGTCCGCGCAGCGCGTGCACAGGCCGGCGGAGTCCCCGTCGGCAACGGTGTCCGTGACGAAGCGCCAGCAGCGGGGGCACTTGTCCCCGGCCGCCGGGGTGACCTCGACGCGCAGCTCGCCGTCCGATCCCGGCCGGACCACGACGCCAGACGTAATGAAGAACATCGGCAGATCGGCTTCATGGCGCGCCAGCAGGTCCGCGTCCCCGCCCGAAGCAAAAATGGTCACGGATGCCGAGAGGGCATTGCCGATTTCCTTTTTCTGCCTGGCGCCTTCGAGTGCGGCGTTGACCACGCCGCGGATCTCGAGAAGGCGCGTCCAGCGCGCCTCGAGCTCCGGGTCGAGCCATTCGTCGGTACCGATCGGAAACTCGGCCAGGTGCACCGACGGTTCGTGCGCCCCCGGCAGCGCCTGCCAGATCTCTTCGGTGGTGACCGACAGGATCGGAGCGATGAGGCGGGTCAGGCCATCGGCCATGACGTACAACGCCGTCTGAGCCGAGCGCCGTTCGGGCGCGTCCGCGCGGAACGTGTAGAGCCGGTCCTTGGACACGTCGAGGAAAAACGCGCTGATGTCCACGGTGACGAGCTCGTTGACCGCGTGGAAGATGGTCTGGAAATCGTACGAGGCGTACGCGCGCCGCACGGTCGCCGCGACGGCCGCGTAGCGCGCGAGCGCGAACCGATCGACCTCGAGCATCTTCTCGCGCGGCACCATGTCGCGCGCCGGGTCGAAGTCGTTCAGATTCGACAGCAGATAGCGGAACGTGTTGCGGATCTTCCGGTAGGCTTCGATCGTCCGCGCCAGCACCGCCTTGCCGAGCCGCACTTCGTCGCTGTGGTCCACCATGGACACCCAGAGCCGAAGCACTTCCGCGCCGCTGTTCTTGATCACGTCCTGCGGCACGATTGTGTTGCCGAGCGACTTGGACATCTTGCGCCCGTGCTCGTCGACCACGAAGCCGTGCGTCAGCACGGAGCGGTACGGCGCGCGGTCGCGTGTCCCGAGGCCCACGAGCAGCGACGACTGAAACCAGCCGCGATACTGATCGGTGCCCTCCAGATACATGTCGGCGGGCCAGGTCAGGCCCGCGCGCGTAGCCAGCACGGCCTGGTGGCTCGACCCCGAATCGAACCAGACGTCGAGGATGTCGCGCTCGCGCTCGAAATTCGTGCCCCCGCACTTCGGGCACGACGTGTCCGGCGGCAGGAACGCCGAGAGTGGCAGCTCGTACCAGGCATCGGCGGTCTCGCGTTCGAAGACCTCCGCCGCGCACTCGACGATCGCGGGCGTGAGCATCGATTCGCCGCAGTCACGGCAGGCGAGCGCGGGGATCGGGACGCCCCAGGCGCGTTGCCGCGAGATGCACCAGTCAGGCCGGTTCGCGAACATGCCCGTCATGCGCTCCCGGCCCCACTCGGGAATCCATTCCACCGCGCCGCTCTCGGACACGGCCGACGCGCGCAGGCCATCCATGCTGATGAACCACTGGGGCGTGGCCAGAAAAATCACCGGCTGATGGCACCGCCAGCAGTGCGGGTAGGAGTGTTCGACATCGACGCGGAAGAACAGCCGCCCGCGCTCGGCGAGGGCGGCTTCCACGACGGGATTCGCGTCGAACACCTTCATCCCGCCGACGAGGCCCACGTCGGCGACGAACCGGCCGTCGCGTCCGATGGGCGCGTACGGCTCGAGCCCGTATTTCATGCCCGTGACGAAGTCATCCACGCCGTGGCCCGGTGCCGTATGGACGGCGCCCGTGCCCTGCTCGAGTGTGACGTAGTGGGCCAGCACGCCGACCGATTCACGGTCGTAGAGCGGATGTGTGAAGGCGACGCCCTCGAGCACGGCGCCCTTGAACGACGCCACGCGCGGTCCGAGGACCTTGCCCGTCGTCTGGGACACGTTGGCCGCCATGGCATCGGCCACGATCAGCACGCGCCCGTCGTACTCGAACGCCCCGTAGTCGTAGTCGGGATGAAAGGCGATGGCGAGGTTCGACGGGATCGTCCACGGCGTCGTCGTCCAGATCAGCGCCGATACCTGACGCGACGCCAGCGCGGGCACGTCGGCGGCGAGGCGCGACCGGCCCATGTCCGACAGGGGAAACTCGACGTAGATCGACGGCGACGCATGATTTTCGTACTCGACTTCCGCTTCGGCGAGCGCAGTACGGTCGCGCAGGCACCAGTACACGGGCTTCTTGCCCTTGTAGACGAGGCCCCGCGCCACGAACTGGCCGAGCGATCGGACGATCGCCGCCTGGTAGTCGGGCGTCATCGTGAGGTACGGGTGCTCCCAGTCGCCGAGCACGCCGAGACGCTTGAAGTCGTCGCCCTGCGACTTGACGAACGTCTCGGCATACGTCCGGCACGCGCGCCGGAAGTCGGCCGGCGATCGGTCCTTGGCCGCCGGTCCGAGCTCCTTTTCGACGTTCAACTCGATCGGCAGACCATGGCAGTCCCAGCCCGGCACGTAGGGCGCGTCGAAACCCGCCATCGTGCGCGACTTGACGATGATGTCCTTGAGAATCTTGTTGAGCGCGTGGCCGATGTGGATCTGGCCGTTCGCGTACGGAGGGCCGTCGTGCAGCACGAATTTCGGCCGCCCGTGCCGCGCTTCGCGGATGCGGGAGTACAGGCCCAGGCTCTCCCACCTGGCGATCGTGGCCGGTTCGGTGGCCTGCAGATTCGCCTTCATGGGGAAGTCGGTCTGCGGCAGATTCAGGGTGTCTTTCCAGTCGCGCATGGGATGGCCGAAACGCCCATTCTATAATTCCCGGTGGTGGCACGCACCGCTGCCGTCTTCTTCGACGTCGATTTCACCCTGATTCACCCCGGTCCGCGCTTTCAGGCGGTGGGGTACGAGTCCGCGTGCCGCCGGCATGGCGTGACCGTGGATGCCGCGCTCTTCGACACCGCCGTGGCCGGGGCGTCCACCGTCCTCGAGTCCGCCGACCAGATGTACGACGACGCCCTCTACGTGAAGTACACGCGGCGGATCATCGAGCTGATGGGGGGGACGTCACCGGCGGCCGAGCAGGTCGCGCGTGAGCTGTATGACGAGTGGGCCGAGCACCACCACTTCTCGCTGTACGAGGACGTCGTCGAGACGCTCCAGGCCTTGCGCGATCGCGACATCCGCGTGGGGCTCATCTCCAATTCGCATCGCTGTCTCGCCTCGTTCCAGTCGCACTTCGAGCTGGACGGCCTCATCGCGGTGGCCGTGTCATCTCCGGACCACGGCTACATGAAGCCGCACCCGCACATCTTCAAGGCCGCGCTCGATCTGATGCAGGTCGCCGCGGCCGACGCGGCGATGGTGGGTGACAGCTTGCGCCACGACGTGGACGGCGCGCGGCGCATCGGCATGCGCGGCGTGCTCATCGCGCGCGGCGACGTGCCGGAGCACGTCGACGACGATGTGATTGTGATCCGGTCGTTGCGCGAGCTGCCGGAACGGCTGGAGAGCGCTCCGGTTCGTGGGTAGGGCCGACCATCGCCGTGCGCCCGGAAAGACGGTCGCGTGACCGCGCGACCACCGCGAGTCCGTTTCGATATCGGCCTGCAACTCGCCTGCGTTCTTGTGGCGGCCGTCTTGTTTTCGTGGGACCTGGGGGCCAAGTCGCTGTGGATCGATGAAGCCGTGTCCTGGGACATGGCGGTCAGCAGCATCCCGCAGCTGTTTGCCAGGATCCCGAATGACGTCCATCCGCCCGTCTACTATCTGCTCCTGAGAGGCTGGATCGCGATCTTCGGCGACTCGTTCATCGGCCTGCGGAGCCTGTCAGTGGTGGCCAGCCTGGTGAGCGTGTGCCTCCTGCTGCGACTGGCGCGCGGCGTGCTGTCGCCTGCCCTTTCCGCCCTCGCCGCGCTGTGGCTGACGGTCTCACCGCACACCGTGTACTTCGCGCAGGAGGCGCGGATGTACGCGCTGGCGACTGCGTGCGTGCTGGGCTGCTGCGTCGCGTACCGGCAATGGGTCGATTCCACGTTCCGGCAAGCCAGCGCGCTCGTCTTTTATGCCATTGCCGCGGCGATGGCGGTGTACGTGCACTACTTCACCGCGCTCGCGTTGGTCGCGGTCGCGCTTCACTTCCTGATTCTCTACACGCGGCCCGCGGCAGGTGCGCCACAGCCTCCCGCGCGGCCCTTCCTGATCGCAAATGGCGCCATCGTCCTGGCGTTGCTGCCGTGGATGGCCGTCGCCGTTTCCCAACTCACACGCGGGCAGGTGTGGCGCACGTCGCTGATGTTCCACGACGTGGCGTCCGAATTGTGGATCGCCGTCGCCCGGCTGTGGCTTGGCGTCTTCAAGATCCCCGCCACGGATTCCCGGGACGTGCTGGTTGTGATGGGCGTCACCATCGCCGGCATCGTGGCTCTGGCGCTCAACTGTTTCAGAAGACCGCGCGACGAGCGTGACCTGTTCCTCCTGCTCGTCGCGGTCCTGCCGCTGGCCGTGGGCGCCGCCCTCATGCCCATCACGGGGTTTCTGAACCTGCCCCGGTATCTCGCCTATTCGCACCCGCTGCTTGTTCTTGCGTGCGTACGAGGCTTCGCGGCTGCGAAACGACCCGCGGTGCTGGTGCTCGTGGGGATCTCGGCCGCCGTGTCGCTGCCCTATCTGGGCCGCTATTACGCGACACCCGACCGGGACTATGATGCGCGGCCGTTCGCTGAAGCGCTGCGCGCCACCGGCGGGCAGGATCGCATCCTCGTCGTCCCGGACTACTTCACCATCGCGCTGAGATATTTCTGGCGCGATGCCCGGCTCGAGCCGATCGCGACCCCTGCCGCCCTGTCCGCGCGTCTCGACAACGCGTCGAGTGCCGGCGAGCGTCCGTGGGTGCTCGTGGACTACAGATGGTGGGCCATGAACGGCCCGATTACCGACCACCGCCTCGAGGAAATCGCCGTGCCGTCCGGGAATCCTCGCGGCGCGAAGCTGTATCGGCAGAAGGAAGTGCCGTAGACCGGGTGTTCTCGACGTTCGAGGACACCCGGTCTACGGACGCGTTCAACGATCAGAAGTCCAGGCGCAGCGTGAGTCCGATCGCGCGGGCGTTGATGATGCCGCCGTACTGACCGGCGCTGGTGCTGGTCTGTGTGAACCCGCCGGTCGCGTTGGTCTGGAACGTCAGGTTCGTGCTGAGGGACGTGAACTCGATCTGATTGAACAGGTTGTAGGCCTGGATCTGCAGGCGCAGGCCCCCGTTGCGGCCGACGTGTACCGGGATCCGGCGCTCGAGTGTCAGATCCCATTCGCTCACTGACGGATCTTTCCAGCACAGTGGGATCCGAAGCTTGGAATTCACGTGACTTGAAGTCGCGGC
>JADMIO010835297.1_pt1 | contig 119472 bp, 104 predicted proteins | sample 8958161 | NCBI WGS metagenome assembly JADMIO01 (sample SAMN16585339, study PRJNA669376) | soil metagenome | isolation source: Crop rotation soil | place: USA: Cullars Rotation, Alabama | collected 2011 | reverse complement strand
CGCGACAACTTGTCCACGTGGAATTCTAAGCTTAGGATCCCAATGTGCTGGAAAGAGCTACTCGATCCCATTAACGACCGGCTGCTGGGAGACCATGCACTGGCTCAAACAGCAGAGCCTGGATGACGAACGCATCCGCCGGCTGCGGACCCATCCCGGGATCGGTTTACTCACTTCGCTTTGCCTGGTGCACACGCTGTGGCCGGTTAGCCGGTTTCGTAATCAGCGGAAGGTAGTGGCCTACGCCGGGCTGGAACCGATGGAACGCTCTTCGGCCGAGCGTAAACACTTCCTCGGGATCAGCAAAGCCGGTTCACGGGTGCTGCGTTATCTGCTGGTCGAAGCGGCGCATACAGCGGTCAAAAAAGACGAAGACCTTAAGCGTTTCTATCAACATCTGGTCCAGCGGCGGGGACGGCCCAAAGCGAAAACCGCCGCGGCCAGAAAACTACTCATCCGCAGTTACATCATGCTGCGAGATGAGATCGATTATGCGGAATTCCGCCAGCGAGCTGTCGTAGCTCGGCTTGCCCGTATGAGGCATGGGCCGCAAGTGCCCGCGGCTTTGATTGGGCAGCCAGCCTCTACTGAAACCAAGTAAAGTACGAAGCAAACCTCATGGAGGATGACCGCATAGATGATTGATCGCGGCTTATCGCCTAGATCAGTTGAGGACCGCTAACGACGGTAGTTAAAACTAACAGTCCCATGTCAAAGAGCAAAGACCTGAATCAATGCATCGAGGCGCTCCGGCGTCACAATACAACTATGCGCACTTTACTCTTGACACCGGCGCTTGCTTCATAGATGCCTCAAAATAATCGCTCGAGCGAACCAGGATCTAGACGTGCCGTAGGCACGTGATGTTTATAAAAAGTGCAGGGCGTTCTCACTTCTTACGCAAAAGGCGAAATGCTAAGCATTTCGCCTTTTGCGGAGATGACATGAGGCAATCGCAAACCTATAAACATTTCGCCGCTCTGCGGCAATGATTCAGTTCACATCCTTCAGAGAACTAATCTAAGGCTCTTGAGGCAAAGCCGAGGGCACCATATCTTTCGGAGGCTGGAATGTCGATCACAAACATAGCTTGCGCCCAAATTGATTGCGCACTGGGTGATCCGAAAACGAATCTACAGAAAGTAGTATCTGCAATTCGAGCCGCTGCGGAACGCGACGCAAAGCTGGTCATGTTTCCCGAGTGTGCGTTAACCGGCTACGCGTACAACTCGCTCGAAGAAGCCATTCCCTTCGCCGAACCGATCGATGGGCCTTCATCCGAAATCGTTGCTCAGGCTTGCCGTCAGGCGGACGCCTACGCGGTCGTAGGATTCATTGAAGCGGACAAGGACAGGTTTTATAACGCAGCCATGCTGGTTGGACCTGATGGCGTCGTCGGAGGCTATCGCAAAGTCCACCTGCCATTCATCGGTATCGATCGCTTTCTCACTCCCGGTGATCGTCAATTCGAGGTTTTTGATCTGCCTTTCGGCAAGGTGGGTCTGAACATTTGTTATGACATCAGCTTTCCCGAAGCCGCTCGCGTGCTGAAGCTCAAGGGGGCGGAACTGATCGCGCTGATCACGAATTGGCCTGAGGCTGCCTGGCGTTCACCTGAATTTGTCGCGAATACGAGGGCGCTGGAGAACCATCTGTACTTCGCAGCGACCGATCGGGTGGGCACAGAACGCGGATGGAAGTTCATCGGCCGCAGCATGATTGTCGATTGCAATGGCGACACTTTAGCCGAGGCGGGATCGGAAAATGAAGAAGTACTCATCGCGCCGATTGAATTTCAGCTGGCGAACCAAAACCGGATAATCAACGTTCCCGGCGCTTACGAAGTCGATCGCGCCAGAGATCGCCGGCCCAGTCATTACTCTCTCATCGCCTCGCCTTTAGATCAGCCGGAGCAAGTCCGGACCGCTGGTAGCAACGACTGATGTTGATGACCGCGCGCAGAATATTTCAGGTCCTGGTTCAGGTCTGCCGCTTTGGGCTTGCGGCACTTTTTCTTTTCACCGCCGGGGCAAAGCTTTGGATCCTCAAGGAATTCGCCGGCAAAGTTGCGGAACTCCTGAGTTCGATGCACATGAACTATGAGCGCTGGCAGTGGCCTGCGACGACGGCAGTCATCGGAATTGAAATAGTCATCGCCGGTCTGCTGATTATTCCACGCACAGTAAGAATCGGCGCCGTCGCTGCGGCTCTCCTGTTAATAGGGTTCAGTGGGTTCGCGATGTACTACGTTTACGGCTTGCACGGCGAAGCGCTCGAGTGCGGTTGCTTCGGCAACATCATCGGCAGCCAGTTGGGGGTAAAGACTGCGCTGCGCAACCTTGGATTGCTGATTCCCGCATTAATTGTTTTCTTTGGCAGTCAGAACCGCCTGCGGTAGTGGGCGGGCCCGGACTTTAGCAAGGCGAATGGTAGCTGCGATCTGGCCCGCCCGCTACCGCAGGCGGTTCTGACCGCGCCTCATGCGCGCGATCTCGTACTTCGTATTATCAATTCGCTCGGCGGCGTCGGGATGATCTGAGAAGAGAGAACCGAGCAGATCTGAATCGCGCTCCTCTATCTGCTGTAGTTTCTGAAACATGGTGATCATTCCCTGCGGGTCGAGTTTGGCTCCCGGCATCTCGCGCACGCCAAGATAATCCGCTTCGCGTTCTTCATCGCGCGAGTGAATGGTCAGCATGCCGGCGCCCACCATCTGGCCCAGCGTCACACCCAAATCGCGGGCAATGCTGCCGGCTACGCCCGTCAGTTCGCCGAGTTGGTTGGCAATGTCGTCGTACTCTTTTGATTTCTTCAGTGTCTTGAGACTGTGACGCGCCACCACGTGGCCCACTTCGTGGCACAGCACTGCGCCCAGTTCGTTGTCATTCGCCAGCCGGATCAAAGCCGTCGTCACATAGATGTGACCGCCCGGAATCGAGAACCCGTTAATCTCACGTCCCTGGATGACGTGAAACTTGTACGTGAGATTCGGCCGCAGGCTCGCATGGGCGCATTGCTGGCCCAGCCGATCGACGCGGGCCAACCCAACATCGGTCAGGTTGAATTTCTTGGTCACCTCACGATGCAGCTGCATGCCGAGCTTGATTTCATCCCGCTCATTTAATAGCCCCGTGTTTGAATAACGCGCGTTGCGAAACTCTGAATACGGGTCGTCGTATTGGGCCGGACGCGTTGGCGTTGAAGCCTTGCTGCTAACGACACGATGCGCCGTGACGGGAGACATCAGCATGCTGATGACGATTGCGATAAGAAAAAACCTGATTAATGTGTTCATTGATTCCTGAGAAGGTGCAGAGCGCATCATAAGCGACCGTCGTCGAAACTAAAAGCGTCACTAACGCTCCCGGTGCGGACACTGTTAACATCGCGGCATGTCGACACTTTCTTTCTGGGGCGCTGCGGGAACGGTTACGGGATCAAAGTATCTGATTGAAACTGATCGCGCTCGTGTGCTGATTGATTGCGGCTTGTTTCAGGGTGGTCACAACCTGCGCGATCGCAACTGGCAGGAACCGCCGTTCAATGCCGCTTCACTCAACGCGATCATTATTACCCACGCCCACATCGATCACACCGGCTACCTGCCTCGCATCGTCAATCACGGATTTCGCGGGCCGATTTATTGTTCGGCCGGCACGGCCGACTTGATGAAGATCCTTTTGCCCGACTCGGCCCGTTTGCAGGAAGAAGAAGCGGACTATCGGAACCGTCATAAGATTACGAAGCACCTGCCGGCCTTGCCGCTTTACACCGAACAGGACGCGCGCGAGACATTGAAGCTGCTGCAAGTCGTGCCGAACACCGGCGCAACAATTCGGATCGTCAAAAACATCGAAGCCGAGTTCCGCATGGCCGGGCACATTCTCGGTTCGAGTCAGGTGCTGGTGCATCTTGATGGTGAGCACGATCCGCGCACCGTTCTCTTTTCCGGCGACCTCGGCAAGTATGATCAGCCAATCATTCGCGATCCTGTTCCCCCACCGGCGGCGGACTATCTGGTGGTGGAATCGACTTACGGTGATCGCCTCCACGATACCGAAGAGCCGAAGGCAGCCCTGGAGCGCATTATCAAAGCAGCGGCGGCGCGGGGCGGCGCGGTCCTGATTCCGGCGTTCGCCGTCGGGCGGGCCCAGGAGATTATTTACTTCATTCGCGAACTGGAAGAAGAGAAGCGAATTCCGATTCTGCCCGTTTGCGTCGATTCGCCGATGGCGGCGGCCGCAACTCAGGCTTACGCTCGCCGCTCGGAAGAGCAGGACGATGAGTATGCGACGGCGCTGAAAAGTAATCCCACGCCGCTACGGACTCACTCGATGCTCGCGTGCAACACGCGCGACGAGTCGAAGCGCGTCAACAAAATGGAAGGCGCGCGCATAATCATCGCGGCCTCAGGCATGATGAACGGCGGCCGTGTGCTGCATCACGCGCTGCGTCTATTGCCGGATGAAAATGCCACCGTGGTCTTTGTCGGTTATCAGGCGGGCGGAACGTTGGGCCGTCGAGTTGCAGATGGCGAGAAGCAGGTGAAGGTCCTGGGCCAGTGGGTGCCGGTCAAGTGTGGCATCGAAAAGATTGGCGGTTTTTCAGCGCACGCAGACTGGAAGGAAGTGGTGCGCTGGTTGGAAGGAATGCCTTCGCCGCCGCGGCGCGTTTTCGTCACGCACGGTGAACCGGACGCAGCCGAAGCCATGGCCAAACGAATTCGCGAGCGGTTTGGCTGGGAGATAGAAGTTCCGCAGTATGGTGAGAAGTTCCAACTGAACTAGTGTCAGAAGCCCGACCGTCAGGGAGGGCCGCTTGCGACATGAGCCCTCTCTATCCTGTCGGACTTCTATTACAACCCAGCAGACGAATCAGCCACAGATGGACAGAGACTTACACAGATAAGAAGTCGTACCGATCTGCGTTAATTTGTGTGAGTCTGTGGCTGACTCTTCTGCGCGCTGCCCTCCCTCACGGTCGGGCTTCTGACAGATCAGACCGCAGCCATCTTGAAGACGAGGCCATCGCTGGCAATCTTTTTGTTGATGTTCACTTCGAGAGTGCCACGAAGGTCTTCGATTTGCGACAGCCATGAGGCGGCCTTTTCGCTGCGTAACTCAGTGGCGATCTTTTCAAGTTGATTCAGGATTTCGGCATTCACGATGGTCTCTGCCGGACGGCCCAGGGCGATGGCCCACGCATCACGAATTAGCGCTTCCAGAATCGAAAGGCTTTCTTCATAGTCAGTTCGATCACGCGCGGCGCCAAGGGCCTCTGCCGAGCGCAATAGCTGGACGCGGTTCCCGGTGATGGTTAACGCCTTCAGCACTTCCAACATCGCATCGCGCTTTTCGCGATAATCTTCGGCATCAGTTGCACAAGCGCGGCCGATGCTGCCTCTGGAAACACGCGCCAGCAGCTGTGCGTCCGCGGCCGTCATTCCTTTCTTAGCGGCCAGAAACTTTTCGATTTGATCGGCTGGGACCGGAGCGAACCTGATTACCTGACATCGTGAACGAATGGTCGCCAGCAGCGCCGTCGGATTTGTCGTGGTAAGAATCAGATGACTGGTCGGCGGCGGTTCTTCGAGCACCTTCAAGAGTGCGTTCGAAGACGAATCGTTCAGGTATTCGGCATCTTCGATGATGAAGACGCGGGCCGCGCCCTCGAACGGACGAAAGTTCGCCTCTTTCTCCAACTCGCGGATCGGTTTGACGCGAATGATTTGCAGATAAGGCCGGACCATCGCCACATCGCTGTGCTCACTCCAGATCATCCGTTCCCGGTTATCGGCAGCATCGGAAAAAGAGGGAAAGGTTGATTTCGCAATTCGCTTACACGAAGAACATTGATCGCAGGCTTCAACGCCGACACGATTGCGACAATTGAGGGCCTTGGCGAGCTCCAGCGCGAACAGCTTCTTGCCTATGCCTTCTTCACCTGTGAACAGCAGCGAGCCGGGCATGCGTCCGCTGGTGAGCAAACGCCGCAGCGTGATTTTTGCTTCTTCGTTACCGATCAGAGTTGAAAACATTGAGTTATGAATCAGGCGCCAAGTCGAAGCGCAGGAGCAAAGCTGGTTAGCCTCTGGGGACTTTACTCTCAGCTATTCGCTCGCCCGCCAGGAAGCCTCTTTCCTCCAAAAACGAAACGACAATATCCATTACCAGCTCATGCGTCTGCTGGGCTGACCCGCTGGCGTCGATTACACGCACGCGATCCGGGTTCACTTTGGCGATGTCGAGATAAGCCTGACGCACGCGCTCATGAAAATCTATGTTTTCCTGATCGAGCCGATCACTTCGCTTCGCTGCTTTACGGCGCCTGGTGCGCGTCGCCGATGCAGCCACCGACAAATCAAACAACAGCGTGCAGTCGGGCATCAATCCATCGGTGGCCAATTCCACGAGTTGCCGGATCAGCTCCGGCGTGAAACCGCGTCCAGCTCCCTGGTAAGCGACGGTAGCGTCCGCATAACGATCCGAAATGACTATTTTGTTTTCGTCCAGCGCCGGGTGGAGCACGGTCCTGACATGCTGAGCTCGGTCGGCTGCGAACACCAGCAGCTCGGCAAGCGGATCAACCTGCTCCTCGACATCAAGCAAAGCTGCCCGCAACCTTTGTCCCAGGGTCGTGCCGCCGGGTTCGCGCGTGTTTACGACTTCCAGTTTAAGCGCGCGCAACTCGCTCGTGAGCATACGAAGCTGCGTAGATTTTCCGCAGCCATCTATTCCTTCAAAGGTGATAAAGACACCGGCCATCTTGGACAATCAGGCGGGCGGCGGTTCGGGCTGGTCAGAGGGACTGTCTGCGGGAATCGATGAATGACGCAGCTCGCCGGTCGAGCGGCGCGTTTGCGAAATCGTCGAGATGGCATGTTTGAAAATCAATTGATCCTGCGAGCCGGTCTCGAGCAATAACGAGAACTTGTCAAAGCTCTTGATGCGGCCGAGGAGCTTCGCGCCGTTGACGAGATAAATCGTCACCGTCGTCTTCTCGCGGCGCGCCAGATTCAAAAAACCATCCTGGATGTTTTGTGGTGCTTGCTTTGGATCCACGAAACGATCTCCCAAGTCTGTCTCGTTATGAGCGGACGTTCAGAGTATACCAGTGATGCGCGCGTTACAAGGATTTTTTCAGCAGTAGGGCAGTCTTCGTGGCTGCGCGCTCACAGATGGCAGACATCATTCGGGCGGTTACCTAAATATGATCGGATGCCAGCAGCGTGTTCACTTGTGATTGTACTTGCGGATCTTCACCGAACCCATCGATCCATTCAACGCCCGCTTCACGCCTAAACCAGGTTAGCTGGCGCTTGGAATAATGCCGGACGTCGAGCTTCGTTTGCTCAATCGCGCTTTCGAGTGTCCGCTGACCCTTCAGATACTCAACCACCCGGCGATAGCCGTGCGCGCCGAGCGCGCTCGAGTTTGCCGGGACGCCTTCGTTAAGAAGACGTGACACCTCATCAACCAATCCGTTCGCGAAGTGTTTTTCCGTCCGGCTGTTTATGCGCGCGTAGAGTTCCTGACGCGGAGGATTTAAGGCGATAATTTTCAGCCGGTTCGCCAATGCCGGTGGTGGAGGCCGCAACGGCCGTTCGGCGGAAATCCTCTCGCCGGTTTGCATATAGAACTCGATGGCGCGTTGCACTCTCGGCCAATCGCGCGTATTCAGGTTCTCAGCTTCCGCTGAATCGAACTTGCTTAGAATGCGATGGAGACGTTCAGGGCCGTGACGCTCCCTGATTTTAGTTAGCCGTTGCCTGAGGCGTTCGTCAGTGGAGGGACTCGGAAAGAACGGCTGGCGCAAGGCCCGAAGATAAAAGCCTGTGCCGCCGACGATAATGGCAACGTGGCCGCGCGATTCTATCTCCTCGATGGTCTTAATCGCAGCACGAGCCCAGTCAGCCGCGGTGAAAGTCTCGTAGGGCGAGACAAAATCGATCAGATGATGCGGAACTCCGCGGCGCTCGGCTACAGCAACCTTAGCGGTAGCTATTTCAATCTGCTGATAAACCTGGACAGAATCGCAGTTAATGATTTCGCCGCCGAGATGCAGGGCTACGTCGATTCCCAAATCGCTCTTGCCTGACGCCGTCGGGCCGACGATGGCGACGATGTAACGCGAATTGTTAATTTGCGATTTGTCTGAATTCTGGAGCACTTGAAAGTGTGACAGGCGCAAACTGACAGTTTGCGTTACCGCGAGATGATAAAACGAATCGCGATCACGAGCCAGATGATCGCCAGCAAGAGAATCGCGCCGATGATTTGATTACGAGAGAAGCGCATTGGCTATTGTCTGCTGCGAGTGCCCGGCGGAAATGAATTTGGAGTGGGAATGGGCGCGTGCTCGCCGCGCGGAACGATCCACAATTCGACCGTTCTGCGCTTGCGATGGCCGCCGTTGATTAACCTGATCCTCGATGGGGAGATGCCGTATGCTTTTATTAAGCGGTCCCTTTCAAGGTTGAGACGGTTGCGGACAACTCCCGGAGGATCAAGCCTGACATCGCGAATCGGTTCGTAGTCGCCGTCGTCAACCAGACCGGGACGCGGATTGTACTGAGCATACGCAATAATGCAGGCTGAAGACCGAGGCTCCTTCTTCAGTTGTGCGGCAAAAGTTTCAAGGTATTCGATAGTATCCTCGATTTCCGGGGGCGATTCTGGCCGCCGATTTCGATCAGGCACTTCAAAGCCGTACTCATCAAACTTTCGCGGCGAATCGTAATCAGGAAAGTATCGTTGATACGCGTCAGGTCTGCGTGTAGGAGTGGTCCCTACTGGAACGATCCAAAGCTCCTGTGCCTCGCAATCTGCTTCGCCGCCGTCCACCGTGACGATCCGATCGCGCGCCATGCCGCGAGTGTTCACTAAATAATCTTTGCTTCGAAGTGCGATCGTATTGCTCAGTCCCGGAAGGTCGCGTCGAGTCCGATAGACCACGATGAATCCTTTTGCGGCAGGTTCGTTTTGGATTTGAATCGCAAAGTTATCCAACCGCGCTTTGAGATCGGAGCTTTGAATATCGCCAAACTCATCGAACTTGCGCGCAGTGTCGGCTTTCGTCTGGCCAGGCGTAGTGGTGGAGGTTGAAGCGAGAAGGAGCGATAAGGCAAGGACAAGCTGCACTTTAAGGCGGCACTCTTTGAATGTTCGCATCGGGCCGAACGATACAGTCATCCGAGTACGACTTCAATTATAGAGCCTGGTTAATTCGATTCCGGTGTAATAAGTTTTCAGGATTTGCTCGACGTTGAGACCCTGCTTCGCCAGTCCGTACGCGCCGAACTGGCACATGCCGACGCCGTGTCCCCAGCCGCGGCCGGTGAAGATGAACGAGGCTACGCGATCGGCCTCGTTGTAGATCCGATCGATGACGAACAGTTGTTCTTTCAAGCCCAGGGCCGAGCGAATGCGTCCGCCGCGAATGTGCGCGATGCCTTGCGTGCCGATGACTTCAAGATCGATTACGCGGCGAGACGAACCTTGCCTGGCGATCCGCAAATCTGTAATCGCGCCGATGCCGCGGACCGATCGGCCGAGACGCGCCTGTACGGCGCCAAGGTTCATTTGCGCCGTCCAGTTAGTCAGAGATGAGAATCGATCTGCGGCGGCGCCGTTGTTAGCCGGTCTGACTTCGAGATAATCAACCTGGCCCCTGGCACTCACGTGAAAGGCGAGCGGCTCACCGCCGACGAGCGCGAGCGACTTCATCTGGTGCAGATTCTCGCCAAATTCGCGGAACAAAAAAGCTTCGGTGTTGACGGCAATCGGCATGTCCTTGCCTTTGTTCGAGCGCAGAATCATGGCGCCGCTGGTTGCCGGTCTCGAAGTTCCTTTCTGCAGAGCCAGGAGGTTCTTTGATTCAAGCACGTGCGCGATGGCATGCAGCGCGTGAGATCTTGGCATGGCTTCTTTCGGGCGCAGCGTCGCATCGGCAAACAGTGAAAGCGCGCCATCGCGCAGCAGCATGGCGACGTCGGCGCGATTGCCGGCGGCGACTTCTTCGCCGTCGCGAAAGCTCAACAGATAATCAGCATCAGCGCTGTTCAGCAGTGTGTCCGCGCGACGATCTGCATAGACCGCGGCCATCAGAGCGGTGCTGAAGGCGCCGACTTTGGCAGCATCAGCGGGTGCTGCGTAAGCAGGGTTGCGCGCGAGCCGCGCGGCTGCAGTCAACCATTCGCGGGCCTCAGATTCAGACATCCGCGATGCGAGCCAGGAACTCGAGACCTTATCAACCGGAATCGCAAATCCGTTGACGGCCAGCAACGCGACGTCGCGTGCATAGACGAGATCGCGTTCGTCCTTGATTTCAAAAAGGTCGCGCGAGCTCTTGATGGTGAACGGCGCAAATGCGGATCTTCCTTCGACCGCGCATTCACGCCCGCGCAGATAGGGAATCGCCTGGTTGAAAATATTTTCCGCGTCTTCGGTGCGGCCGCCGCAGGTCGAGGTGTAAAGCGCGTTGATGGGCTCGCCGTTGTAAGTCGCTACCACACCGCGCGTTTGATCGACTGCTTGCGATGTCAGCGAAGTCTCACTGGTAAGGCCGCGATAGACCTGCGAGCGCGTAGTCGGCAAAAGATCGAAGCCTTCGGAAGCAAACTGGCCGCGGTTCTTGACGGCGTAGGTTCGCGCCGCGATCGCCTGGGCCTTCAAAGCCTCGAGCGCCGGATAAGAAAGCTCATTCGGAACCACGCCGCGCACGTAGTCCTCAAGTCCAATCACGTTCACGACGGTCACATTGCCATGGGTGTTGGCGAAGACTTCGATCTTGCCGCGATAAGGCTTGTCGTTGAAACGCACCGGCGAATTCTTTTCATCGGTGGACGCGAAGACAAGCGGCGCGCTCGATCGCAGAGACGGTGCGGCGCCGCGCGCAAACGCGACCAGTTCGCGTGTTGGCGAGGCGGCGCGGGACGTGTACTTCAATCTGTTGGTGGTAGAACTGGTGGCCGCTGCTGGAGCTGGATTCTTCGCAGCGGTGTTGTTCGCGATCTGTTTCTGCGTATCTTTCACCGACAGAACTTCAAAGCCCGCGTCGTCCAGCTTGGCCCGTGTTTCTTCAACCTGGGCGGTCGTTTCTTTCTGAATGACAACTTTCCACTTGTCGGTCGATTCGGCGATCACCTGCGGCTGTTCGTCCGCGCTTTGCTTCACCGATTCGCTCAATCGATCAGCTTCATCGCGGGGAAGAGCATTCGCCAGGGTCAGTTCGTATAGATGATCTATTGGCGGTCGCGAGGTCGAGAGCATGCGCGATTCCACGCGAACGCGCGTCGCGTCCAGAGGCTGGTTGGCGTCCGGGAAATCAGAGCCGGCGACGAGTTTGGCCGTGGTTGAAATCGTCGCGGCGCCGGTGCCGGTTGAAAGCGCAATGCGCATGACCGGCTCGTCCGTCAGCGTTACGGTATTCTCAGAAGCTTTCTTTACCACCGAACCCGAGTCAGTCGGCCAATTAGTCTTTGGTGCCGATGTCGAGCGGTCGCGCATCTCCTGGGCCGAGACAAATCGGGCAGGCGCGGACAACAGAACGAGAAAAAGAAGTACTGTCGAAATGAATTTCGAAAATCTATTCATGATGAAGGGCGACAAGCCGGGGGAGCGGGCGGGCAAAGCCATCTTACTACAAAATAAATGTAAGGCGACGGGAAAATTGGTAGTGTCTCAATTTCACGGCGTTAGATACCAACTTTAGTTGGGTTTTATCCTTAGCCAGAGAAAAAGCCCGACTAAAGTCGGTACTCTGACGCCGCTTACCAACCATAGGAAAATTCGCGGTGATCTACTTTGCGGTTTTGCTTTGCGGCTTTGCAAATTTGCGTGAGACGTGCGGCTTGAAAGACGATTTCACGCAAAGACGCCCAAGATGTGCAAAGTCCGGAATCAATGAACAATCCTAGCCGCGATCACAGTTCAGGGCCGCAACTGCCAGCTGGTGAAATTGGCGGCGGACACTATTGATATTTGTGAACGGCAACGCGCGCGCGTGCGTGCGATTTGTCAGCAGGATAAAAACGCGCTCGGCTTCCGCGTCTATCCAACAACTCGTGCCCGTGAAGCCGGTATGGCCGAATGCGTCAAGAGGCAGGCTTTTGCCGGCCGTCGAATCTTTTGTCGCTGCCAGCTGCCAGGCGAATGACCGGGCTTCGTTCAAATCTTCGGTCATGTTCCGGCGAAACAATTCGCAGGTTTCGCGCATCAACAAACGCGTCTGACCGGCGATGAATTGATTCGCGATCGTCAGGGTCTCATGCGCCGTCGAAAACAGACCGGCGTGCCCGGCAGCACCGCCGAGAAAGAAAGCATTGCCGTCGTGCACTTCTCCCCAGACCACAGTCTCGCGCCATTTAGCGTAAGGCTTCGAGGGAAAGTCACGCTCACACATGTCGCGTTCGTACGCGTTGCCGTTCTCGCAGGCCGCAATGCCGGTGCGGGCTGCCTGCTCGGGATTGAAAAACGTATGGGTCAGCCCCAGTGGGCTGAAAATTTCGTTACGAGCGAGGTCCTTGAGATCCAATCCACTGATTCGCTGCAGCAGAAATCCAAGCAGAATGAATCCCAGGTCGCTATACACTACGCGTTCGCCCGGTTGCGCCTGAAGTGACTCAGCTGCGATGGCGGCGATGACTTTGTCTTTATCGTCTGCCAGCAGGTAGAGCGGCCGCCACGCCGGCAATCCCGAAGAATGCGTCAGCAGATGGCGAATCCTAATCGCTGTCTTGTCGGTGAGTTTGAATTCCGGCAAGTAATCGCCGAGCGGAGAATCAAGCTTTAGCTCGCCGGCCTCGATGCTGCGCGCGCATAACAAACCTGTCACCAGAGGTTTGGTCAACGAGGCGAGGTCATAAATTGTATTCAGCGTTGCCGGGACCTTCTGCGGCTCGCGCACCGCATCGCCCAGCGCGTCGGCAAAAACGGCACCGCCATTCTCAGCGACCAGGTAGACCGCCGACGGAAAATCGCCGGCCGCGATGCGCTCAGCCAGAAGAGCAGAAATGTCTTTGTGTGCAGTTACCGGGATGGCGTCGATGTTACTAGATTCGGGCGAGGGGCTGAAGCAGGGCGTGGGTTTTGGATAGTTTTTCGGGTTTGAGATTTCTCAGTGTCTCAGTGGATCTCGGTGTCTCTGTGGTGAACTCTTCCGATCAATTAATTCACCACAGAGACACAGAGATCCACTAAGACACGGAGACTCGAAATGAGGCCATCGCCCGTTATGCCGGCGGCTGGGCGAGAGATGCGCCAATGCGCACGGTGTGCTGTTGGATCTCTTCCAGTGTTCGCAGCGCTAATGACAACGCGCGGCGACCGTCTGCTCCCGAAACGATTGGTTGCGTGCGGTTGATTGCCGCCTCGAGAAACGATTCGATCTGCGCGCGCAATGGTTCCACGTCGGCAACTTCGAGCACTTGCGTGCGCACACCGGGCCAGGGACTGTTGGCGGACTGAGCGAGACTGCTGATCGCAGCGTAATTGTTGCTGTAATCGACGACCACGTAATCGCGCGGTTGAAAAAAGCGCATCTTGCGAATTTTCTCTGTGCCCACTCGCGACGCCGTGATGTTAGCCACCGCGCCGGTGGCGAATTCAATGCGCGCGTTCGCCGCGTCCACGCGATTGGTGAGAATTGGAATGCCGACGGCGTGCACGTTTGCCACTTCGACATTTTCTCCAACCAGCCATTGGACGATGTCAAGATCATGAATCATCAAGTCGAGCACCACATCGATGTCCAGTGAGCGCGCGGTAAATTGGCCGACTCGATGGATCTCAAAATAGACCGGAGCGCGTACGTGAGGTCGCAAAGCGATCATCGCGGGATTGAATCGTTCGGTGTGGCCAACCTGGAGAATTGCCCTGCCCTTAACAGCGCTGGCGATCATTGCATCGGCCTCCGCGACTGTGCGCGCGATCGGTTTTTCCACCAGGACATGAACGCCCTGCTCCAGCAAAGCACAGGCGATTTCTGCGTGTGATTCGGTGGGCACGGCCAGGCTTACAGCATCCACCTGCCCTGTTAACGCCTGCCAATCGGAACATGACGAGCCGCCGTACTCTTTGGCAATTTCAGCAGTGCGCGCCGCGTCAATGTCGCAGATGCCGACAAATTGTGATCGGCCCTCCTGCGCCAGCGCCGCGTGGATGCGCGCGTGCTGCTTTCCAAGATGGCCAACGCCAATGACTGCGGTTCGAAGCATATTGAGAGAGGTCAGAGACTAGAGATTAGAGGCTAGCCAGGCAACCACGGCAAACGCTGATTTGAAATCAGAGTTGTTATTCATGGATACTTCGCGTGCCGCTGCAAACTGAACCGGCCGGTTATTGACCTCTGATTACTGACCTCTGACCACTGTGTCGCGACTATACTTGCAACTTTCAGTGCTTGCCAAGCGAGCTTGGTCCATTCTTTTTGTCGCGATTGCTGTCTTCTATTTTTGGGGACTGGGTTCATTCGCCCTGGTTGGCCCCGATGAGCCGCGTTACGCGCAAGTGGCGCGAGAGATGTTTTTGCGCGGCGATTACATCACTCCGACGCTTGGCGGTCTGCCGTGGTTTGAAAAGCCACCGCTCCTGTATTGGCTAATGATTCTGAGTTACCGCGTGCTTGGGATAAACGAGTACGCAGCTCGACTTGGACCCGCGATCTGCGGATTGCTGACCGCGGTCTTTATCTATGCGATTGGGAATGCGATCGATCGGAAGAGCGACGGAGGTGACCGGCATGATGTCAGATCAGGTATCGGACGATGGAGCGCGGTGGTCTGGCTTTCGAGTCTGGGCGCGATTGGTTTTGCGCGTGGCGCCACCTTCGACATTGTCCTGACGGTGACAATCAGCGGCGCGCTTGCCTGCTTCTTACTGAGCGAAACTGGGAGGGCTGAGGACGAGGCTTGGTCGCGGCATTGGTTAATCGTCGCATTCTATTTCTTTACCGGCCTCTCGCTGCTGGCAAAGGGCCTGGTTGGCTTTGTGCTCGTCTTCGGCGTGATCGGATTTTATTTCCTGCTGAGACGAGAACGGCCGCGAAAGGTTTTTCTGGTCAGCCTTTTTTGGGGCGTACCCTTGTCATGCCTGATCGCCAGCATCTGGTACGGCCCAATGATCGCCAGGCATGGATGGGTGTTCATCAACCAATTCATCATCCAGCATCACTTCGCGCGGTTTGCCACGAATAAATATCATCATCCGGGCCCAGTCTATTTTTATTTGCCCGTCATGGCCGGACTGGCGTTGCCCTGGACAATCGCGCTCGTCGCGAGTCTGTTGGCGGCGCGACGATGGAGTTGGCGTGGGCCGTCGGGGCTTGATCGCGCGCGAGTATTCGCGCTCGCGTGGCTGACCGTTCCGGTAGCATTCTTTTCTTTCTCAGGATCCAAACTCGCGGCCTATGTCCTGCCCGCTCTGCCTGCCATGGCGATTCTGGTGGGTGAGCGGATCGATTGTTTCAGTCGTGAAGAGCGCGGCGAAAAGGTCTTGCGAGTTACGGCCATGCTCTTGATCGTAATCGCGGCCGCAGCGACCTGGTATGCAAATAGGAATTCCGACCGGGGCTTCATGGTTACAACTTTGGCGGCAGCGCCTTTGCTCCTGGCCGGCGCAGCAATATTAATCCGTCCGCACCCTGGCCGTCGTTCATTCGTCATGATCGTGATCGCGGTCGTTCTAACGGGATTGATGGCACTGAAGCTAATCGCTCCGTCCGCGGCCAGGCGGCAGTCAACGCGCGACCTGTTGGCCGTAGCGGCGACCAGAGGCTACGCGAACACACCGATCGTCCAGCTGCATACCGTTGAGCGGAGCGCGGAGTTCTATGCGTCGGGTCGACTTACTTACGGAAGCGACGGCGAGCCGGTGAAGTTTGAGGGCGCGGCGCAGGTGGCTGATGCGGCGCGGAGAAACGGCGGCGAGGTCTTGTGCCTTGTTCCCATTGAATTTGAATCGCAGCTGACCAACCTGTTGGGTACGAACTCGGAAGTCCTTTCTGACAACGGTTCGGTCGCATTGTTGCTGGTTCGCATCAGGTGAGCTGCTTTATCGCGTAGTATTGCAGTTTGACTTTGCGTCTTTGCGTGAAATCACCTTTCAGCCAGAGGTCTCACGCAAAACTGCAAAGCCGCAAAGAAAAAACCGCAAAGTAAGACACTGCCTTTTATCGCAGCGTCTTATCGAAGAATTCGATGACCGGCCGATCGTAGGCTTCTTCTTCTTCTCCGGTCGATGACGGCAGGGTCACTCCCGTGATGGGCAGGTCGCTTTTCAGTTCCGGCGGCGTCTTCAGGCAGTGGCTCAAATCCATCGTTGACTGCCGCCATGGATCTCCGCTACGTCCGGACAATAACAAAACCCTCACATTCGTCAGCGAGCTCGCCAATTCACATGAAGTTTTGGTAGGGAACTTGCCGAAGCTGTAAATCTTCATGCCGGTATGGGCCAGGAATTGAAAGGGCGATTCAAAGATACCGCTGCTGATCTCGCGAGTTGCGGCCCGGACAATATCGTCAGGCGAGCCGGGAGCTGAATCGAGAATCACCGCGCGCACTTGTGGTGTGCGGCTGGCAGCGTCCAGCGCCGCATATGCGCCCAGGCCAATTCCGTAGACACCGACGGTTGATCCGATTTGCGGCTTGCCCGCCTGTGAACGCAGGCCACGCAGATAATCGATCGCGGCAGTTACATCGTCACCTTCGACTTTGCCGAATGATGTCCAGTTAACCGGCGGGTTTTCTCCATGTCCGCGGAGGTCCGGCCACAGAACCGTAAAATTTGTGGTCTCGTTGAGTTTGTACGCCAGGTTCAGGAGCCAGGATCGATCCGCGCCGTAGCCGTGCAGCAGAATCACCGCCGGAGAGCCGTCCGTTCCGGTAATCAGCCAGCCACGCGCGTCAGAGCCGTCATGATTCTTCCACTTAACGTCAGCGGCTTTGGCGACTGGGCCGGTTAGTTTCGAAAAACTCTGCGGGGTCATGCGATAGGCGGCGCGCGGTGGCCGGGTGATGCCGTAAACCAGCCAGCCGCTGATCAGTATCATTGCCACCAGAATTATCAGGACAATGGGCAGGAAGGTCTTCAGAAGTCTGCGGGCGACTGATCTGCGCGAAGGCATGGCGCGGATTATGGATTAAGAAAGGCGTTTTGCAAACCGGAAAAATGAGATAAAGATGCAATCACATGGGAACGATGGTGGGGAGAGGTTAGAGGCTGGAGGTTGGAGGCTGGGCGGTGGAAACCTGAAGCGGCCGATAATCTTCAGCGTGCAGGCGCTAATAGTCTTAGGTACTCGAAAGCGCTTTGAAGCACGCCATTTTGATCAGCGTCTGCAGTCCAGCTGCGGAGCAGCGGCCAGAGCTAAGCCCAGGGCGAGTCTGCGAGCCTTGGGTAGACAGTCACGTACAGCTTCGGAGCCGCGGAGCGGCGATTGAATTGTTATATGGTTTGCTCGCCGCGCCGCGGTTCAATCGCTGCTCCGCAGCTCCGGATACATTTTTCGTGAGTAACCCAACGCTCGCAAGCCTCGCGTTGGGCTTAGCTCTCCCCGCTGCTCCGCAGCTCGTGAGCTATGAGCTCAAAGAGGCCGTCTCAAGGTGTGCGTGCTCCAGCAATATTATGCAGCCTGCTTTGCGGCAAAAGTCGATTAGTTGCGTCCGCGAAGCGGACTGAGTGAGAGTAGCCCAGCGCTTTAGCGCTGGGAGTCGCAGGTGAGTTCGCAGTCCGCGAAGCGGACGGCTGAAAACGCCCAGGAATGAGGGCCCCTGTTTCATTCGTCCGCTTCGCGGACTCGGTTCTATCATGCCCGGTTCCCAGCGCTAAAGCGCTGGGCTACTCTCATTCGTCGGCTTCGCCGACTTTTGCAGCAAAGCCCATGCAGCCCCTAACCTTTAGTCTATGCTCCCGCGAAACATTCGCTGGGCCTGCTCATAATTCTCAGGCGTATTCAGGTTGAAGAAGAAATTGCCTGAGCCTGAGAGGTCGGAGATCAGACTGAAGGGCAGGTAACGCGCTTGAACTCGATCCAGCAAAGCTCGTGGTGAGTGACCGCCGGCCGCAATTGCAGCTTCAGCGGCCGGCAGGCATGTCTCGACGCGGTAGACCGCGCACAACGGTTGCGGCCGTTCGTCACCTTGCACCGGAACAATTGCATCCGACTCGTCAGAGAAGGACAGCAGACGTTCGAAGAGATCTCCCGTAACAAAAGGGAAGTCGCACGCAACCACCAACGCGTACCTGCAGCTGGAATGCCGAAGCGCCGCTTCGATCCCGGCGATTGGTCCCCAGCCTGTTCGCAGATCCGGGATATTAGGCAAGGCGTCAGGTGCTTGATCAGTCCAGCCGACGGTAGTAACTGACTGCGTCACTTGTCGAATGGCAGCCGCGATTAACTGAACGCTGCTCTGTCCGCCGAACCTGAGCCGCGCTTTGTCTTGACCCATGCGGCTGGATTCGCCGCCAACCAGAATGAAGCCCTGCACATCAAACATCGGCATCATGCTATTATCTCGGGACTGATTTCGGCTATAGTGACGAGGAGTTCCCCGCCGCCTCAATTGAATTAATCATGCAAGCATCAAAAAGAAACACCCTAATCGTTATCGCGGTTGTCTTGTTCAGCCTGGTCAACGTGCAGGCCCAGATGAAGGCCAAGGTGAATAAAGACGATGGCAATTCCTCGACTCAACTGTACGCCGTCGAAGATGTGCGCCCCGGCATGAAAGGCGTCGCGCGGACTGTCTTTGCCGGCAAAGATCCCGAAGATTTCGAATTGGAAATTCTTGGCGTGCTCGACGGGTTCACTGGTCCGCGTAATTCAACCATTATCGCGCGGTTATCTGGCGCCAACGTCGCGCGGACCGGCGTCTTTGCGGGAATGTCAGGCTCTCCGGTTTTTATCGACAACAAGTTGGTGGGCGCAATTGCTTATAGTTTTCCGTTTGCCAAAGAGCCAATCTGCGGCATCACTCCCATCAAACAGATGATCGATATTTTTGAGCGTGCCAAAGAACGACCGCGAACCACCGAGGCCCGCGCAGTTTCGTTCTCATCGCTGGCCAGCGCCGACTGGAAATCGTCTCTGCCCAGACAGACGGTGAACGCGACGACTTTGGTGGCGCCGGTGGCCACGAACTCGCCGCTCGCGCCGCTCATGGGCCAGCAGATTCAGCCAATCGCAACGCCGGTAGTCTTCACCGGAATCTCGCAGGACACTCTGTCGCTATTCTCCACGCAATTAACGGCAGGCGGCTTGTTGCCGGTTTCTGGTGTGGGAGCCGCCGGCAAGATCACACCGCTGGAGAGCTTTGACGACAAGACGCTGGCGCCGGGGACGTCAGTCAGCGTGGAGCTGGCGCGCGGCGATTATTCGATTGCTGCTTCGGGCACGGTGACCTACCGTGATGGTGACAAAATTTATGCTTTCGGCCATCCGTTCCTGAGCATCGGCAGCTCTGACATGCCGATGACTGAGAGTTCGGTGGTGACCGTAATTCCAAACGCCTTTAACTCGTTCAAGCTCGCAGTGCCCGGCCGGATGGTGGGCGCAATCTCGCAGGACCGCGCCACCGGAATTTTTGGCCAGCTTGGCCATGCGTCCCGGATGATTCCGGTCCAGCTCAACCTGCACACCAGCCGCGGCCAGGACGAACGGTTTAATTTTGAAGTCGTCAGCGATGAATACCTGACACCGCTGCTGCTCAACCTGACAGTTTTCAACAGCATTGCCGCGCGGGAACGATCCATTGGCGAAGCCACCATCAGTATGAACGGTTCGATTAATGTCGATGGTCAATCGCCGATAGCTGTGCAGCGCAGATTCTCTGCGGTCAACGCAGCCTTGATGGCCGCAGGTTCAATCGCGGCGCCTACGCAGACGTTGCTCAGCAGCGGCTTCGACAATGTGAATATCAAGAGCATTACGCTGGATGTGACTTCGAGCGAAGAGAAGAACGCCGCGACGCTGGAAAGAATTTCGCTCGATCGGACCGAAGTGGAACGCGGCGACAAGTTGGAGCTGCAAGCCTATGTGCGGACCGATTCCGGCAAGCAGTTCATCGAAAGAATCCCGGTGCAGATTCCTTACGATGCTCCGTCCGGACAATTGACCATAATGATCGGCGACGGCAACAGCATTCAGGAAACCTCGGCCGCGAAGGTCTTTGTTCCTCGTGAATTGAAGCAGCTCGTCGATGCGATCAATAAGACCAAGAAGAACGATCGGCTTTATCTGAAGCTTTTGCGACCGGCGCCCGGTGTCGTAATCGGATCGAATGAATTGCCGAACCTGCCTCCGTCGATGGTTGCTACGCTAAACAGCGAGCGGACCTCGGGCGGTTACACCGCGCTGACGCTTTCTCCTTTGTACGAAAAGGAATTGCCACCCGCCGAGTTTGTAATCAACGGGCAGCAAGTTATTTCAGTCATAGTGAAGTGACGGTACGCACGCCTCCGGCGTGCCGGAACCGTTCCCTCCAAGGCTTTGCCGCAAGGGTCGACGACACCCAAGGTTCGCAGACTCACCTTGGGCTTAGCTCTGACCACTGCTCCGCAGCTGCTTGAGTTATTACTTCGCCTCGTGGACCTTTTGGGCAAAGCCTCTTCGTTTTTCCACCTGCCGATTCAGACGACCGCTTCATCGGTGAATGCGATCACCAGGAAGCGCTTTTCAGAATGTGGAATCCGTTCGCTCACGGCGGTGGGAATCAGCTCTTGAATCTGCCGGCGTAGAGTCTCGCCTGCGAAGAAGAGGGCGGTGGTGTTTGGCCGGGCCCTTTGAACCAGCAGAGGCAGTAGATCTGCGAATCGCTCGATCGCCCGGCAGCTGAGAAAATCGCTGGCCGGAAGGTCGATCTCTTCTACCCGCGCGTTAATCAGTCGGATGCGATCAGGCGGCCGTGCCGGACGCAATGCTTCACGAAGAAAAACCATCTTTCGTGCTGACGATTCGATTAACGTGGCGCGCACGTCGTCGCGGACCAGCAAGCAGGGGATGATGGGCAAGCCACCCCCCGATCCAACATCGACTACGGTCGCAGCCCGGGAAAGATGCTTCAGCAGCAGCAGCGATTCGAGCACGTGGCGGACCGCAAACTCTTCGGGCGAGCAGGGCGCGACTAAATGTAGCCGGTCATTCCATTTCAGCAACAACTCATAATAATCACCCAGAAGCCTCGTCTGCTTAGCGCCTAATTCGACATCGAAATCGGCGGCGTTGGCCTTGAGTGCCGCGGTAAACTGTTCGCGCTCCGTTGCCATTTGTTTACTTCTTCTGCTTAGATCGTTGGCGTCGAAGATATCATGAACACCGATTCACTACGCGCCCAACATGAGCAGCTGGGAAGCGCGGTCACCAAATTGATTGCGGAGCACGCGGCACATCTCGAGTCGCTGCCCATCAACTCAGGAGCGACGCCGAGCGATTTGCGCAAACTGTTCGATGAACCTTTGCCGGTAGAAGGCATTCCGTACGAAACAATTCTCGAAGAGTACCGCCGCAACATTGCCGCTCATGCGCAACAGGTGCCCAGTCCGAGATACTTCGGGCAATTCAATCCGACACCGCTGGCCATCGGCGTTTGGGCTGATGCGCTCAGCTCTTCGCTCAATCAGAACGCCGGAGCCTGGCGCAACGGCCCGACCTCGGCGATGGTTGAATCGCAGGTCATTCGCTGGCTCTGCGAACTCATCGGCTATGGTGAAAAGTCGTTCGGAGTTCTGGCGAGTGGCGGCTCAGAAGCGAATCTGATCGCGCTGAAATGCGCGCGTGATCGCGCCGGTCAAGATCGAGTGTCTAACCGGGGAGTGCGGTCGCTGGATCAGGAATTGACGTTCTACACCTCTGAACAATGCCACTTTTCGGTTGAGAAGAGTCTCGACATCCTGGGCCTTGGTCGCGAGAGCCTGCGCAAGATCGGGACCGATGGACGCTTTCACGTGCGCCTCGATGATTTACGCGCGGCGATTAAAGACGACGTCGATGCCGGACGGCGGCCGTGCTGCATCGTGGGCGTCGCGGGCACAACTTCTACGGGCGTCATCGATCCACTGCCGGAACTTGCTGAGATCGCGCGCGAATACGATTGCTGGTACCACGTCGATGCTGCTTATGGCGGCGCCCTGGCTTTTTCTGAAACGCACAAGTCAAAGCTGCGTGGGATTGAAGCGGCGGACTCGGTGACGTTCGATCCGCACAAGTGGATGTTCGTGCCATTCTCGTGCGGCACGACACTCGTTCGCGACGGCGGCCAGGTGCTGCGAAATTCTTTCGATATGTCCCCCGAGTATCTGAGCGAGGACCGAGGCTTTTCGGATGCCGAATACGATTTCTTCCGCTACGGCCAGATGGGGACGCGCAGGTTTAATTCACTCAAACTCTGGATGTGTTTCAAATTCATGGGCCAGAGCGGATACAGCGAAACCGTGAACCGGCACATCGAACTGACGCAGAAGCTGGCGGCACGGCTCGATCAGCTGCCGGATTTCGAGCGCGTGGGAGAAGTAGAAACTGCAGTGTGTTGCTTCCGATATCTGCCGGACGCGGTGCGAGCCATGTCTGCGAGCCAACAGGATCGAGTACAGCAAAACCTGCAACAGCGAATTGAACGGAGCGGGCGGGCTTTCTTTCCGTCAACGGTTATTCATGGCCGCAGGGTGCTGCGCGTCAACGTCAACAGCTACCTAACCGACCAGCGGCACGTCGATGATTTGATAGAATTATTGATAGCCGAAGGGCCGTCCGCGATCGAGAACCTATGAAGAGAAGAAACAACCGTCGCTCGTCAGCCGCCCTACGCGCCTTGATTGTCTTTGCGTTGGGCGCAGTGTGCTGGATGGCCGTGGGATATGCCGCCGAAGGGCCGCGTTCGGTTTCGGCGATTCGTTCTCGGGCTGAGTTCGATGTGCTGGCGGTCACTTACGACGCAGACACTGCTTATGCATTGCCGCACGTGCTGTTCGTAATCGATCGGCAAAACAAGAATCGAATTTATTACGTCAATACCAAGCTCTACAAGTTTCACAAGGATTTCGTCAACGGCACCTACCTGTCGCTCGAGCGTGGCCAGGAATTTTTTGAAAACAATTATCTGAAGCCGAACCGCCGGTTCATTCTGGGGACTATTGCTTATCAAACGCCCGTGCAGAAATGGACGTTTGAATTTTGGGAAGGCGATCTGATCCCGCCGGATCAAATCAAGCTGGCATCCGAAGTTATCAACCAGACATTTTTCACGCCGATCGCTTTCAAGCCGAATTCCACGCGCCAGGACGAAGCGACGGCTAACCTGGGTTTGCAGCGCGTCTTGCAGACCGAGATTTCGCGCAACCAGGAATACGAGCCGCTGAATGTCGCCAAGGGCCTGGGCCGCATCCATATCATTCCCAAACTGGATGAGCATGTCGAAATCGGCTTCAATGAGATCGTGGTCCTCGATGAGGTTCCGGTGCAGTTGCCGCCGGTTGCGGGGATTATCACCAGCAAGCCCTCGACGCCGCTGTCGCATATCAACCTGTTGGCGAAAGGATGGGGCATTCCGAATGTCTACATCAAGAACGCTCAGGAATTGTTGAAGCCGTACGACACGCGCTGGGTCGAGTTCGACGCGCGCCGCGATACCTATTCGATCAAGCATGCCGACAACAGTGCGCTCAACGAATATCAGAAGCGCCTCCAACAGCGGTTTGACCTGATGAAGCCGCGCGGCGACCTGGCCGTCACAAAAATCGCCGGCTTGAGCGAACAACGCGCATCGTCGGTGGTTGCGTACGGTGCAAAATCAGCCAACCTCGGTGAGCTGACCCGCGCGCGTATTCCCGGTTTTTCGGTGCCGCCAGGATTTACGATTCCGTTTTTCTATTACGATCAGTTTCTGCGTGAAAACAAGATCGACGACGCGATCTATAAAATGCTGAACGACCAGAAGTTCGTTCACGATCCGGCCTACCGGCGTGCTGCGCTCACGCGTTTGCGCGACAGTTTTCAGAAAGGAACTGTCAATTCGCATTTGCGAGGCGAGGTTGTGCGTCTGGCGCACGCCGAATTTCCCGGCAAGGGTTTGTTCGCGCGCAGCTCAACGAACAGTGAAGACCTGCCGAATTTCAACGGCGCCGGTCTGTACACGACCATGCCGAATTTGAAGACGGACGAACAACTGATCGAAGGAATCAAGACCGTCTGGTCGTCGGTCTGGAACTTTGAAGCTTACGAAGCGCGTGAACGGGCCGGCATAGATCATACGAAGATCTACATGGCCGTTTTGATTCAGGAAGGAATCAACTCTGAAAGTTCCGGGGTGATGATTACGGCCGATCCTTTCAATCGCCAGCCTGACGCAATCAACCGGGGATCGATTTACATCAGCGCCAAGCGTGGCCTGGGCATGCGGGTTGTGGAAGGGCAGAGAATCGCGGAACAGGTCGTTTATCGGCCCATCGCGAATTCGGTGCAGGTGCTCACGCGTTCGGAAGAGGACAGCCTGCTGACTTTCGATGAGCGTGGCGGGATTAAAGAGATTCCGATCAGCGGCGAACGAATGGTTTTGACTGATGAAGTGGTGCGGCGTTTGGCTGCCGCCGCGGAAAAGATCAAGGCGACATTTCACGGTAAAGATCAGGACATCGAATGGGCCTTCATGAAGGGCCAGATTTATATCGTGCAGGCGCGCCCGTATATTCCCGGGTAGCGCAAGTTGTTGACTTGCGGTTCTTATTTTGAAAAAAACAATTCGCAAGTTAACAACTTGCGCTACCTAAATGCCTTCAATCTTCAAAGACGGAATCCTCAAGGATCGCGTTGCTTTTGTGACTGGCGGCGGTACCGGCATCACCGGCGGAGTAGCTCGTGCGCTCGCTGAAGCCGGTGCGAACGTCGCGCTCATTAGCCGCAGCCTGGAACATCTTGAGCCGGCAGCGCAGGCGATTAATGACGCGCACGGAGTGCGGGCAGAGATGCCCGCGGTCCACGGGGCGGCGTTTGCCTTTGCCGCGGACGTGCGCAAGCCCGACGAAATTGAAAAGGCAATCGCCGCGACGGTCGAACATTTTGGCAAGATCGACATCGTCGTCAATGGCGCCGCCGGAAATTTTCTCTGCAAAGCAGAGGAGATGTCGCCCAATGGATTCGGCACAGTCGTCGATATCGATCTGAAGGGAAGCTTCAACGTTTGTCGCGCGGCTTTCGAGCAATTGAAAATCCATCGCGGGCAAATTCTTAATATCAGCGCGACGCTGCATTATCTCGGCACTCCCATGCAGCTGCACGTTTCGGCGGCGAAGGCCGGCGTCGATGCGCTGACGCGCAATCTCGCTGTCGAGTGGGGACACTATGGAATTCGCGTTAACGCGATTGCGCCGGGACCGATTGAAGACACCGAAGGCATGAAGCGCCTGGTGCCCGAACCCATCAAACAAAAGCTGCGTGAGCGCGTACCTCTGGGCCGGTTCGGCCTGATCAAAGATATCGAGAACGCTGCCGTCTTTCTTTGTTCGGACGCCTCCGGTTACATCAACGGTACAGTTCTGGTGGTCGATGGCGGGCACTGGCTGGCTGCAAATCGGCTCATCTGAAGGTCGTGTCTTGGTTAGACTTTGCGAGTCGTTGGGTCCTGGCGTCTTTGCATGAAATCACCTTTTCAGGCGGAGGTCTCACGCAAAGTTGCAAAGCCGCAAAGAGAAACCGCAAAGGAAGACAGTACCCGTCTGAACGCGAACTCCTGCGCTATTCGATCTACATTTCCACGCGTGATATAAAACTTCACGGTCCAGGTCATGCTCAATCTAACGCCGGCATCGTTCGCGGAATTCCAGGCTGAGGCGCAGCGCGGCAATGTTGTGCCTGTGGTGCGCACGGTGCTCGCTGATTTGCAGACGCCGGTGGGCGCGTTCATGCGAATCGCCGGCGAGGCCAAAGACGCATTTCTGCTGGAATCAATCGAAGGCGGTGAACGCATCGCGCGCTATTCGTTTATCGGCGCCAACCCATTTATGGTGGCGCGCGCGCAAAACGGTAAGACGGTCGTCGAGCGAGATGGACGACCTGAAGTCCTGGATCAGCAAGGCTTCGATTTTATGCGTCAGTATTTCGCCGATAAGCGTCTGGCCAATCGCCCGGGGCTGGCGCCTTTGGCCGGCGGCGCGGTCGGCTATCTGGCCTACGACGCGGCGCGCTGGTTCGAGCCGGTGCTCGAAAAGAACCATCAGAAATCGACTGTCGCTGATGCGGCCTGGATGTTCTTTCGAAACATCATCGCGTTCGATCGCCTGCGGCAGCAGATGGAAATTACCAGCATCGTGTTCGTCGATGAAGCTGCGGCCGATGATCAGAAGCTGCGTGAGCTTTACGAACAAGCGATTGCCGAGACTGCAGAGATTGAAGGTCAGCTTAGTCGTGAAGCGCATTCAGATGAATCGCCCCAGGTGTGTGACAAGGCGGCGCCGGAAATCGAATCCAATTGGAGTCGTGCGGATTTCGAAGCTGCTGCAGATCGAGTGAAGGATCGGATTGCCGCCGGCGATTGTTATCAGACTGTGATCGCGCAGCAGTTCTCTAAACCTACCTGTGCGTCGCCGCTGGCGATCTATCGCGCCTTGCGGGCTACCAATCCGTCGCCTTACATGTACTTTCTGCGTCTGGGAGATGAATCGATTATCGGCGCTTCGCCGGAAATGCTGGTGCGCTGTTCCAATCGGGCGCTGGAGTATCGCCCGATCGCCGGTACGCGCCGGCGCGGCGAGACCGAGGCTGATGACTTGCGGCTGGGCGAAGAAATGCGACATGACGAGAAGGAAATTGCCGAGCACGTGATGCTGGTCGATCTGGGCCGCAACGATCTGGGCCGGGTTTCTGAATACGGTTCCGTGCGCGTCGAGCAGTTGATGTTCATCGAACGCTATTCACAGGTGCAGCATCTTGTGTCGAGCGTGTACTCAACGCTTCGCAGTGACCTCGATCGGTTTGATGCGCTGGCCGCCTGCTTTCCCGCGGGCACTGTGACCGGCGCGCCTAAGATTCGCGCGATGCAAATCATCGATGAGCTCGAGCCGGCGCCACGCGGCGTCTATGCGGGAGCGGTGCTCTACGTTGATTACGCGAACAATCTTGACTCATGCATCGCGATTCGCACCATTGAGTTGCGTGACGGAGTGGCCACCGTTGAAGCCGGCGCCGGGATTGTGGCCGACTCGGTTCCGGCGGCAGAGTTCCAGGAATGCGTTAACAAAGCGCGGGCGATGTTTCGGGCAATTGAATTGGCGGAGAGTGGTTTGTGATGTTGTATCGTATTTGAAAGGCTTAGATCCTGGAGCGACAGGATGTATATGGAATGGTCTATTTAGCAATGACAATCGTGGCGAATCCATTGTCGATAAGCGGTGCTGATCAAGTTTCCTGTGGCCCTCTCCCTTTGGGAGAGGGTTGGGGTGAGGGCTTAAGCCGACCACCAGGCGAAGACACATACGCGCGAGGAGAGTGCGCTCGACGAGCGCACTCTCCTCGCGCAACCCTCATAGCACTAGATCCATGCCGTAAGCCCTCATCCCCAACCCTTCTCCCAAAGGGAGAAGGGAGTAAGCACCGCGTTTCTTATTTTCTTCCTCCCATGGGCGTCGTCGTGTTGTTGCTGGCCTTTCTGGGTTCAAGTGCTTTCGCGCAAAAGCCTGCGCCAAATCCCGAGAAGCCAAAGAAGGCGAACACGCGGCCGGCTGAAGCTCCGCAAGCGAAGGCCGATCCTTTTGAAGGCGCATCAGTCGAGAAGATGACGGGCCAGTGTGTAAAACTCGAGACAGAGCAGGGCGCGATCGTAATCGAGATGTTGCCGGCAAAAGCTCCCGAGGCGGTGCGGAACTTTTTGAATCTGGCGGCCACCGGCTCTCTCGATACGACCACTTTTTCGCGCGTCGTCCCGGGATTTGTGATTCAGGGCGGAAATCTCTCGACCAGCGAGAAATGGAACCAGCAGCTGGCGAACCGGATGATGAAACATCTGCCCGATGAACCGAGCGATTTGAAGCATGAACGCGGCGTGGTTTCGATGGCGCGCACCGACGAACCGGGCAGCGGCACGACGCACTTTTTTATTCTGGTTGGCGCCGGCCCGCATCTTGACGGCAAGTTCTCGGCGTTTGGCCGCGTGCGGATTGGCCTCGAAGTCGCTGACGCCATCAATCGCGCGCCATCCGAAAACGAGACGCCGAACGTGCCCATTCGCATCACTCACGCCACGGTTGCGCTATGCGAAAAATAAGAAAGACTTCGCTCGCGATGGTAATCGCCTCCGTGATGCTGGTCGCCGTGGGAGCATGCGCCGAAAAGGAACCGCTCGAACCAACGCCTGAGGCGGCGCAGAAATTTCTGAAACTGCGCGGCTACGATTTTGATGAGCCTTCTTTTTTTCGTTCCGCCTCAGCCGGCGACGCGATGGCGGTGAATGCCTTTATCAGCGCAGGCATTAACGTAAACGCGCATGATAACAATGGCGACACCGTGCTAACGATCGCCGCCGCGCGGGGCGATGCGCCGACGGTGAATGTGTTGCTGAAAGCAGGCGCCGACGTGAACGCGAAAGGACGAAGCGGCTGGACTGCTTTGCCGTTGGCGTTGTCCTACGAGCGAAACGAGGTAGCTGACCGCCTGCTGCAGGAACCGAACGTGGACCTGAAGGCCGAGAGTCCTGACGGGATGACTGCGCTCATGTTGGCAGTCTGGCACCAGCGGCCCGATCTGGTTCGGCTGCTGATTCAAAAAGGATCCGAGGTGAATCATCAGGATCATGATGGCGACACCTCAGTGCATGGCGCGGCATGGCTAAACAACGCCCAAATCCTGGGGATGTTGCTCGATGCGGGCGCGAACCCGAACGTGAAGAACAAACTGGGCGGTACGGCTTTGATGTGGGCGGCGTCGTACGGCAGTGACAAGGCTGTGAATCTGCTGCTCGCTAAAGGCGCTGATCTGCGTCTGAAGGACAATGATGGAATCGATGCCGCGGGATGGGCAGCGAAGAATGGCCGCGGGAATGTAATCATGATTTTGCGGCAGGCGGAAAAGCGTTAGTTGTTAGAGTCGGCAGTCGCCAGTTCCAAGAACCCGCGGACTACAGCGAAATTAAAAATGGTGGATTCAAGTTTGAAGTGAAACTTTGGGTATGGGCTTCGCTCCAGAGGAGCGAGAGGTTTATAGGCACAGCGTCGTAAGGAATCTCGCTCCGTTAGGAGCGACATGTGCAGTAGTCCTCGCACGAAACGTTGCGCTCCTACGGAGCGCTGATTCAAGTCAAGGTGCTGAGGCTATAAACATCCCGCCCCTAACGAGGCGAAGCAGACAACGCGAATGCTGTTGGACTTCCAAAGTGAATTCGCAAGTGACTACCCGCTACTGAACCACTGACCACCAACATGCTTTTAGTAATCGACAACTACGATTCCTTTACTTACAACCTGGTCCAGTATCTGGGTGAACTGGGCGAGCAGGTCGAGGTGCGCCGCAATGACGAGATCACAATTGATGAAGTCGCCGGCTTGAAACCCAAACGCATCGTCATTTCACCGGGGCCGGGCACGCCTGACGACGCAGGTGTCTCGATGGAAGTGATTAAGAGATTCGGAGTGACTACACCCATTCTCGGTGTCTGTCTCGGGCATCAATCGATTGGCCAGGTGTTTGGCGGTCGCGTGGTGCGCGCGCCCAAACTCTTCCATGGCAAATCATCGCAGGTGCAACACGATGGCAGGACGGTTTTTGAAGGACTGGATCAGAACTTCGACGCCGGCCGTTATCATTCACTAATGGTGGACGATGGCGGGCTGCCCGATTGTCTGGAAGTGTCGGCGCGGACAAAGGATGGAATCATCATGGGACTGCGCCATCGGACGATGAGAATCGAGGGCGTCCAGTTTCATCCGGAATCGATCATGACGACGGAAGGCAAGAAGTTGCTTTCGAATTTCCTGAAGGTTTGACTACGGCAAAAAGCTACGCCGCCTTGTGAACATGTTACCGATGTCGAACAACAATTTTCTCGCGCGGTTCATGCGCGACGAGGACCTGTCGCAAACAGAAGCCGCGCGGTTGCTCGATTGGTTTCTGGACGGCACTGCGACCGAAGCTCAAATTGCCGCGACGCTGATTGCGCTCAAACGGAAGGGCGAAACCATCGAAGAGCTGGCCGGGCTCGCCGAAGGTATGCGCGCGCGCGCGATGCGCATTAACGCGCGGCATCGATGCTTCATTGATACTGCCGGCACCGGGTCGAGCTCGGCGAAGACCTTCAACGTTTCTACGGCTGCCGCATTTGTGATCGCGGGCGCCGGCTTGCCAGTGGCCAAGCACGGCAATCGCGCGGCCAGCAGTCGTTGCGGGAGCGCCGACGTGCTTGCCGCTCTGGGAGTCAACGTCTCTGTCGATCATTCTGTCTCTGAGACGTGTTTGAATGAGATCGGCATCTGCTTCATGTTCGCCCCGCTTTATCACAGCGCGACCGCGCGCGTCGCCGCCATTCGGCGCGAGCTGAGTGTGCACACAACATTCAATCTCCTTGGCCCGCTGACGAATCCTGCCGGAGCGCCGCGCCAAATCATCGGCGTCTGGAACCGTGATCTCATTGAGCCAATGGCGAAGACGCTGGCGCGTCTCGGTAGCGAAAGGGCCTGGGTAGTTCACGGTGAAGATGGTCTGGACGAAATCACGATTGCCGGCCGCACCTTCGTGGCTGAAGCCGCAGACGGCGCCGTTCGATCGTTTGAGATAACGCCGGACGACTTTGGGCTTTCACGATCTCCTCTCGATGAGTTGCGTTGTGAAGATATCGCGACGAGCGCGTCCCTGATCAAATCTGTGCTCAGCGGGGAACGAAAGGGCGCGGCGGCCGATTTGGTCTTTGTGAATGCGGCGGCGGCGCTGGTTGTCGGCGGCGTCGCCAACGATCTGCGCGAAGGCGTGCGCCTCGCGCGACAGAGCATCGACAGCGGAGCAGCAATTGAGAAATTGAACGCGCTCATTCGTGCCACGACTGAGACAGCGCCGACTAACTCATGAACAAGCTGACCGAGATTATCGCTACGCGCAGGCAGCGCATCGCTGCGGCCAGGGACGCCGTCTCTCTCAGCTCGCTTGGAAGTCGCGCCGAAGAAACGCGCAGAGACGCGCCGGCTCATGCGCTTTTGCGGGCACTGTCGCGTGGCGACGGGGCCAGGGTTATTGCTGAATTCAAGCGGCGCTCGCCATCGAAGGGAATCATCAGAGATGGCGCCAATGCGTCTCTAATCGCCCGGCAGTACGAGCGAGGCGGAGCTGCGGCCATCTCGGTCCTTACCGAGCCGGACTACTTCGACGGGTCGCTTGATGACTTACGCGAGGTGCGGACAGCGACATCTATTCCGATTCTGCGAAAGGACTTCATTGTTGACGAATATCAGGTAGTTGAATCGGCTGCCGCCGGAGCCGATGCTTTGTTGCTCATCGTCGCGGCGCTGGATGATTCTGCGCTCATGAGTCTTCGCCGGCTTACCGAAGATCATTTCGGAATGGATGCACTGGTTGAAGTTCACACCGCGGAAGAAATGCGGCGAGCAATCGATTGCGGCGCGAAAATCATCGGGGTCAATAATCGTAATCTGGCTACCTTCCAGGTCTCGCTCGAGACCTCGATTGAGCTGGCTGGTAACGCCGGCAGCGAACAGATACTGGTGAGCGAAAGCGGCATTGAAACGGCGGACGATATTGAGCGCCTGAGCGCTGTTGGCTATCGGGGATTCCTGATTGGCGAAAGCCTTATGCGTTCTGAGAATCCCGAAGCGTTACTCGCGAGTCTGACGCAAGCCAACGCGCTGCTGTAGGTACGCACGCCTCCGGCGTGCTTATTTCTTAATTTCCAAAAGAGCACACCGGAGGCGTGCGTACCGGACAATCGAATCAGCACGCCGGAGGCGTGCGTACCGGACAATCAATGGTCAAGATCAAAATCTGCGGGCTTACTAACATTGAAGACAGTCGCGCCGCGATTGACGCCGGCGCGGACATGCTCGGCCTCAACTTCTATCGCCCGAGCGCGCGGTATATCTCGCCGGATGCGGCCCGCGAGCTGGTCAACGATGTCAGAAGTCTTGGTAGCCCGGTTGAAATCGTCGGAGTCTTTGTGAATGAAACAATCGACGGAGTCATCGACACGGCGATGGTTACTGGCCTGGATGCGGTGCAACTTCATGGTGACGAATCCCCGATGTTTTGCGAAGAGCTCAACACGCGCGATGGTTTTCGCATAATCAAAGCGCTGCGGGTCGGTGAGACGTTCAGCCCCGATGATGCCCGGCAATACTCTGTGCATGCGATCATGGTTGACGCCTTTCATCGCACGTTGCGCGGCGGCACGGGCCAGACTGTGAATCTTGAGCTGGCGCGGCGCACACGCGAACTCGTGCCGAGACTTTTTCTTTCGGGAGGGTTGTCGCCGGAAAACGTCGGCTCGGCCATTGCCGCCGTGCATCCTTACGCCGTGGACGCCTGCAGTTTGCTCGAGTCATCGCCCGGTAAAAAAGATTTTGCCCGCATGACCGCCTTTGTCGAGGCGGTTCGCAACAGTTAGAGTTAGGTCGAGAATGGAAGCCGTCAAGACAATACCTAGTCCGGAAACGACTACTCGTCCGAGCGGCGCATCTGCGGGCGCAGTGGCGTCGGAAAATGCCCTGGCAGCTTCCGGCTTGCGCAAATCGTACGGCCGCCGCCGCGTCGTTGATGATGTGACGCTGCACGTCGAGCCAGGCGAAGTTGTCGGTTTGTTGGGAGCCAACGGCGCCGGGAAGACCACGACGTTCTACATGATTATCGGCCTGGAAACGCCTGAGGCAGGCCGCGTTCGCCTCAGCGGCGAGGACGTTACGAAGCTGCCGATGTATCTGCGCGCGCGCCTGGGGCTGGGTTATCTGCCTCAGGAGCCTTCGATTTTTCGCAAGATGACGACGGCCGAAAATATTCTGGCCGTGTTGGAGACAACCGGAATGCGCCGGCGCGAACAACGCAAGCGCGTCGAAGAGTTGCTCCAGGAATTCGGCATCGAACACGTGCGCAATACACGCGGCGATTCTTTGTCGGGCGGCGAACGCCGGCGCACGGAAATCGCGCGGGCCCTGGCGACTGAGCCGCAATTCATTCTGCTCGACGAACCATTTGCCGGAATCGACCCCAAGGCAGTTGACGATATTCAAAGCGTCATCCTCTATCTACGCGGTCGCGGCATCGGTATTCTCATCACTGACCACAACGTACGCGAGACATTGGGTGTCACGGATCGCGCCTACATCATGGCCGAAGGAAAGATCTTTCGCTCCGGTCCGCCGCGTTCTTTGACCGAAGACGCTGAAGTTCGCAGGCTTTATTTGGGTGAGAAGTTCCGGATGTAAATCGCCAATGCATGAAGCATGCCGCATAGGTTATAATCCCCCCGCAGCGATGAATCGCTAACATCTTCCCGGCAATTGAATCGAGAAACGATTGACGCATGTCAGTTAGGTTAACTACCAGTCTTTCCCAACGTCTTGTACTGACGCCGCAGCTGCGGCAACGGATCGAGATGTTGCAGATGACTACGCTCGAATTGTCTGAGCTGATTCAGCAGCAAATGACCGAGAATCCGGTGCTCGAAGAGGTCGCGACGCAGGAGGAGGCCCGCGAACTTGCCGAGAAGATTCTCGATCATATGGCCAGTGGCGGGGAGTTGGAGAATTTTGAGACGCCGCGCGTTGAAGCCAATGCGCCGGAGCCTGGTGAGGCTGCTTCAAACGGCTCGGGCGATTTCGATGTTGAGAATTACGCTGGAGCTGAATTCGAAACGGCCGGCGCGGGTTCAGATGTCGAAGGCGGCCCGTCTGAGGGTTCGGAGATTTCTGATGAAGGCGCGACTGATGCCGTTCGCGATCCCTTCGAAGAAGTCGATTTCGGCCGCGAATTTCAGGATTATCTCGACCCCGGATACAAGACACAGGAATTCGAGTACAAGGAAGACGCGCCCACCTTTGAACAATTTCTCACGAAAGCCCCATCGCTGGCGGAACATCTCGAATGGCAGTTGCGGATGGATCTGGAAGAAGGCGAACTCCTCGATGTGGCGGAGTGCGTTATTGGAAATCTGGATCCCGACGGCCGGCTGACGGCTTCGAATGAGGAAATTTGTGGGCTCGGCGGCTGGTCTGAGGAAGTTGTTGAGCGGGCGCGCGCCATCGTCATGCGTCTGGAACCAGTGGGTTGTGGTGCGCGCGATGTGCGCGAGTCTCTGCTGGCGCAACTCGAAGCTCGCGGTGAGACCGATCGTCTGGCGACTCAATTAATAAGAGATCACCTGCCGGAATTGCAGCAGCATAAGCTGCCGCATCTATCGAAACAGATTGGCGTCGATCTGGAAACGCTGGCCGCCGAATTGCAGTTCATCCGCACGCTCGATCCTTATCCGGGCCGGCGCTACGCCGCGGAAGAACCCATTCTGATCACGCCGGAAATTTATATCGAAAAGCTGGATGAGAACGGCGAGTACGTGATCTACTTTGCTGACGACGGCAGTCCCCGTTTGCGCATCAGCCCCACCTATCAGCAGATGCTTTCGCAGGGAACCACCACCAAAGAGACGCGCAATTTCATCAAGGACAAAATGCGTTCGGCGGTTGACCTGCTGCGCAACATCGAGCATCGGCGGCAGACGATTTACCGGGTGGTGGAATCGATCGTGACCCGCCAGAAGGATTTTCTCGATAAGGGCGTCGAGTACATCAAGCCCATGATGCTGAAGGACATCGCGGAAGACATCGGCATGCATCTTTCCACGGTTTCGCGCGTCGTCAATCGCAAATACGCGCATACTCCGCAGGGGGTGATCGAACTGCGGCGGTTCTTCACCGAGGGAATGCTGAATGAAGACGGCGAAGAAGTTTCGACGCGAATTATCAAGTTAAAGATCAAAAAATTGATAGAAGAAGAAGACTCTCACAACCCCATTACCGACGATCAAGTGGTAAAAATTCTGGTGAAAGATGGAATCAAATTGTCGCGTAGAACTGTCGCCAAGTATCGCGATCAGATGCGCATTCCCGGGTCGCGTGAACGTCGCGCCGTCGTCTAACGGCGCTGGAAGCTGGCACCCCGGAAGGAGAACATAATGACGTTTGAATACACAGGTCGTCACATTGAAGTAACACCAGCAATTCGGAGTCATGTGGAGGAGCAATTCAAGAAGCTGCAACCGCTGTTTAATGGCAACGAAACTCCGGTCCACGTAATTCTCGCAGTCGAAAAGAACCGGCAGACAGGGGAAGTAATAGTTCGCTGGATGAACCACACGCTCAAGGCAGCCGACACCAATGCCGATATGTATATGGCGTTGAGCCGCGCGATCGGAAAAATCGAGAAGCAGGCTTTGAAGCTGAAGAAGAAGATCGTGGACCGTAAGCACACCTCGGTTAAGACTTCCGTAGCAGCACCAAATCCTGACGGCAATCTGCAGGCGGCGCCGGCTCCGGTGCGAATCATTAATGCCCGGCGCTACAACGTAAAGCCGATGACGGCGGAAGAAGCCGCGTTGAACCTTTCGGCCAAGCCGGATAATTTCATCGTCTTTCGCGACGCGGACACCAGTCGCGTGGGAGTGCTTTATAAAAGACAGGATGGCAACTTTGGCCTGATCGAACCGTAATCGATCTATGGTCCCAGTCCTTCAAGGAGCAGCCGGGTTGGGGTTGCTCCTTTTTTTATGACATTGTTCGCAGTCTATCGGCGATTGGATTAGACTGCAGAGCAGATCGACCGTGACTTCAAAAAAGCGTCAACCGACAAACACACCTGACATTGTGATCATCACCGGTCTCAGTGGCTCAGGTATGTCGTCGGCGGTGAACGCGTTTGAAGACCTGGGGTTTTTCTGCGTTGACAACATGCCGCTGACCTTACTCCCAACCTTTGCGCGGCTGGTGCGGGCATCCGACGCCGAGCGTGGGCGCATTGAACGCGCCGCGCTGGTCGTCAGTTTTCGTGAAGGTCATTTTCTGACTGATTTTGCAAAACAGCTTGCGGATTTGCGCAAACGAGGTCTGCACGTATCGGTAGTGTTCTTCGAAGCCTCCGACGACATTCTGGCGCGCCGGTTTAGCGAGACGCGGCGGCCACATCCGGCAGAACGCGGCAAGGGGCTTACCGATGCAATTCGGACTGAGCGAAAGGCGATGCGGCCGGTCCGCGAATTGGCAGATGAAGTCGTAGACACTTCCGATCATACGGTCCACTCGCTTCGCAAATTGCTGCTGAACAGATTTACGGTTACCGGCGACGCCGGCCTGATGCGGGTCGAAGTGCTGAGTTTTGGCCACCGCTTTGGCACGCCACGCGACATGGAATTGCTCTTCGACGTGCGCCATCTGCCGAATCCATTCTTCATCAGCGAGTTGCGCGCGCTGACCGGCGCAGACCGTCGCGTGGTGAAGTATTTGAAGAGCCAGCCTGAAGTTGAAGAGACTCTGTCGCGATTTTCCGACTTGCTGTATTACCTGCTGCCGCAATATCAGCGGGAAGGGAAGTCTTATGTGACCGTCGGTATCGGTTGCACCGGCGGACGTCATCGTTCGGTGATGGTCGCCAATCAGCTGGCCAGCCGCCTGCGGCACGCCGGCTTTGATGCGCGCGCTGTGCACCGGGATATTCGCAAAGCGGACCATCATTACAAGCACGGGTCTGAACGGCGATCCAGCAAAGCTGACGGGTGAAAACCATGGCCGATCAAAAAACCAAACCGGAACAAACACTCATTGGCGGCGTCATCGTTACCCACGGACATCTCGCCAGTGAGTTCATTGCTGCCGCCGAAATGATTGTTGGCCCAATGCCGCACGTGACTCCTGCTTCAATCGACTGGCATGACGACGTGGATGTGGCGCGCGCCGAACTCGAGCGTGCCATCATTCGTGTGTCACATGGTCGCGGCACCCTGCTGCTCACCGATATGTTTGGAGGCACGCCCACCGATATCGCTTCGATGTTCCTGGACAATCCCAATATCGAAGTCGTGACCGGTGTAAATCTCCCGATGATTCTGAAGCTTGCAGATCAAACCGCCGACGATTCTCTGGCAGATCTTTCCAGACGCGTGCGCGAAGCCGGCCACGAAGGAATCCATGTAGCCGGCGAACTGCTGACACCCAGCGCCAGGAACCCATAACCCACCAAGACTCGTCCGTCAGATTATTTCCCTAATAAGCGTATTTTTCTGAAAAAACGGGCCATTCCGTCATTTACTCAGAAGAGGAGAAGCCCGACGTCGTTTTTCGGGCATGAGTTTATTCGTCAGCCAGTGCCCGGCGAGCGAAGTTAACTCGGGGCCAATCCAAATGAGTGCTATGAAACAAGCTGTTCTCTCTTTCGTTCTATTGGCGGCCGTTTCTGCGGTCGTCTCAGCGCAGACGGAAACCCGACAGCGTCTGCCTCCGGAACAATCCACCACAGATGAATCAAACGCGGTCCGCAGTCGAGTTGTAGGCCCAAAAGTTGCGAATCACGCAGCCAGCCAGAAATCACGAACTGAGCCGAGTTCTCTTTCAAAGCCTGATAAGTTCGTATGGGGGAACCTGCCGGTTCGGACGGAGGCGCCAGCTCGTGTCAACACCACATCAACTGCCGCTCCAGTTGTGAACGAGCCGGCCGCGGCCAAACTGGTACAGCCAACCGTCTTCCTGCCCAAACCAATAACCCGAGACGCGACAGCAACCGGTGCTTTATCACCGGCGCCGCCCGTTGCGCCGGCGATGTACATTGTGGGCGCCGGCGATGTGCTGGACATCAGCTTGCCAAATACAACATCGCGCGAGTCGACACTGTTCACTGTTTTGAAGAATGGGACCATCGAATATCCGCTGCTTAACGGGCCGCTCGTCGTCGCGGGAATGTCGACGGATCAAATCGGCAGTCTGCTGGCGGCGCAAATTAAAGTGCTCAAGACTTCGAAGGTCAACGTCACCGTGCGCGACTATGCGAGTCACTCAGTTCTAATCAATGGTTTGGTCGATAGTCCCGGCAAGAAAGCTCTGCGGCGTGAATCGCTGCCACTCTATGTAATCCTGACAGAAGCTTCCGTTCGGCCTGAAGCTACCACTGCTGCCATCACCCATAATGGAAAAGAAGGAACGCCGCTTTCACTCAAGGATGAATCGGCGATGTCGACGTTGATCTATCCCGGTGATGCAGTGAGAATCAGCGGCGACCAGGTTGGGGCGCAATATGTTTACGTTGGTGGTGATGTGGCCGCCCCCGGCGAAAAGACTTTGCGGCCAGGGATGACGCTGACGCAGGTGCTCATATCGGCCGGCGCAGATCTCTCGACCGTGAAAGTTGGGAAGATTTCCCGTCGCAGCGCCAATGGTATGCTGTCAACCGACGAGTATGACGTCAGTTCCATTGCCAGGGGTAAGACCCCCGATCCGACGGTGATTGCGGGCGATCGCATCGAAGTTAAGCGCGGCAAGTAAGCGTTAATCCAGTTTGCCAGGCGAAGGGCGGGATGACCGCCCTTTTCTTTTTTGGGGCTCTGCGGTTGACACGATCAGCCCACGCGTTAAACTCATCAGACCGCATGGACACCAAAGCGCGCGCCCGCCTGATTCATCTCTTAATCTCTAAATCAATGGCTGAGGCCGTGCTCATTACGGCAGTGGCTGTGGGATTTTATTTTGCGACCACGAATCCGAAGCTGCACGGCGTGCTCGACAATGCCGATGACACATCAATAACAGGTTGGGCAGTTGACGAGGCAAGCCCGTCCTCGCGCGTTCAGGTCCAATTATTTGTTGACGGTGCGTTCGCAGTTGCCGCCACGGCCGACCAGTATCGTCCTGATCTGCGCGACGCAAAACGCGCCGACGATGACTGGCATGGATTTGCGTTCCGCACGCCGAGGCTCAATCCCGGGGACCATCAGGCGCGTGTCTATGCCGTGCATTCGAACGGGGCAGGCGCACGTATGACGCTACAGTTGATCGGAAAGCCATATAACTTCCGCGTTGAGTGATGATGATTACAGAAACAGAATCTGACGCGTTGCGCGCGCCTCACATCGACGCCGCTCTGCCCAGCGAACGCTCGCTGGCAGCCTGGGAAATCGCCTCGCTGGTTTCATCGGCGCTGATTGGGGAGTGGATTCTTTCAGCTGCGGCCGGCCGTACGAAGCTGATCGTTTTGATTCCCGTCACGTTTGCGTTTGCCCTGGTCATCGCTTCACATCTTTTGCGCCGAGAAGGCCTTCGCGATTTGGGACTTCGTTTTGATAATTTTTTGCAGGCTCTGAAGCTCCTGGCGCTTCCGATGTTGGTTGTGGCCTTGATCTGTCTCGGATTTGGGCTGGTTTTCGGGACGCGACTCGATCTATTCCGCTGGCATCCGGAACGGCCGCTGGCTGGGCAGTTGGTGCTTGGCTTCGGTTGGGGATTTATACAGCAGTACGTGCTACAGAGTTTTATCAACCGACGCGCACAGATTATCTGGCAGCGTGGCGCGCCCAGCGTCCTGCTCACGGCGATGATCTTTGCTTTGCTGCATTTTCCCAATCCCTGGTTGATGCTGGTGACCTTCGTTGGCGGCCTGGTGTGGGCTTTTGTCTACCAGCGTGCCCCGAATCTGTTTGCACTGGCACTGTCCCACTCGGTCATGACCTGGGTGCTGATATCGACGCTGCCTGCGTCTGCGCTCAATCATCTGCGCATCGGTTTTAAGTATTTTGCTTAGCGGGGCTGGCTTTAGTCACGCGCTCCATTGACTGCGCAGGCGTTGACTCGAGTTGCAGCAGTTCAGATTTAGCACTGCGAGTTTCTGGCTGTACCGTTTGAACACTCGTGTTATATACTCCGAATGTCTTGCAGGAGAGCAAGTCGGGTGATCGCTGCTTCGCTTTCAAATCTGTGAAAACGGAATTGAGGCTCGCAAGCGAAGGAGAGGAAAGTCCGAACACCAAAGGGTAGCGAGCCCGCTAACGGCGGGGCGCCGGCATTCAAATCTCAGATTTCAGATTTGAAACTTGAGAGAAGAAAGTTCGGCGACGACAAGTGCAACAGAGAACAGACCAGCCGCGGTTTGGCTTGAGATTTCGGATTGAAATCTCAGGTTCAAACCAGGTGATGGGTGAAACGGTGCGGCCCCCGTGGGCTAGTGACGGCTAGAGCTCAAGTTTGAAATTTCAGATTTGAGACAGCTCTCATGAGTAAGAGCGCACCGGCGCGCGTGGTGACATGTGCGGCCAGGCAAACTCCTCGCGGTGCAAGACCAAATAGGGAGGCAACGAGATTTCAGATTTGAAATTTGAGATCTCAAAGGGCTGCCCGCTCGCAGCCTCCGGGTAGGTCGCTTGATCCAAACGGCAACGTTTGGGCTAGAGGAATGATCGCCACTCCGATTTTCAAATCTTCGATCTCAGTTTCACAGATTCGAGATTTGAAAATCGGAGTACAGAATTCGGCTTACAGACTTGCTCTCAATTGCAAGACACAATCCTGCAAAAGCTGCTCGGAAAAAAATTATTTCCTGGGGCGCGTTAGTTGTCGCGTCTTGTTCGCCGACGTTTGATTGTTACTGACAAGGAGACCCCGGACAATGGCAAACCGCAAGGGAGTATTCATCGGCGCATATGTTCCAAACGAATTGAAAGAGTCACTGCGTCGCCGCGCCGCGGCTGAACATCGCACTCTTTCGCAGGAGATTACCCGAATCCTCACGGAAGCCATTCATGGAAGAAACTTGCCGCCCGGCAGCATCGATCGCCGCGCGCCCAATTCGCCGACGCGCCGGCGTGCCAGCGATCCTTTTCCCAGGCGGCGCCGCGACGACTTGCCTTACGCCCCGACAGAGGGCCAGCGCAGCGACGACAACTCGTAAGCAGCTTTCAGCCACACGAAATTGAAGTACGTTGTCGTTATCGCGGTTGCCGGCCTGTTACTGTTTCTCGCTTATCGGAAACTTCGGCCCCACTTGCGGACCGCGCGAAACGTCATCGAAGCAATCAAACAATTCCGGCAAGCCACCCGCTTTAGCAACCCACAGACGCAGAACCGATCAGAAAAACTGGTCCAGTGTGCGCGATGCCAGACATGGATACCCATCGGTCGTGGCCTGGCGTCAGCCGACGTCTTCTTTTGTTCAGAGGAATGTCGAAGGCAGGGCCGTCAGCGACAGCCGCTCAATCCTTGATGAGTCACGCCCGTAAGTTGCGCAGCGCGGCGGCGTGTTTTCTTCCGCCCCAGTAGAAGAACAGTGCCGATACAAGCAAAGCCGGAGGCACCAGGAGCAGCGCCGCGGTGAGATGCTCTCGGACAGGATCAATGCCGAAGACCGTTGCCGCCTTAGCCAGCAACGTGACCCTTCCCAATTTGAGGTTCTCTGAAAGCACGCCCACGCCGCCGCGTGAGATGACGTCGCCGAAAAGATGAATCGCAACGATATTCAACGCCATGGCTGAAGCTCGAATGGTAGGCGGAACGCTGTTCACGAGGATCGCGTGAAAAGGCGCATTGTTGATGAAAAGAAAGAACACCGTGACGAAGATCGCCGTGATGAAATAGACCGGGCGATGAGTCACCAGTGCGAGAATGCTCGGTATGATTCCAAGCAGACTGCCCGCCGCACACACCAGAAAATAGCCATTGCGCCTTCTAGCGACGACCCGGTCAGCGATCCAACCGCCGCCAAACGTTCCTAACGCGCCCGCCGCCAGCGTCGTCATCCCGAGTACGAGATTTGCGCCGATCTCGCTCATGCCCTTTTCTTCCTGCAGCAGCGAGCTGGACCAGGTGGCGAACGCGCCCAGCACGAAAGTGAGGGCGGTGTAGCCGGCGGTCGAAAGCAGCCAGTCGTGGTTGCGAATGATTCGCCAGAAGACCCGGAGTGTGGACTCGCGTTCAGCATCAACACCGGCGGCGGCGTTCGCACGCAGCTCGGCGACCGATGCGGCCGTTTCGGTCTTGCCCCGTTCCGGCTCTTTCAGCAGCCAGACAATGACTGAGGTAATCAAGCCCGGCACGCCGACGATGACGAAAGCTGCCCGCCATCCGAAGTAACTCGCGAGCACACCGCCGATGACGTAACCCAACGCGAATCCCATCGGAATCGCAGCCTGAAAGGTGCCCAGCGCAGTTGCGCGCCGTTCGGGCGGAAAATAATCGGCAATCAAGGTGGGTGTGATCGTCGAATAGGACGATTCGCCAATGCCTACCAGCGCCCGCACCGCACAAAGCGCCAGGGCGACGCCCGACACAGCCACGGTGAGATAAAGAACCGGAATCTGAAATTTCAGGCCGCGCGGGAGCCAGGGCGAATGGTCGGTTATAGCTGTGAGCGCCGTCGCGACGCTCCACACCACAGCGGCCGCGGCCATTAGTTTGGTGCGCGAGTAGCGATCCCCGAGGCGGCCGAAGAGCAGCGCCAAAACTGTGAATGAGATCAGCAGCGCGTCTTCCATGAAACCGATCTCCGACTGAGACAAGCCGAGTTCGGCGCGCATGCTCGGCGCCACTGCCGGCAGCACCTGGCGATCGATGTAGTTTAGAAAATTAACGAACGTCAGTATTGAGAGCGCATAGTACGAGTAACGCGGAACGGGAACGCGAGTTGGGGAAATGGGGGACGGCGAATCCATGGTTTTCAATTTGCAGTCAACGTCTCGACAATTGCCGGAGTGATATCGACCAGCGAACGGATGCGCGCAGCTATTGCTTGCCGGTTGTACCCCCAGATGATCGTCGGCACCTTGTTCAGCGTGTGGTTGCGGACTGAAAGGTCCTCGATGTTTCCATGATCGCTGGTGAGGATGACTGTGGTTGCGGTCAGGTCAAGACTTCCCAGTAGAGTTCTGATGAAGAGCGCCAGCTGCGGCAGCGCTCGCCGCGCTTCGACGTGATCCTGTGCATGGCCTATCTTGTCGGTGATGAAGTATTCGTAAAGCGTGAATTGATTACGGCGCACTATGCCTGCCAGCACTTCTCCCGCTTTCTCTGGCGACCGCGGCTCAGCGTACTCTCCGCGTTCGCTTAACGAGGCGTTCGTGAAGTCGTGATAGACCGCGCGGCCTGCGCGCAGGTCGTCAACTACATTGAATCGCAATTTCGCGGCTTCTACTGCCGCGGTGGTCGCTGATATCCAACGCGGTCGTCGTTCAAAGAATTTGGTGGTGTAGGTGTTCGCGAAGGTGATTGATTCGATTCCTTTGTTCTTTAGCTGAAGAAAGATCGAATGCTCGCGAATGATATCGAGAAGCGGCGGATTCGGAAAGCCCTGTTTATGGGTCCCAATCAACGCCGGCGCGTTCACCCCGGTCAGAATCGTCGTCTGGCCCGATGCACTCTGGGGCCGGCCCTCGACACCGAGACAAGCATCAGTAGGCACGACGATGCCTTCGAATGGCACCCGGACCTCAGTTCCTGCCCGGACCTGGTCAGTTAAAAGCTCTGCTTCTACAAATTGGTCCTGAAAGAAAGCCAGCGGATCCGCGTCGCTCAATCCGTCGAAGGGATTATGAGGACCGCGCGTGCCGATGCCCAGACCGTCGATAAAGAAGAGCAGAACGCGCGAATCATTTCCCATAGTCCCGTTCGTCGAGCAATCCGCGCGCGCGATAATCGTTGAGCTTGTTGTGCAGCGTCTTGAGACTAATGCTGAGCAGTTGCGCCGCCCTGGTCTTATTATTACCTGTCTTGTCCAGCGTGCGCAGAATCATCTGCCGCTCGATCTCTCTCAAAGGCGTGCCGACGGGAAACGTGACCGTATCTTCTTCACGCCGCCGCTGTCTTTGATCGAAAGGGTATGGCGCGAAGTGATGACGCTCGATTTGTTCGCCTGAGCAAATCACCACCGCGCGTTCGATCACATTGCGCAGTTCGCGTACGTTCCCCGGCCAGGAATGAAAACGAAGGGCTTCAAGGGCGGCCGGACTAATAAAGCGCGCCGGCCGATTATGTTTCGAGGCCAGGCGGGTGATCAGGTGCTGCGTCAGCAAAGGCAAATCTTCCAGGCGTTCAGACAGCTTCGGCAGGTGAATCGATATGACGTTCAAGCGATAGAGCAGATCTTCGCGAAGCGTGCCGTCGCGCACCGCGCTATGAGGTTCCTTGTTCGTGGCCGCCAGCAAACGCACATCTACGCCGATGTCCTTCCGGCTGCCCAAACGGTGGACGACGCGCTCTTCAAGCACGCGCAGGAGCTTTGCCTGGAGCAGCGTCGGCATCTCACCGATTTCGTCCAGTAGCAGTGTGCCGGTGTTCGCCAGCTCGAAACATCCATGACGACGCGAGACGGCGCCGGTGAAGGCGCCTTTCTCATGTCCGAACAATTCTGACTCCATCAATGTGTCTGGGATCGCGGAACAGTTGATGGCCAGGAACGGAGCGTTGCGTCGCGGACTAAGATTGTGAATGCTGCGCGCGACGAGTTCCTTGCCGGTTCCTGATTCGCCGGTAATTAACACCGAAGCAGAAGACGAAGCGACCTGTTCAATCAAAACATAAACGCGTTGCATCGCCTCAGAATTGCCCACCAATTCTCCAAAGGCGCCGCGATCGCGCAATTGGCGGCGCAGGATTTCGTTCTCGCGCCGCGCCTCTGCCAGCTCAGATGCACCCTCGAGCACAGTCAGGAATTTCTCGGTATCGACCGGCTTCTCGAAATAGTGATATGCGCCTTCTTCCTGAATCGCCTGCAGCGCTAATTCGACTGAGCTGTTTCGCGCGGTGAGAATGATCGGCGTGTGCGGTTGCTGGACGCGCAATTCGCGCAGCAGGGCAAACGGATCATATCCGTCGGCGAACGGATCGATCACGATTGCCGTCGGGGCGAATGACTCGGCGATTTCGATGGCCGACGGTCCCGGCTGCAGCGTCCTTACTTCGTAATCTGAAGCCTTAATGCAGTCGCTGAGCGCGTCGCAATGTGAGCGGTCGCTGTCGATGATGAGAACGCGGCCCTTCATTAAAGTGAGTGTAGCACACCGTCAACGGCTCGAAGTTGCTAACTTGGGGTCGTTCCCGACGTCATTTCACGGCGGTTTTTATGATAACCACCAGCTGCTCAGCCGAAGGTGCGGACGGCATGAGGGTATGAGACAGGCCAAATTCATGCGCGGTTTGCGTGGTCAATTGATCGGCAGAGAAGACTTCGACTCCGTGAAGTAACCTTGGAAGATCGTCCGTGTCGAACAAGCAGGCAAGGTCATCGATCGATGAAGGACTGCCAAACGCCACGCCGTCGATTCCGCCGCCAGCAAGCAATGCCTTCAGCTTTGTCAGTTCGTCGGCATGGCTACAGGTTCTGTATGCTGCGACTGAGTCTACTCGCGCGCCTCCAGCTTCAAGCTGAAGCTCAAACAGTTCGCGGCTGATGTTGGCATTTGGGATCAGCACATTGAGGCGCGCCGGTTCGACATCGCCAACATAATCCCTGAGAGCGTCGTAAACGGCGCCGGTGGCGAAACGCTCGAGGGCGATATCGACGTGAATCTGAGATCTGTTTGCCCGTTCGGACGTCTCTGATCCAATCGTAAGAATGCGCAACTCATCGAGCTCATCCTGCCGGTGATCTTCGAGAAACGAGCCGATGAAATATTCGGCGGCGCGCGGGTTTTTCAAAATCAACCAGTCATAGCCGAAGATATTTTCAATCGCTTCCCGTAGTTGGGAGTCATCGCACGGCGGGCCCGGCTGAAGGCGAGGCCAGGCGAGGCAACGAATTCCGGATCGTTCCAGTGTTGCGCTCAAGTCGCGATTTGGATCGGCAGGTGAGACGAGGACGCTACTCATTTATCTTTTCGATGCTTTCGAACTTTCCAGACGACGAGTCCGATGACCACCAATACAACCAGAAAGATGGTTCCGCTGCGTCCCACCCACTTGACGAGCAGCGGCAGGCTTTGTCCAAACAAGAAGCCGAGCAGCGTTATCACGATCGACCAGAGGACCGCGCCGGCAACGTTGTAAATGAAAAACACGCGCCAGGGCATCTTCGAAGCTCCAGCCAGCAAGGCCGCAAAGACGCGCAAGCCGGTAATGAAGCGCGCCACCAGGATGGTCTTATTTCCGTGACGCTTAAAATAGCTTTCCATGTGCTCAAGCCGCTTTGGAGTGAGGAAAACAAGGCGGCCAATCTTGAGCAGAAACGATCGTCCGAAATGATGGCCCACCAGAAAACCGATGTTGTCACCAATCACCGCACCGACAGCGGCAGTCAGCATCACGCGGAAAATATTGAATTGATCGGGATGGCTGGCGGCAAAATAACCTCCGACCAGCAGAATGGTTTCGCCCGGCACGAGCAGGCCGGCGTTTTCCAACATCACCCCGAAGAAGATGGTCCAGTAGCCATAGGCGAGCATGTACTGCTCGATGAGCGGCAACAAATTGTGGAGAAAATCCATTCGGAAGACTTTACAGGAAACGCTGTGGAGTTACGAAGTATAGATTGTTCGGGGCAGTGACTTACTTTGCGGAGTTTCCTTGCGCGTTTGCAACTCTGCGTGAGACCTCCGGCTGAAAAGGGGATTTCACGTAAAGCCGCAATGACGCAAAGATCCGCAAAGACAAACCAGGACCCTACTATCGTTCGAGCCATTCCACCTGGGTTGGTGTTGGCTGGAAACAGGCATAGAATGTCGTCGTCTCCCCGAACGACAACGCATCAAGTCATTCCCGCATCGTAGGGAAGTCACGCCACACAAAACGATGAAACGCTCGCTTCAAGCGCTGCTCGTATCGATCATTCTGCTGCTCGCATCAATGCTCTTCATGGCGTCTGTCTTTGCGCAGACGCCGGGCCAGAAGCGAAACACAGTGCCGCCTCCGGCGCAGGACCAGGATGTCGAGACGCTCAAGATCGATACCAACCTCGTCACGGTTCCCGTCATCGCCAGCTCGCGCAATGGTAATTACATCGCCGACTTGAAGAAGGAGGAGTTCTCTTTATCCGAGGACGGTGTGGCGCAGGAGATATCTTTCCTGGCGACGGTCAATGCGCCCTTCGATGTCGCCTTGCTGCTCGATACGAGTGACAGCACCAGCGAAAAGTTGCCGCAGATCCAGCGGGCAGCGATTGCCTTTCTTTCGCAACTTGGGCCACAGGATAAGGTCAAGATCATTTCGTTTGACGGAGAGTTGCACGACCTGACTGATCTAACCGGCGACAAGGCAGTCCTGCGCGACGCCATCAACAAGACCGTCACCGGGCACGACACGCGTGTCTATGATGCGGTGCAATTCGCGCTGAACTCTCTACGTGCGAGCCAGAGGCGCAAGGCGATCGTTATCTTTACTGACGGTATGGATTGGCACAGTCAGGAAACGACCTATGACGCCAGCATTCGTGACCTCGATGAGAGTGGCGTCATTGTTTATCCGATTCGCTTCGAGACGCGCGCCGACACTGAGAGAATGGCGCGACAGCAGGCAGCTGAGAGCAATGGAGTCGGATTGCCGACAAGTAGCATTCTGAGGATACCTTCAGGCGGCTCAACGCCGACGACATTTCCGGGCAGCGACAAATCTCCGGTGCCGCAAATGCCGCGCGGTTCGTTGCCGCTGCCAAATCCCAACGTGATTTTCGGACGCCAGCAGATACCTCAGCGATCGCCTTCGCCGAACGATCCCTTTCCTGATACCGACCCGCGTAGCGACCCGCGCAACGATCCGCGGGCGCGCGATCGCAACCGCAACCCTGATCCTTCGATGAAGCCGCCGCCGGCGCCGAGAGACGACAACATCAGTGGCATGCTTGATAACCTTTATCTGTTGGCTGACAGCTATCTGAAAGACCTCGCCGATCGCTCGGGTGGCTCGCTTTACCGTGCGGACACTGTCGCGTCCTTGCCGCAGGCCTTTGCCGCAATCGCCGCTGAATTGCGGACCCAATACCTGCTCGGTTATTACCCGAAGAACAAGGACGAGAACGCCGCCTATCGGAAGATTCAGGTGAAGACCACGCGCAAAGATATCGCAGTGCGCGCCCGCCCCGGTTACCGGCCCAAGAATTGAATCATCGGTTCATTGAACTATTGACTCAATGAGCAATGAGGATATGAGTCAATGAGCGGATGAATCAATCTTCCTCTCTGTGGAAAAATTTTTCCGCCCGTGTTAGTTTTCTGGCTGCCAATCCTGCAACTGAATTTTATGCCGACTAGAGAAGAAGCCTGGGAATTGTTGTGTGAGTACACCAAGGGCGACAGTTTGCGCAAGCACGCAATTGCCGTCGAAACGGCCATGCGTGCCTGCGCCGGACGTTACGGCGGCGGCGAGGCTGACGTTGATGAGTGGGGATTGGTCGGACTGCTGCACGATTTTGATTACGAGATGTTTCCCTCGGCCGATCAGCATCCCTTCACCGGGTCAAATATTCTGTGCGGCCGGGGCTATTCGGATCGAATCATCAGGGCAATTCTGGGACACGCGACTTACACCGGCGTGCCGCGTGACACCGATATGGCCAAGGCGCTCTTCGCGACTGATGAGTTGTGCGGATTCATTGTCGCCTGTGCGTTGGTGCGGCCTTCACGCAGTCTCGATGATATGGAAGTGAAGTCGGTGAAGAAGAAACTAAAAGACAAGGCATTCGCGCGTTCGGTTAATCGCGATGATATTTATCAGGGCGCGCAGGAATTGGGTGTTGAGCTGGATGAACATATTCGGTTCGTGATTGATTCACTGAAACCGATGCAGCAAGAGATTGGATTAGGACTGAAAGAGGAACAGTCAGCAGCTGGCTGACAACGCGTGAAGTGTCACTAACGAGATGCGCCGTTGAAAGAAGCGCATGACGGCGAGGTAAATGCCGAAAGTCAGCAGCAGCATCAGGACCATTGTGATTAATGCCTGAGTCTTTCGTCGTTGCGCCGTATGACGATAGACAAAGATGGCCGCGAAGAGGCTCAGCAATATCGGGACGACCATGCTGATCAAGACAATCCCGGGGTGACTTAAGAAGATTCCAAGTTGGCTAAACCCTGCGATCGTTAACAGACACCAGGCCCCACCGGCAATCAATGCGCCCAAAAGAGATGTAATCGCAATCAGTTTCCAGCGCATGGGACTGTTGAAAAGGTTGGACTCGACTCAGGATTTTTGTTGGTCACTTGGTATTATAGCCAGCGATCACTAACGAACATAATGCTCACTCGTAGCGCGCTGATTTACCTCTCTCGGCAGGAAGGCCTCAAGAATTTTGCCACTCGCTTCAGTCCTTTCAAGAAACTGACGACACGATTTATTGCCGGCGAAACCACGGACGAAGCTGTGGCGGCCATTCGCGATATCAACGCGCGCGGCTGCTCGGCCTCTTTCGATCATCTCAACGAGTCGGTCAGCAACGTCGCGGCCACCGAAGACGAGGTGCGCGAGTATCTGCATCTACTCGATTTGATCGATCAGACCGGGATTAACTCAAACGTCTCGATTAAGCTGACGCAATTTGGACTGGAGATCGATCCCGAGCTGGCTTATCGAAACGCCCGGCAGGTAGTCGAAGAATCCAAACGGCGAAACAACTTTGTCCGGGTGGACATGGAAGGATCGAATGTGACGCAGGTGACCATCGACATCTTCAAACGCCTGCGATCAGAATTCGAGTTGAACGACGTCGGGATCGTGTTGCAATCCTATCTTTATCGCACCGAGCAGGACGCGCGTGAACTGCTGAAGATTCCGGCGCGCATACGCCTGTGCAAGGGAGCATACGACGAACCTGCCGAGGTGGCTTATCCAGACAAGAAGGACGTCGATGCGAATTACGTGCGCGTCATGCAGCTCTTGCTTTCCAGCGGCACCTATCATGGCATTGCGACGCATGATCCAAAGATGATCGATGCCACGGTGGACTTTGTGCAACGAGAGGGAATTCCGAAAAGCGCTTTCGAGTTTCAGATGCTTTACGGCATTCGCCGCGACTTGCAGGAACAATTGGCGCGCGACGGCTGGGGCATGCGCGTGTACGTTCCTTACGGAAAGCACTGGTATCCTTATTTCATGCGCCGATTGGCCGAGCGGCCGGCGAACATTTGGTTTGTGATGAAGAACTTTCTGAAAGGGTAGTGTCTCAGGCATCGCATGCGTCGCATCGGTCTCATGGGACACATGGACCTATGTGACCAACAGGACCTTATGGAATCTTACCTCTGGATTTTCTGGGCAATTCTTGGCGCGGTGCTGGTCGTCGCGGAGATCTTCACCACGGGCTTCGTCTTGCTTTGGTTCGGCATCGGCGCACTGGCGGCGGGTCTGGCGGGTCTGCTGGGAGTTCACAGCATTATCCTCCAGTTCCTCATTTTCGCGGTCGTGTCGATCGGCCTGACCGCCGCGTCCCGCACCATCTTCGTAAATTATTTCTCACGAGAAAAGACTGGCGGCGATCTCAAAACCGGAGTTGAAGCTCTGCCGGGCAAGGTTGGCACGGTCGTTTCTTCGAGCCGTGGCGCGTTGAATGAAGGCGCAGTCAAGGTCTTCGGTTCTACCTGGACGGCGTATCCGGCAGACGGCGAAGAGCCTTTGGAAGCAGGCGATCGAGTTGAAGTGACGCAGGTGCAGGGAGCTTCAATCTATGTCAGAAGGATTGGCGCCGGACCTGATTGGCGTGGGAAGAGTTAATCATTTTTAAGGATGTTCAGTATCTGCGATCGTCTCATCGAGAGTTCGATCTTCGTCGAGCGGTGGTAGTTCGACGGTAATTCGATCGTCATTTGGATCGCGCAGGTCATCTCCTGTAAATCGCGCCAGCACGACCGTGATGTTGTCTTCACCGCCGCGATTATTCGCTTCCGCAATCAACGCGGTGCAGGCCGCGCCCAAATCTCCAGCGTCGGCGACGATCTGCCTAATATCTTCGTTGCGCAACTTGCCCGATAGTCCGTCGCTGCAGAGGAGAAGGGTATCGCCGTCGCGCAGTTGAATGCGCGCCGTCGCCGGCGTCAATTCGTTCTGGGCGCCGAGTGCCTGGAGAATGACGTTACGGAACATGTGGGTTTCAGCTTCAGCTTCGCTGATTTGGCCCACGTCAACCAGTTGTTGCACCAGCGACTGATCTTTGGTTGCCAGACGAATCTGCTTCCCACGCATCACGTAAGCCCGGCTATCGCCAACCTGAACGAGGTCCAGCTTGTCGTCCTTGATCGCCGCGCCGGTCAGCGTCGCACCCATACCGCTGCAGCGGCTGTCTTCCAGGCTCTTATAGTGAATGTTTTTGTTCGCTTCGAGGGTGGCGTGCTTGAGACAATCAACCAGGGAAGCGTCTGAATCGCAACCGTTGCCGTCCTGCTCCTGATCGAGCAGTATGTCGCGGACGGCTTCAATGGCCATGCGGCTGGCAACATCACCGGCGAGCGCGCCGCCCATGCCATCAGAGACCACCAGCACCAGGCCGTTGTTACCCAGCGTCAACTCGTTCATCTCGGCGGGATTCTCGGCGCCATCTGATCCGCTCCAGGCGCGTCCGGCCGTCAAATCGAGCAAGAGGAAATTGTCTTCGTTGCCGCGACGCACGCGGCCCACGTCAGTCTTTGCGTGGAGTTCAACAATCATTTAGTTACGAGATAATAGATTCGGATCGTTCGTTGCTGTCAAGCATTGCGCGCTCACTTACCGATTTTATCAAGCGCTTGATCGATGTCCGCAATAATGTCGTCGGCATCTTCAATCCCCACGGAAATTCGTACCAGCCCATCAGTGATGCCCAGACGCTCGCGCACTTCAGGCGCGACCGACGCGTGGGTCATCGTCGCCGGATGGCAAACCAGGGTCTCGACTCCGCCCAGGCTTTCGGCCAGCGTGCAAACCTTAACTGATTCCAGGACCGTCCGGGCCGCCTCCAACGAGCCAACATCGAAAGAGACCATGCTGCCAAAGCCTCTCTGCTGTCGTTTCGCCAACTCGTGTTGCTTGTGCGACGTCGAGCCGGGGTAATAGATCTTCAGAACCTTCGGATGATCTTCCAGGAACGCCGCCACCAGGCGGCCGGATTTATCATGCTGTTCCATGCGCAACGCGAGCGTTTTGACGCCCCGCAGAACCAGCCATGAATCAAAAGGCGAAAGGATCGCTCCGGCGCTATTCTGCACGAAACCGATCCAGGCGGCATCGTCCTCGTTATTCAGCAATACCGCTCCGCCGATGCCGTCTGAGTGCCCGTTCAGAAATTTTGTGGTCGAATGGACGACGATGTCTACGCCGAATTCCATCGGCTGCTGCAGATAAGGCGACATGAACGTGTTATCGCAGACTACTCGCGCGCCGGCGGCATGGGCGACGTCGCACACTGCCTTCAGGTCGGTGACAATCATCACGGGGTTCGTCGGCGTCTCGACAAACACCATGCGGGTATTTTCCTTGATGGCAGACTCGACGTTGGTTACGTCAGAGGTGTCAACGAATTCGAATTCAATGCCGTAATTTGCCAGCACCCGTTTGAACAGACGATTGGTGCCGCCGTAGGTGTTATCGGAAACGATGACGTGATCACCGGCCTTGACCAGGCGCAACGTCGTATCGATGGCCGCCATGCCTGAGGCAAACGCGTAACCGAACTGCGCGCCCTCCAACGCCGCCAGGTTCCGTTCCAGCGCGAGACGCGTCGGATTCGACGTGCGCGCATATTCGAAACCTTTGTGCTTGCCGAGGCCTTCCTGCGCATAGGTGGACGTCTGGTAAATCGGAACGGTGACGGCGCCCGCGGCAGAATCCGGTTCCTGACCGGCATGAATTGCGGTAGTAGCAAAACCCATAAAAGGACTAAGACTCAGGAGTTCAGAGTCACGAGCTTGAATTGCGAGACTCGGATAGTAGCTTGCGCGCGTTTTTAGTGTCAATTCAGCAGCACGTGCGTCGCGCGTCATTTGAGCGGCGCGGCGCGAGGTCTATTCCCGTAGTGGACGGAATGGGTTATCATCTGAACATCAGCACGGCCCAAAAGAGCAAGCGTTTCCTGCGCGTTCTGCGTACCCGACGCGCAATCATGTGCGGAGGGAGTAATGATTGACGAAGAGGCTGCGGAAGAATTCGCGAGCGACGAGCGCAGACATTACGATCGGTCGCGATTAATCGTCGATGTCCACTTTGACGGTGGAGACGCAACTGGTGTCGCCAGTTCAAAGGACATCAGCATGGGTGGCTTGTATATGAGCACGCAAGCTGACATCACGATCGGAGATACGCTGTCGCTGCGCATCCCCCTGGGCGAACAGCATGTGGTGGTAAAGGCGGACGTTGTTTATAGCAACCCGGGACACGGCATCGGGGTACGCTTTCACCGTTTGACCCCGGAAGTGCGCGAGTTGATGGAGAGGGAATTACCCAAACCGTAAGAACATTTCACCACCAGGGCGCGAAGCCACGAAGATGGTATACATAAATCCGTCCCGTTCTATTTTGTCCCTGCTTCGTCTTTGAGTCTTAGTGGCTTAGTGGTAAATAGACCTTATGTTCGATCAATTCACCTTAGGCATCGAAGAAGAATTTCAGATCGTCGATCCGGTCTCGCGCGAGTTACGCTCGCATGTTTCCGAGATCCTGGACGAAGGCCGCATGCTGCTCGGCGAACAGATCAAGCCGGAGATGATCCAGTCGCAGATCGAAGTCGGCACCGGCGTCTGCCGTAACATTCAGGAAGCGCGCGCCGACATTACCAACCTGCGCAGCGTTATCTCATCGCTGGCCGAAAAAAATGGCTTGAAGATCGTCGCCGCCTCGACGCACCCTATTTCGCGCTGGCAGGATCAGAAGGTTTTCGAAGATGAACGTTACGAGTTGCTCGTCCAGGAATTGCAGACGGTGGCGCGTTCGCTGTTGATCTTCGGGGTGCACGTGCACGTCGGCGTCGCCGATCGCGAGCGGCAGATTCACATCATGAACGCCTCGCGCTATTTCCTGCCGCACGTGCTGGCGCTTTCGACCTCTTCACCGTTTTGGATGGGACACAACACCGGTCTGAAGAGCTATCGATCTGAAGTCTTCAAACAATTCCCGCGTACAGACATCCCGGATCATTTCGATTCGTACCCGGGCTTTCAGCGTTACGTCGAACTGCTGGTTAAGACCGGTTGCATCAATGACGGCAAGAAGATCTGGTGGGATTGCCGGCCACATCCACACTTTCCCACGCTCGAATTCCGCATCTGCGATATTCCCACGCGGGTGGATGACACGATTGCGATTGCGGCCCTGTTCCAGGCCATTGTCGCCAAACTTTATCAGTTGATGGATCGAAACCTGGGCTTCCGTCTCTATCGCCGCATGTTGATTCAGGAGAACAAGTGGCGCGCGGTGCGTTACGGCCTGCAAGGCAAGATGATCGACTTTGGTAAGAACAAGGAAGTGCCGGTGGTCGACCTCGTGCGGGAACTCCTGGATTTCGTTGACGACGTGGTCGACGAGCTTGACTCGCGCAAAGAGATCGAACACATCCACACGATCCTGGAGCGCGGCACCTCAGCCGATGAGCAACTGCGCGTCTATCGCGAGACAAATGATTTGAAAGCCGTGGTCGATCGATTAATCGATCTGACTAAGGAGAATGTGCCGAAGCACGCGAATATTACCCTCGGCCAGGCGTCCCTGGCGCCGTCAACTATTGCGAAGTAGCGAAGGCAAATTATAGACTCAACCGACAGGCAGTTGGCACATGACGACTCTGGAACAGACGCAAACACTCCCGTTTAGATTGGCGGAAGATGGAACGATTCGCATCGGCGAGTCTCGTGTAAGCTTGGAGTCTGTCATTCACCACTACAATCTCGGGGCTTCTGCTGAACAGATTGTTCAGAAATTTCCCACTCTCGATTTGGCAGACGTGTACGCTGCAATTAGTTACTATCTCAACAATGAAGAGAGCGTTGAGGAGTACCTTCGAGAGCAAGAAACGAAGGGAGATGCGCTTCAAGCGCAATCAGAATCTGATCCTCAATACCAAAAGAACTCTGCCGAACTTAGGACTAGGATCGTATCTCGCAAGGAGCAGAGCTAAACACCATTCATGGTTCGTCGCTTCTTACGTTTGCGATAGTCTGCAGAAGCATCTTCTCTTAGCTACGCTCTTGCACTTATTGCAATATCTCCGCTGACTCGCTTTCGGCCTTCGTTTCGGCATATACGATTGTCCACACGCAGAACATATCGCAAGAGAGTCTATTTGACTTATTGCCATCATCAATTGAATCGCCAGATTCGCGAACAATTTCCCATAAGGCTTCGGGCACTCAAAAGTGATCGTCGGGCGTGACGCCTTCCTGTAAATTCTCGGTTGCACACCACCAGTTCCAAGCCAATAGGTATTTACCCCCTCAACAATCAACGATGTCTCAAACGCGACGATGTCGGATAAGCTTTTGTTCTTGCGCCACTCGACCTGGTCCCGACCAAGGAAACCGGAATCGTCAAAATGTAGAGTTTGCCAATCTTGCTCGCTTCCCAATTCGCCTTGATGCAGTTTGGCCGCAATATTCAAGAGTGACTTCGCAAAGCGAGCCTGAGTTCTGCAAGCCGAAATGGGCTCTCCAACGGAAAGCAATATTTGTCGGTGCTCCTTAGCCGGTATGTTCGTGGTACCAAGGACAACCATCCTCGAAGGAACCATTGGTTCGCAGTTCTGGTTGTGGTTCGTGGGTTCATAGTGTTCTTTGCAAAGTTCAAGTAGTCCCCATCTAGAAGCATATTGAAGGTACTTGTCTTCATCGGCGTCAGCTAGAGCGACGAATTCTTCGAGCAGTCCAGTCGACGGTGTAATTAACACACTCCTCCTGGCTTCGGGGTGGATTTTCAACTTGCCGTCTTCCAGTCGAAACTGATTAAGCCAGTGATAAGCCTTGACCGCTACAGGTCGTTCGAGTGATGCGCTGTCGGCGGTTAGCAAACTGTCAAACGCCTGCGATGCTTTGATCGTCATAAATAAATCATAAATAACGTTGTGACAGAAATCCAAAATTGCGATAAAAACGATGCCATCAAATTGAGGACTAGGGGAAGAGACGAGAACCGTGTTGCGCCTGTTAATAGACCAAGACCTTGATCACGACATCCTTCGCGGATTGATTCGCCGAATCCCGCAACTTGATGCCGTGACGGCCTTCGAAATCGGTATGAGTAGGGCGACTGATCCTGAATTGCTGGCTTGGGCTGCGCGGCAGAAGCGAGTCATGATCACGCATGACAGAACAACTATGCCAGTCCACGTTACAACCCTATTGCGTGAAGGAGAAGAGATTGCGGGACTTATTATTGTGCCGCGAAGATTATCCCTACATCAGGTACTTGACGACCTGGAGTTGATTATTGCTTGCAGTGAATGTGACGAATGGAAGAACAGCATGCAGTATTTGCCGCTGTGATTATTGATTTGCTTCAACCAGTCTCCGAACGTTCCGACAGATAGAACTGCCACAACATCCTAGCAGCAACCGATCGATACGGGCGCCAAGTCTCTGCTATCTTCGCAAGCTCAACGAACGACGGACGATGAGTCAGTTTGTGAAGGTCTTTCACAGCCGACGCCAGCGCGATGTCTCCGTCAGGCCAGATGTCGGGCCGGCGTAGGGCCATCAGCAGATAGATGTTGGCGGTCCATGGACCGACGCCTTTGATTTGGGTCAGCGTTGCGTGGGCGGCGTCATCATTCAGCTTGCTGATGGATTTCAGATCGCCGTTGCGGAACGCCTGCGCCACCTGAACAGCGTAGTGGGCCTTCTGTCGCGTCATCCCGAGCGAGCGCAGATAAAGCTCACCGCGTTCAATGAATGTCTCCGCGTCAAACGGATCAATATTCGCCCGCAGCCTTTCGAACATTGCCCGGGCTGAGATGAGCGAGACTTGTTGTTCCAGGACGATACGAAGGAGCGTGGTGAAGCCGGGACGACGACCCCACATTGGTGGGGTGCCGTATCTTTGATGAATCGAGCGCAGATGCCGGTCGCGTGTGGCCAATGCCTGCGCGGCGGCCGAGAGAGTCTGATTCGTAAGCGCTTTAGGAATGGAAGCTTTGAGACTGGCGAACTTCACTCGCCCTCGGACTCGCCGGCGTCGTCCTTGGGTTGGTGCACCTGGCAATCGAACGCTTGCGTTTCACTGGCGCCGGTAGCATCGCTGACCGTAATAAAGACCGTCGTGTCGGTATTGTCCTTCGTGAGGGGAACTCCGTAGACAATTCCCTGGCCAAACATGATGCCTGGCGGAAACTCACCGACTCTGAACTCAGTAAGAGATTCGGTAATAAAAGTAAGAGGAAGGGTTTCGTCGCTCATGGTTCCTTTCTTTCGGGACAACAAGAGTAAGAGCGTGTCAGTGCTGCAGCGCCAGCTTCAGAAAGTTCTCAAACAGCAGGCGACCGTCGCGCGATTCGTTCGGGTGTTCCCAGCGCGTCGGATTCGAGTGCCAGTCTTCGAAAGACTTTTCCAGATGAAACTGCACCGAGTAGATTAGCTGGCCGCCGGTTCGTTTCACCATCATTTGATTACGGCAGAGATACGAACGGGCCAGCAACTCGAAGCCCTCCGGGACGCTATCGAGTTGCAAGCCGTGATTTTGCCAGACACGCAGGATGCAGCCTTCGCGCGTGTAATCCTGCCAGACCCGCGACTCAGGATTATCGATGCCCTGAAAGATTGGATCCTCGGGCTCGACGATGCGCACATACCGGTATTGGTATTCAGTCATCCGATTCGTGCGACGCGTTTCCTGTTCCTGTTGATCGAGCGTCTGAATGCGAGCGCCAAAACTCAAACCGATCAATTGATGGCCGCCGCAGATGCCCAGCACCGCCGTCCTGGTGGTGCGAATGAAATCGCCGAAGCCGGCCAGCAATTCCGGTTTGTAAAAATCAAAATCGCGCAGGGTGCCGCTCAGGACTATCGCGTGGGGGCGAAAATCTTTAACTACGTGAGGCAGTTCGCTGACATGAACAGTCTGCGCAATTGGTTCCTTCACCAACCGGGCAATGTTCATGACAATATTCTGCAGGGCCAGCGAAGCAATGTGACGTTCGATCTTCAGCTGCGATCGTAGGTTCTTTCCCAGTTCTTCCCGGCCTATTTCGGACAAGTCGTTTTCGTCACGAAGCAGGTTGTCAACCACCAGGACGCGCGCCGTCTCGATCGTTTTTTCGATCGATTCGTAGCGACAAAACGGATGTTGCTGAAAAGGGAAGGGCAGGGCCTCCGATGATTCGGACGCGTGCGACTGAGCGTTGTTGATTTCCTGAAAGTCCAAAAGTTTGTAGCCGCCAAAGCCGGGAGATTCAAAATAAAAGAACCAGGATTAGTACCTCACTTCACTTTTGTCTTTTTTGGCGGCGCTATCCTTTGCTTCGTAGTCTGCTTAAATTGCGGAACGCGTGGACCTGCGCCCGCCTTTTCTATTTCATCACGTACTTTAGCAACTATCTGACGCCGAACGCGAGCGCGAAAGGCGGGGCTGCGGCCGGAAGTAATCTCATCTGAGACCAGTAACATTCGGTGCCAGGAGCTTTCCAGCGCATCAGCAATGAGCGAAATGCGGGTGATGTCATAAGGAATTGCCACACTGTCACAGCCGATGCGCGCGAATACGGACAGGTAGCGGGCCGTTGCCAGGTCCGGGCAGAGCATCCTTTGCTTACCCGCCTTCAACTCAATTCCCAGGAGGGTGTGATGGATCTCAACCTTTGCATTCGTGGTCAAGATTGGGAAATCGTAAGCCCGCGTCCGCAATTTCAAAACGCACTCGTGATAGAGCTGCGGCAACCATGAATCGCTGAGTGCGGTCTTTATTTGATCGACATCCGAGGCGCGAGTCATAAGTCCGCCGGTCAGCGCATGCGAACTGAAATAGTTGGTCTGGCCTGAAAGGCGCTGAAGACGCGGCCGGGGAAAAGACCAAGGTAAAAGACACCCAAAATTGTCAGCAGCAGGGCCACGGCGATGCTGGCGGGCACACGCGGCAATTCCCACGTGCCGGTCCGTTCACGAAAGAACATGACGATGATCAGGCGCAGGTAGTAGTACGCCGAGACTGCGGTATTCAATACGCCGATGACCACCAGCCAGGCGTAGCCTTGCTTCAATGCAGCGCTGAACACAAATATTTTTCCCATGAAGCCGGCGGTCAGAGGCATGCCCAGCAGACTTAAAAGGAAAAGCGACAGCGAAAATGCGAGCACGGGTGACGCGAAGCCAATCCCGTTGTAATCATCGACCATGGTTTGCCGGTCGCCTCTGCGCGCGATCAGAGTCACGACGGCAAAGGCTCCCATGTTCATGATCGCGTAAGTCAGCAGGTAGAAGGCGACGGACGAGAGGGCCGCGCTTCTGTCCTCGGGCGTTGTCGCCGCGCCCGCGGCCACGAAACCGACCAGCGCGTAACCGGCATGCGCGATGGACGAATAGGCGAGCATGCGTTTGACGTTGTTCTGCACGATTGCGACAACGTTGCCGACGATCATGGTGAGCACGGCCATCACTGCCAACGCGCCCACCCAGGCCTTGTGTGCATAGGCACTGGTGCTGATGACAGCGGTGGCCAGAGGAAATCCGAAAACGAAAACGCGCATGAACGAGGCAAAGCCGGCAGCCTTTGGCCCGGCGGCCATGAAGGCAGTCACCGGCGTCGGCGCGCCTTCGTAGACGTCAGGCGTCCAGACATGAAATGGCGCAGTTGCAATCTTGAATCCAAATCCGACCAGCATCAGCGCCGCCCCAGCCAGCAGCAAAGGCGGATAGAGTGATTGATCCAGACGCGAGGCGATGGTCGCGATGTTCGTGCTGCCGGGCAGCGTCGCTGTCGCCGTCGCGCCGTAAATCAGGGCGATGCCGTACAGCAAAAACGCCGAGGCGAACGAACCCAGGATGAAATACTTTAGTGACGATTCGTTTGAGCGAATGTCTGTCCGCCGAAATCCTGCCAGCACATAGGTGGCGATGGAAAGGATCTCCAGGCCAAGAAAAACAATGACCAGGTCTCCAGCCGAGGCCATCAGCATCATGCCGCAGGTGGCAAACAGCAGCAGCGAATGAAACTCTCCGGCGGGAAGTTTCTCGGTTTCGATCCAGACGCTGGAGATGAGAATCGTCAACAGCGCCACGATTATGAAGATCAGGGTGAAACTCAGGCGCAGCTCATCCAAAACGATCATCCCATTGAAGGCGCTGCGTGCCGGCCATGCCGTCCAAAGCCAGATAGAACTCACAAACGCGGCAAACAAGCTGATGACGGACAAGGATCCCGTGAGCCAGCGCTGTTCGCGGCGCACGAACGCGTCCACCATCATCACGATCACACCGGCAACGCCGACGATTAGCTCCGGCGCGATGAGTGCCAGGTTGATATCGGGAGTCGCGGCTTGAAATAGCAGCATGCTTCTTAGTCTCTCGTTCCTTTGGAAAGGCTCAACGAATGGGCCTCAGTCCGTTTTGCGCGCACACTCTCGTTCTCTGCATCGGAAGAGGGGCGGTTCAAGAGCTTATTGAGACGCGCGCGAATATCTGTCTTGTAATTTTCGGGCTGTGAATTCATGCCAAATGTTGCCGGCCCGGCGACCTTTCCATCCTTGTCCAGCATGACGATCATCGGCAGGCGCACTTTTTGAGCGAATTGCATAAAGACCATTTGGCCGGTGTCACGCAACACCGGAAATGCCAGCCGGCGCTCGCGCGCATACCGCTTCAGTTCGCCGTTGCTGACCTGCTCAGAGCGCTCGATGCTGACCCAGTAGAACTTCACGGGCTTGCCGCGGTACTCGTTGAGCACTTCGTTCAGGGCGCGCAGCTCCGTCGTACACGGTGAACACCACGTGGCCCCAAACGAGACCAGGACTACGTTTCCCCGTTCAGTGCCCAGATCGACGACCTTGCCATCGAGTCCCTGCAACTTCAGCTTGACGTCGTCAGGCGGCGTTTTTGCTTGTCCCGATGCCGCAATCGAACCGCACAACAGAAGAGTTGCGCACATCAAAATTCGGATTGTAAAACTGCGCATCGTCTTCATCGTGCCTGTTGTTCATGAACCGCGGCCGCTACTGATGGCGACTTTGTGCCGGCCGGACTGACGACTTGCTGCGCGGCAACTATGCTGGCGCGCGACCGATTCAAAAAGGGCGCCGGGTAAACTCCCATAAACAACATGAGCGCGAGCAGCGGCAGCACCAGACCCACCTCCCGCGCATTCATATCCAATAAGCCGGCATTCACTTCGCTCGTGTTGGCGCCGAACACAACTCTTTGCAGCATCCAAAGCATGTAGACGGCGGCCCAGATCACTCCGGTGCCCGCGAACATTGTGACTATCCAGGCGTGATTAACTGCGGCCGACGTCCAGGCGCCCAGCATGATGAGAAACTCGCCGATGAACCCATTCAGGAACGGCAGGCCGATCGATGAAAGCGAAGCAATCACAAAGAAGGTCGAGAACCAGGGCATCGGCCTGACGAGTCCGCCGAATTCAGAAATCATGCGCGTGTGCCGGCGCTCATAGATCATCCCGACAAACAGAAAAAGCGCGCCGGTCGAGACACCGTGATTGAGCATTTGATAAAGCGCGCCCTGCATCCCCTGTTCGGTGAACGAGAAAAGGCCGAGCACCACAAAGCCCATGTGGCTGACCGATGAATATGCCACCAGACGCTTGACGTCCGGCTGGACCATTGCCACCAGGGCGCCGTAAATAATGCCAATCACTGCGAGCGTGATCATTATCGGAGCGAACTGGCGGGACGCGTTCGGGAACAGACCGAAATTGAATCGCAGCAGGCCATACGTGCCCATCTTCAGCAGCACGCCGGCCAGAATCACTGAGCCGGCCGTCGGCGCTTCGGTATGCGCGTCCGGCAACCATGTGTGTAGTGGCCAGAGCGGCACCTTGATGCAGAAGGCGAAGGCGAAGGCCAGGAACAGCCAAAACTCTGCGCGCGGCGAGATGGCCGTCACGTTCGCTTTGAGCGTTTGCGTCAGCAACACGTAATCAAAAGTGCCGATGCCGGTCGCCGTCTGGTGAATGAAATAGAGCGCGATGATGCCGACCAGCATCAGCAGCGAGCCGACTGCCGTATAGATGAAGAACTTGACGGCCGCGTAAATCCGGCGCTCGCCGCCCCAAACGCCGATGAGAAAGAACATCGGGACGAGCGATGCTTCGAAGAAGAGATAGAAGAGCAGCAGATCGAGCGATACGAATACGCCAATCATCGCTGACTCGAGCAGCAGCAGCAGCGCGTAATAAGTAAGTTGCCGTTTGGTGACGGCCGTCCAACTCGAGAGCACCGCAATCGGCATCAGCAGCGTCGTGAGGATGACCAGCCAAAGACTGATCCCGTCAACGCCCACGTGATAGCGCGCGCCTATCGACCCAATCCACGAGTAATTCTCTTCCACCCGGAACGCAGCCGTTTCGCCGCCAGCGCCGGCGATTAGTAGTAGCGAGAGAATGAAAGCGACGATCGTAAAGCCGAGTGCGATCCAACGATGATGCGATTCCTTCGCGCCCGGCGTCAGACTGTAGACCACGGCCGTGGCCGCGCCGACGACCGGGAGAAGAATCAGAATTGTGAGCAGGTGACTCTGCATATTAACTTTGGCGTGCGGCGGTCTGACGCCACTTTCATCCAGTTCGAGGCCCTTGACTCTGCGGGATCCAAAGCGCCCTCAAGCCGGCGCCCTCCAAATTACCGCACCAGAAACCTCAAAACACTCGCCCCGCTGTAGGCGAAATATCCAATTATCAGCAGCGCTCCTGCCAGGATGATGGCGGCGTAGCCACGCACGAACCCAAGCTGCATGTGGCGAAGTGTGCTTCCGAATCGAACCACACCGCCGCCGATCGTGTGAATGATTCCATCAATCACCCCGACATCGAAAATCTTCCAGAGGCCTTCGCGTGATCCGATCTTTATCGGTTGAATGATGGCCGCGTCGTATATTTCATCGACGTAATATTTGTTCTCCAACAGCCGCGGCATGGCTCGCAGTGGTTTGCTTCGGAACATGGCGAAGCCGACGCCGATGCCACTCAAAGCAATCAGCACCGACACCAGCGCCAGCAGACGCTCTTCGTTTATCTCCTGCGGACTCGGGGTCTCGTGACTGGCGGCCGAGCCGGGCGCTTCACCTGCCGGAGCGACCGCGGGTTTGCCGTCGATTTCCTGCGGCGGTGGTGATTGCCAGTGCAGTTTTGGCGCTTCGCCGGCAGCCTCTGTAGTTGGCGCTGAGCTGATGGCCGGAGCCAGCACCTGTTCGAAATAGTTTTCCGGATGGCCGCCGGCGAGCGAGCTAATCGCATACGGCACGCCAACCAATCCGCCGAGCGTCGAAAGAATCGCGAGCACAATCAATGGAATGGTCATCGACCAGGGCGATTCATGCGGCGTGACCGCGTGATGCTCGTCAGCGTGGCTTTCGCCATGGGCGTCGTGGCTCGCGCTGAATCGTTCGCTGCCCCAGAAAGTCATGACCATCAAACGCGTCATGTAAATCGCGGTCAGCAGCGCGGTGACGGCGCCGACAAACCAAAGCGCCTTCGCGGCTCCCAGAGGAATACCTGATGCCGACCAGACCCTCCAGAGAATTTCGTCCTTTGAAAAGAAACCGGCCCAGATCGGCACGCCGCAAATCGCCAACCAGCCGCAACACATTGTCAGCCACGTAATCGGCATGTACTTGCGCAGGTTGCCCATGCGGCGCATGTCCTGTTCGTGATGCATGCCGTGAATAACTGAGCCTGAGCCGAGAAAGAGTTGCGCTTTGAAGAACGCATGCGTCATTACGTGAAAGATGGCTGCGATAAATGCGCCTACGCCACAGGCCATAAACATGTAGCCGAGTTGCGAGATGGTTGAATACGCCAAAACCTTCTTAATATCGTTCTGCGCCAAACCGATCGTCGCCGCGAACAACGCGGTGGCCGCGCCGATGATGGCCACGATGAACATCGCCATCGGCGCATGCGTGAAGATCGCCGAACAACGCGCGAGCAGGTAGACGCCGGCAGTGACCATCGTCGCGGCGTGAATCAAGGCTGAGACCGGCGTCGGGCCGGCCATCGCATCAGGCAGCCAGACATATAAAGGAATCTGCGCGCTCTTCCCGGTGGCGCCGATGAACAGAAGGATGGCGACCGAAGTGATACCGCCGTACCAGAGCATGTTCAAGGTGAAGACCTCTGGCGCCATCTTCGCCACAGTCGCCAGCGCGCTCGTGAGTCCCGGCTTGTCGAAAAAACTGATGGAAGGCGCCCCGGCCGCGCTGGTCATCCAGAAGAGCAGCAGGATCCCCATGACGAAGCCCCAATCGCCCACGCGGTTGGCGATAAATGCCTTCTTGGCGGCGGGCGCAGCTTCATCCTTGTCCAGGTAGTATCCAATCAGCAGATAAGAGCAGAGGCCGACGCCTTCCCAGCCGACAAACATCAAAAGGAAGTTATCGCCCAGCACCAGCGTCAGCATCGCGAACATGAACAGATTCAGGTACGCGAAGAACCGGTAGTAACCACTGTCACCGTGCATATAGCCGGTGGCGAATACGTGAATCAGGAAGCCGACAAAGGTTATGAAGCAGACATAGATTCCACTCAGGCGATCCATCGCCAGACCGAAATCAGCGCGGAACCCACCAACCTGAAACCAGGTCCAGAGATGATCCATCACAGGCTGGGTCGAGCGCAGCGCGCCGTCTGATTTGAAAGCGAGGTAGAAACCGACCAGCGTCGAGATGCCGACTGCTGCGCACGCAACCATCCCGATGAATCGCTCATTGCGCAGACGGCGGCCGATCAGCCAGTTGATGACGGCGCCGGCCAGCGGCGCGAAGATGATTATGCTGAGAAGATTGTTCTGCATACGGAGCGCGGGCATCCTTGCCCGCAAACGACAGCGAAGCTGGCGTCTCCATTCATAAGCAAAAAGTTCGCGCTGACGCGCTCATGCGGGCAAGGATGCCCGCGCTTCAATCACAATTTCAAAGTACTGGCATCATCCACGTCCAGCGACTCGCGGCTGCGGAAGATGGCGATGATGATTCCGAGTCCTACGGCCGCTTCGGCGGCGGCCACGGTCATGACAATGAAAACAAAAAGCTGGCCACTGACGTCGCGGAAGAAACTCGAGAACGCCACGAATGTCAGGTTCACAGCATTCAGCATTAACTCGATGCACATGAACATCGAGATCACGTTGCGCTTGATCATTACGCCCACCACGCCAATCGTGAAGAGCACCGCCGAAAGCGCCAGATACCATGAAAGCTGTGGAGACATAAAAGATAGAAGTCAGTCGTCAGAAGTCAGTTGTCAGTGGTTAGTCGTCAGTAGTCGAGCGATTCCACTTACGCAATACTCAATCTCAAATCTCAGATCGCAAGACGCAAATGCAATCTCAAATCTCAGATCGCAAGACGCAAATGCAATCTCAAATCTCTCCCCCTTCGTTGCGGTCTGCGACGCGCAACAGTTGTTCAGCCTCTTGCGAGGTGCTCGCACTGACCTCGGTTAAGTCAGGATATGCGAGTGAGTTCAGCGTCTCTCGCGCGTAGCTGGCCTGGCCCGGCACAATGCCTGTCGCCGCGCTAATCAGTCCGCCGCGGCGCGCCAGTGTAATCGCTCCGACCACGGCCATCAGCAGCAGAATTGACGTGACTTCAAACGGCAAAAGGTAAGTCGTGAACAACCCGGCGCCGATCGATGCCGTCTGGCCTATATCTGAAATCGTTCCGGTCGGTGTCGCCGGAGATTTATGCACAAAGAAAATGATGAATGCCGCTTCGGCAAAAAATATCCCGGCCAGGCCGACCGCGATAGGCACCAGCGATCGCAGACGCATCGGCCGCTCTTCCTCTTCGACGTTGAGCAGCATGATGACGAATACCACCAGCACCATGATTGCGCCGGCGTATACGATCACCTGCACGGCCGCGATGAAGGGCGCCGCCAGCGTCACATAGAGACACGCCAGAGAAACAAAGACGCCGATCAGAGAGATGGCGCTGTAAAGCGGATTGCGTTGCGCCACCACCGAGATCGCGCAACCAATGGCCATTCCGGCGAACAAAATAAAAAGCAGTCCTAACATTCTCAGTCTTCGGTTTTCAGTTCTCCGAGATGAATCTGAAAACTCAAGAGTCCTCTATCCGCCCCACCCGGTACTTGTCTTGATGAACTTCCCCACGTAATCGTACAGGCCAGACCACTGAATCGTAGCGGTCACGACGATGTTGATGATTGCCAGCGGCACCAGGAACTGCCATCCAAAAGTCATCAGCTGATCAAAGCGGAACCTCGGCAGAGTGCCGCGCAGCCAGATGTAGAAGAACAGGAACATCACGACCTTGCCGAGGAAATAGAAAACGCCGAGCCATGGCAATTGATGTATGAACGGACCGTTCCAGCCGCCCAGAAACAGAGTCGTCGCCAGCATGGAAACGGTGAACATGTTGACGTATTCAGCCAGGAAGAACAGCGCAAATTTCATCGCGCTGTATTCGGTGTGAAAGCCGGCCACCAATTCCGTCTCTGCCTCCGGCAAATCAAATGGAACCCGGTTAGTCTCGGCAATCGCGGCGACGAGATACACAAAAAATCCGAGCGGTTGCACCCAAAACATATTCCAGCCGGTGACACCGAGATGTCCAGACTGCTGCTCGACAATTCCCTGAAGGTTCAAAGTTCCCGATTGCAGAATGACGCCGATCAAGCCGAGTCCCAGCGCCAGTTCATAAGAAATCATTTGCGCCGACGAACGCAGGCCGCCCATCAGACTGTACTTGTTATTGGACGACCAGCCGGCCAGCGCGATACCGTAAACGCCGACAGAGGTGACACCTAAAACATAAAGCAGCCCGACATCGAACTTAGCAATCACCATCGGGATCGTGTTGCCTATCCAGGGCAGCGTAAACGGCAGGTGAATGTCCGGTCCGAATGGATAGACGACGATGGTCATCAAGGCCGCTGTCGTGGCAATCGTCGGCGCCAGGAAATAGACAAAGCGCGTCGATTTATCGGGCACGATGTCTTCCTTGAAAATAAATTTGAGCAGATCGGCGAAAGGCTGCAGGAAACCCCCGGGGCCGACGCGATTCGGACCCAGACGTCCCTGTATGAAGCCGAGGATGCGCCGCTCAGCCAGGACGGTGTAGGCCACCAGCGTCATCACCACCGTAAAGGCGACGAGAATGCCGACCATCAAAAGAATGAGATGTTTTAAGTCTTCCAAGTTCTTATCTGGAGTACGGCGGCTTGACGCCGCCTTTCTTATTAACTAAGCAACCGTGTCGATTGGAGGGCGGAAACCAAAGCGCCGACAAGTCGGCGCACCCAAACTCACGCCGGAACGGCTTCACGCTTCAAGCCATCATCAACCGTAATCTGATACAGGGGTGAAATCGCGAACGTCTCCGGCGTCGGATTGCCGGCCGCCAACAATCCAATTTGCGGCGTCTTGCTCATCAAGGTCCCGGGCTTAAAAAGTTCATGACCAACCGCAGGCGTTTCAACGGTCTTCTCGCCATTATCACTGAGCGCCTCCACCGCTTGGCGCACGCTGTCGAATTCATCTTTCAAATCATTTTGCGCCGCGATCTGGTGCTTCACCTGAACCGGTTGGCTCTCGTCCTTCAGGAGCGGATAACGCAAACCTACATAAGCCGGGATGCGTTCGGCGATCTCGCGAAACACAGAACTGGCCGATCTTTCGAAGCCGAAATCGACGCCGAGTTCTTTCGCCAGTCGCGCCGTGATCATCCAATCCGCCAGAGACTGATTGACCGGCTCGATTGATTGGCGCACACGCTGGACCAGACCGCCGCTGTTCGTGAAGGTGCCGTCAATCTCTGCGAATGAAGCTGCGGGAAAAACGACGTCCGCAAACGCCGTCGTCTCGGTTTCAAATAATTCCTGCACCACGACGAAATTGCACCGGCCCAGAGCTTCAATATCCTGCGCCGACAATAAACTGCCCGCGACATAAGCGGCGCGCACCGCATCGCCTGTGCGGCTCAATGCAGTTGGATTTTGCCCGCCGGTCATATCGTAAGCGCCGACGCTGTTGTTAAAGAGCGGCAGCGGATGCAGCAGCACACGCCGGCCTTCGCCAGCGAACAGGTAAGGGGATTGCGCGACGATCGCCTGGGCTTCCGCGCTCAATTCGCCGCCGAACATGATCACGACGTCACCTTGCGTGTCGTTAATCGTCTTGCGCACAGCTTCAAACTCAGCTGCCTCGATTCCCATCTTCTTCGCGGCGACGCCGGTGCCGGCAAATTCAGTCAGGCCGAGCACGACGGCATCTTCGGTCCCACGGTTGATGTGAATGAAGCGCGCTGCCTGCTCCCGCAGACGAATCGGCGTGCTGTTGAAAATGATCAGGTTCGCGCCGCCATTGCGTACGGCCTGGCGAATCTGTTTGCCTGTCAGCGGCTGCAGCTCTTCAGGTTCGCCGCCGATGAGAATGATTGTCCTGGCGAAACGAATATCGTGGTGTGTCGCCAGTTGACCGCCGAGATGCGCAAAGAACGGCGCCAGGCTGAACGCATCGGCGACCGCAAAGTTCTCAGTCTCAACCACCTCGCGCGCGAATTTGCCGAGCGTGTAAACCGATTCGTTAGTGAGTCGGGGACTGGCGATCACTGCCAGCGAGTTGTTGCCGTGAGCAGAGACGGTCCGGTCGATTTGCTCGGCGGTAAAGCGAATTGCTTCGTCCCAGGTCGCGGGAATCAAACGGCCGCCCTTCTGATAGCGAATCATCGGCGTCCGAATTCGCTTTTCGTGATTAATGAACGGATGGCCAAAGCGGCCTTTGACACAAAGAAACTCGCCGTTGTGACCGTTGACATACCGATCGCGCGCGACTATCCGCACGACCTCGTCGCCGCGTGAGCCCAGAGACATCTGGCAACCATCCGAACAGTAGGTGCAGGTCGAAACGGTCTGCGTTAATTCCCATGGCCGATGCTGATGCCTGTACGTGCCATCTAATAATGTTCCTGTCGGGCAAACCTCTATGCAGTTGCCGCACTGCGAACAATTCAACCAGCCGCCGAACGTGCCGATGACCGTGTTCGCGCCGCGATTGCCGGCCTCGATCGCTTCTTCGCCCATCCATTCATCACAGACGCGCGTGCAGCGTTTGCAGAGAATGCAACGCTGCGGATCGTTGGCCACCATCGGCGAAAGATATTTTTCCGGTTTGGCATTCTTCCGTTCGATGAAGCGCTCTTCGAGATTGCCCCAGTCGAAAGTCAATTCCTGCAACTCGCATTCGCCCCCGCGATCGCACACGGGGCAATCAAGCGGATGATTGGCGAGCAGGAACTCCAGCATCGACCGCTGCGCCTTCTCAATCTCTTCGCTTTGCGTGGTGACCACCATGCCGTCGGTGCAGGTGATGGTGCAGGAGGTTTGCAGCTTCGGCATTTTCTCGATCCGCACCAGGCACATGCGACAAGAGGCCTGCAAAGCGAGATCGGCGTAGTAGCAGAACGAGGGGATCGCGAACCCTTCGTCGCGACAGACGTCGATCAGCCGCGCGCCTTTCGCCACCTGAAAGTCGCGATTGTTGATGGTTACTTTTACGAGTTCGGTACTCATAGACTCATTTACCACAGAGGACACAGAGAAGAATTAAGAGGGATTACAAAGTCCTTAATTGGTTCGTTTGTCTTCCTCTGTGTCCTCTGTGGTTAATTATTCTTTACCAGATGCTTCTCGAAATCCTCTGGAAATCTCTTCACTGCCGACTGAATCGGCCACGCCGCTGCATCGCCCAGCGGGCAAAACGATTTGCCTTCGATGTTGTCGCAGAGATCGAGCAGCAGACGCGCATCTTCCGGCCGGCCGCCGCCGCCTTCAATGCGCTTGAAAATCTTTACCAGCCAATCAGTGCCTTCACGACAGGGCGTGCACCAGCCGCATGATTCGTGCTTGTAAAATTCAGTCAGGTTCTTGGTTGATTCGAAGACGTCGACGGTTTCATCCATGACGATAAAGCCGCCTGAGCCGACCATCGATCCGCCGGCGACCAGGCCTTCGTAATCCATGCGCACATCTTTGCCGATGATTTGATCGGCGCGCATGATGTAAACCGACGAACCGCCGGGAATCACCGCTTTCAATTGCTTGCCGTTCAGGATGCCGCCGCAGTCTTCCATGATGAACTTCTCCATGTCGTCATAGCCCATCGGCAATTCGTAAACGCCGGGCTGATTGACATGGCCGGAGACTGACCAGAGCTTGGTGCCGCCGCTCTTTTCCGTTCCCAGTTTCTGATAAGCCTCGCCGCCCATCTTGATGATGTCGGGGACGGCAGTCAGCGTCTCGACGTTATTGACGACGGTCGGCGACGCATATAAACCCGAAATCGCAGGGAAGGGAGGTTTCATGCGCGGATGACCGCGATAACCCTCGAGCGAACTGAGCAGCGCCGTTTCTTCGCCGCAGATATAAGCGCCCGCGCCCGAATGCGTGAAGATGTCGCAGTTGAAATCGGTGCCCAGAATTTTCTCGCCCAACATTCCCGCGGCGCGCGCCTCGTCAAGCGCGACATCCATTATGTCGATCAAATACTTGTATTCGCCGCGCGTGTAGATGTAGTTGCGTCTGGCGCCCAAGGCGTACGCCGCGATCAGCATGCCTTCGATCAGCATGTGCGGATCACGTTCCATCAGGTAGCGATCCTTGAACGTGCCGGGCTCGGATTCATCTGCGTTGCAGACGACGTATTTCTCTTTGGGCGAATCTTTGGGAACGAAGCTCCACTTCATGCCGGTGGGAAATCCGGCGCCGCCGCGACCACGCAGAGAGGATTTCTTTATTTCATTGATGACGTCGTCCGGCGACATTGAATCGAGCACTTTCTTGATCGCTTCGTACCCGCCGTTCGCGCGATACACGTCGATTGAGTGCGAACGTTCTAAATGAACTCGCCGCAATTGAAGCGGTTCACATCCTATGGCGCCGATAAACATTTTAGTAATTCGCGATTGATTCATTTGATCATTGACTCAATGAATCGATGATCAAATGAATCAATTTCACGGTAATGAATCCAAAATCTGATCCACCTTCTCAGGCGTCAGGTTCTCGTGATAATCAAAATTAAGCTGAAACATCGGCGCGGTGCCGCATGAGCCGAGACATTCAACCAGAGACAGTGTGAACTTGCCGTCGGCCGTCGTTTCTCCGGGCTTAATTCCGAGCTTGTCGCAGACGTGTTCGGTGATCTTGCCTTCACCCATGATCTTGCAGGACAGCGTCTTGCAAACCTGAATGTGGTACTTGCCGACGGGCTTCGTCTGGATCATCGAATAGAACGTCGCGACTTCCCAGATATCGGTCACGCGCAGGTCAAGGCGGTTGGCCAGATACTGCACGCCCGGCGGATCGAGGTAGCCGCGCTCACGCTGCACGATGAACATCAAAGGCAGAATGGCCGAGCGTTTGATCGGATACTTGGCGATGTGCTTGTCGATCTCTGCTTCGATCTCGGCCGAAAACACTGCCGGCGCCGGCATATGAACCGGATGATCGGGAGGTTGAATTTTGAAGAGCACTTCTGCCATTAGTTCGATTTAGGTGTTTCCGGTGATGTCTTGCAGATTACATGCAAAGCAGCCGGAATCGCGATTAGTGCACCTGCGCCGATTAAGGCGATGCCTGTGGCGCGCCGCGCGTTTCGTCTCACCCGCCGATTCAAAAGCAAGCCGATACCCGGAACGGGCAACGCTTGCGTCAGAACCGTCAGGCCGATTTCAGATATCTTTCGTATTCCTGCCTTCATTGATGCGCCTACAGGTTTGACTCCGGCTTCCTGGACAAAACGTCCAACGCGAGCGGGAAAGTCGTAAGTACCCCGAATGCTACGAGGGCAATCCCGGCCGCCTTGCGCGCGTCTCGATCCAACTTGCCACTCAAAAGCAACCCGAGTCCGAGACCCAGCGCTACGCGCGTTATTCCAATCAGCCCGATTTCGGGAATGGTCAAAACACTCTTTCTCACGCCGCCCTCCTAACGATCAATTTCTCCCAGAACGATGTCGAGCGAGCCGATGATGGCGACCACGTCGGCGATCATTTCCCCACGCGCGATGTGCGGCAACGCCGAAAGATTCACAAAACTCGGGCCGCGAAAATGTACGCGCGCCGGCTTGGGCCCGCCAGTCGATTTGATATAGACGCCGAGTTCGCCCTTCGACGCTTCGATCGGGTGATAGACCTCGCCGGCCGGAACATCGAAGCCCTCGGCGACGATCAGAAAGTGATGAATCAGCGCGTCCATATGCGTCTTCATCGCCTCTCGATCCGGCAGCACAACCTTGGGCGCGTCTGCTTTAACCGGTCCCGGTTTCAGCCGCGAGAGCGCCTGCGCCACAATCTTGTGCGACTCAGTCATCTCGCGCATGCGCACCATGTATCGCGCCCAGACGTCGCAATCCTGCTCGATTGGCACTTCGAAATCGTATTGCTCGTAACTCGAATATGGGTTCGTGCGTCGCACATCCACATTGACACCGCTGCCGCGCAGAGACGGGCCGGACAAGCCCCAGTCGATTGCGTCTTCCGCCGAGATGTAACCAACGCCCTGAGTGCGCTTCTGAAAGATGCGATTGCCGCTGACCAGCGTGTGAAACTCTTTAACCGCGTGCGGAAAATCGTTGAGAAATTGCTGCACGCGACGTTCAAATCCCGTAGGCACGTCCATCATCAATCCGCCGATGCGAAAATAAGACGGCGTGAGACGGCCACCCGACGCGCCTTCGATCAAATTCAAAATCTTCTCGCGTTCACGAAAGGCGTAGAAGAAGACGGTCATCGCGCCGATGTCGATCGCGTGCGTGCCCAGCCAAACCAAATGCGAAGCGATGCGCTGAAGTTCACAGAAGAGCACGCGAATCGTCTGAGCGCGTTCCGGAATCTCCAGCTGCAGCAACTTCTCGACCGCCATCACATAGGCGAGGTTGTTGCCGAGCGGATTGAGATAATCCATTCGATCGGTGATGACGATGCCTTGCTGGTACTTGCGATATTCGAACAGCTTCTCCATGCCGGTGTGGAGATAGCCGATGTCCGGAGTGGCCTTGACCACCATCTCGCCGTCCAGCACCAGTTCCAGACGCAAAACGCCGTGCGTCGAAGGGTGCTGAGGCCCCATCGAGATCGTCATTTGCGTGTCGAGCGGCTGATCGACAACTTCAAATTGCGGCGGAAGGTTGACGGCGGTGCTCATTGGTCGCAGTAGTCCTATTCGTCCCATTTGTCCCATGAGACCTATGGGACAAAATGGAACCTATGAGACCTATTCCAGGCTATATGGTTCGTAACCTCGCAATGGAAAATCTTTTCTTAAAGCGTGTCCCTGCCAGTCATCGGGCAGGAGGATGCGGCGCAAATCGGGATGCTCATCAAAAATCACTCCGAACAGATCGTAAGTCTCCCGCTCGTGCCAATTGGCCGTCCGCCAAACGCCAGTGACAGTTGGAACATGCAGATCGTTTTCATCCAACAGGACTTTCAGCCTCACACGTTGATGCGTGGTGGTTGAGAACAGGTGATAGTTAACTTCGAACCGGGGTTCCTCTTCGGGGCCTCGATCAAATCCACAGACGTCTGAAAGAAAATTGAATTCAAGTTCGGGCGCAGTCTTGAGAAAGCCGCAAGCAGCGGCGATATGTGCTCGCGGGACAAGGATAGTCGTCTCGCCGAGTGCCTGAACGACCTCGACCACCCATTCCTGATTTTGACGCTGTAACGCCGTCGCGGTTGGCGACGGCGTTGTGCCTGCTTCCGGAGCCGTCTGGGTTTCCGGAGCGTTGGCTTGCGGGTTCTGCTGATCCATCTAACCTACAGTCTGGGGAACTCTGAATTGAGATGCGAAGATCTAAATCTCCATTCTGAAATTGCGAATCTGAATCTAAACGGCAATTCCCAGATTTCAAATCTCAAATTCCAAAGCTCATGACTTTCAATCTCGATCTCAAAATTTTAAGTCGCAGATCTCAGATCTCAGATTTCAACTCTGACTAAGCCCTAAAACGATCTTCGCTTTTCGTGTCGCGATGCGATCGTGTACGGCTTGGACTGAGCAGCGTCCGACTGGCCCAGTGTCGATCCGTCGGTAACCGGCAAAGTCCCGGGCGTGATCGCCACGCGCGCTTCTTCGTCCGGTGCATCACGCCGTTCGCGAATCGATTCCTTCATCACCTTGTCCTGCAACATCATGATGGCGTGAATCAACATTTCCGGACGCGGCGGACATCCAGGAATGTAGACATCAACCGGCACAATCTTGTCGACGCCCTGGACGATCGCGTAATTATCAAACACCCCACCGGAAGTGGCACAAGCTCCCATCGAAATGACCCACTTCGGTTCCGGCATTTGATCGTATATGCGACGCAGCACCGGCGCCATCTTCCGCGAAACGCGACCGGAAACAATCATCACGTCAGCCTGTCGCGGCGAAGCGCGAAACGCTTCGGCGCCAAATCTGGCGATGTCGTTGCGCGAGCTGACCACGTTCATCATCTCGATTGCACAGCAGGCCAGGCCAAACGTCGCCGGCCAGAGCGAAGACTTGCGCGCCCAGTTGATCAAAGAATCCAAGCTGGTCGTCAAGACTTCGGGTAGCGCTTCGGCTAAGACATTCTCTAAACCCATAGGTTTACGCGGCTTTCTTAATCTTTCGCTCGGCCGCCTCCAGGACTTTGGCTTCTGCTTCAGCTTCGCGACGCGCAGTATCGCTCCAGTCAAACGCGCCCTTCTTGATTACATAAATCAAACCGGCCGCCAGCAGCGCGATGAAAACGATCATCTCAAAGAAGACGACGTTGCCCAATCCATATTCCGGCGACGATAATCTGCGAAAGACAACTGCCCAGGGCACCAGGAAGATGACTTCAATATCGAACAGGATGAAGATCATCGCGATCAAATAAAACTTGACCGAGAAACGCTCGCGCGCGGAACCAACCGGATCTTTGCCGCATTCGTACGGCATCAACTTCGTGCGCGTGCGTTTGCGCTGACCGACGAACTGCGACAGCCCGATGGAAGTCACGGCAAAACCTGCCGCGACAACGAACATCAGGAGAATCGGCAGATAGTCGGCCAGACTAAAACTCATATCGTGAACAGAGAGCTAAGTGCGAAAGACAAACAGTCGCCGGCGCGAATCACACCAGCACTTTGCTCTCTGCACAGTGCTATTAGCTGCCACCTTGCTTGAGAATGATTGTACAAGCAGAGATCGTAGGCCAACGATTAAAGGGTGTCAAGGCCACTTGATTGAAATTAAGAATTGATTGACCGTGGAAAAATGCGTGTGCTAACTTCGATTGGCCTTCAATGAATTACTTCTCGTAACCCGACGGCGAACTTCAACACGAAACGTGATCACCGGCTACAACACAGATGTCGAATACGCTGGTGTCGTCTATCACGTGCAGACCGAAGACAAAGGTCTGCGCACGCCTTTGATTTTGTCTCTGGTTTATGTCGGTGGTGAGATCCTGGCTGCCAAGCGCGCGCCTTACGACGATCTGATCGCCGGTGGATTTGACGAGAAGATTTTAGTCCAGCGTCTTGAACGCCAACACAAACTGATCTGCGCTGCTGTTCACGCCGGAAGGATTGAAGACCTGAAGCGAATGAGCAGCCGTGATGCGTCCGGCAATCCAGCTGCGCCGGCGCCAATGCAGGAATCAGTTCCGGTTGCGCAGCCAGAGCCCGAACCAGCTCCGGCGCCGCCTGAAACTCCGGCAGCCGCGCCGGAAATCAAAGCCGACGAGTACGCATTAGATAGTCCGCTCGGAGTTTTCCTGGTCGAAGAACCGGAATTCGTGGGCGGCGCATCCGTGGTGCTCAATATTCTAGTGCTGCGCGGGACCGCCGAGGGCCGGCTGCCCGCCGCAAATGTAAAAGTCACCGTAAAGACGCTCAGTACCGCATTTTCGCCCGGTAAAATCGAGGCGATGACAGACGAAGGCGGCTTTGCGACGGTCTCACTCAAGTTTCCCAAATTCCGTAGCGGGCGGGCGGCGGTGCTGGTCCAGGTCGAACATGAAGGCCTGCGCGCTGAGCTGCGCCGGATCATCGTGCCGGGAAAATGATCATCGTGAAGATCGAAGTCAACGGAGAACCGAAAGAATTTCCCAACGACCTGACCGTCGAAATGCTGATCTCAACCTTGAGTCTCGAGCCGACGCGCGTAGCCATCGAGCTCAATCGGAACGTCGTCCGCCGATCCGATTGGAGCAAGACTGTTCTGCACGACGAAGACCGCGTTGAGATCGTGCACTTCGTCGGCGGTGGGTCGTTGAGCTAACCGCGAGCCGGCGGATTTTCGGAATCACTCATCGACGGTGTACAGTTTCCTCAGCATCAAAAAGGGGAACAGGTTTTCATGTCTACACCAGCCACGGCGCCCGCCGATCAACTGAAGATTGCCGGCAAGGCTTTCAATTCGCGTCTCATCATTGGCACCGGAAAGTATCGAACGCACGATGAGATGAAGGCCGCGCATCGCGCCTCAGGCGCCGAGATGGTTACCGTGGCCGTGCGTCGGGTGCCGCTCGATCGCAGCAGCGAATCGTTTCTCGATCATCTCGATCCTGGTTTGCAGATTCTGCCGAATACCGCCGGCTGCTACACCGCTGAGGAAGCTGTGCGCACCGCGCGACTCGCGCGCGAAGCGCTGGAGACGGAATGGATCAAGCTGGAAGTCATCGGCGATCAGACGACCCTGTTTCCGGACAACGAAGGCACGCTGGAAGCAGCGCGCACGCTGGTTAAGGAAGGCTTCATCGTGCTGCCTTACTTCACGGACGATCTGATCGTCGGCAAGAGACTGCTCGATGCCGGATGTCCCGCGGTGATGCCGCTGGCCGCTCCCATCGGTTCCGGTCTCGGTATTCAAAATCCCACCAACCTGCGCATCATGCGGGAACAGCTCCCCGACGCCACCATCATCGTCGATGCCGGCGTCGGCACCGCGAGCGATGCAGCTATTGCGATGGAATTGGGAGCCGACGCCGTGTTGATGAATACCGCGATCGCCGAAGCTGCAGATTCTGCGAAGATGGCTGAAGCGATGAAGCTGGCGATTCAGGCTGGCAGACTAGCGTATCAGTCGGGCCGAATGGTGCGACGGCTGTATGCCAGTGCTTCGAGTCCGGTAAGCGGCGTGGTTCGCTGAAATCTCCATATTTCCTTGAGGTGACACGAATACAGTTGAAGGAACCGCAATCGGATAGCGGCGGACGGCAATCCGTCGCGTTCGGGTCACGATCCGCCGGCTGGGGATTGCGATGCGTCGGGAGCGGTAGCGACCGGATCAGGAAGTCCCGCTCGGTGTCTAGTTATGGATGTTATTTCTTGATCGGAGAGGTCTGAAGGGCCGGCATAAATCTATGTCGGCCCTTCGGGCCTCGATGGTCTTGTGGTGACCATTACCCCGAGTTCACGCTCGGCGCTATCGCATGACGGCGCTTCGCGCATAATCTCCTAATCGCCGGCGATTCCTAAGGACAGGTTACGGCTGCCGTCGCACTGTTACGGGCGACAGGCGCAGTTGTCGGATTGCTGAAATCATTCGAGTTGACGTTCGTGTCAGTGCAGCTTGAAGCCCTAATCGTCGATCGCGCGTCAGGGTCGAGACCACCGGCGGTGCTGGTCGAGAATGGCGCCGGGCCAGTACCTTCGTAACAATGACCTGATGTCGTTGCCGTTGCCCCGTAGCCAACAAAGTCAATTATGGTGGCGGCGCTCGGGTTGAAAGGCGATACGTTATCGTCTCCGGGGCAATCATCGACAGCCAATGCGGTTGTGCCAAAGACAAGCGCAACCTTACCTGAAGCCGCATTCATAGCTATCGTGCTAATTGCGTCCGGGGTCGGCAACGCGACGCCATTTACTCCACCCGCGCCTTGAACCAGGAAGTACCGGCCCGCGGCGATGGTTCCTGAAGTCAGATTGAACTTGACGCTGGCTGTGGTCCCGCCGAAATTGTTGCCGACGCTTGCGTATTGAATCGAATACGGCGTGATAGAGAAATCGACCGTCCCCGGCCCACGATTGAAGATTTCGATAAAATCATTTGTGTAAGTTGCGCCGGAATTACCGCCCCCCGGATAAATCTGGCTGATCTTCAAATCCGCGGTGTCGTCATTTTGGATTGTGCCTACACCCTGACCATCCAGCACGGTGGCCCCGTTGACGTTGGCGACGTTGACGAGAAAATTCTCATCTGGCTCAACCAGGGTGTCGCCGTTCACCGTCACATCAAACGAATAGTTCGTCTGACCGGCAGAGATGCTTTGATTTGTCAGACTGCGCGCGACGTAATCGCTGCCCGCGGTTGTCGCCGTGCCGTCGGCCGTTGCAATGTCGAAAGTGACGCCGCCTGCCGGTGCGGGTTGATTCAGGCTCACGCTGAAAGTGAAGGTCGTGGTGCCCGAGTTGCCTTCGCTCGCCGACACGTCCGAGACACTCAGCAGGGGACTGTCATCGTTCTGAATTGTGCCGGCGCCCTGGCTATCGGAAATTGTAGCGCCGGACACGTTCGCCACATTTACAAAGAAACTCTCGGTCGGCTCGACGGTAGTATCACCGTTAACCGTGACGTCGAATTGATAGGTTTGCTGACCGGCGCTGATCGTCTGTCCAGTCAAACTGCGCGTGACGTAATCGTTGTCGGCAACGGTCGCGGTGTTGTCCTGAGTGGCAATGTCAAAGGTCACGTTGGCCGGAGCAGGCGCTGACAGGCTGACGGTGAAACTGAAAGTCTTCGTTCCCGCATTGCCTTCGACCGCGGGGACATCGTTAATTGAAAGAGTGGGCAGGTCATCATGCTGAATCGTCCCCAGGCCCTGGCTGTCAGTTACATTGGCGCCGAGGACGTTAGTGACGTTGACGAAGAAGGTTTCATCTGGCTCCACGTTGGTATCACCATTGACTGTGACGCTGAACGTGTACGTCGTTTGGCCTGCGGGAATGATTTGATTCGTCAAGCTCTTCGCTAGGTAATCGTTGTTGGCCGTGGTGGCGCTATTGTCCTGGGTGGCGATGTCGAAGGTGACATCAGTGCCTTGCGCCGGCGCGGACAGGCTGACAGTGAACGTGGCCGTCGCCGTGCCGCTGTTACCTTCAGTAACCGTAACGTCATTGATCGAAAGACTGGGTGTGGCTCCGCCGGTGCAACTGTTGGTTGCCGAACTCGAGTTGCGTGGTGAGGGCGTCGAGGTAAAGAAGTCCGCGGCGTTGTCGTTCGTGTCGGTGCAGCCGCCGGCCTTTCGATAATCGGCGATGGCGTTGTTGCCGCTCGTAAAACCAGCCGGCCCGTTTCCTTCATAACAATGATTCGCCGTGGCGGCAGAGCCGAGGTAACCGACGAAGTCGGCGATTGCGCCACTTGAGGGATTGAAGGGCTGCGCGAGGTCATCGCCGGGACAATTTGCGGTGAGTAAGGTCGGTCCCGCCACCAGGGCGACTTTGCCCGGCGTAGTGCTGGTGAGATTAATGCTTCCGGTCGTGTCAGCCGCCGGCAGCGCGATCCCGTTCGCGCCGCCCGATCCTTCCTTAATCAGGAAATATTGACCCGGGGCGACCGCGCCCGAAGTAAGGTCTGTCTTGGCCCACGTCGATCCTGAAGTGCTCAGAAATTGTATTGAGTAGGGCGTGAGGGAAAAATCAACCGTGGTGGCGCCGCGATTGAATAGCTCAATGAAATCGTTTGTGTATGTTGCATTCGTTAGGCCGCCGCCCGGATAGATCTGACTGATGACAAGGTTGGCGACATCGTCGTTCTGAATTGTGCCCTGTCCTTGAGCATCCAAAACGGTCGCGCCGCTGACGTTGGTTACATTTACGAAGAATGTCTCACTCGGCTCGACAAGCTTGTCGCCATTGACCGTCACATCGAATGTGTAGCTGGACTGTCCTGCGGCGATGCTCTGATTCGTAAGCGTGCGCGCGACGTAATCGTTGGCAGCTGTAGTGGCCGTGCCGTCAGCGGTGGTGATGTCAAATGTAACGCCGCCCGCAGCCGCCGGCTGCGACAAACTGACGGTGAACGTGAACGTCGAGGTGCCGGTGTCGGCCTCGTTCGCTGAAACATCGTTGATAGTTAATTTGGGACTATCATCGTTTTGGATTGTGCCGCTGCCCTGGCCATCGCCGATTGTAGCGCCGGAAACATTCGTCAAGTTCACCAGGAAGGTTTCATTGGGTTCAATCGTGGTGTCGCCATTTACGGTGACATCGAATTGATAGTTTTGTTGTCCGGCAGCGATTGTCTGGCTGGTGAGCGTCTTCGCAACGTAATCGTTATCGTTCGTCGTCGCCGTACCGTCTGCCGTGGCCACATCAAAAGTGACAGTAGCCGGCGCCGGCGCCGAAAGACTGACCGTGAAGCTGAAGGTCGTCGTCCCCGCGTCTCCTTCAAAAGCGCTGACATCATTAATAGACATGCCAGGCAGATCGTCGTTTTGAATCGTGCCCTGGCCCTGGCCATCGACGACCGTTGCGCCCAGGACATTTGTGATGTTGACGAGGAACTGCTCGTCCGGCTCCACGTTCGTGTCTCCGTTTACGGTGACAGTGAATGTGTAGGTGGTCTGCCCTGCGGGAATGATTTGATTGGTCGAAGTCTTCGCGGCGTAGTCGCTGTTTGCGGTCGTCGCGGTGCCATTGGCAGTCGCGATGTCGAACGTGACGTCGGTACCCTGGGCGGGAGATGACAAATTTACGGTGAAGGTAGCCGTTGTCGTTCCGCTGTTGCCCTCTGTAATTGTGACGTCGTTGATAGTGAGATTCGGCGACGCGCCGCCGGCGCAATTATTTGTCGAAGTCGAGTTGCGTGGGAAGGCGCCGGAAGAAAAGAAGTCTGACGCGTTGTCGTTCGTATCCGTGCAGCCGCCGTTCCTTCTAAAAGCAGCATTCACGTTGCTGGGCGCCGCGGTTGGCCCCGATCCTTCGTAACAGAAGTCCGTGGTGCTCGTTGATCCTCCATAACCAACCCTGTCGAGGATGCTCGCGCTTGACGGGCATGCTCCGGTCAAAGCCGTCGCATTGGACACCAAAGCGACCTTGCCGCTCGTGGTGGCCATCGAGATTGTGCCGATCGCGTCCGGCGTGGGGAGATTCTGAGTGCCGCCGGTACCCTGATCTTCCTGGACCAGGAAGTAATGGCCCGGCGAAAGAAGACAGGGGCCGGTCGCGCAGAGCTGCGTGACAGACCAATTGCCGGCGCCGCCGGCGGAGCTGTACTGAACGGACCAGCCGCTCAGATCGACGGTGGTAGTACCGCGATTAAAGACTTCGATAAAGTCATTCTTGTAGATCGCCGCCGGCGCGCTGGTGTTGCCACCGCCGGCATAAATCTGACTGATCACGACTTGCGCGACATCGTCATTCGTAATGGTGCCGAGTCCTTGATTGTCGCCGATGCCTGCGCCGCCGGTGGCGTTCGTCAGATTCACAAAGAATGTTTCGTCGGGCTCGACCAGGGTATCGCCATTGATCGTGACACTGATTTGCTTCGAGGTCTCGCCGATGCCGAATGTCAGCGTGCCGGAAGCAGTCTGATAGTCGCTGCCGGAACTTGCCGCGCCGTTCGCGGTTGCGTAATCGACCGTAGTCTGTTGCGTGCTCGCGGGCGACAGCGTCACGGTAAAATTGAGCGTAGTCGTTCCGCTATTCCCCTCACTGGCGCTCACGTCATCGATGAAGAAGGTCGGCGTCGGTGGCGCTGCGTCATCGTTGTTGATAGTGCCGATGCCCTGATTATCAGAGATGCTCGCGTTCGTGGCGCCGCTGAGATTCACAAAAAACGTTTCGTTCTGTTCAAAGTCAGTGTCGCCATTTACCAACACGGTCACGAGTTTCGCAGTTTCTCCAGGATTGAAGGTCACCGTGCCGCTGGCGGATTGGTAATCAGACGGCGTAGTTGCGGTGTTATCAGCGGTGGCGTAATTCACGTTGACGACTTGTCCACTGGCGTTTGAAAGGCTCACGATGAAATTCAAATTGGTTGTGCCGCTAGTACCCTCCGCTACGCTGACGTCATTAATGGAAATCGATGGCGCCGGATCGTTGTCGGTGATTGTGCCGAGACCCTGCGCATCGACAATCGACGCATTCGACGGGTTGGTTAAATTCACGAAGAAGGTTTCGCTCGCTTCATCGAGCGTGTCGCCATTAACGAGCACCGTAATTGTTCTGGTGGTTTCGCCGGGCGCGAAGGCGAGCGTGCCGTTGTTTGATTGATAGTCGGCAGGTGCAGAGGCGGTGCCATCTGCGGTAGCGAAATCGACGGTTACGGTTTGCGCACTGGATGCAGTCAGCGTGACGGTGAAGGTCGCGTTGACCGTGCCAGTGTTTCCTTCGGTCACGGTCACATCATTGATGACAATTTCCGGTTTGCAGTCGCCCACCGGGGAAGCGCTGTTGCGTGGGTTCGGTTGCGCCACAAAGAAGTCGCTTGCGTTGTCATTGGTGTCGAGGCAGCCGCCGGCCTTGCGGAAATCCGCGGTCGTGTTGCTGCCGCTGGTGAATGCCGCCGGCCCGCTGCCTTCGTAGCAATGGTTCGCGGTGGCGTTACTGCCGAGATAGCCGACGAAATCGACAATGGATGCGCCCGTCGGATTAAACGGCTGACTTCCATCATCTCCGGGACAGGTAGCGGCCAGGAGCGTCGTGTTGCTCACCAACGCCACCTTGCCTGCGGTCGTGCTGGTCAGATTCAGGTTGCCGTTGGCGTCCGCGGCGGGTAATGCGGCGCCCACTGCGCCTCCGGTTTCCTTGATCAGGAAGTAATGCCCAGGAGTGATCGTCCCTGTCGTCAGGTCGGTCTTTGCCCAGCTTGATCCGCTCGTGCTCAGGAACTGGACGGAATATGGCGTGACTGAGAAATCAATCGTGGTAGCGCCGCGATTGTAGAGTTCGATGAAGTCATTCGTGTAAGTCGCACCGGTCAGACCGCCGCCGGGATAAATCTGGCTGATAACCAAACTCGCCAGATCGTCATTCTGAATTGTCCCGACGCCCTGTGGGTCGCCGACGTTTGTGCCGGCACCTGGGTTCGACAGGTTCACCAAAAGAGTCTCGTCCGGTTCGACCAAAGTATCGCCATTGATTGTGACGCTGACGATCTTGCTGGTCTCACCTGCCGCAAACGTGAGCGTGCCGCTCGTAGAATCATAATCAGAGCCGGCGCTCGCAGTGCCGTTCGCGGTGGCGTATTGCACGGTCACTGATTGGCCGGCTGCCGGATTTAATGTGACGGTAAAGTCGGCCGTCCTCGTTCCACCGTCGCCTTCGCTGATGTTGACGTCGTTGATGAAGAAGTTCGGCGTGGGCGGCAGAGGATCGTCGTTGTTGATTGTGCCGTTGCCCTGACCGTCTGCGATGGTTGCGTTGACCGGGCCGCTGAGATTGACGAAGAAGCCTTCGTTCTGTTCAAAGGCAGTGTCGCCGTTGACGAGCACGGTTATCGGCTTGGAAGTTTCTCCCGGATTGAACGTGACAGTGCCGCTGGCCGTTTGATAATCGCTGCCGGCGTTCGCCGTGTCGTCGGCGGTGGCGTAATTGACCGTGACGGTAAATCCACTCGGCGCCGACAACGTCACGTTGAAGGTTGCGTTCGTTGTGCCGCTGTCTCCTTCAGCGACTGTGATGTCGTTGATTGATAATGATGGCGTGGCGTCGTTGTCGGTGATGGAGCCCTGGCCCTGGTTGTCGAGGATCACGCCATTCACGGCGTTAGTCAGATTCACGAAGAAGGTCTCGCCCGGCTCGTCTGTCGTGTCGCCGTTAACCAGGACCGTTATCGTCTTCGTCAGATCACCGGGATTGAAAGTCAGCGTGCCGCTGTTGGCTTGATAATCCGCGGGCGCGTTCGCCGATCCATCGGCAGTCGCGAAATCTGCTTTGACGGTTTGCGCGCTCGCCGCCGACAGGCTCACCGTAAACGTCGCGTTGACTGTGCCGGTGTTTCCTTCCGTCACCGTGACATCGTTGATCGTGAGTTCAGGTTTGCAATCGCCAATCGGTGAAGCGCTGTTGCGTGGGCTTGGTTGCGCGCTAAAGTTGTCGCCGGCATTGTCATTCGTATCAACACAACCGCCCGCCTTTCGGTACGCTGCAAGGGTGTTGTTGCCCAACGGGAACGAAGCAGGACCACTGCCTTCATAACAATGGTTGGCAGTCGCGGCCGTCCCGCCGTAGCCGACAAAATCAGCAAGATTGACCGGATTGAAAGGTTGCGTGCCATCGTCTCCCGGACAGTTGCCGGCGAGCAGGGTTGTGCCCGTGACAAGAGCAACTTTGCCGTCCGTCGTGCTGGTCAGATTAATTGCGCCGGCGGCGTCTGCACTCGGCAGCGAACTGCCGGTTGAGCCACCTGAGGCTTCTCGAATCAGGAAGTAACGGCCGGGAGCGATGATGCCTGAGGTGAGATCGGTCTTGACCCAGGTCGATCCCGTGGTGCTGAGGAACTGCGCGGAATAGGGCGTGACTGAAAGGTCGATTGTCGAAGTGCCGCGGTTGTAAAGCTCGATGAAGTCGTTCGTGTAAGTCGCGCTCGACAATCCGCCGCCGGGATAAACCTGACTGATGACCAGGTTCGCTGTGTCATCGTTCTGTATTGTCCCCTGTCCCTGACTGTCGTTGACCGCGGCGCCTGAGACATTCGTGATGTTTACAAAGAACGTCTCGTTTGATTCAGCCAGGGTATCGCCGTTCACCGTTACGTCGAAGCTGTAACTTGATTGACCGGCGGGAATTGTCTGGCCGCTCAGGGCTCGCGCAACGTAATCTCCGCTCGCCGCTGTCGCTGTGCCGTCGGCGGTGGCAATGTCGAAAGTAATCCCGCCGGACGTTGCCGGTACCGGCGTGGTGACGGTAAACGTGAACTTCGTCGTGCCGCTGTTACCTTCGTTAGCTGAGACATCGCTGATGCTTAGCGATGGACTGTCGTCGTTGACGATCGTTCCCGTCCCCTGGCCTTTTCCAATGACCGCACCGGTGACGTTCGAAACATTGACGAAGAAATTCTCGTTGGGCTCGATTGCGCTATCGCCGTTCACAGTTACATCGAACGAATAGGTTTGCGCGCCCGCTGGAATGACCTGGTTAGTCAGAGCGCGGGCGACATAGTCACCGTTCGCGACCGTCGCCGTGCCGTCCTGGGTGCCAATGTCGAAAGTGACGCCACCTGTGGGCGCCGGCTGCGAGAGACTCACGGTGAAGGCGAACGTGGTCGCGCCCGAGTTGCCTTCATTCATCGTTACATCGCTGACAGATAAGTTGTTGGGAATGAACAGAGGTCCGGAAACGTTCAGCGTTGCCGGAGTGCTGTTGATCGTCACAGTTCCGTCAGTAGCGCTAGCCGTGAGGTGGGCGACGCCGCCGTTATGAGTTCCAACCGTCGCCGTCACCGCTCCCGTGTTGACATCCGTTGAAGTCGAATCGATGGTGGCAACCGTCGTGTTGTCAGAAGAGAAATTGATCGTGATGCCCTTCATGGGCCGGCCAAATTGATCCAGGGCTTGCGCGGTGAATTGAGCCGAGTCGCCGCGGTTCACGCTGTTTATCGGTGGCGCGATGCTCGCGCTTGTCAGGCGACCCGCGCAGGCGCCGAATGGCGTGCCGTCGATTTTCAATCCCGGTGAGAAACGGCGCGTAGGATTCGCGTTCGTGTGCAACACAAAACCGCCGGTGATGTCAGGCGATCGAGTTAGCGATTGCGAATTGTTGCCGTCCAATCCCGTTGCGCCGCCGAAAGCGAACTGGGCGATCAGGTTTCCGGCTGAGTCGCGCAGAAGGATCGTGAGGCCCGTATTCGTCAGCGACAAGCCCGCTGATGAGGTCGCTTTGAAAAGTTGCGCGCATCCGAAGATCGGATCGGAGGGATTGAAATTGCCGCCGCCGAAGATAACCGCAGCCGCGCCCGGCGAAAGCGATGTGCCGGCCGGGAAGGTGAATCGCGTGGTTTCAGTCGTGCTACCGTTGGCGCGCGTCTTGACGGTCCAGCCGCTCAGACCGATGGTCTCAGCCGCACTGCCGTTGACGAATTCGACGAACTCATCGTCAGTGCCGTCGCGCACGCCGTCGTTATTCGCATCTCCGGCGATGCCGTTGGGCGGATCGGAAAGGATCTCGTTGAAGAATATCGCCCGGCTGGGATCGCCAACGAAGTTAACGGCGACGGGATTGCTGTCACGTCCGTCGCTGTTCAGGACTAGGTTAACTGTGCCGGCGCCGCGCAGGTCTGCAGGCACACGCACGTGAACTTCGTCGAGGCCCGGCATCGTGCCTGACGGCAGCACGGCTTCGACGTTGACCACGCGGCCGCCAATCGAAACCGTGGTCGCGCTCGCGTTCCGAGCTCCGGTGGTAAATATCGTCAGACGCAGGTTGCCCCCGGTGGGATCAAAAGGGCCTTCCTGCAGAGTATCTGAGTTCAGAATCAGGCCTTCACCGATACCATCTCCGGTCCTGGTGAATATTCCCGGAGCAGCGCGCAAAGTTTGGATGGTACCGCGGGAAGGGAAATTCTCAGGACTGGTCACGATGACTTCGGCGGTCCCGATTTCAGTTTGCGGCGGCACCAGAAAATTGATCTGCGCCGGCGAGACAGAAAAGATTTGCGCGGCGCGGCCGTTGACTGTCACCCCTGTGCCGCCGACGTTGGTAGGGAAAGTTCCGTCCGCAAGCCTTTGCGGTTGCGTCGTTGCGATCGAGAGATTTGTGCCCTGGGCAGCAGCAATGCTGTTGGGCGCAATGGCCTTGTTGGCCGAAGGCTCATGATTGAAAGACGCGTCGTTGAGAATTGCCGTGAGATTGCCGTTCGCCGGCCGCGCAGGTGGGGCGATCGCATAGATCTCGGAATTGTTCTCAGTGCCGCTGTTGTTTACGGCCCCGGACAGCACTCGCGGAAAATTGAAAGCTACGATCGAGCCGTCGTCGTTAAGAGACGAGACGACTTCGGCAGTCGCGCTCGACGGAGCGTTCGTGATTTTCGCAAACGTCGAGGTGGGCAGATCGTAGACATAGAGCTCGACACCGCCATCTGAATTGCTGCCGGCGCCGCTGACCGTGCGACGCGCGGCAAAAGCGATGCGGGAGCCGTCGCCGCTGATTGTCGGATCCAGCGGAACCTCAGTCACGCGCGCACCCAAGGCCGTCATCTGCCGAATCGCGCCGCCCGAACGGCCATCGAACATGAATACCTGCGTCGTGTTGGTGGCCGTCTCTGCCGCATAGACAACGCGCGCGCCGTCATCGCTGATGGCGCGGCCATAGGTCATTGCAAGCGAGGGAACGCTCGAGATAAGAATTGTTGGCGGCCCGCTGGAACGCGGCTGCTTCAAAAGATCGCGCGCGGTGCTGGGGCTAACTCCGTTATCCCGAATAAAAGCGATTGTGGTTCCGTCACCGCTGATCTTTGCATCAGTCGCGCCGACGATTCCTGACGAGTTGGTGAGCTGTACGAATGAGCTGGTGTTCGAGTCGTAGACAAAAATCTCCAGGTTGCCATCGCTGTTCTGCCCGGCGAGATCGCGGTTCGATGAGAAGGCGATATAGCGGCCGTCATCTGATATCGACGGCTGGAAGTTCCCGTTGGTGATGCGGTTCGCCAGGCTTCCCGGCGAAGTGTTGGTTACCTGGCTTAGTCTGGCGCCGTCGAACAGAAAGATTTCCGAGTTGCCGTCGCTGTTTGTTCCCAACAGATCATCTCTGGAAGCAAAGGCGATGCGCGTACCATCCTGGGAAATTGCCGGCGTTACCAAACGTGAGCCGGCAATCTGAAGAAAGGTTGCCGGATCGCCACTGATGTTTGCGCGAATCGCGCGAAAGTGATCTGTGCCACCCGCCGCGGCGACATCTTCGGTAGATTCAAATGCGATTATTCGGCCGTCGCCGCTGATCGAAGGGTTGAGGTTAATGCCTTCTTCAGAGGTGTTGGTGATTCGGCGCAGCGTCGACGACTGCATGCGAGCGCCGCGCAAGCCGAACAGGCAGGCGACGACCATAACCAGCACAAACAGGGCGAGTATTCTAGAGCGATTCACGCAGCAGACTCGGTGCGCGTGAATTCTACATACTTTTGAAGTGATTACAATGGAACAGAATGTGCAATCGCGGGACAGTCTGGGTTAGGATGCTGCACACATTTGGGATGTTCACCATAGAGAAAGGGAAGCGGGGAGGATGAAGATTGCAATCGCGGGCGCCAGCGGACTGGTGGGCTCTGCGCTGATTCCCGCGCTCAGGGCTGATGTCGCGGCTATTACGCGACTGGTGCGGAACACACCAAAGTCAGATGAGATTGAATGGCACCCAAACCAGGTCCAGCTCAATCCGCAATCGCTCGAGGGTTTTGACGTCATCGTCAATCTCGCCGGCGAGAACGTTGCCGGCAGCCGCTGGACCGACGAGCAGAAGCGAAAGATCCGCGACAGCCGCGTGAACGGCACACATCTGTTGAGTGAGGCCATCGCCAGGATGAACGCAAAGCCGGCGGCATTCATCTGCGCGTCAGCCACCGGAATCTATGGCGATCGGGACGATGAGACGCTCGATGAACAGAGTGATTCTGGCAGCGGCTTTCTGGCCGGTGTCTGCCGCGAGTGGGAGAAGGCTTGCGAACCTGCGATTAAGGCTGGCGTGCGCGTGGTGAATCTTCGCTTCGGGCCAATCCTGGCGCGCGAAGGCGGCATGCTGGCGAAACTCCTCACGCCTTTCAAGATGGGAATGGGTGGGAAGGTCGGCTCAGGGAAGCAGTACATCAGTTGGGTTTCGCTTGATGATTCAGTGAGCGCGGTCAAACTTGCGATCGACGATCTGAATATCCGCGGCCCTTTGAATATAGTCTCGCCAAATCCGGTTACTAACGAGGAATTCACCAAGGCGTTGGGTCATGTGCTGAATCGGCCGACTGCGCTGGCAGTGCCGGCGTTTGCGGCTCGTCTGGCTTTCGGCGAAATGGCCGACGAGATGCTTATGTCGAGTCAGAAAGTGCTGCCGAAAAAACTAACCGCCGCAGGATTTCATTTTCAGTATCCCGAACTGGAACCAGCGCTGAAGAAGTACGTCGGGTGACGGACCGTACCAAACTCTCACTCCAACGCTCTCACAAAGGCAATCATGGTTGACTCCGCCAACGCCGAAGCGTTGATGAGTCGCCTCGACACCCGCATTCCTTACCAGAGCACCCAGGCCAGCACGAAACGAAATGCTCCTGCGCCCATGAGCACCCAGAACGCATTCGGCCGATAACGCAAAAGGATTACGAGAATAACGACGGCCATTGTCGCGCCTATAACGGTGTGAATGCCGGCCCGCGCAACGCTCCAGGCGGCGGCTACGAGCAGGCCGGTGACGGCGGGTGCAACTCCGCGCAGGAAGGCCTGTGTCTGGCGATTAGACCGAAAGCGCCGGAACGATGAGCCGGCGGCAATCGTCATCAGAAACGAAGGCAGGAAGACGCAGATTGTCGAGAGCAGCGCGCCTAACGTACCGGCGACTCGATAGCCGACAAACGTCGCCATGATCAAAACTGGGCCGGGAGTTATTTGGCCGAGCGCCGTAGCATCGGCGAATTGCTGGTGGTCCAGCCAATGATGTGAGTTGACGACCTCATTTTCAATTTCGGGAATCATTACAAAGCCGCCGCCGAAAGTTACGGCGCCAATGCGCAGGAAGATGAATGAAACTGAAAGCGCCAGTCCCAGCTTCGCAATTACCGGCCACGCCGGCAGCAGGTAGGCGCTGCGAAACCCTGGGCCGTCTTCACGGGGGCTGTCATTATCGTCGGGATAATCGTCTTCCGGAGTCTGCGTCACCAGCTGTTCGCTCATCTCGCGCAGACGTTGTTCGGCTATTGCCTCAGTCAGATATCCGCCGTAAAACCGGTGGGGCTTTCTTCTCCGTCGTCTGCCGATGCGATCTTTGATTCGCTGCTGACGACGCACAGCAAAGCTGCGGATGCGGCCCAGCCGTGGCAGTCGCGGTTCAACGAACGATTCGATTCCGATTCCAATTAATCCGGCGATCAGAATTACCTCGATAACGGTGGCGCGTAAGAGGACTACGGCGAGAAACGAAAGAAGGATGAGAATGCGCTGCCACGTTTTGCTGGAAGTGTGGCGGCCCATGCGCCACGCCGTTACTGCGATCAGCGCCACCACGGCTGCATTGAAGCCGTGAAAGAGCTGTTCGGTATTGGGCAAAGCGCGAAAGCGATCGTAGAGCGCTCCGAGGGCGATCATCATCAACATTGACGGCAGGATGAACCCCGTCATTGATACGGTGGCGCCCCGCCAGCCGCGCAGACGAAACCCGAGATAGGTGACCGCGTTGCCGGCGCTGGTGCCGGGAAGGCTCTGGCCCAACGCTAACGCTTCAACGAAGTCCTGTTCGCTGAGCCAGCGTCGTTCGAGCACCACGAGGTGACGGATTTGCGTCAGGACGGCGAAGCCGCCGCCAAAACCTGTCAGGCCAATTTTGAGAAATGAAAGAAAGAGACCGCCGAGAGTTGCGGTGCGCGAGATGCGCTTCAGTCTACGCTGTTCGTATCGGGCACGAGTTCTGATCTTACGAACTCGCTGACGACCGTGAGTACTCTTAGCAACCGTAGTGCTCGCCACTGCGAGACGGAGTGTAGCATGAAGCGTGATGTGATCATGGGTCACATAAGTCGCATCAGTCCCATCAATTCCATGGGACAAAATGGGACTGATGGGACAAATGGGACTTATGACTCATGCAGCGGGGGCGGCAGCTTCTTTAGTGGCGCCGAACTCTGGCAGCACACTGAACACTTCCAGCGCGTACTTCACGTTACCGAATGGCGCCGAGACCTGAACACCCTGGATCAGATCGCGCACTTCAGCCAGCGACTCGCGCGCAATCTGTAATCCTTCATCCCGTCCGGCCTCTTTGCTGATGGCGGAGGCCGCGCGCATGCGCTCCATGATCTCCGGCGTCACGCGCACGCCGGGCACTTCGTTGTGCAGGAATTCTGCATTACGGAATGAAACCAGTGGCCAGATGCCGGCAATGATTGGAATGCGACAGTGTTCGATGCGCTTCAGAAACTCGCGCAGTTGTGCGATATCGAAAACCGGTTGCGTGATCGCATACTCGGCACCCGCTTCAATCTTCCATTCGAACCGTCGCAGCTCTTCGTCCATGTTTACCGAGCCGGGATTGACCCCGACGCCGATCGAGAACGCAGTAGGATCGCCGATTGGATTGTTGCCGATGTCCAGACCGTGATTCAGCTTGTTGACCATATTGGTCAAACCGATCGCGTCGATATCGAATACCGCAGTAGCATCAGGATAAGGGCCCATCTTCGGCGGGTCACCGGTGATGATCAGCAGATTGCGCAAGCCCATCGCTGCTGCGCCGAGCAAGTCCGACATCATGCCGAGCAGGTTGCGGTCGCGACAGCAATAATGCAGCACCGGCTCAATCCCGATCTCTTTCTGCACCATCAGGGCCGTCGCCATTGCGCCCATGCGCGTCTGCGCGCGCGGTCCGTCGGGAATGTTCACGCCATCGACACCTGCGTCCTTCAGCAGGCGGATTGCGTCGAGCGTCTTCCACGGATTACAACCCTTCGGCGGCAGCACTTCGACAGTGGTGACGAATTCGCCGGTGGCGATCTTGCGCGCCCAATTGGATCTCTCTTCCGCCGGGACCACGTTGACCTCAGGTGGCTTGAGATCGCGAACGCTGACCTTCGCAGTTTCTGAGACCGGGACCTGTTGCGTGCGCGGGTGAAACTGCCGAATCGCATCGGCAATCATCTTGATGTGCGCCGGCGTGCTGCCGCAGCAACCGCCGATGAAACTGGCTCCAGCCTGGACGATGCGCCGTGAATATTCAGCCATGTATTCAGGCGAGCACATGTAAATCTGACGGCCGCCGACGTCGCGCGGTAATCCCGCGTTCGGTTGCGCAGACAGTTTCTTATCCGTCATCGCACGCATCTTTTCGATCGCGTTTAAGACAATCGCCGGGCCGACACCGCAGTTCAGCCCAATAACGTCCGCGCCCCAATCGGCCAGCCGCTTGGTAAAGACTTCCGGGGTGGCGCCAAACAGAGTGTTGCCGTCCATTTGAATGGTGACCTGCGCCACGAGCGGCAAATCACACAATTCACGCACTGCCAGAATCGCCTGATGCAATTCAGAGATGTCCGAGAATGTTTCGACGATGAACAGATCGACGCCACCCTCGAGCAGCGCTGATACTTGATCAGAGAACATCTGCCTGGCTTCTTCGAAGGATGTCGGCCCGTAGGGCTCGATGCGCAAACCAAGCGGTCCGACGGCGCCGGCGACCAGCGCCCGATTGCCGGCGGCTTCGCGAGCGATTCGCGCGGCCTTGATGTTGATTTCCCGCGCGTTTGCTTCGAGGCCATACGGTTGGAGCTTATTCACGTTGGCGCCGAAGGTGTTGGTCTCGATGATGTCGGCGCCGGCACGGACGTACTCGCTGTGCACTTCGCGGACCAGATCGGCCGCGACCAGATTCAATTCGTCGTACGATCGATTGATATAGATGCCCTTCGAGTAGAGCATTGTGCCCATCGCGCCGTCGAAGATGTAGGCCTTGTCGGAATCGAGCAGTTGTTGGAAGGTTTCCATGACGTTTTATTGTGCGTTGGACTTAGTGCTTTGTACTTGGACGTCTGCCGTCGCTTGTGGCCGCTGGGTACCACGCCAAAGTACAAAGTTCAAAGCTCAAAGTGCAAAGCTCAAAGTGCAAAGCTCCTCTGAAAACAAAAAGTCCCGCGCTAAACAACGCGGGACTTCAAATCCGTTTTGAAGTTTTTCGGTTCGTCTGTAGAACTCGCCGAGCTGTTTAGCCGTTTGTTTTGCGTGGCCGCAAGTCGCCTTAACTCACCACGTTTTTCAAAGACGCTTATACGCTCGGTAGATCGCAGCTGTCAAGCAGTGGATTGCAGGCGGAGGGAGTTTGATGCGAGGTCCGAAGGACCGTCATGGAATAGCCATGGCCGTGAGGCCGTGGAAAGCGAACAGAAATTTGATTGAGCGCCGCAGGTGCGACATGAGTAGCAGAGCGAGCAGTTTCATGCCGGCCCTTCGGGCCTCACATTTCATCCTGAGCCTCGACCACGGCCTTACGGCCCGTGGCTACTAAAGGCCGCACCTTCGGCGCTCACCGAATGCCGCGGCGGCGGTTGTTTCACCGCATGTCTTGACAGCCGCAGCGCCATCTGGCTGAATGCTCGCACTCTCCGGAAGACGTTCAGGTCAAAATTTATTTCAGTAGGGATGTGAGGGCATCACTGACGAATGAGCACACCAATTGACGGAACTGGCATGACACCCGCAATGGCCCCTGACCGCAGGTTCTTCGGTCACCCGCTCGGTCTCTCGACATTGTTCTTCACCGAGATGTGGGAGCGCTTCAGCTATTACGGCATGCGCGCGCTGCTGACGTTGTACATGACATCGAAAGTGGTCGATGGCGGACTCGGTTTCAACGAGAGCTATGCCGGCGCGATCTATGCGATGTACGTCTCATCGGTTTGGTATCTGCCATTGGTGGGTGGATGGCTGGCTGACAAATTCCTCGGTGCGCGGCGCGCGGTATTGCTCGGCGGCATCATTATCGCCTGCGGACACTATTCGATGGCTATCGATAGCCTGCCGACATTCTATGCAGCGCTGATCCTCATTGCGCTCGGCACCGGCCTGCTGAAACCAAACATCAGCACGATGGTGGGCCAGCTCTATCCCCGGGAGGACAAACGCCGCGACGCAGGTTTCTCGATCTTCTACATGGGAATAAACCTCGGCGCGTTCATCTCGCCGTTCGTTACCGGATATCTCGCGCAGAGTGATTCGTTCAAGGGCGTAATCGCAAGACTGGGTTTGAATCCGGCGCATGCCTGGCACTGGGGTTTCGCTGCTGCGGGCGTCGGCATGACGCTGGGCGTGATTCAATACGTGCTCGGCGGCCGGAATTTAAAAGGCGCCGGAAAGAAACCCGAGAAGCATGTACGTGCTACCGAAGAGGGGTCGGGCGGATTTGATGTGGTCACGATTGCACTGTCCGTCGTCGGCGCGGTGTTGGGCGCCGGTTTCGGCTACAAGTTCGATGCAGGGCTGGTCTCGGTCCCATTCTGGACTGTGGTCGGATACTTCATCGGTTATCTGGGAGGCACCACGCGCTTACTCAAAGGCGAAGAATTGCGCCGCGTGCTCGTGATTTTCATTCTGGTTGTCTTTTCGGTCATCTTTTGGATGACGTATGAGCAGGCAGGATCGAGCCTGACTCTGTTTGCGGATCGTCTGACTCGAACTGAAATTTTTGGCCACGCCTTTCCATCAAGCTGGTTTCAATCGGTCCCGGCCGTCTTTGTAATCATCCTCTCGCCCATCTTTGCGGCCATTTGGCAATCATTGGGTGATCGCCAACCATCGAGTCCGGCAAAATTCGCCTTCGGATTATTGTTCGCCGGCATCGCCTTCGGCGTTTTGACCCTGGCGGCGAGTTTCACCGGGGCCGGTCGTGTTTCTCCCTGGTGGCTGGTGGTTGTTTACTTCATTCAGACGGTCGGTGAACTGTGTTTGAGCCCGGTAGGTTTAAGTACTATCAGCAAACTCGCACCCGCGCGGATGGTCGGCCTGATGATGGGTGTATTTTTTCTGTCGATTTCTATCGGCAGCTACATTGCCGGACGTACGACACAAATCTTTCAGAAGGGAACGCCTGAGGTGCTGACGCGCGCGTTTGGAATTTTTACCGGTATAACTCTGGCAGCTGCTCTGCTGTTGGTAGTGTTGACGCCTTTCATCAAGCGAATGACGCCGCGGGCAGACGCTGGGTAGAGTCCCGACTTTGTTTAGCGGCGAGCAACGCCCGCCTCTAAACACAGATTTTTTGAAATAGTTCACTACCACCAAAAGAGGAGAAGCTGACATGCCTGTGTACATGGTCGAAAGAGAACTGCCGGGAATCGAGATGGAGCAACTGGCGGCCGCGCAAAAGGCGGCAATCGAAACGAGCAATCAATTCACCGCCGACGGCAAGCCAGTGCGTTACATTCGCACCACCTTTGTCCCTGGCGAAGCCCATTGCATGTGCTTGTTCGAAGCCGGGAACGCCGACGATGTGAAGGCGGTTAATGAGCAAGCGCAAATCCCATTCACGCGAGTGGTTGAGGCCCTCGACCTCACGCCTCAATAACGCTTCGCTAGCGCCGCTGACACTTGGGACACCAGTAAGTTGAGCGGCCGCCCTGGGTCGCGCGCCGAATCTTTGTGCCGCACCGCACGCAGGGCTCGCCGGCGCGCTCGTACACCTGCCAGAAGTTTTCGAAGGCCGCTCCATATGAGAAGCCTTCTTCCAAACTGATTGAGCCGCGAATGTGTTCGACGGCAAATTGAAGCACGTCGCACACAGCTTCATACAAATCAGGGACGCGTCTCGAGGCGAGTTGATCTGCGGGCTTGAAGGGATTGATGCGCGCGCGAAAGAGCGCTTCAGCCGCATAGATGTTTCCCAGGCCCAGCACCTTGGTCTGATCGAGCAAAAGAGTTTTGAGCGAACGGCGCGAACGTTTCAGTAGTGACCGCAGGTATTCAACAGTGAATTCGTCGCCGAAGGGTTCGGGCGCCAGCTCTTTTATTCCTTTTGACTCCGACAGACTGCCGGATTCGATCAACTTCATCACGCCGAACTGACGCTGATCGCGGAAGACCAGACGCTGATCTCGATCAAGATAGAAAATTGCGTGAGCGTGCTTCGGCAGCTCGTCGTCGCTATTCAGCAGGACAAACTTGCCCGTCATGCGTAGGTGCACGGCAAGGATGAATTCCTTAATTGGTCGCGCGCGCTTCGTGGGGCGACCAGCGGCAGACCGAGATTTCCGAGCAAGTTCGATCAAGATAAACTTGCCACGGCGCGACACTCCACTAATTGTCGCGTTCTTAACCCGTCGATTGAATTGTAAAGCGGACAGAGGCGCGATCAGTTTCGGCAGATGTATTTCGCTGGCGACGATCGTCCGCCCCACAATCACGCGGCGCAACGCGCGCACAACATGCTCGACTTCCGGCAGCTCTGGCATTCGCGCAGTGTGAAATCAGAACTGCCGGAAGTCAAAAGCGAATAATCCTTACCCTATGATCACGGCGACAGAGAACCGTATCAGCTTAGAACACGCGGAGCAGCAGCAGAATGATCACAATCAGTACAAGCAGGCCCAGGCCGCCGCTCGGTCCGTACCCCCAACTTCGGCTATAAGGCCAGGCCGGCACCGCTCCCAACAGCAGAATTATTAGCAAAATAAGCAGGATCAATCCCATTGCAGAATTCCTCCTCTGGTCGAGTTTTCAGTTCTGGTGCGGAGAAGGGCAACGTGCGTGCCGTGGTAGCGCAAATTGTTAATTTCGATTGCCGAATTCAACTGAGCAGGCAGGATACCTGCGAACCGCACGCAGGGATGCGTGCGCTCCGGAGTGCGTCTTAGTGGGGCTTCGACCCGATGATGGGCTCGATCTCACCGAGGATCTTCTCGACCAATCCAGGCTTTCGAGCTTCGATGTTCAGTCTTAGAAGCGGTTCGGTGTTCGAGGGGCGAATGTTGAAGCGCCAATCGTCACTGGTGAGCGAGTAACCATCAGTGAAATCTTCGGTGCCTGATTCGCTGAGGCGGTTCTTCACTGCGGCAATCGTCTTCTGCGCGTCCTCAACGCGATAGTTCAACTCGCCTGACATGAAATGGCCTTCCATGTAAGGGCGCATGGTCTCAGAGAAGGTCTTGCCGGAACGGGACAATTGTTCGAGCAGCAGGAGGAAGGGAATCACGCCGTTGTCGGCGTAAAAGTTTTCACGAAAGTAATAGTGCGCGCTCATCTCGCCGGCGAAGATCGCGTTTTCTTTGCGCATGCGATCCTTGATGAAGGCATGGCCGCTCTTTGAGATGATGGCTTCAGCTCCGTGCTGTTCGCACACCTTTGTCGTCGGCCAAATCACACGCGGATCGAAGATGATTTTGTTGTCGCCGCCGACCTTGGTCAGCAGAACGTCGGCCAGCATCGCCGTCACGTAAGCCCCGGAAATGAATGAGCCCTTCTCATCGAGGAACATGCAGCGATCGGCATCAGCGTCCCAGATGACGGCGAAATCAAATTTGCCTTCGCGCATCATGCCTTCGGTTTCAGCGCGATTCGCGGGCTGCATCGGATCGGGCGTCCCTTTCGGAAAGGTGCCGTCCGGCTCCCAGTTGAGTTTGGTCATATCCAGGTGCAGCTTGTCGGCAATAAGTTGTACGCCGCTGCCGACAAAGCCGAAGTTTGCGTTTGCGATAATCTTGAACGGCTTGATGACTCCGGTATCAATAAAGCCCAGAACGTGTTCGACGTATTCGTTGAAGACGTTCTTGTGAGTGACCGAACCTTTCTTATCTGAAGTTACATCTTTATCTTTACCAGACTTGATAATGTCGCGGATTTCGAAAAGGCCGGTGTCCGAAGAGATGGCGGCGGCCTTTTCCTTCACCATCTTTGCGCCGTTGTATTCCCGGGGATTGTGCGACGCGGAAACGACTATGCCGCCGGAGTAGTCTTTGGCCGCGCCGACTGCGTAGTAAATCATGTCGGTCGTGATGCCGCCGATATCGACCACGTCAACGCCGGCATCAACAAATCCATTGGTAAGGGCCTGCTTCAATACGGGACCTGATTCGCGCGCATCCATTCCCACAACCATAATCTGCGGGTGGAACAGCTTCGTGTAGGCCTTGGCCATTCGATAGAAGGCCTCTTCATCGAGGTCGTTTGGATAGATGCCGCGGATGTCGTAAGCGCGAAAACAATCGAAGTTCATGACGATCCCTCTTTTGTAGCGCAAACTGTTAGTTTGCGGTTGCAAAGTTCACGCAAACTAACAGTTTGCGTTACACGGAGACAGCGTTAGACGCAGGTCTTGGTGTAATCCGTCAAAGACGTCTTGTCGCCCAGGACTGCGCCGGGGCCGACGGCGCTGGAGCGGCCGATGTGACAACCGCGCCCGATGATTGCGTCCTTGACCTGGGCCGCAGTGCCGACGCGTGTGTGACTCCAGATAACTGAGTTTTCGATCCGCGCGCGTTCTTCGATATAGCATCCCTTGCCTAAAACCGAGTTGATGATTTCGACGCCGGGCTTGATGGTGCAATCGTCGGCGACCATCGACAGTTCATCAATCTCGGAATGAGTGGCGGAATCGAAATTCCCGCGCCGGTCTTTCAGATGAAAGCGTGTGACCCGACTTGCCAGCATATCGTGATGCGCCTGCAGGTAACGCGCGGGCGTGCCGATGTCAAGCCAATAAGTCCGCTGCGGGATGTGCGCAAAAAACGGTTCGCCCTTCGCGAGCAGATTTGGAAACAGCCCGTATTCGAATGAGTGGTTCTCGCCCTTGGGAATCAGATCCAGGACGCTCGGCTCAAGCACATAAGTGCCGGCGTTGATATTGCGGCACGAAGTGTCTTCCGGCTTGGGCTTTTCCAGAAACCTGAGCACGCGGCCCTCTTCGTCTGTTTCCACCACCCCGTACATGCTCGCGTCTTCAACCGGAGTCAGGACGATGGTAGCCGTGGCTTTCCGCTCTTTGTGCTGGCGAATAACGCTTTTCAGGTCCAGGTCAGTGAGAATGTCGCCATTGAAGACGACCGTCGGTTCGCGAATTACATCTTCGGCGAATTTGTATGCGCCGGCCGTGCCCATCGGTTGCGGTTCGACCGTGTACTTCAGCTTGACGCCGAAGTTCGATCCATCGCCGAGCAGTTGTTCAATCTTTTCCGGCTGATAAGAAAGCGACAGCGTTATATCTGTGACGCCGGCGCGCTTTAACGTATCAATTTGGTAAAGCAGAAAAGATCGATTGCAAATCGGAACAATGGGCTTTGGTGTATAGACGGTGAGTGGACGCAGCCGTGTGCCTTTGCCACCAGCGAGTATTAGTGCCTGCATGTCAGATGATTACGGTCAGTTGATGAAAGGGGTTTGAATTTCAACGCGTGAGTCTAGCATCCCAGCGCGCAGCGTTCAATTTGGCCTTTACCGCTGCGCTGACTTCGCACCGCTATCTTACGGCGATATACAAGAATTATCCGCAGATTACGCAGATTACACAGTGCGAAAAAAGGTAGTGGCGAAATTCATTTCTATTAATCTGTGTAATCTGCGTAATCTGTGGATAATTCTTCAGGTCGCGCGCTTGACACTCTTTCGAGTTAACAGTAATGCTAAATCAATTCGCTTTAACGAAAAAGAATCAAATGTCTTCTATCAAACAACCAGTCATCATTAGTGCTGTCCGAACGCCGGTGGGAAAGTTTCTGGGCAGCTTGAAGAGTTTCAAAGCGACTGACCTCGGCGCGATCGTCGTGCGCGAAGCCGTGAAGCGCGCCGGCGTTAAGCCCGAGGATGTCGATGAAGTGATCATGGGCTGTGTCATCCAGGCCGGTTTGGGCCAGAACCCGGCGCGACAAGCCGCCTTGCACGGCGGATTACCCAATACCGTTTCTGCCGTCACCGTGAATAAGGTCTGCGGTTCAGGCTTGAAAGCGATAATGATGGCCGCGCAGGGTGTGGCGCTGGGCGATACCGAGATCGTTGTCGCCGGCGGAATGGAGTCAATGTCGAACGCGCCTTATCTCGTGCCCAAGGCGCGCGAAGGATATCGTCTGGGCCACGGCACGATGCTCGACGCGATCATTCAGGATGGCCTGTGGTGCGCGTTCGACGATCAGCACATGGGCTGCACCGGCGAAGTCGTGAGCGAGCGTTTTCACGTGTCGCGCGCCGAACAGGATGAGTACGCGGTTAATTCACACCGCAAAGCGAGCGCCGCAATCAAAGAAGGCAGATTCAAGGACGAAATTGTTCCGGTTGAAATTCCGCAAAAGAAAGGCGCCGCGGTCGTGTTCGATACTGACGAGCCGGTGCGCGAAGACACGTCAACCGACAGCCTCGCGAAACTGAAGCCGGCATTCAAAAAAGAAGGCACGGTTACGGCGGGCAACGCTCCCGGCGTGAACGACGGCGCGTCGGCGGTGGTGGTGACATCGCAGGAAAGGGCGCAGTCTCTGGGCGTTGAACCGCTGGCGCGCATCGTCGGGCAGGCAACCTCGGGAACTGAGCCGCAATTGGTGATGATGGCGCCGGTCGAGGCGATTAAGAAATTGCTGCAGAAGACAGGCTGGGCGCTGAACGACGTTGATTTGATCGAATTGAATGAAGCGTTTTCAGTTCAGGCCGTGGCCATCACCCGCGAACTGAATCTGGATCCCGAAAAAATAAACGTCAACGGTGGCGCGGTGGCTTTGGGCCACGCGATTGGCCAATCAGGTTCGCGAATCCTCACGACGATGCTTTACGAGTTGAAGCGGCGCGATGCGCATCGCGGGATTGCGGCGCTGTGCCTCGGCGGCGGTAACGCAGTGGCGCTGGCCGTTGAGCGATGACGGCCGCTAAACCCAATGACCGCTGAGCAGCACAATCAAACCCTCGGCACACTTCATTTGGTTTACGGGGCCGTGCACGGTTTGACGTTGCTCGGGTTGTTGGGGCTGGTGCTGATATTCAGGTTCGCTTCAGTCGCCGGCGAATTGATATCCGCCTCGATGATGATGATCGGGACAGTGGTATTTATTCTATTGGCGCTCTTGGTCGGCATCTTGCCGCTCATCGCGGCAATTGGATTTCGGAAACGGCGGGGTTGGGTAAAGCCGTTTGCGATCGCGCTGGCGGTCGTTTCTCTGGTTAATATTCCCATCGGTACCGCGCTGGGTATTTACACGATCAAGTTTTTCCGAAGTGCGGCCGGGGTACAACTTTACGGCGGCCAGGCGAGCCTGGCGGACACGAATGAATTGGAAGATGCTCTCGGCCGAGCGCAGCCGTTGATGAACGTCGCCGAGCGGCTTAAATAGGTCGGAACCGCCTGCGGTAGCGGGCGGTCCACGTGGTTATGACAAGGGCTCCAATGGAATCAACATCGCCCGCCCGCTACCGCAGGCGGTTCTGACTATGAATGAACTGTTTGGAGTTGTAGGCGCAGGCACAATGGGCAACGGCATTGCCCAGGTGGCGGCGCGCGCCGGTTTCAACGTCGTGATGCGCGATGTCTCTGAAGATTTCCTGGCGCGCGGCCTTAAAGCCATAGACAAGAGTTTGCAGCGTGACGTTGATAAGGAGCGACTGGCCACAGATGAGAAGCAAGCGATCCTGGGACGCATCAGGACGACGACCGACCTCGCAGACTTGCGTGACGCATTCATCGTTGTCGAAGCCGTCACCGAAAGCTTCGCGGTTAAGAGCGAGGTATTCAAAACGCTCGACGAACTTGCCGGTGAAGCCGCCATCCTCGCGTCCAACACTTCTTCGATCTCGATCACCAGGCTCGGAGCTGTCACAAAACGACCGGAGCAGGTAATCGGCATGCACTTTATGAATCCGGTGCCGGTGATGAAGCTGGTCGAAATTATTCGCGGGGCCGCGACGACCGATGAAACCTATCAAAAGGTACACGCACTTACTGAGAAGCTCGAGAAGATTCCGCTTGAATGCAACGACTCGCCGGGCTTCATTTCAAATCGAGTGCTGATGCCGATGATCAACGAGGCGATTTTCGCTTTGTACGAAGGAGTCGCATCACGTGAAAGTATCGACGGCATAATGAAGCTGGGGATGAATCATCCGATGGGGCCTTTGACGCTCGCGGACTTTATTGGGCTGGATGTTTGCCTTGCGATCATGAACGTGTTACATGATGGGTTCAGCGATTCGAAATATCGTCCCTGTCCGTTGTTGAAGCGATACGTCGATGCGGGATGGTTGGGCCGGAAGAGCGGCCGTGGATTTTATGAGTATTAGAGGTCAGAGCTTAGAGCTTAGTCTTTAGAATTCAGAGCTTCGCGTTATTTGCATCGTCTAAAATCTAAGCTCTAAATTCTAAGCCCTAAGAACTAAAATGCATCGAGCGATTTCACATTATTGTCAGAAGTGCCGCGCCGCCAATCCACTGGGCCAGGAGTTTTGTCTGCGTTGCGGCACGCGTCTGATGCTGGTCGTTCAGCCGCCTTCGGTGCGGGTAGATATTCCTTCGACTACGCCGCACGAAGAGCACCTGCTCGAACGCATGACGATGCTCGAGAACACTCTCGCGCGCCTGGCCGAGCGGCTCGAACATGCTTTGAAGCTATTGCTGCGCCATTCAGAAACTGCTTACAGCAATCACGCGTTGGTGAAGAGCCTGATCGAGATGCTGAATGAATGCGGCGTGGTCGATAACGGCAGGTTGGAATCGATGTGGCGCGATGAATGTGAAAAGCTGAAGGATGGGGGGAAATCGCGCGCGCGAAAACCGCGAAAGGCGAAGCGAAAAGCCACCACCAACAGCTAGAAAAGCTGCCGTTTCTGCTTCGGCCGTTTTGAAACTACCGAGTCCCCAGCTATAATTGGCAACTTTGTGCGACGCCCCCTGATGCGGACAGTGTGTCAGCCAGGGGGTTTCGATATGAGGATCGAGCTTGAAAACCTGGAAAAGGGCGGTAGCAGCTTCTCGCGAAAGTACCAGACTGAGGAGCTGATATTCGACGAGCAGGATCTGCGTTTGCTCGATCCGGTCAGTGTTGAAGGCCGCTTGCGCCGCCGCGAGAAAGAAGTAGAGTTGCGCGGCAGGCTGTCTGCCCGGGTGGCGGTCCCATGCGGCCGATGTTTGAAATCAGTTGAGTTCCCGGTCGAGGTTGAATTCACCGAAAGATTTACTCCAGCCGTTCCGTGGAAGAACGAGGAGCAACATGAGTTGCAGCAGGAGGATCTGAATCTGGCGGTATTCGACGGCGAGGGGATTGAACTGGACGATCTGGTTAAGGAAGAGATCCTGCTTGCGTTGCCAGGCCACGTTTTGTGCGACGATGCATGTCGAGGGTTATGCCCGACTTGTGGTACCGACCTGAATGAGGGAACGTGCAATTGCAGCTCTGAAAGGACCGATTCGCGCTGGGATAAGCTAAAAGACTTGCGATTCTGAAGTTTGACTTTGTGCTTTGAACTTTCATTTATAACTGGCGTTTCAAACCCCAGCGTGTAAGTCCTAAGCACAGAGTACAACCAGAAATCATAGATAAGATTTGAGATTGAAGAAGAAACTGGAGTTGAAGTATGCCAAATCCAAAACGCAGACACTCAAAAGCTCGTACCGGCAAACGCCGCGCGCATGATGCGCTGCGAGTGCCGCAAACCGGGACCTGTCCCAATTGCCAGGAGCCGCGGATGTCACATCGCGTCTGTCCGAAGTGCGGGTACTACAAAGGTCGCGAGGTTATTCACGTCGAACAGAATACGTAAACAGCTCTGTGAGAGCTGGCGCCAGACTAGAACAATCAATGAATAGTGTGAACGCGGGAATCCTCGGCACCGGCCATTCTTATCCCCAGGGCGTTTTGACCAATGCCGATCTGGAAAAGATGGTCGAGACTTCCGACGACTGGATCACAACTCGCACCGGAATCAAGCAGCGACGCAAGGCGGGCCCGGAAGAATATACTTCGCAGTTCGCGGTGCGCGCGTCGCAGGAAGCGATCGAGCGGGCCGGGATTGACCCGAATGAAATCGACCTGATTTTGTGCGCTACTGTTACGCCCGATCAAATCCTTCCTTCGACCGCTTGTCTGATTCAAGCTGAACTCGGAGCGAACCAGGCGGCGGCAATGGACATCGTGGCCGCGTGCTCGGGTTTTCTTTACGGTTTGACGATTGCGAATCCGATGATTCGCACCGGGCAAATCAAGTATGCCCTGGTTATTGGGGCTGAGTTGCTGACCCGTTACGTGGACTACACCGACCGATCTACGTGCGTCATTTTTGGAGACGGCGCCGGCGCGGCGATCCTGGGTCCGGTCGATGATCAGCACGGCATTCTGGCGGCGCGGATCAAGTCCGATGGACGCTACGAAGAGCAGTTGTACGCGCCGGGCGGCGGCACAAAGGGCGGTTTCACTGCCGAGACCATCGCGCGCGGCGATCACTTTTTCAAGATGAAGGGCAACGAGGTCTTCAAGGTGGCCGTGCGGTCGATGACTGAAATCTCGCGAAACGTTCTTTGCGAAGCCGGTTTGAAAACTGACGACGTCAATCTGTTTATTCCGCATCAGGCCAACCAGCGGATTACGGACGCGGTGTCGAATGCGCTCAACGTCGATCAATCGAAAGTGTTTTCGAATATCGCCAAGCACGGCAACACTTCTTCGGCTTCGATTCCGATCGCCCTCGATGAATGTGTCGAAGCTGGACTTATGAAGAAGGATGACATCGTTTTGATGTCGTCATTCGGCGGCGGTTTTACCTGGGGCAGCGTCGCGATGCGCTGGTAAGAGGAATTTTGGACTTTGGATTTTTGATTGCCGATTTTCGGTAATAGCGACGTCACTGACAAAACAAGTTGCAATCGCAAATCGAAAATCAGAAATCGCAAATCGCTTATATATTTCCCGGTCAGGGTTCACAGCATCCCGGCATGGGAAAAGATTTAGCGGATAATTTTCCGGCCGCCAGACAGGTCTTTGAAGAAGCAGATGCAGCGCTGGGGTTTGCGCTCTCAGAAATGTGTTTCAATGGTCCCGCAAAGGACCTGCAGCTAACTGAGAACACGCAACCGGCAATGTTGACGGCTTCAACTGCTGCGTTACGCGTGTTGCAGGCTGAAGGCTTGCCGGCGCCATATTTCGTGGCCGGGCACAGTTTGGGTGAGTACTCGGCCCTGGTTGCCGCGAATGCTTTATCACTGTCCGAGGCGGTAAAAATTGTGCGCGCGCGCGGAGCTTACATGCAGGAAGCCGTGCCAGTCGGCACAGGCGCGATGGCTGCGATCCTCGGCGCCGACATGCGGACCGTGAAGGATGTATGCGACGAAGCCGCGCAGGGCGAGGTTTGTAGTCCGGCGAATATTAATTCGCCTTTGCAGATTGTGATTGCCGGAGATGCCGCCGCGATCGACCGCGCGATTCCGATTCTCAAAGAGCGGGGCGCCAAGCGGGCGATTAAACTGAACGTGAGCGCGCCCTTTCATTGCGCCTTGATGAAGCCGGCGCAGGATCGCCTGGCCGTTGATTTAGAGAAAGCTGAGTTTGCGGATTTGACGGTGCCGGTGGTGACAAATGTCGATGCCAGGCCCGTCGTTACTGGTAATGAGGCAAGGCAGTCGCTCGTGCGACAGGTTTCGCAGACGGTTCGCTGGCTCGAGTCAGTTGAATTTTTGATCAATCAAGGTGTACAAACCTTTGTTGAGATTGGTCCCGGAAAAGTCTTAAGTGGTTTGGTGCGTCAGATCAATCGCGATGTGCGTTGTGTGAACGTCGAGGATACGGCTAGTCTACACTCAGCGCGCGAGGCACTGGCGAATTGAAGTGGCACAGACTTTAGTCTGTGTAAAGGTTTCAAAAACAAAACGGTCACAGATTGAAGTCTGTACCACGATTAGAGGAGCAAACGAATGCCCGATCAAGAGATCGAAGCTAAAGTAAAACAGATTATCGTCGACGAGCTGGGTGTTGATGAGAACGAAGTCACACCCAATGCACGGTTCATTGACGATCTCGGCGCTGATTCGCTCGACACGGTCGAGTTGGTAATGCGCTTTGAAGAAGAATTCGGTATCGAAATTCCCGACGAAGATGCCGAGAAGATTCAGAGCGTCCGCGACGCGTACAACTATATCGATCAGCATAAGGCGAGCAAGTAAAGTCCGGGCAAGGCTATCCCTTGCCTGCGCTCTCTTTGAATCAAATGGGGGCAGGGATTAGCCCTGCCCCTGCATTTTCAGATGGAGAATTTCGTTTTGAAGCGTCGCGTAGTGGTTACTGGCCTTGGTCTGATCACGCCAGTTGGCAACTCTGTCGAGACGACCTGGGACGCGCTGAAGGCGGGCCGTAACGGCGCGGATTACATCAAGAAATTCGACGCCGAGAAGTTCCCGGTGCGGTTCGCCTGCGAAGTCAAGAACTTCGATCCGCTGGACTATGTCGAGAAGAAGGAAGCGCGCAAGATGGGCGCTTTCATTCAGTACGCGATTGCCGCCTCGCAGGAGGCAGTAACCGACAGCGGGCTGCAAATCGGCGATGACATCGCGGAAGGCGTCGGTACCTACATCAGTAGCGGTATCGGCGACTTTTGGGCCATCGAACGCGAGCACGAAAAGCTTCTCAAGGACGGTCCCGGTCGCATCTCGCCTTTCTTTATTCCGTCGGCCATCGTCAACCTCGCCTCCGGACAGGTTTCCATTCGTCATAACGCCAAAGGCCCGAATTCCGCGACGGCTACGGCCTGTTCGGCGGGCGCTCACGCCATCGGCGACAGCTTCAAGATCATCCAACGCGGCGATGCCGAGGCGATGATTTGTGGCGGCGCTGAATCGGCAATTACGCCCATGAGCGTCGCCGGCTTTGCGGCGCTGCGGGCGCTTTCAACCCGAAACGATGATCCACTGCACGCGTCGCGGCCGTTCGAACTTTACCGCGATGGATTTGTCATCGGCGAGGGCGCCGGCATCCTGATTCTGGAAGAACTCGAGTTTGCCAAAAGACGGGGCGCGCGAATCTACTGCGAGGTGGTGGGCTATGGCATGACCGGCGACGCGTTCCACATTACGATGCCCGATCAGAGCGGTTCAGGCGCGGTGCGCGTTATGCAGAAAGCTTTGGACGATGCCGGGGTCAAGGCCGAGCAGGTTGAATACATCAACGCTCATGGCACCTCCACGCCTTACAACGACAAGTTCGAAACGATGGCCATCAAGAAAACCTTCGGTGAACACGCCAAGAAGATGGCCATTAGTTCAACCAAATCGATGACGGGCCATTTGCTGGGCGCTGCGGGCGGCGTCGAGGGCGTCTTTTCGGTGCTGTCGATTCATCGCAATATGCTGCTGCCGACGATTAATTACGAAACTCCCGACCCGGATTGTGATCTGGATTACGTCGCGAACCAGGCGCGCGAAGCTAAACTCACCTACGCCCTGTCGAACAGCTTCGGCTTCGGCGGCACGAACGCGGCGTTGTTATTCAAGCGATACGAAGAGTAGTCGGTACGCATGCCTCCGGCGTGCCGTCCGAATGAAGCACGCCGGAGGCGCGCGTACCAAATGAAGATTCTGGTTCTCATGAAGCAGGTCGCGAACAAGGACGCGATCCTGCGCATCAACAAAGACTCGACCTGGATCGAGGAAGCCGATCTGTCGTTTGAAGTCAACGAATCAGACGGCTACGCGCTGGAAGAAGCGCTGCGAATCAAGGAAAAAGTCGGCGGCGAGGTAGTCGTTGTTTCCATGGGACCGCAGCGGGCCAAGAGCGTGATCAAGGACGCTCTGGCGCGCGGGGCAGATCGCGCGATTCACGTGCTCGGCGACAACGTCGGACACCTCTCGCCGTTTGCCGCGGCCTCGGTTCTGGCGGAATCGATTCGTGACGAACAAGCGGACCTGGTAATGACCGGCTTACAGTCTGACGATTACGGCTATGCCCAGACCGGTGTGATCCTCGCGGAGATTCTCGGCTTGCCGCATGCGACCATTGTGATCGAAGTTGATCCGAGTGGTGAGCAACTGCGCGTCAAGCGAGAGCTCGAGAGTGGCTGGTATCAGTGGTACACAATGCCGACGCCGGCTTTGCTGACGATCCAATCCGGCATCAGCCAGATTCGATATGCGACGCTGAAAGGCATCATGGCCGCGAAGAAGAAAGAGATTAAGGAAGTCGCCCCTAACGCCGAAATCGCCGGCCAGTCTTCGCATCAACGAATTGAAAAAATCTATCTGCCGCAGAAATCGAAGCAGACACAGTTCCTCGGCGCTGGCGATGCCAAGAGGGGCGCGGTCGAATTGGCCGAGAAGCTGCGAAACGAAGCGCGGGTGATTTAGTCGCACAGACTTCAGTCTGTGTTCCTTATCGAGCAACAATCACAGACTGAAGTCTGTGCCACAAAATGAGCATTCTCGTATTCATCGAACATAAAAACGGCGCTCTGAATAAGACGTCCCTGGAAGCGATTGCTGCGGCGCAACAGCTCGCCACCGAAACCGGCGCAAAGGCGTCAGCGGTGGTGCTGGGCTCTTCATCCCTGGCGAATGAAATTGCCGTCTACAATCTTGAGAAAGTTATCTCAGCTGAGAACGAGAAGCTGACCGATTACACGCCGGATGCATACGCCGACGGATTGGAAAAGGTAATCCGGGCCGTGAATCCATCGTACGTGATCATGTCGCATACGTATCTCGCGCGTGACTTTGCGCCCAAGGTTGCGGCGCGGTTTCAAAAAGGATTGATCGGCGATTGCATTCGCATGAATGTCGACGGCGGTAAAGCTACGTTCACCCGCCGCATCTTTCTCGGGAAGCTTGATGCCGACGTGGTATCAGAAGGTGAGCCGCCGACGTTCGTAACTTTTCAATCGGGAGCGTTTCGTGGCGATCAGGCCGTGAAAGGCAGCGGCGCGCCGGTCGAATCGATGAATGTCGAAGTCGGCGATGTCCGCATGAAACCTGAAGCACCGTTTCAGGAGGCCAAACAGGCGGTCGATCTGAGCAAGGCCGACATCATTGTGGCCGTCGGTCGCGGCATCAAGAGCAAAGACAATCTGGCCATGGCTGAGAAGCTGGCCGAAGCGCTGGGCGGCGATCTGGCGGCGTCACGGCCAATTTGTGACGCGGAATGGTTGCCGATCGATCGGCAGATCGGATCGTCCGGTCAGACAGTCGCGCCAAAACTCTACGTCGCTATCGGCATCTCAGGCGCGATTCAGCATCTCGTCGGCATGAAGAACTCACAAACGATCGTTGCTATCAACAAGGATCCTGAGGCCCCCATCTTCGACATCGCTGATTACGGAATAGTCGGCGATCTTTTTGAAGCGGTCCCCGTGCTTACCGAAGAGATCAAAAAGCTGAAGGCCTAACTGTTCTCACTGCAAATTTCTTTACGTTGAATTCCCGCACGCGTTGTGTATGATCACCGCACCAACGCGATGGACGACAAACCCACACAGGACCTCGCGACGCGCGCATTTCAGAAACGCGTGCTGGATGAATTCGCCAGCTTGCGTGCGGAATTGCGAGCTGAAGCCGGCGGACTGCGAAACGAGTGCGGCGACCTGCGGGCCGGCTTGGGAGATCTGCGAACTGAGCTGGGACAGCTTCGGGCTGGGGTGGCGGAGCTTCGCACGCAGCAAACTGTCATGGCCGGCGTTATCACCGCCATCGATCAGCGACTGGCGACTCTTGAGCAGTGTGTTGACGAGCGCTTAAAGGAAACGCGGCCGCTTTGGGAGACCGTCCAGGTCCAGCTTCAGAGACTCACCGATAAGCTCGACGGGGTCTTGTTGGAATTCTATGAATTGCGTGGCGAGTTCAAGATTCACGGCCGGCGCATAGGTGAACTCGAGCGACGCGTACTTTCCTGAGTCCTTTTGCCTTTTACCACGGCAAGTCCTAACATCTTCTCGTTCCCTCAAAAAGTCAAAATTAACTTTGCTACGGAGGTTTGTGTCTTATGTCTTATCGTCGTGTGCTTACGGCCGCAGTCTTCATTTCATTGATCGCCTTTGGCGCTACCTGGATTCGTAGTTCGGCGGCGGATTCTCCGGCCAGGGATTCATCGGCGCTGGAAGTGTTCGCCGACGATCCGCAACAGTCGATCGTTTCCGGCTTTGATTTCTCGAGCATCGATCGCAGCGTCAGCGCGTGCCAGGACTTCAATCAGTTCGCGAATGGCGGCTGGAAGGCGAAAAACCCAATTCCGGGGGCCTATGCAGTTTGGGGCCGTTTCACCCAACTGGATGAGCAGAACCAGAACGTGCTGCATGGAATCCTCGACGGCTTGATCGCAAAAAAGAAATTTGCCAACGCCAACGAGCAAAAGATTGCCGACTTCTACAGCTCATGCATGGACGAAGCGGCAATCGAAGGGCAGGGAATCAAACCGCTGCAGCCGGAGCTGGATCGCATTGCAAAGATTAATGACCTGTTGAGCCTCGAAGACGAAATCGCAAATTTCCATGCGCATCGCATTCCCGCGGTGTTTGGCTTCGGCGCCAGCCAGGACTTCAAAGACTCATCGACGATTATCGCGCAGCTCGTCCAGGGCGGTCTCGGTTTGCCGGATCGCGATTACTACACCAGCGACGACGCGAAGATGAAGGCGACGCGTGGCGAATATGAAAAGCACGTCGCCCGGACTTTTGAATTGATGGGCGATGCGCCGGATGTGGCCGCGCGTGAAGCCGCGACGGTGATGAAGATCGAAACGCGTCTGGCGGAAAACTCGTCGACCCGGGTGCAGCGGCGGAATCCGGAAGCCAATTATCACCCGATGACGAAGGGCATGCTGATTGAACTGACGCCGGACTTTGACTGGGGCCGCTACTTCCGCAACATCAATATGCCGCAGATTGGCAAAGCGAATGTTGGCCAGCCTGAATTCTTTAAGGCCGCCGACAAGATTCTGAGAGACACACCGGTCGATGACTGGAAAGTCTATCTGCGCTGGCACCTGGTGAACGCGGCATCGAATACCTTGTCTTCGAAGTTCGTGCAGGAGAGCTTCAACTTCAACGGCAAGTATCTCAGCGGCACGACGGAAATGTTGCCGCGTTGGAAACGCTGCGTGGCCAGCACGGACCGTGCCCTGGGCGAAGCGCTCGGCGAACTCTACGTCGCGAAAACGTTTACGCCGCAGGCGAAGGAGCGCGCGCGGGTAATGGTGATGAACCTAATCGCAGCGCTGAAGGAAGATCTGACGACGTTGAGCTGGATGAGCGACGAAACTCGTCAAAAGGCGATCGCGAAACTCGAGGCTTACAATCGCAAAATTGGTTATCCCGACAAGTGGCGCGATTATGAAGCGCTGAAAATTGCGCGCGGCCCGTACTACAACAACTTCGTCATGGCGGGTGAATTCGATTTCAAGCGCAATCTCGGAAAGATTGGCAAGCCGGTTGATAAAACTGAGTGGGGCATGTCGCCCCCGACCGTCAACGCTTATTACAATCCGCAGTACAACGAAATTGTTTTCCCGGCCGGTATTCTCCAGCCTCCGTTTTATGATCCGAAAGCAGACGATGCTTTCAATTACGGTGGCATTGGCGCAGTGATTGGTCATGAGATGACCCACGGCTTTGATGACAGCGGCGCGAAGTTCGACGCCAATGGAAATCTGACGATGTGGTGGACGCCGGATGATTTCAAGAAGTTCACGGAACGGACCAACTGCGTAGTCAAGCAATTCGATTCTTTCGAGGTCGAGCCGGGATTGCATCAGAAGGGACAGCAGGTCGTGGGTGAATCAGTGGCCGATCTCGGTGGGTTGACGGTCGCTTACGCAGCTTATCAGAAGTCTCTGCAAGGCAAACCGCGGCCGAAAGACATCAACGGCTTCACCCCGGAGCAGAGGTTCTTCCTCGGTTGGGCGCAGGTCTGGGCTCAGAACATTCGGCCCGAAGCGGCGCGGCTGCGGGTAGCGACTGATCCACATCCACTCGGAAAATTCCGTGTGAATGGGCCTTTGTCGAACATGCCGCAGTTCGCTTCGGCCTACGGATGTAAATCCGGCGATGCCATGGTCCGGCCACCGGAGCAGCGTTGTCAGATTTGGTAGAGCATCATCAGCCGCGGATTGACGCGGATGAGCGCCGATCGGAAATTTCTGGTTTCGTTATCGTCTGAATCTGCGCTCATCTGCGTTCATCCGCGGCTTATTTCGTTTGTGTAGCTATCGTTTTCAAATCCTCGACGATCTGATCGGGCTTCCACTCGTTGCCGCGATACAACTTGAAGAGTTTTCCGTCCGGTCCGATTATTCCGGTCCGCAGAGAGTGGATGACCTGTTCGTCGCCGCTATCCGCGTCGTGGAAGTAACGCAGCCCAAAGAACTGCGCGACACCTTTCACTTCGTCCGCTGTGCCGGTGAGAAACTCCCAATGCTGAAATGTCTCATCTGAATAACGCCCGGTGTGCGAGGCGCCATAACTCCGCATAACTTTCGGCGTGTCGTAATTAGGATCGAAGCTGATTGTGAGCAGGTGAGTTTTGGCATAGATATCGGGCTGGGCTTGCAGCGCCTTATCAACCGCCGCGAAGTTTGTGCTCATCAACGTGCATTGGTCCGGTTGCGGGCAGCGCGTGTACACGAAAGTCAGCGCCACCGCCTCGCCTTTGTATTGCGACAGGCGCACGCGTTTGCCGTCCTGATTCACCAGTCCAAAGTCAGGGATTTCGTCGCCCGGCTTGGGTTCGCCGGGAACTTCTGCGGTTGCGCTTAGTGGCGAGCTGCCTTCGACGATGGCTTCGACTTCGATCCACGAATCAATATCTGTGACCACCAGCGTCGCTGAGACATCGTCGCCCGCCTTCAGCATTTGCAGATCGCCTTCGCTCTTAAGCTTGAAAGGCATCGTCATCCCCGGCATGTACCCGGGAATATCTTCGTGCTTGATCGTAGCGGTCCGTTCAGTCTTGTTAACTGCGATGACCTTGCCTTTGAGCGGATAACGCTTTTCGTTCGCCGGCCGCCGCGGGCCGCAAGCGTTAGTCAGCAGGATCGTTATCAGGGTAAATAGCAGAGCTGGCTTCATGACTTTCATGACAAATTATGCTGTATGGATGTTTGACTGATGAAGAAGATAGATGCTTAGACCATGTCATCTCAAGTTGCGCGCGCTCTATGTTACGATGGCGACGATGATCGCAGAGGAAACTCATCGCGCTGAACTGCTCGACGGACGCATCGCCGCCGACGCGATCAAGCGAGAAGTTGCAGCCGAAATTGCCGCGCTGAAGAGTGTGCACAACTTCACGCCGCGTCTCGCAGCTGTGATTGTCGGCGACGATCCGGCGTCCGCGGTTTACGTTCGCAACAAGATTCGCGCCTGTGCTGAAGTTGGCATTGCTTCAGAACATCTGCCCATGCCGGCCGACACCACTACAGGCGAATTACTCGATGTCGTTAAGCGTCTGAATGAGAATGACGACGTGGACGGCATTCTGGTGCAATTGCCTCTGCCGAAGCAGATAGCTGAAGTCGAGATCATCGAGGCGATTTCTCCGGCGAAGGATGTTGACGCCTTTCATCCGACCAACGTCGGGCTGCTGGCGTTGGGGCGGCCGCGATTTGTTCCCTGCACCCCGGCAGGAATCATCGAACTGCTGGATCGAAACGAGATTCCAATCGCCGGTGCGAATGCCTGCGTCATCGGGCGCAGCCAGATCGTCGGCAAACCCGTCGCCAGTTTATTACTTCAGCGACATGCGACCGTGACCATTTGTCACTCGCAGACTCGTGATTTGCCTGCGATCACCCGTCAAGCCGACATCCTGATTGCAGCCATTGGCCGGCCGGCGTACGTGACGGGTGAGTTCATCAAACCCGGCGCGGTTGTCGTCGACGTGGGCGTGAACAAGATTCGTGATGCCGCCAGGGTGCGCGAAGTGTTTGGTAGTGATGCTGAGCGTCGCCTCGATGCAGTCGCGCAGAGAGGTTACACGCTTGTGGGCGACGTACACCCTGCCGAGGCAGATCGCATTGCTGGTAAGAGAACGCCGGTGCCGGGGGGCGTCGGCTTACTAACCGTGGCGATGTTGATGAAGAACACGCTGCAAGCGGCGAAATCGCGCCGGGAATTGTAGCCGCCCCTTACACAAATGCTGAAGGTTGGTCTTACTGGGTCGATTGCTGTCGGCAAATCTAACGTGCTCCGCGTGTTCGGTGAATTGGGCTGTCACGTGATCGATGCTGACCTGATTGCGCGCGAGGTGGTGGCTCCGGGCACCGAAGGACTTCGATCAATCGTAGCTACCTTTGGCGATGTGCTAAACGCCGACGGCACTCTTAACCGCGGCCAGCTGGGTCAGATTGTTTTCGGCGACGAGCAGAAGAGACAGAAGCTCAATGCTCTTTTGCATCCGCTGATTATTAAGGCGCAGGACGAGCAGATTCACCAACTGGAAGCTCGCGATCCGAACGGAATCGTGATCGTAGATGCTGCTCTGATGATCGAATCGGGCGGTCATGCGCGGATGGACAAATTAGTAGTCGTCCATTGTGACCCGGCGATTGAGTTGGAGCGCTTGATGAAGCGCGACGGACTCTCGCCTGAGGCGGCCGCCGAACGCATCAACACACAGATGCCGCAGGAAGAGAAAAAGAAGTACGCCGATTTCCTGATCGATACGTCGGGTTCGCTTGAGTCGACTCGTGCGCAGGTGCTCTCAGTTTTCGAAAAGCTGCGCGCATTAGCGTTGGCGTGACGTCAATTGTTATTGCTGAACTAACGATCTCGTGGTAATTTCCAGCTTCCGATTGGCTCTTGTCGCAAACATGTCCGCTTCGACTGCGCGATCGATTTTCCTTGTCATCCTACTGTCCGCGTGCTTAATCGTCATCGGCTGCACCGCCGCAGCTAAGAACGAAACCTTCTTTGGCAAGACCGATCCTCCGAAAGAAAACGTTCTTCGCTACGTCTCAGGTTCTGAGCCTGAGTCGATCGATCCGCAGATTCCGATTGGACAGAATGACGCCAGGATCTGCCTGGCCATGTATGAAGGCCTGGCTGAGTATGATCCGAAGAGCAGCCAGCCGATTCCGGCGCTGGCTGAAAGTTGGGAGGTCAACAAAGACTGGTCCGAAGTCGTTTTTCACTTGCGGCGTGATGGCCGCTTCTCAAACGGCGATCCCATCACCGCGCGCGATTTCGTTTACACGTTCCGTCGTGGCGTGACGCCGGCGGTAGCCGCGCGTTACGCGTCATTGGCTTATCCCATAAAGTACGCCGAGGCTTTTAACGAAGGTGGCGTTTTCGTCTTCGATCCAATTGCGAAGAGTTATCTTCTCGAGCGCGATTTTGCGGAGAGCAGTTCGCCGGCCATCCCTTTGAGTTCTCAACCTGAAGCGATTGCCAGTGAGTACGAGGCGAAGAGTCCTGCGGCCGACAGCGCTTTTCATCAGACGATGCATTCGCCTGTGCGGCTCGTGCTGCCCGGCAAAGAGAAGAAGCGAAACGAGCTGCTCGACAAGAACCCGAAGCTGAAAGCGGCGGTTGCGGGTAAGGAATTTGTGCCCGTGAAGGCTGAGGACGTGGGCGTGGAAGCTCCCGACGATTACACCCTGCGGGTTTCGCTGGTGCAACCCACGCCATATTTCATCAGCATGATGCCCCATCAGTTCTTCCGGGCAATTCATCAAAAAACGATTGAAAAGTTCGGGCCTGCCTGGACTGAGATGGGGAACATCGTCACAAGCGGAGCGTTCAAGCTCCAGTCATGGAAACACTATGATCGGATCGAGGTCGTCCGTGATCCGCAATACTGGGACACGGCGAACGTGCGGCTCGACAAGATCGTCTTCTATTTGCTGGCCGACAACGTCACGATGCTCAACCTCTATAAGTCCGGCGACCTCGATGTGACTTACAACCACACCGTGCCGTCGGCCTGGCTGGATGTCATCGGCCACCTGAAAGACTTCATGGACGCGCCCGAGGCGGCGATCGATTTCTATTTTTTCAACACGACCGCCGGCCCGACGAAAGATTTGCGCGTGCGGAAGGCGCTGAACATGTCGCTCAACAAGAAGGCGCTGGCTGATTGGCGGCACGTGGCGCCGTTGACGGCGATGACTCCTTCCGGAATCTTTCCCGGTTATCCCCAGCCGAAGGGTGATCCTTTCGATCCAGAGAAAGCGAAGAAGTTATTGGCCGAAGCCGGATACAAAGATGCGGCGGGCAATTACGATCCCAAAAAATTCCAGGCCAGCGAGGTCGAGATGATCACCAATCCCGACGCCAACAACCTTCCCTATGCGGAATTCATTCAGGCGCAGTGGAAGCAGAACCTGGGGGTGACAATTTCGATCCGTGTGATGGAGAACAAGACCTTCACCACCGTGCAGCGTAATCTCGAATACAAGGGCATCTCGCGAACCGGTTGGTCGGCGGACTATATGGATCCGTTTACGTTCCTCAGCATCTTCTATACGCCGACCGGGACGAACAGCACAGGCTGGTGGGACCCCAAATACGCGGCGCTTTTGGATGAAGCGAACCGCACCACGGATCATCTGCAGCGATATAAGATTTTGGCCCAGGCTGAGCAACTGTTGCTCGATGCGCAGCCGGTCATTCCTTTGACGGTTGGCACCACGCGCCTGATGAAGAAGCCTTACGTGAAGGGCCTTTATCCGAACGCCGCCACTCTGATTCCGTGGAAATACGCGTACATTGAGCGCGACCCCGCTAAGTGGGATTACGGAATGCCGGATATGCAGGGAGGCGGTGATAAGTGATGGGTGATGGGTTATAAGTAATGGGTTTGGTTAAAGACCTGCGTTCTGAAGGGTGGTAAGTGCGGCAAATGATTTCATGGTGTGGCATAGATAAAAGGAAACGGCGCGGCGCGGCATACGTTCCTGACCCATCACCTATCACCCATCACCCATCATCCATCACCTATCACCCATCACTCCGTAACCAATAATCATGCTTCGTTTCATTCTTCGTCGCATCGTCATCATTGTTCCCATGCTCTTTATCGTGATTTCGATCACATGGGCGCTGGTACGCCTGGCGCCGGGGAATTTCTATAGCGGTGAAAAGAAGATCGCGCCGGCCGTTGAAGCGAACCTGCGCGAAAAGTACGGCCTCGATAAACCCTGGTACGTGCAATACGGAAAAGTCCTGCGCAACATCGCGCGCTTTGATTTCGGCACCTCTTTGAGATACGAAGGCCAGTCGGTGAATCAGATTCTGCGGCGTGCGCTGCCGGTATCGGCGTCGCTCGGATTTGCTGCCTACCTGATTGCGCTGATCGTTGGAATCACCATGGGCACCTTGGCGGCGCTGAAACAGAATTCATGGCTCGATTCACTGAGCATGGTGATCGCGATGCTGGGCATCTCGATTCCCAATTTTGTGCTGGGACCATTGCTCGTGCTGCTGTTCTCGCTGACGTTGTTTTGGTTTCCGGCGGCCCTCTGGAATGGATTCGTAAGCAAGAGCATCGTCCTGCCGGCGCTTACTTTGTCCGCGATCTATATAGCCTACATCGCGCGCCTGACGCGCTCGGGCATGTTGGAAGTCATGCGTTCAGATTACATCCGCACGGCCCGCGCGAAAGGTTTGAGCGAGTGGCAGGTAGTTTCGCGACATGCGTTACGCGGCGGCCTTTTGCCGGTCGTGTCGTTCTCCGGGCCGGCGCTCGCTTTTCTAATTACCGGAACGGTCGTCGTTGAGAAGGTGTTCGCGCTGCCCGGGCTGGGGAACTACTTCATCAACGCGTGCTTCAATCGCGACGAACCGCTAATCATTGGCATCGTCGCTTTCATCGCGATTTCAGTGTTGGTCTTTAACCTGCTCGTCGATATCTCGTACGCCATCATCGATCCAAGGATCAAGTATTAGAGTCAACAAATGCCCGATTTCGACGATCCATCAAAGCCGAAACTAAGCGATGCGGAGCTAAGCGTCGGCCCTGAGTACGCGATCGCCGAGCGTGACGTTGGCGAAATCGTCAGCCGGGAAGTTGAAGCCGGCACGTCACTCTGGCGCGATGCCTGGCGCAGACTGCGGCGGAACCGTCTGGCTTTGATCGGCATGGTGATAGTGATCGTCGTCGCGTTTGCCTGCCTCGTCGGTCCCACGTTGATTGAAACAGTAACCGGGCACCCGTATGACTTCATTCCGCGCGACGCATCACTGACAAAAGCGTTTCCGCCATTTCGTACAGCGGAAGGGCAATTCTCATTGCAGCATCCGATGGGAACGGATCCGGCGGGTCGTGACATCCTGGCGCGAGTACTGTCCGGCGGACAGATTTCGCTGATGGTTGCTTTGATTGCCACGGTCGTGTCGCTGGTGATTGGCGTTACCTATGGGGCGACCGCCGGCTATGTCGGTGGTCGCATTGATGACCTGATGATGCGCATCGTCGATGTGCTTTACTCGTTGCCTTACGTGATCATCGTGATCGTCTTGTTGGCGCTGCTGCCCGCCAAGACGCCGGTCGGGCAAATCATTGAATTGTTCATCGCGCTCGGGGCCGTGTCGTGGCTGACGATGGCCCGGATCGTTCGCGGCCAGGTGATGTCGCTCAAGAACCAGGACTTTATTATGGCGGCGCGCGCGACCGGAGTTTCGACCCCGCGAATCATCCTGCGACACTTGATACCGAATACGCTGGGGCCGGTGATTGTGTACGCGACGCTGACGATTCCGACAGTAATGCTGAGTGAAGCCTTTCTGTCGTTCCTGGGTCTCGGGGTGCGTCCGCCTCGCGTTTCGTGGGGCAGCCTGGCAGCCGAAGGCGCGCAGAACCTGGCGGTGTATCCGTGGCAGATGATCTTTCCGGGAGTGACGATGGCCCTGATGCTTTTCTGTCTGAACTTTGTCGGCGACGGATTGCGTGACGCCTTGGATCCACAGATGAGGAAGCAGTAGCGACCATCCGCGACGGCGATCAAACTATGACTACTGACGGCAACCTGTTAAGCGTCACCGATCTCCGCACCTACTTCGAAACAGAGGATGGTACGGTCAAGGCTGTGGACGGCATCAGCTTCGACTTGAAGCGTGGTGAGACGCTGGGTGTGGTGGGTGAATCGGGTTCCGGAAAGTCGGTCGCCAGTCTTTCGCTGATGCGACTGGTTCCAGAGCCGCCGGGCAAGACCGTATCGGGCTCAGTAATCTTCCACGGCCGCGACGTCCTAAAGCTATCGGCGCGCGAAATTCGCGACCTGCGCGGCAAACGCATGGCCATGATTTTCCAGGACCCCATGACGTCGCTTAATCCCTTCATGAAGGTGTCCCGGCAACTGATGGAGGTGACGCAATTGCACCTCGGCCACACCAAAGCACAGGCGCGCGCCCACGCGATCAAGATGCTGGAGCACGTCGGCATCCCCGATGCGGCTGATCGTGCAGATAGTTATCCGCACGAATTCTCGGGCGGAATGCGCCAGCGAGTCATGATTGCCATGGCCCTGGCCTGCCAGCCTGAATTGCTGATCGCCGACGAACCGACGACGGCGTTGGACGTGACGATTCAGGCACAGATCCTCGATCTGATTGAACGTTCGAAAGCTGAGACCGGCGCGAGCGTGATACTGATTACACACGATCTCGGGGTGGTGGCCGGCATGACGGATCATGTGATCGTGATGTACGCGGGCCGCATTTTCGAGCAGGCGCCCACGAAAGAGCTTTTTGCTCGGCCGGGGAATCCGTACACGCGCGGCTTGCTGCGTTCAGTCCCCGATCCTACGGCTGAGCAGGGCCAGCTCTATCAAATCCCCGGGCAGCCGCCTGATTTGACGCGTTTGCCGCAGGGCTGTCCGTTTGCGCCGCGTTGCGAGCGCGCGGCGGAAATTTGCGTGCGCGAGTTCCCACCGTTCGTGCTTTCCAGCACAGTGGGATCCGAAGCTTGGAATTCACGTGACTTGAAGTCGCGGC
>JADMIO011373997.1_pt1 | contig 119504 bp, 108 predicted proteins | sample 8958161 | NCBI WGS metagenome assembly JADMIO01 (sample SAMN16585339, study PRJNA669376) | soil metagenome | isolation source: Crop rotation soil | place: USA: Cullars Rotation, Alabama | collected 2011 | reverse complement strand
CCGCGACTTCAAGTCACGTGAATTCCAAGCTTCGGATCCCACTGTGCTGGAAAGGCGAGCTCGGCATGCTCGGCAACCTGGCTCTGGTTGAAGATGATGTGTTTCTTCGGATCGATGCCGCAGGCGAGGAAGGCGGCGGTCACCTCGCGCGTCGCACGTGGCAGTTCGCTTGGATCCTGCCAGACGGTGATGGCGTGCAGATCGACCACGCAATAGAGGCAGTCATAGCGATTTTGCAGCGCGACGAATTTGGTGATCGCGCCGAGATAGTTGCCGAGGTGCAGGTTGCCGGTCGGCTGCACGCCGGAAAATACGCGTTCCTTGAACGCCATTGTCCGTCCTCTTCGATTGCGTGCGGAGCCATGCCACGGCGGAGGCGCGCGGCGCAAGGCCTTTAGCTGCGCGAGCGAAGCGCCGTAACGATGTCCTTCAATCTTGCGACACCAAAAACTTGCAGGGCGATCCCGTAGGTCGCGAGACCGAATGCCACCAGTCCGGCAAGTGCGGCAAGGCGCAGGAACGATGATTCCGGCGCCGGCAGCGTGCGAACTAGCAGGCCGACCGCGCCGGCCATCACCGCTGTCGCAAGTGCGATGCGCGGCAATCGCCCCCTGGCCGTGCTGTCGAGCTTGAGCTGACGCCGCGAGAACAGAACGGCGCCCAGCAAAATAGCCCCCACCCAGGCGGAGATCGCGATCGCTGCGGCAACGCCGGTGTGGCCATAATGGGGGAACAGGAGCACGCCTCCGACGACGGCCGCGGCCAGGCTGCAGAGCGCCGTCAGCATCGGCGTGCGCGTATCTTCGTGCGCGAACGAAACCGCCCCAAACACCTTGTCCAGCACGTGCCCGGGCAAGCCGGCGCAGATTGCCGCCAGCGCGGCAGCGACAGCCGTTGTGTCTTGCGGGCCGAAAGCGCCGCGCTCGAACAAGCCACCGGCAATCGGGATCGCCAGCAGTGCAAACCCCGCGGCCGCAGGCAGCGCAAGGCCAAGTGAAATCTCGTAGGCGCGCGACTGAGCCCCCGCGATCGCCGCTTTGTTATTGGCGTGCACACTTGCCGATATACGCGGCACGATGACCGCGGCGATGGAGACCGAGGCAACCCCGAGCGGCAATTCATAAAGCCGGTTGGCGTAATAGAGCCAGGATACCGCGGCCGGCGACGCGGAGGCGATGGCGGTCGCGGCAATCAATTTGAGCTGGGGAACGCCGGTGGCAATCAAGCCGGGCAGGGCACGTCTGAAGAAGGCTTTGGTCGGATCGTCCGCGCCGACCGGGACGCGTTGCCAGCGTCGGCCGCTCAACAGCCATGCTGCCGAGGTCACCGCCAGCTGAGCGAATCCGGCGGTCGTAACGGCAGCCGCAAGCCAGAATGCAGTGCTGCTCTGGCCGATATCGTCATTGGGCAATATGACCAGCGCCAATATCAGCACGAGGTTGAACAGCATCGTGCTGACCGCGACCGCAGCCACCTTGCCTTCGGCATTGAGCGCGGCGGCGATGACGGCCACCAGCGCCACCAGAACGATGTAAGGCGCAACAATGAACAGCAGAAACGCCGCGAACAGCTGATGCCATTCCTCGAATCCCGGGGCAATCAGCGCGATCAGGTATTTTCCGAAAAAGATCGCCAGCAGCGCGATGCCGCCGGCACAGCAGAACATCGTGAGCAGACAGCGCCGGGTGAATCGATCGGCTTTCGCGGCGCCATGTTTGCCTTGGTGAAGCTTCAGCCAGATCGGCACGAACGAACTGTTGAGCGCGCCCTCCGACAGCAGGCGGCGAAAAAAGTTCACCACCTGCAAAACGACAAAAAAAGCCTCCGCCCATGGTCCGGCGCCCAGCAGCGCGGCGATCCAGGCGTCGCGCACATAGGCCAACAATCGCGACGCCAATGTGCCGCCGCCGACGGTGGTGATATCGCGAGCCAGTGACATGAGGCGATCCCCGTGCGGCACTCTTAGCCTGTGGGCAAGCGCCCGTCACCACGGGCCGTGGCCGCGCTTGCCGCGGCGTCTTCGGTCGATATAGTGCGCGCGCTAATCACAAGGAGGACGCATGACGGCAGCCCGCTACGACGTGCTCGGCATCGGAAACGCAATCGTCGATGTCATCGCCCGCGCCGAGGACGATTTTCTGGTGGCGCAGGGCATGCACAAAGGAACGATGGCGTTGATCGACGAGGCGCGTGCGCAGGCAATCTATGCCGCGATGGGGCCTGGGGTAGAAAGTTCAGGCGGCTCGGCCGCCAACACCATTGTCGGGGTGGCGAGCTTCGGGGCGCGCGCAGCCTTTGTCGGCAAGGTCAAGGATGACGAGCTCGGCCGCGCCTTCGCCCACGATATCCGCGCCGCCAAAGTCGCCTTTGACACCAGGCCGGCAACCGCGGGTCCGTCCACGGCGCGCTGCTATATCATGGTGACGCCCGACGGTGAGCGCACCATGAACACGTATCTGGGCGCCGCGCAGGATCTGAAGCCCGGCGACATCGACGAGGCGCAGATCGCGAGCGCCGAGGTCACCTATCTCGAAGGCTATCTGTGGGATCCGCCGCAAGCCAAAGAGGCTTTCGTGAAAGCGGCCGGTATTGCGCACAAGGCCGGTCGCCGCGTCGCCCTGACGCTGTCGGATGCATTTTGCGTGGACCGCTATCGCGCGGAATTTCGCGATCTCATTCGTAAAGGCACGGTCGATATCGTTTTCGCCAATGAGCGCGAGCTGCACAGTCTCTACGAGACCGCGGATTTCGACACGGCGGTGAAAGCACTTCGCGGCGAGGCGAAGCTTGCGGCGGTGACGCGCAGCGAAAAAGGCTGCGTCGTGGTTCACCGCGACGGCATCGAGACAGTCGCAGCCGAACCGGTCCAGCAGGTTACGGACGTGACGGGGGCCGGCGATCTCTTTGCCGCCGGCTTTCTGGTCGGGCTGGCGCGCGGGAAGGATCACTGTACCGCCGCGCGTCTCGGCGGGCTTGCCGCCGCCGAAGTCATTCAGCACATCGGCGCACGCCCGGCCGTATCGCTGAAGGCACGCGCAGCCGACAACGGCCTCGCAATCTAGATTTCAGGAAATTGTCCGGAGGTAATTTGCGTGAGATGCCGGGGCATCCGGCACCTCACGCGGATTGCAGACAGTCGGTGTGGCGACGTGCACGCAAGGTCGGCGCCAGTGATAGATGCGAGACGGCTTTGACGGCAAGCGATTGGTAACCAATTGGTAACCGAACGTGGTTACCGATTGGTGAATAACCGATCCAAGGACCTCAGAGCCATGGCAAAGCGCAAGACAATTGAGGCTGCCGGCGGCGAAGCGGCGACGAACCCGGACAGCGCAACCCAACAAGCACCCGTCAATATCGAGTTGCCGTTCGTCACGGCAGCTTCGATTTCGCCGGCAAAAACCGAGCTGGAGCCTGCGCCTGACACGGATGCGAGTGTCACCGAAACAAAGCCTGCCGAAACATCGGACGCAGGGTCAGATCTCGAACAGACGACAAAACCCGCAACTCCAAAGCGTGGGCTCTTTACCTTGCGTCCCCGTCAAAAGCGGCATCTCGTGCTTGCCGCCTCTGTGGCAATCGCGGCCGCATTTGGCGCAATCGCGGGGGCCGCGGCGACCGGCGGATTTTCCAGGCCGGTGGCGGTCGATGTTGCAAGCGAAGAGAACAAGGCGACACAGGAATCCGTCGCGCGCCTCGCGAAGGAAGTCACCAGCCTCAAGACGAGCCTCGAGGCTGCCAGCAAATCGGCCAACAGCCAGATTGCCAGGATCAGCGAGCGTCTCAACCGCGAGGCCGCCGATGTCACGGGCAGCATCGCGCCGCCGCAAAGCGTCCCGCCGGCGAGCCAGGCATCCGCGCCGCTGCCGCCGGCACGGCCCGACGCACAGCCTGCGCGGCCATCGATCCTCGCCGACTGGTCGATCCGCGAAACCCGCGATGGCTACGTTTACGTGCAGGGACATCATGGTGACGTGTATCAGGTCGTGCCCGGCGCGCCATTGCCCGGTCTCGGGCCCGTCGAAAAGATCAAGCGCCAGGATGGACGCTGGCTGGTGGTGACACCGAAAGGCATTATCGTATCGATGCGCGATCGCCGCTATTTCGAACAATTCTGAGCCTTTGAAGCACACAACGTGACCTGGCGGCGCCCGCAAGGCGCCGCTCTTCATTTGCGCGTGAGGCCATAGCGAGCACCGCAAAACCGTGTCAGATTTCTCCGCAGTCGAATGGCGCGGGTCATGTCATGCACGGTACGTCATTGAAAATCCCGCTGGCGGGCGCCGGGATTCTTGTTCTGGCTGTTACAGCCGCAATGCCGGCCGCGGCGCAAGGCGCGGCACCGCCCGCCAAGCCTGAGATGACGCAAAGTTGTCCGGGCCTGGTCGCGGCGCGGCCGCCCTCGACCGAGCGCGTCAGCTTGCGGCTTGCAGCGCTCGAGCGCGATCAGGTGCGCATCAGCTATATCGGCCATTCGACCTTCCTGATTGAAAGTCCGCAATTGGTGCGCATCGCCACCGACTACAATGACTATGTCAGACCGCCCATACCGCCCGACATTGCAACAATGAATCATGCGCATTCCACGCATTACACGCTGGCGCCGGACGCGAGCATCAAATATGTCCTGCGCGGCTGGGCCGAGGACGAAAAGCCCGCGCGCATCGATCTGCAATACAAGGATGTGCGCGTGCGCAACGTGCCGACCAATATCCGTACGTTCGATGGCGGCACCGAACGGCACGGCAATTCGATTTTCATCTTCGAGGTCGGCAATCTATGCATCGCGCATCTCGGCCATTTGCATCACACGCTGACGCAGCCCCAACTCAATGAGATCGGCCGCGTCGATATCGTGCTGGTGCCGGTGGACGGATCCTACACGCTCGACCTCGACGGCATGGTCGAGGTGTTGCACGCGCTCAAGGCGCCGCTGATGATCCCGATGCATTATTTCAGCGCTTATACGCTCGACGGATTCCTCCAGCGGGTCCGGCAGGAATGGGACGTTGAAGTCGCGGAAATACCATCGCTGGTGGTAACCAAGGCTGGCCTCCCGGCAAAGCCGAAAGTGCTTGTGCTGCCAGGGCATTAACCTCGGCGATTAACCGCGACAGGACGCATATGTCGCAGGCGCTGTGGCCGCCCAATTGCCGCCGTGATTGCCCGTTTATCAACAGCCGCGGTTGACCCGGCGGAACCAATGGTTACTTGTCGCGTTCCTGCAGCGCCCATTTTTGAGCGATATTGAGGGATATTTCATGGTGCAGACTTGGAGCAATTGGAAGCGATTTCCCGACGCTAAAAGCGGCGGACACGTTGAAGCCCCCATCGGCCCCGGAGTTTATGAAGTTCGCCACACCATGACCGGCCAGGTCGTGGCGTTCGGCCATTCCGGCAACGTCGCCAACGCGCTCGCCGATCTCAAGCTCAACGGCAATGCCAGCGCATTCAGCAGGCTGTTTCGCAAGCCGCCGTTGGTGTCGCATGTCGCCGATCTCGAATACCGTACCTGCGCGGCCAACAGCCGTTCCGAAGCCAAGACTGCGGCGCAACGCCTGATGGGCTTGCGGCAGACCGCGTGGCGTCGGCGCATGGACACGGGCTGGGCGTCGCGTCCCGCCAACTGAGCCCGAACAAATTCAGGCATTGTGCGGCCGGCCATGTGCCGGCCGTCGCGTTTTCAGGGCCTGGTGGGCCTTTGCGTGCAGCTTCCGGTCGGTCGCAGACATCGTATAAAGTCGGTCCTGCAATCGGGACCAGTGCAATGTTGAGTGCGGAACAGAACGATTTCATCACCCGGACCGGAGCGGGCACGCCGGCCGGCGGCTTGATGCGGCGCTATTGGCAACCGGCGGCGCTCGTCGACGAACTGGCCGGTAACCGCCCGATCAAGCCGGTGCGATTGTTCGGCGAAGACCTGGTCATCTTCAAGGACGAGACAGGCCGCTACGGCCTCATCGGCCGGCGCTGCCCGCACCGCGGTACCGATCTCGCTTACGGCCGGCTGGAAAACGGCGGCTTGCGCTGCGCATTCCACGGCTGGCTGTTCGACGTGGACGGCCGCTGTCTTGAAACGCCGGCGGAGCCTGAGGACAGCAATCTCTGCGCCAATGTGCGTCAGAAATCCTATCCCGTGGTGGAGAAGAGCGGGATCCTGTTCGCCTATCTCGGCCCCGGCGAGCCGCCGGCACTTCCGCACTTCGACTGCTTTGTCGCGCCGCAGACGCACACCTTCGCGTTCAAGGGAATGATCGATTGCAACTGGCTGCAATCTCTCGAAGTCGGCATCGATCCGGTACACACCTCGTTCCTGCACCGTTTCTTTCACGACGAAGATCCGAGCCAGGGCTATGGAAAATTATTCCGCGACACCTCGCGCGATTCCGATATGCCGATGTCGCGCGTCATGCGTGAATTCACCCGCCCGCGCATTGAAGTCGAACCGACCGAGTTCGGTTTCCGGCTTGTGACGCTGCGGCAGATCAGCGAGGCGAGCACGCACGTGCGCGTCACCAATCTGATGTTCCCCAACGCTTTCATCATCCCGATGAGCCGCGAGATGACGATCACGCAATGGCACGTGCCGATCGATGACGAAAAACATTATTGGTACGCGATCTTCACCAGCTTTGGTGCGCCGGTCGACAAGGATGAGATGCGGCGCCAGCGGCTCGCACTTTATCAGCTGCCCGATTACATCCCGAACAAGAACAAGAGCAACGATTACGGTTTCGACCCGCACGAACAGGAGCACGAGACTTTTACCGGCATGGGCGCCGACATCAACGTGCACGACCAGTGGGCGTGCGAGTCGATGGGTTCGATCCAGGACCGCACCAGCGAACATCTCGGCACATCCGACAAGGCGATCAGCGCCTACCGCAAGCTCCTGCGGCAGGCCATCGAGCAGGCCGGCAAAGGCGAAAAGCCGATCATGGTGCTTGATCCGGCGGGCGCCGCCGCCATCACCGGTCCGGCGGCCGTGGACGGCATCGGTCCGGCCGACGACTGGCAGGGCTACTGGCAGAAAAGCGAAGTCAGCAAGCGCCGGGCCGCGAGCTGGACGAATGGGCACTAGGCCGTAATGCCGCCGCGTCCGCGTAGATCGGGCAGCTTCGTCGAGCGTCACGGTCTGTGGAGCAATGGCCAGGCCAAGGCCGCGGCTGAGGTCGAACGCGCCATAAAGAAAGAAAAGCTCGAGGTCGTGCGCTTTTCCTTCGCCGACCAGCACGGCGTGCTGCGCGGGAAAACGTTGCTTGCATCGGAGGCCGTGGGTGCGATGCGCGCCGGCGTCACCATGACCACGACGCTGCTCGCGAAAGACACGGCGCACCGCACCGTCTATCCGGTCTTCACGCGCGGCGGCGGCTTCGCCATGGCGGAGATGGAAGGCGGCGGCGATTTTGTCATGGTCGCCGATCCATCGACCTTCCGGGTTCTGCCGTGGGCGCACAAGACCGGCTGGCTGCTGTGCGATATTTATTTCACCAACGGCAAGCCGGTGCCTTATTCCGCGCGCGCGCGATGCCGCGATGCAATCGCAGCGCTGGCCAAGGCCGGCTTTGATTTTATCGCCGGGCTTGAGGTCGAATTCCATCTGTTCAAGCTGGAGAATCCACGGCTGGCGCCGGCCGATGCCACCTGGCCGCCCGTTGCGCCCGAGGTCAGCTTCCTCACCCAGGGCTATCAATATCTCACCGAGTCGCGCTTCGACATGCTGGACCCGGCCGTCGCGATTCTCCGCCGTGGCATCGAGCAGCTCGGCCTGCCGTTGCGCTCGGTCGAGATCGAACTCGGTCCCAGCCAGTGCGAATTCACCTTTCGGCCGCAGGGTGACCTCGAGAGCGCAGATACCATGGTTCTGTTTCGCGCGGCCGTGAAGCAGATCGCGCGCCGTCACGGATACCTTGCGAGTTTCATGTGCCGCCCTGCCTTGCCGAACGTTTTGTCGAGCGGCTGGCACCTGCATCAGTCGTTGCGCGAAGCCAAGACGGGACGCAACGCCTTCGCATTCGAGCATCGCGACGTGCTCTCGAGCGTCGGCAAATACTATCTTGGGGGATTGCTGGCCCATGCGCGCGCCGCGGCCGCGCTCACGACACCGACCATCAATGGCTACAAACGCTATCGGGCCTATTCGCTGGCGCCCGATCGCGCCATCTGGGCGCGCGACAATCGGGGAGCGATGATCCGCGTGCTGGGCCAGCCGGGCGAGGTTGCAACCCGGCTGGAAAACCGGGTCGGCGAACCGGCCGCCAATCCCTACCTTTATGTGGCGTCGCAGATCTATTCCGGGCTTGACGGAATCGCGCGCCGGCTCGATCCGGGCCCCTCCGCCGACACGCCCTATGAAGCGGCCGCCCCGCTCTTGCCGAATAATCTGAGTGAGGCGTTGACCGCGGTGCGCGCCGACGAGGTGTTCCGGTCCGGCTTCGGCGGCGCCTTCATCGATTACTACACCCACATCAAGGCGGCCGAGCTCCAGCGTTTCCAGAAGGAAGCCGAGGATAGCGCCGAGGTCACGCCGTGGGAGCAGAAGGAATATTTCGATTTATTCTGAGGGCTCGAGATAGACCGTGCGCGCGCGCGCCCGGCTGACGAGGCAGAAGCCCACGGTTCCGGCCATGCCCGCAATCGAACAGATCAGCTTGAGTTTTGCCGGCACGGCGGGTCCCAGCGTTGCTGCGTAGTCGGCGATGATCGGATCGCTGGCGATGACGTCACCGGCGATCCAGCCGAGCAGGCCGGCGCCCGCCCAAATGATGAGCGGGAAGTAGTTGAGCACGGCCATCAGAATATTGGCGCCCGCGACGATTGCTGGAATGCTGATGCCCAGCCCGAATATGAGCAGCGCCAGGCTTCCGTCGGCGACCGCAGCCACGGCGATGACATTGTCGAGACTCATCACGATGTCGGCGATCGCGATGAGTTTCACCGCCCGCCAGAGGCTGTCGGAGGAAGAACTTCCGCTGCCGCTTTCGTCGCCGGGCACAAGCAGCTTCACGGCGATCCAGAGCAGCAGCAGGCCGCCCACGATCTTGACGTAGGGCAGCAGCATCAGCGTCGAGACGATCGTCGCGAAGACGAGCCGCAACAGCAACGCCACGCCCGTGCCCAACACCATTCCGGTGAAGCGCTGCTTTTGCGGCAGGTTGCGGCAGGCGAGCGCAATAACGATTGCGTTGTCGCCCGACAGCAGGACGTTGATCCAGATGATCTGAAGGACCGATATCCAGAACTGCGGCTGGGTATTGATGTCGATGCCGTGCAGAAGTTCGGTCATTCACGATCCGTGCGATCTTGCTCAGGCGGGGTTTTCGGTGTGCGGGCGGCGCTTGCGCGGCGGGAATCCGTGCCGCGCGCGCCACGCGGGATCGAGCGTTTCCTTCCAAGCGCTGTAGAGGAGGCTGACCAGCCCCAGCGCGCCGACGACGAGCAGCGACCATTGCAATATCTCGGAGCGCGCCGCGTCTGGACGCAGATGATCGAGCAGCGTGAGATAAGGTAGCGCCCATAACGCCACGAGTGCCGCCCAGTTGCACAGAACGGAGCGCAGCGACACCGTCAGGCCGACGTTCGTCCGGCGGACGCCGGAATTTGCTGTCAAAGGCTGCCGGTTCGGCATGATCCTGCCTGCAAAATTTTTCCGCTTCCGGCAGGATAAGTTCGCGACATTCACTCACAATTCAGGACGAATACCCGGGGCATGGCCCTTGGGTATTTTCACCTAGGGATTAATATCGGGGGGAACGCGGCCGGAAAGGTTCTAGAATTGATGACGAGCACAATTCATGCGGAGCGATTGCGCGCGATGGCCTTTCCGCGAGTTTTCGACGCCCACAAGATGGTCGTCGGGCTTGTCTATCTTGCCGCCTATGCCGTGCTCGACTGGATCAGCTTTATCGAGCCATACGCGCACCTCGGCATTACCCCGTGGAATCCCGGCACCGGCCTGAGCTTCGTCCTGCTCCTGCTGTTCGGCCTGCGCATGATTCCATTTTTGCTGATCAGTCCGCTGCTGGCGGATTTTTTCAATCAGCAATTCGCCATGCCGTGGCACATCGAAATTCTGGCTTCGGTTCTGGTCGGCGGCGCCTATGCCATCGCATTGAGCGTCCTGATGCGGCCCGGTTTGCGGTTCGATCCGACGCTGGGGTCGCTGCGCGATCTCGTCTTGCTGCTGGTCGTCGCGGTTGTCAGCGCGGCCTTCGTTGCGGCCGGCTATGTCAGCCTGACGATTGCCGCCGGCCTGTTGCCGATAAGTGATTTTACGGCGGCGGCGCTGCGCTATTGGGTCGGCGACGTGATCGGCATCACGGTGTTCGCGCCATTCGCGCTCTTTGCCCTGACCCGTCGCCGCATCCTTCCAATGACGGTGGAAACCTTGCTGCAATTCATTGCCATCGGGCTGGCGCTTGCGCTGGTCTTTGGCCTCGCGCAGGAACAGCAATTCCAGCTGTTTTACGTTCTCTTTCTGCCGATCATCTGGCTTGCGGTGCGCACCGGCTCGGAAGGCGTGAGCGTCGGGCTCCTGGTCACGCAGCTCGGCCTCATTCTCGGCATCCAGCTGTTTCCCGCCGGCACGTTCGACGTCACGGCATTTCAGGCCCTGATGCTGGTGCTGGCAATGACCGGGCTGGTTGCGGGCGAACTTGTCACCGAACGGCGGCGGACCGAGTCGCAGTTGCGATTGCAGCAGGATTCGCTCTCGCGTCTTGCGCGGCTCGGCAGCATGGGCGAACTCGCCGCCGCGGTGGCGCACGAGCTCAACCAGCCTTTGATGGCGGCCGGCACATATACGCGGCTGGTGAACGATGCGATGAGCGCGGCGCCGGTCGATGTCGTGACCGTCGCCGAAACCGCCAAAAAGGCGGTGGCGCAGGTCGAACGCGCCGCCGAAGTCGTCCGCCATCTGCGCGCGCTGGTACGGCTCGACCGCAGCAATCGCGCGCCGTGCGGGCTCGAGCGGATCGTGGAAGAAACGATCGAACTGTGCCAGCCCGATCTCGACCGCATGCAGGTCACCGCGCGAACCGTGATCGCGCCCGATCTGCCGCGCGTGATGGTCGATCTGCTGCAGATCGAGCAGGTGCTGATCAATCTCCTGCGCAACGCGATCGAGGCGATCGGCGACAGCGGCAGCCTGCGCGGCACAATTCTGATCGAAGCCAGGCTGACTGACGCCGAGTTTGTGGAAGTCCGCGTCGTCGACAGCGGTCCGGGCTTTGAGTCTCACCTGCTCGAAAGCGCGTTTTTGCCGCTCTCGTCAAGCAAGGCCGAAGGCCTTGGCTTTGGCTTGCCGCTCTGCCGTTCGATTGTCGAAGCGCATGGCGGCAAGTTGTGGCTCGACCACAGCGCGCGTGGCGGGGCCGTTCATTTCACGCTGCCGGTCGCAAAGGCGGCGCGGCCATGAATCGCATTGCAGTTATTGATGACGATGAGGCGGTGCTCGATTCGCTGCGGCTCTATTTTGCCCGCCAGGGCATCGAAACCTCATGCTTTGCGTCCGCCAAGGATTTCCTGGCCGCGATCAAGACCGGCGCGCGGTTCGATTGTGTCGTTTCGGATGTCCGCATGCCCGGAATGTCCGGCCTCGATCTCGTTCATCATCTCAAGGGCGCCGGTCTCGCTGCCCCGGTCATTCTGATAACCGGCCATGGCGACGTCGACATGGCCGTCGCAGCCATCAAGGTCGGGGCATTTGATTTCATCGAAAAGCCGTTCGATGAGGCGCGCTTGCTCGCGAGCATTCGCAACGCGATCGAGGCGAGGCAGCAGCCCGAAATCGACGCGGCCGAAGTCGAGAACCTGCGGAGCCGGTTCAATACCCTCTCGACGCGGCAGCGCCAGGTCATGGAGCTTGCGGTTGCGGGCCTGTCCAACAAGGAAATCGGATCGCGGCTCAAGATCAGCCCGAAGACGGTCGAGAATCACCGTGCGTGGGTGATGGAGCGTATCGGCGCTCGTAACATCGCCGAACTGGTGCGCATCGCGATCAAGGTTCAGGGCGGGCCGCAAGCCTGATCAGACAGAGAGTATCCGGATGCCGCATGCGATGACACCTGACAAGGTCAGGCTATATTACGAAGAAGTGGGGCAGGGCACGCCGATCCTGTTTGTCCATGAGTTCGCCGGCGATCATCGCAGCTGGGAGCCGCAGCTGCGCGCCTTCGGCAAACGCTATCGCTGCATCACCTATGCCGCGCGCGGCTACAAACCGTCGGACGTGCCGGCCGATCCCGCCGCCTACAGCTACCGCCATGTCATGCGCGATGCCGTGGCGGTGCTCGATCATCTCAGGATCGAGCGCGCACATCTCATCGGCCTGTCGATGGGCGGCTATACCGTTCTGCAGTTGGCGCTCAATCACCCGGCCCGCGTAACGTCCATGGTGCTCGCCGGCACCGGATCCGGCAGCGAGCGCTGGTACACCGAGGATTTTCACAAGCGCTCCCGCGACCTCGCGGCGCAATTCGAGCGCGAGGGCTCGGCTGCGGTCGCACAATCATACGGGCATGGTCCGAGCCGCATTCCGTTCGCGCTCAAGGACCCGCGCGGGTTCGCCCAGTTCATCGCGCAGCTCGGTGGGCATGATCCGCAGGGCTCGGCGCATATGTCGCGCGGGTTCCAGGGCGAGCGGCCTTCGCTCTACGATTTCGAAAAGGACATCCGGACATTGGCGACGCCGGCCTTGATCGTGGTCGGCGATGAAGATGAGCGCTGCCTGGAGCCGGCCTTGTTTCTCAAGGGAGCAATTTCGGCGTCCGGGCTTTCGGTCTTTCCGAAGACGGGCCACGCGGTCAACATCGAGGAGCCCGATCTGTTCAATCAGGCGGTTGGCGATTTTCTCTCCAGAGTCGACGGTGGCAATTGGTTACCGCGCGATCCGCGCAGCCGGGCCCTGGAACGGCGGGCTTAGGAAGGGAACTCGGCGGCGGTCACGCTCATTATCGGGGCAAAACGTCACCCTGGAGCGCCGCCAATGCTGAAATGGGCCATCATCTTTCTGATTATCGCGGTCATCGCCGGAATTTTCGGCTTTACTGATGTCGAGGCGGCCTCGGCCACCATCGCGCAATGGCTGTTCGGCATTTTCCTGGTGCTGTTTCTGGGCGCCTTGGTGATCGGCTTAACCATCGGCGCCAGGCTCACTTCCTGAACGCCAGACCTCGATAACTATGTCGGTAATTTCCCGGCAACCTTCGGGGGCCTTGCGGATATTATTGATGTCAGACCTTCATCAGGTGCCACATGCGTAACATCATATTGGCAATATTGACGTTCGGCCTGGTCGCATCGTTTGGCGGTGCGGCCGCCGCCGCCGATCTCTCCCCGCAGCATTCCTACGTCCGGCACGCGCACGTCGCCAAAGGCGCCGGCTGGCGCAGCGCCGAGACCTGGCCGCGTTTTCGCGTTGCCGAGCAGGTGCCGTATTGCGGCGACTGCGACAATGTCATCGGCGGGCCGGGCACGCAGCTGCGTTACATCGGCTATCTCCCCTGGACGCGCGGTTGTGCGCTCGGCGGGTGCGCCGGCCCCTACAATGATTACGGCTGCTACCTGCGGGAAGGCCCGGTTGCCGACGGCCGTGGCGGCTGGACCCGCGGATACGTGCAGGTCTGCGATTAAATCGGAGCGTCGGGTTCGTCTCGTGAGCGTGGACTAGACGTCAACGCTCGCAGCGAGTGCATTCTGCTCGATGAAGAGCCGGCGTGGCTCGACCAACTCGCCCATCAGTTCGGTGAAGATGTTGTCCGCATCCTCACCTTCCTTCACCTGCAGCAGCGAGCGTGCGTTCACGTCGAGCGTGGTTTCCCATAACTGCTCGGGGTTCATTTCGCCCAGCCCTTTATAGCGCTGCAGCGAGAGCCCTTTGCGGCCCGCGCTGGTCAGCGCCTCGAACAGGCCGACCGGGCCGTGAATCGGGGTCGTCTCGTCCTTGCGCCGCAACATTGCGGGCGGCGTCGGCCGCGGGAAAATCTGCTGCAGCGACGGCGCGAACTCGTCGAGCTTGCGCGCATCGGCGGAGCCGAGCAGGGCCTGGTCGATGACTGCGACTTCCTTGACGCCGCGCACCGTGCGCTCGAAATGGAATCCGTTGTCGTCGAACGTCCCCTTCCAGCCGCGCTCGGTTTCTTCTTCCAGCGCGTCGAGCCGCTTGGCGATGTAGTCGGCGGCGGCGGTGCCCTTTTTCGGATCGCTGGTGACGCCCGGATTGAGCACGCCTGCAATGGCCGCCTGCTCGATCACCTTGCGATTGTAGCGGCTGTGCAGGCCACCGAGGATGCCGCGGATGGAGCGCGCATCCTCGGTCAGCTTGCGAAGATCGGCGCGGGCGCGCTCCTCGCCGGAGGCGAGGCGCAGCACGGCGTCTTCCAGGCCGGTCGTGATCAGATAGTCCTCAAGCGCACGTTCGTCCTTGAGGTATTGTTCGGACTTGGCCCGTGAGACCTTGTAGAGCGGCGGCTGCGCAATGAAGATGTGGCCGCGCTTGATCAGCTCTTCCATCTGCCGGAAGAAGAATGTCAGCAGCAGCGTGCGAATGTGGGAGCCGTCCACGTCCGCGTCTGTCATGATGATGATCTTGTGATAGCGCAGCTTGTCCGGATTGAATTCATCGCGCCCGATGCCGGTGCCGAGCGCCGTGATCAGCGTGCCGATTTCCTGGCTCGACAGCATCTTGTCGAAGCGTGCGCGTTCCACGTTCAGGATCTTGCCGCGCAACGGCAGAACCGCCTGGAATTCGCGGTTGCGGCCCTGTTTTGCGGAGCCGCCGGCGCTGTCGCCCTCGACGATGAAGAGCTCGGACTTGGCGGGGTCGCGCTCCTGGCAATCGGCGAGCTTGCCGGGCAAGGATGATACGTCGAGCGCGCCCTTGCGGCGGGTAAGCTCGCGCGCCTTGCGGGCGGCCTCGCGCGCGGCCGCCGCTTCCACAACCTTGCCTACGATGACGCGGGCTTCCTGCGGGTGGATCTCGAACCAGTCCTGCAGCGCCTGGTTGATGACGTTTTCGACGACCGGGCGTACCTCGGAGGACACGAGCTTGTCCTTGGTCTGCGATGAAAATTTCGGGTCCGGCACCTTGCAGGACAGCACCGCAGTCAATCCTTCGCGGCAGTCGTCGCCGGTGAGAGCGACTTTTTCCTTGCGCGATGCCCCGGCTGTTTCCGCGTACTGCGTGATCTGGCGCGTGAGCGCGCCGCGGAAGCCCGCGAGATGAGTGCCGCCGTCGTGCTGCGGGATGTTGTTGGTAAAGCACAGCACGCTTTCGTGGTAACCGTCGTTCCACCAGAGCGCGCATTCGACCGTGATGCCTTCGCGCTCGCCCTTGATCATGATCGGAGCCGGAATGAGCGGGGTTTTGTTGCGGTCGATAAATTTCACGAAGGCCTCGACACCGCCCTGGTATTTCATCTCCTCGCGCTTTTCGACCGCATGACGCTGGTCGGCGAGCGCGATCGCGACCCCCGAATTCAGGAATGCCAGCTCGCGCAGGCGATGTTCGAGCGTCGCGAAATCAAACTCGACCATGGTGAAGGTCTTGGTCGAGGGCAGGAACGTGACTTCGGTGCCGCGCTTGTCCTTCGCATTGCCCCTGGATTTCAGCGGCGCGGCCGCGACGCCATCGCGGAACTCCATGAAGTGCTCTTTGCCGTCGCGCCAGATCGTGAGCTTGAGCCACGTAGAGAGGGCGTTCACCACCGAGACGCCGACGCCGTGCAATCCGCCCGAGACCTTGTAGGCGTTCTGGTCGAATTTCCCGCCGGCGTGCAGCTGGGTCATGATGACTTCCGCCGCCGACACGCCTTCGCCCTTGTGGATGTCGGTCGGGATGCCGCGGCCGTTGTCGCGCACCGTGCAGGAGCCATCCGGGTTGAGCGTCACCACGACTTCGGTCGCAAATCCGGCCAGCGCTTCGTCGATCGCGTTGTCCACCACCTCGTAGACCATATGGTGGAGGCCTGAACCGTCGTCGGTATCACCGATGTACATGCCCGGCCGCTTGCGCACGGCATCGAGGCCCTTGAGGACCTTGATGGACTCGGCGCCATAGTCGGATGGGTTTTTGCGGGCCGGTTCAGCCATCAGCGGCACCTTCAAAACGGTCAGAAAATTGAGTCGGAATGTGCGGTTGGTGTGGCACGAAAACTGGGACGCGTACAGGACAAAGTCAGAGGGCCTAATATGTTGATACGGAAGGATTTTTTAAAGAGGCGTAGGTGTAAAAATCCCCACTTTTTTCACCTCATTTTTAGTCCGAATCACCACCTTGCAGCGGATCAAAAAAGCGACCTGGCGGGACAATCGAAGCAGCTTTTGGCGCGTTGACTCCTTCGCTTGCACCGGCCGCCGTCATGGCATTTAAGGCCGTCACACCGCCCGCCTGATTGTATTGTTCTCAATGCGCGTTTTCACCCGCCACCTTGAAGTCCCGCACCGTCTGCGTGCCATCGTTCGCGCGCGGGAATCCAGCATTATCGTACTGGCGGTGATCATCGGCGCGATCGCGGGCGTGGCCGTTGCCGCCATGGGCGAATCGGTCGTGTTCATGCACCAGGTATTTTTCGGACTCGATCCCGGTGAGCGACTCTCGGGCCTCGTATCGCTCGATCCGCTTTATGCATTTATACCACCCTGCCTCGGCGGACTGCTGTTCGGTCTCGTCACCGCCTATATCGCGCGCCGGCGCGGCACCGAGGTCGACCCGATTGAAGCCAACGCGCTGCATGGCGGCCGCATGTCGATACGCGGCAGCCTGATCGTGGCGGCGCAGACCGTGTGGTCGAGTGGAGTCGGAGCCTCGGTCGGGCTCGAAGCCGGTTACACCCAGCTTGCGAGCGGTATTGCGTCGGCGATCGGCCGTTCATTTCGTCTGCGCCGCAGTGATATGCGCGTGCTGGTCGGCTGCGGCGCGGCGGCCGCGATCGCCGGCGCCTTTGGCGCGCCGCTCGGCGGGGCCTTCTACGGTTTCGAGCTGATTATCGGAACCTACTCGATCGCCTCGCTGGCGCCCGTCGGTATTGCTTCGCTGGTCGGCTATCTGACGGCGCGCGTCTTCACGCCGGACCCGCTGGGCATTGATGCCGGTCCGGTTTCAACCATCGCGGTCCACGATGTCGTGATCGCGGCTTTCTTCGGCCTGATCGCCGCGGGGTTCGGCATCGTGCTCATGCGCGGCGTCGCCGCGTGCGAACTTCTGTTTACGCGACTGAGGATCAAGCCGGCATTGCGACCGATGATCGGCGGCGCGCTGGTCGGCTTGATGGCGATGCTGTCGCCGCAGGTCATGTCGTCAGGTCATGGGGCTTTGCATCTGACCGGCATTTTCAAGCTGCCACTCGCGACGATCGCGCTGATTTTCGTGCTCAAGGCGCTTGCATCGATGGTGTCGCTCGGTTCCGGCTTTCGCGGCGGCCTGTTCTTTGCATCGCTGCTGCTCGGTGCGCTTGGCGGCCAATTGTTTGCTTTTGGGCTTGGCGCGGTGTGGCCCGGCTTGCATGCCGATCCGGATTCCTACGCCGTCATCGGCATGTGCGCGCTGTCGGTGTCGGTGATCGGCGGGCCGCTCACCATGACCTTCATCGCGCTGGAAACGACCGGCGACCTGTGGCTGACCACTGCGGTCGTGATCGCGGCGATCATTGCGATGCAGGTGACGCGCGAATTTTTCGGCTATTCGTTCGCGACCTGGCGGTTTCATTTGCGCGGCGAGACCATCCGAAGCGCCGCCGATGTCGGCTGGATCCGCGATCTTACGGTCGGCCAGATGATGCGCTCGGATGTGCGCACCACGCCCGTTGAATCGCCGGTTGCGGTATTTCGCGAGGCGTTCCCATTGGGATCGACCAATCAGGTTGTCGCGGTGGACGAGGACGGACGGTATGCGGGAATGGTGATCGTCGCGGAGGCGCACGCGACAGAACTTGCAGGTACAAAATCGGTGCGCGCCATCCTCCATCAGTCGGACCACATGCTGCTGCCGCAGATGACAGCGCAGGAAGCGGTTGGAGCCTTCAATCGTTACGAGGCGGAAGCGCTGGCGGTGGTTGATTCAATGGAACGCCGGCAGGTGACCGGCCTGTTGACGGAAGCGCACGCATTGCGACGCTATTCCGATGCCTCCGAGCGCCAGCGGCGGGAACTCCTCGGAGAAACCTGACGTCACAAACTGTTGTGATGGTTTCGAAGGACAGGTTATTCGGACACGAGTTCCCGGGCGCCTACGGTCTTCCGCCGCAGATGCTGGAACCTCGGCTCGTAATCCGGAATCGGCTTGTTGAATGCTGCCAGGCCCGCTGCCAGCAGCTCGATTCGGTCGAGCTCAACGCGCGTTCTTTCAAACGAGCGCTTGAGTTCGTTTTTCACCCAATCAAATGCAGCGTCCGTCATAGCAGCCCCAAATGCTGTCCAAGGAATCAAAGCCGTGCATGGATGATGGTTCCGATTTTCGAACAATTGATCGCATTTGGATTAACAAACCGTGAGGGCACGGAACTCGCGTCAGCCCGGAGCGATGGTGCCGCTGCGAACCACGAACACCGCCGCCCGCCCGAGAATGTCGCCGAAGGCGGCGGCATCTGCGCCCGTCATCCAGATCTGCGCACCGAGTGCTGCCAGCGCGTCGTAGAGCGCCGCGCGCCGCGCCGGATCGAGGTGAGCGACGACTTCGTCCAGTAACAGCACGGGCGCAAAGCCGGTCATCTGCTTGATCAAGCCGGTATGGGCCAGCATAAGCCGGATCAGCAACGCCTTCTGTTCGCCGGTCGAGGCGTCGGCGGCGGCAATTTTCTTTGCGGCGTGGGTCACGGCGAGATCGGACAAATGCGGCCCGTCGAGAGTCCGGCCAGCCGCCGCATCGCGGGCGCGATTTTCCTTCAGCAAGGTACGGTAGCGATCCTCGATCTCGACGGCGCTGTGATCCGGCAGCAGTTGCTCCATCCAGCCCTGCAACGCGATTTCCGCGTGCGGGAATTCCGGCGTTTCATTGCGCGCGGCATGCAGCGCCGCCGATAGCCGGATGACGGTCTCCGCGCGCGCGGCCGCGACCGCCACTGCCACCTCGGCCGTTTCGTGTTCGACGGCGTCGAGCCAATGGGAGTCGTTCGGCGTGTTCTCAAGAAGGCGGTTGCGCGAGCGCAGCGACCGTTCGAGCGCCGCAACCCGGCTCGAGTGCTGGGCGTCCACCGCCAGCACCAGCCGGTCAAGAAAGCGCCTGCGCTCGGAGGCTGGGCCGTTGAACAGCGGGTCCATGGCCGGCGTGAGCCACACCACGCGAAGGTGGTCAGCGAAGGCCGCAGCCGATGTGACGCTCTCGCGATCGATGCGGCATCTGCGGACGGGCGCAGCGTCTTCGCCGGCCGGCGGGTCGATGCCGGTGCCGAGGGTGGCAAGCCCCAGCATGCCTTCGATCCCGGCCGAGACAGCCCACGCGCCGTCGCCTTCAGCGAAAGCGAGCTCTTCCATTGTCGCCCGCCGCAATCCGCGGCCGGGCGCGAGCAGCGAGATCGCCTCGATCAGATTCGTCTTGCCGGCGCCGTTGGCGCCGGTGAGCACCACGGGTCCGGCGCGTTCGAGCGCAATTTGCGCGGCGTGATAGCTGCGGAAGTTCGTGAGCGACAGGCGGCGGATGAAGGCAGCGGTCATATCTACTCGTCATGCCCGGCTTTATGCCGGACATCCACGTCTTCTGGTTGCACGCACTATCAAAGACGTGGATGGCCGGGACAAGCCCGGCCACGACGACGCATGGGTCGATGTTTGAAGATTACACCCGCATCGGCATCAGGACATAGAGCGCGCCTTTGGCATCCTTGTCCTGGATCAAGGTGGGCGAACCGGGATCGGCGAGCTTGAGCACGGCCACTTCGCCTTCGATCTGCGCGGCGATGTCCAGCAGGTAGCGTGAGTTGAAACCGATATCGATCGGATCGGCGGCATAGTCGACCTCGATCTCCTCGGTCGCGCTGCCTGAATCAGGATTGGTGACCGACAACACCAGGCGGCCACCGGTGATCGACAGCTTGACCGCGCGGCCGCGTTCGCTCGATACGGTGGAGACGCGGTCGACGGCGGCCTCGAAGTCCTTCTTGTCGACGACAAGGCTCTTGTCATTGTTCGTTGGAATGACCCGCCCGTAATCGGGAAACGTGCCGTCGATCAGCTTGGACGTCAGAACGACATTACCGATGCTGAAGCGGATCTTGCCGGCGGACAATTCGATCGCGACCTCGCCTTCGCCAGTCTCGATCAGGCGCTGGACTTCACCCACCGCCTTGCGCGGCACGATGATGCCGGGCATGCCGGCGGCGCCTTGCGGCAACGGCAATTCCACCTGCGCGAGCCTGTGTCCGTCGGTCGCGACCGCGCGCAACATGGCGGACTTTCCGGTGCCGGCGGTATGCAGATAAATGCCGTTGAGATAGTAGCGGGTCTCTTCGGTCGAGATTGCGAACTGCGTCTTGTCGATGAGCCGCTTGAAATCGCCCGCGGCGACCTTGAAGGAATGGCTCATTTCGCCGGCGGCGAGATCGGGAAAATCGCTTTCCGGCAGGGTCTGCAACGTAAAGCGCGAACGTCCCGCCCGCAGCGAAAGCACGGCCCGGTCGCCCGAACCCTCCAGCACGATCTGCGCGCCTTCGGGCAACTTGCGCACAATTTCATAAAACATGTGCGCCGGCACCGTGGTCGAGCCGCCCGGCGAAACCTCGGCGGCGATCGAATCGGTGACTTCAAGATCGAGATCGGTGGCTTTCAGGCTCAGCTTGCCGCGGTCGGCCTTGACCAGGACGTTGGCCAGAATCGGAATCGTATTGCGCCGCTCGACCACGCGATGGACGTGTCCCAGCGACCTCAGAAGCTCAGCACGCTCAACCGTAACTTTCATGGGAGACCCGCTTCGGCGCCTCCGGCATCACTACCAGGGCGTAACAGCAAGCCGGCGCACGCGAAATGCGAAGCCGGGGAGCAAAGGTGACGAAAGAACGCGCGTTTCGCAAGAGCGGCGTTTTGGCCGGGCGGCATATCCCCAGGGCGTTCACAGCGCAAACAAAAGCAAAAGGCCCCGTCCGGACGTGGAACGGGGCCTTTGCCAACTGCCTGGCGATGAAATTCACTCCTGCAATTGACGCTTGAGGATCTCGATCTCCTCCGCCAGCGCCATGTCGTTGCCGACCAGGCCTTCGATCTTGCGCACCGCGTGCAGGACCGTGGTGTGGTCGCGGCCGCCGAAGCGCCGCCCGATTTCGGGCAGCGAGCGCAGGGTCAGGGTTTTTGCCAGATACATGGCCACTTGCCGGGGCCGCACGACGTTGGCGGTGCGGCGCGATGACAGCAGGTCCGACCGGCTGACATTGTACTGGCGAGCAACGACGCGCTGGATATCCTCGATTTTGACCCGCTTGGGTTCCTGCGGCCTGATCAGATCGCGAACCTCGCGCTCGGCCATTTCCAGCGTCACGGCATGACCGGTGAGCTTGTTATGGGCGAGGAGGCGGTTGAGCGCGCCTTCGAGGTCGCGGCCATTATGGGTGACGGTTTTCGCAATGTAGCCGAGCACCGGCAACGGAACATCGAAGGCCGGATGGTGAGCCCGGGCCGCCATGACGCGGGCCTTGAGGATCTCGAAACGCAATTCCTCGCCCAGAGCCCCCATTTCCACGACCAGTCCGCCGGCAAGACGCGACCGCACGCGATCGTCGAGGCTTTCCAGGTCGGACGGGGGCCGGTCGGAGGCGATGACCACCTGGCGGCCGGCATCGATGAGCGCATTGAGGGTGTGACAGAATTCCGCCTGGGTCGACTTACCCTGCAGGAATTGCAGATCGTCGATGACCAGCACGCCGATACCGCGCAGGGCCTCCTTGAAGGCGAGCGCCGTCTGCGTGCGCAGGGCCGACACAAAACCGTACATGAATTTTTCGGCGGTCAGGTAGAGCACCTTGCGCTCGCCGGCGGCATTTCCCGCCCAGGTAACGGCCTGCAACAAATGCGTCTTCCCGAGGCCGACGCCGGAATGGATGTACAGGGGATTGAACATCACGGGATCGCCGCGGCGGGCGCTCGCCACCTGTTTGGCCGCTGCCTGGGCGAGGGTGTTGGAGCGGCCAACAACGAAGGTATCGAACGTCAGGCGCGGGTCGAGGGGCGAGCCCCCGAGCGCTTCATGCACGCTCGGGTCGCCGACGGAAAATACGCGGCCATTGCCACTACCGTTGGTGTAGCGGCCGCCGTTCTCCAGGTTGCCGATGTCCGACTTGGCCTTGGGCAGGACCGCGGATTTCAGGACGGCCGAGCGCACGATCAACTCGACACGCGTCACTTTTTCTTCCTGCGCCTGCCAGCAGGCCAGGACGCGCTCGGCATAGTGAGACTGGATCCAGCTCTTGAGGAACCGCGTAGGCACCGACAGACGCACTGCGCCTTCTTCGATCGCCTCCAGATCCATGCGAGCAAACCAGCTTGAGTAAACGTCGTCACCGACATCCGCGCGCAAGCGCTCTTTGACCCGTGACCAGCTCTCCTGCTCCCCGTTCGACATTGTCTTCTTCTCGATCCGATAAAAAGGTGGGACGGACTCGGTTGCCCGGCATGGCGGATGTCCGCCAACGCGCCGGAAACGAGACGCAACAGCACTCGATAATGTCGTCGGTGGGATGGCCGCTCTGCCGCAGTCGGAAAATTTGGCGGAGCGTCATCGACGAGTCGAGGAGCGTCGCGTCGTCAGGTCGCGGGCGGCGGGGTAGCGCCTCGGATTCCCATCGAGAAAATTGATCCCGTGCGGGACATATGACGGCTGAAGTGAAGAAGTGATGAAACAGATTGACCGGCGATGCAGGTCACAGCGACACACGAATCTGCATTGGACGACATCCATCCAATGTCACTAGCGTTGGTCACCGACCCTCTTCTTGCGCCTGTCATGACATCACCCCTCGAAAGACGTTCGGGCTTACGCCCTGTGGTTATAATTGTTGCCGGCTCCCGGCGCCTGCCCGTTTCGTATCAAACGCTGTTTGCGCATCAAAACTTTTGCACTTGATCTCGATAGCGGACTGCGTCGGCGTATTGAAGTGGCTAAATTTGACGCGAACAGACAAACCAAAGCCGTTCTCATCCGCCGATGAGCATGACGAAGGAAACCTTGTTTCTGAGCGCGCGCGAAGAATTCCCGAGCGCGTTTTCACGATACACGAGCAAGATGCCGCCGCAATTAGTTTTACTCTTGTGGCGGTAAGAGAAAATGCAACGGGCGTCGCCGGAACAGGAAAGGTGCTATGGTATTTTATCCAAGGTGTTGGAGTCGCGCAGAATTTCGGCGCAGAAATTCGTCCCATGCAGGGTGTCGGCGACAAAATATTTTGAAATATACCGGTTCCCGAAAATGCCTGTCACATATGCATTTTTGAGGTCCTTGCTTCGCTTTCCTGTTAAGTCTTTATCGTCGCAAAAAAAAATCTGAGCGAATTTTCGGGTAACTCCCCGCGCAAAATCGCTACGGCATCGATGCAATCGCTGTCTGGACGATGATTTGATCCGGCAATCCGTCACGAGCAAATTTGTCTGACGCTACGATGACGTTTTGACTGCAACGATGCTCGACCGACCGTTTTTCGGATCGGCGGCAGCCGCTGGGACCTCTTTTACATCAATTTGAAGCGAATTGCCCGCGGCCGCGCCGCGCTTGCGCAGCGTTACGCCTCTTTATTTGGCGAGTTTCGCAATCCGATGAGCGAGTCGCGACACTTTTCGGCTGGCATTGTTCTTATGGATGACGCCGTGCTGTGCGGACCGCATGAGAGCCGGCTCTGCCACCTTGAATGCCGCCAAAGCCGCCTTGCGATCACCGCTTTGGATTGCTTCTTCGACTTTGCGAACCGAATTTCGCAGTGCCGAGCGCCGCCCCTTGTTGACTTCGGTCCGTCGCGCGATCACGCGCGTGGCTTTGCGGGCAGACTTCGTATTGGCCATCAGTCTCTCATTCGCAGCTGGTGCTTTCGGCGGAAGCCCGTAAAAGCAACTAGATTTACAAGAAGTTACGGCGACTGGACCAGCCGCCATCAAGGCTGAGGCTTATAGTGAGGCCACGCGCGGGCGTCAACGTCTGCACAGACCGGCGTCAGGCCACGCGCTTGGCACGAACCGTATCGTAGCCGGCGACGACCGATGCACGATCGCCGGCGGAGAACGGCGCCAGCGGCGGCCGCACGCGAGCCAGGCCGGCATCGCCATGGATATGCGCGAGCAGCGATTTCACGCCCGAGACCAACGCCTTGCCGTCGAACAGTTTGCGGATCGCAACGGCAGCGTCGAGCGCGGCAGCGTCGCCCTGGTTCCAGGCTCGCGCGCACAGATCGGCATTGCAATTGGCGGTCGCGGAGATGCAACCGGCGAAATCACCACGTTTAGCCTCGAGCAGCGCCGCTTCGGTCGACGGAAAAACGGCAAAGGTCTTGGAGATCGCCGCCGCCGAGCGGGCATAGGCCATGTCGCCGGAGGAATCCTTCAGGCCCACGATGCGGGACGGGAAAGTTTCAAGCAACCGCCGGATCAAAGCCACGTGCCAGGGCAATCCAGACATCGCCGGGAAATGATAAAGGTAGATCGGGATCGGTTTGCGCTCGGTCGCTTTCACCAGCATGTCGATATAGGCGACCAGACCCTCGTCGGGGACACCTTTATAGTAGAACGGCGGCAGCACGAGCGCGCCCGCGAAGCCGAGCTCGGCCGCGTGACGGGTCAGCGCAACCGCGTCCGACACGGCAGCGGCGCCGGTTCCCACCATCAGGCGGTGCAGCGGCAGGTCATTGGCCTTGTAGGCGTCCATGACGCCCTTGCGCTCGTCGAGCGAAAATGACGTCGCTTCACCGGTGGTGCCGAGCACGTTGAGACCGTCGCAGCCATTGTCGAGGAGATAGCGCGCCAGATTGACCGCGCGCTTGAGGTCGGGGGCTCCGTTCTCGTCGACGGGCGTGGCGACTGCGGCGATGACGCCGGAAAGGGTCTTGCTCAACACAGGTCTCCTGTTTTTGTCTTTGTCAGCCCGACACAAGGCCGGGCATGACGTCCTGAGGTTCAGCCGCTGACATTATAGGCGGCGAGCGCGGCCATGTTCACCAGCTGGTTATCCTTGGCGCCGAGCTGCACGATCTGCACCGGCCGGTCCAGCCCAACCAGGAGCGGACCGATCACGGTGGCGCCGCCCAGCTCCTGCAGCATTTTCGTGGAAATCGAGGCCGAGTGGAACGCCGGCATCACCAATACATTCGCCGGCCCCGACAGGCGGCAGAAGGGATAGGCCGCCGCCAGCTCGGGATTGAGCGCGACGTCGGCCGCCATTTCGCCGTCATACTCGAAATCGACCCGTTTGCCGTCCAGAATCTTCACGGCTTCGATCACCCGCGCCGACCGTTCGCCGGCCGGATGGCCGAAGGTGGAAAAGGCGAGCAGCGCCAGACGCGGTTCATAGCCGAGCCGGCGTGCGACGCCGGCAGCTTCGATTGCGATGTCGGCGATCTCCATCGAAGTCGGCATCTCGGTCACCGCGGTGTCGGCCACCAGCACCGTGCGCCCACGCGCCACCACCACTGACACGCCGATCACCCGGTGACCCGGCTTGGGGTCGATGACGTGACGGATGTCCTCGAGCGCCACGGAAAAATTGCGGGTGACGCCGGTCACCATGGCATCGGCGTCGCCGAGCGCGACCATGCAGGCGGCGAAGTGATTGCGGTCCTGGTTCACCAGCCGCTGGCAGTCGCGCACCAGATAGCCGTGCCGTTGCAGCCGTTCGTACAAGTAATTGATGTAGGCGGCGTTGCGCGTCGAAAGCCGTGCGTTCACGATCTCGATGCCGTCGCCCAGCTCGATACCGGTCTCGCGTGCAGACTGGCGCACGCGATCCTCGCGGCCGATCAGAAACGCCGTGCCAAGTCCCTGATGCACGAAGCTCGCCGCCGCTCGGATCACCTGTTCTTCCTCGCCTTCGGCGAAGGCTACGCGCTTGGGCTGCCGGCGCAGGCGGTCGTACACCTGCACAAGCGTGCTGGCGATGGGATCGCGCCGCGCATTCAACTGGTGCCGGTACGCCGTCATGTCGACGATCGGCTTGCGCGCGACGCCGGTGTCCATCGCGGCCTGTGCCACCGCCGGCGGCACGTATGAAATCAGCCGCGGGTCGAACGGCACCGGAATGATGTAGTCGGAGCCGAATTTCGGCCGCGCGCCATAGGCGCTGGCCACTTCATCGGGCACGTCTTCGCGGGCGAGCGCGGCGAGCGCGCGCGCTGCCGCGACCTTCATCTCCATGTTGATCGCGGAGGCGCGCACGTCGAGCGCGCCGCGGAAAATGTAGGGAAAGCCGAGCACGTTGTTGATCTGGTTCGGATAGTCCGATCGGCCCGTCGCCATGATGGCGTCATCGCGAATGGCGGCGACTTCCTCGGGTGATATTTCCGCGTCGGGATTGGCCATGGCAAAAATAATCGGCTTGGCCGCCATCGACTTGATCATCTCCGGCGTGAACGCGCCCTTGACCGACAGTCCGAAGGCCACGTCGGCGCCCTTGAAGGCGTCCGCCAGCGTACGGGCCGACGTCTTGATGGCGTAGCCCGACTTCCACTGATTCATGCCGTCCTTGCGGCCCTGATAGATGACGCCTTTGGTATCGCAGAGGATCAGGTTTTCCGGTTTGAAGCCGATCGACCTGAGCAGTTCGAGGCAGGCGATGCCGGCGGCGCCGGCACCGTTGCAGACCAGTTTGGTGCTGGCGATATCGCGCCCGGTCAGATCGAGCGCGTTGAGCAGGCCGGCGGCGGCGATGATGGCGGTCCCGTGCTGGTCGTCGTGAAACACCGGAATGTCCATCAACTCGCGCAGGCGCTGCTCGATCACGAAGCATTCCGGCGCCTTGATGTCCTCGAGATTGATGCCGCCCCAGCCGGCGCCGAGATATTTCACCGAATTGATGAACTCGTCGGGATCCTCGGTGGAGACTTCGAGATCGATGGAATCGATGTCGGCGAACCGCTTGAACAGGACGGCCTTGCCTTCCATCACCGGCTTGGCGGCGAGCGCACCGCGATTGCCGAGGCCGAGAATGGCGGTGCCATTGGTGATCACGGCTACAAAGTTGCCCTTCACCGTATAGTCGTAGGCGCGGCTCGCATCCTCCGCGATGGCGAGGACCGGCACCGCCACGCCGGGTGAATAGGCCAGCGACAGGTCGCGCTGGGTCGCCATCGGCTTGGTGGCAATGACTTCGAGCTTGCCCGGCCGGCCAACACTGTGGAATTGCAGGGCTTCCTGGTCGGTAAAGGTCGGCCGGTTGCGGGCGGGGGGCTTGGCGGGCATTGCAACTCCATGAACGCGACCGGGGTGCCCGGCGTTATCGACGTTAGCGGATGCAACCGTAACGACTCAAGGGAAGGCCGGCTCGCCGGGAGTACAGTTGAATCAAAGAAGATCACGGGTTAATCGGTGCCCGCGCCAACGATTCTGAAGATTTGATCGAACGCTATGATCCGTTTCTTGCTCCGATTCCTCGGCCTGATTTGCCTGGCTGCCGGATTTATCCTCCTGATCTACGACGGCACCAAGTCAATCGCCGGCAACAAGCTGTTTCTCACCAGCGTGCGCTCGCTATGGGAACTGTTCAATGCCGGCAGCCTTACCCGCCTTGAGCCGGTAATCAGGTCGTACGCCGGCGGCTACCTTTGGGATCCGCTGATGATCGGTATTCTGGCAGCACCGAGCTGGAGCCTGCTCGGCCTGTTTGGCATTCTGTGCCTTGTGCTCGGACGCAAGAAAAAACCCCTGATCGGCTACGCGCGGCCTTAACCGCCTCCCATTCGCGTGAAGGCGGCGTGTCGCGGGCTGGCCCAGACGTGATCGTTGGGGCAGTTTCGGGGAAGCAGCGCCAAGCCTATATTGCGTGGGAACGATTGCAGGAGAACAACCATGTTCGGCTTCAAGAAGGTTGCCATGCCAAAGGCCGGCGAGGCTCTGCCGGGCCGCCCCAACGCCATCCGTACCGCCGCCGAGCATTTTCTGAATCACCGTGCGCTCAAGGGCCCTTATCCGGACGGCGCGGAAAAAGCGATGTTCGGTCTCGGCTGCTTCTGGGGCGCCGAGCGCAAGTTCTGGGAATTGGGCGACGGCATTCATGTCACCGCAGTCGGCTATGCCGGCGGAATGACTCCCAATCCGACCTATGAGGAAGTCTGCTCGGGTCGGACCGGTCACAACGAAGTCGTGCTGGTGGTCTACGACCCCAAAAAGATTTCCTACGAAACGTTGCTCAAGACCTTCTGGGAGAGTCATGACCCGACGCAGGGGATGCGGCAGGGCAATGACGTGGGCACGCAATACCGGTCCGGCATCTACCCCTTCAATGCCGCCCAGCGTCAGGCGGCCGAGGCCTCCCGGGCGATGTATGAGCAGGAATTAAAGAAGAAGCGCTATGGCGCGATCACGACCGAGATCGTCGATGCGCCGGAATTCTATTTTGCCGAGGACTATCACCAGCAATATCTGGCCAAAAATCCGATGGGCTACTGCGGCCTTGGCGGCACCGGCGTTTCCTGCCCCATCGGCACGGGCGCCAAACTGACCCAGGGCGCGCCGGTGTAGACGCCTCCCTGCCAGCGCAAACGCTCGGTGAGAATTTGTTAACCATATAACGCGTTAATCGGGCTCGATTTCCTTTAAGGCCGAGCGGATTCGCTGGATGTGGGGAGCCCGACTTCTGTTGGCCGTCGGCGTCGCGCTGGCGATTTCCGCCTGCGCGCGCCAGCCGCAATATGCGGAGGAGGCTCCGCCGAAAACTCATTCGGCCTCGCCCTCAGCCGGCGGCCTCTACTCGTCGTCACCGGCGTATGCGCAGCAGAGTTACGAGCAGCGGGTTTATCAGCCGGCCGCGCCTGAGTATCTCGCGCAAGCTTCGCCGCCGGCGGTTGGCGGTCCCTATGTCGCGGCACCGTACGGCTACGCGTCCGCGCCGGTGGTGGTGCCGGCCGCGGCTGAGCCGGCCTACACGCTCGATGCGGGCGACAAGTTGCGCGTGGTGGTCTTCGGCCAGGATGGCATCAGCAACAGTTACATTGTCGACGCGGGCGGCAAGGTGAACATGCCACTCATCGGCGCGGTCCCGGCGCGCGGCCTGACCAACCAGCAACTGGCGGCAGCGATCGCGACCCGGCTCAAGCAGGGTTTTGTGCGCGAGCCGCACGTGACTGTCGAAATCGAGACCTATCGTCCGTTCTTTATTCTCGGCGAAGTAACGACGCCGGGCCAATATCCCTACGTCGCCAACCTCACGACGGAAATGGCCGTCGCCATTGCCGGGGGCTTTGCGCCGCGCGCTTACAAGAAGACGGTCGAACTCACACGCAAGACCGGCGGTCAGCAGGTGCACGTCGAAGTGCCGCTCGAGTATCCGGTGCGGCCGGGCGACACGATCCTCGTCAAGGAGCGCTGGTTCTAACCAGATTTCTCCGTTCGTCCCCGCGAAAGCGGGGACCCAGACAATTCTGGATTCCCGCTTGCGCGGGAATGAGCGGATGAAACGAATTTTATTTCTTCATATGTTTGGTGAGAAATTCCTGCGTGCGTTTCCACGCGAGGTCGCCGGCTTCCTTCCGATAGCTTGCGCGCTCGTCGCAATAGAATCCATGCGGCGCATCCGGATAGGTGTAGATCTCCGCCTGCGGCTGCTTTTTCTTGATGCTGTCGACGACATCCATCGGGATGCCGTCATCTTTTTCGCCGAAATGCATCTGCATCGGACATTTCGGTTTTTCGTCGGCGAATTTGCCGATCATGCCGCCATAAAAGGAAACCGCTGCTGAAAATCCCGGGATCCGGCATGCCGCCAAAAATGCGGCGGTCCCGCCCATGCAGAAGCCGATGACGCCCAGCGGGCCCGTGCCCTTGAGATCCCCTTGCGCTGCGGCCACATCGGCCATCATGTGATCCCAGTTGAGGTTGCCGAGATAACTGCGGGCGTGCGCGATTTCATCCGGCGTGTATCCGCTCTCGAAATTACGCACGAAACGATCGAACACCGCCGGCGCCACCGCGACATAACCGAGCGCGGCGAGACGGTCGCAGACCGCGCGAATATGATGATTGACCCCGAAAATTTCCTGCACCACCACCATGCCGCCTTTCGGCGTCCCCGACGGGTCGGCGCGGTAAGCGCCGAGCGAGTGCTTGTCGGTCGTGGTCAGGTCGAATTGCTTGCCCAAGGAAGCCTCCCGTTATTTTTTGAGATGAAAAAGCCGGCGGGTTTTTAGCATGGCCTTTTCAGCGCGTCATTCGGAACTAACCGAACGCCTTGGCCAGCAGCTCGTAGGAGCGCTTGCGGTCGGTGTGGTCGAACAGCATCGTCGTCACCATCAATTCATCGGCCTTTGTGGCTTCGATCAATGGCAGCAACCTGGCTTTCACGGTGACAGGCGAGCCCACCGCCAGACGGGTCCGGTTCTGCGCAATGCGCGAGCGATCGACCGGCGAGTAGTCATAGCCTGCTGCGTCATCCGGTGAGGCGAGCGGCAGATACTCTCCCTTGGCGCGCCGCACAAAGTTGAGATCGACGGTTGCCGCCAGTCTTTCGGCCTGCTGGTCGGTGTCCGCGCAAACGACGTGGGTCGCCAGGATGGCGTAGGGTTTTGCGTGCGACGGAGATGGCTTGAAATTATCCCGATAGAGCCGCATCGCTTCCGCGGCGTCGAAATTGGCGAAGTGATGCGCGAAGGAAAACGCGGCGCCGATGTGTCCCGCCAGCTGCGCGCTGTAATCGGACGAGCCGAGCAGATAGATCGGCGGCAATGCAACATCAGAGGGCATGGCGCGCACATTGTGAAACGGATGGCCGGCGGGAAAGCCGCGGTTCTCCAGCAGCATGAGTTCATTGAAGCGTTCGAGGAAATCATCCTCCTCACTGATCCCCTGCCGGCGCCGCAAGGCATAAGACGTGGCCGGGTCGGTGCCGGGCGCGCGCCCGAGCCCAAGATCGATGCGGCCGGGGTAGAGCGCCTCCAGAACCTTGAACCGCTCGGCCACCATCAAAGGGGCATGGTTCGGCAGCATCACGCCGCCGGAACCTACCCGCATGTTTTTGGTCACCGCCGCAATCTGGCCGATCATGATGTCGGGCGCCGAGCTCGCAATCGCCGGCAGATTGTGGTGCTCGGCCACCCAATAGCGCTTGAACCCGAGGCCATCCGCGACGCGGGCGAGATCGAGCGAATTGTGCAGGGCCTGCGCGGCCGTGGAGCCTGCGGAGACCGGCGAGAGGTCGAGGATGGACAGCGGGATCATGGCTACGGGATCATGGCGAGTTGCTCACATTAACATGTGGGCGCCGTCTTTTCGCCTGCATGATCCGGCGTATGATGCGCAGGACCCATTGGGAGGCCGTCGATGGCGTCGCTGGTCGAATGGAAAGTGCCGCAGGCGGTGCAGCCGCGCGCTGAGGACTATTCGTACGATCTCGAGCGTGCGTTGTCCTCGGTGGTCGGACTACATTCCATCATTCCGCCCGATGCCTTCACTGCCGATACACTCGGCGTCGAGCGCGCCGGCAATGGCGTGCTCATCGACAACGGGCTCGTCCTTACCATCGGCTACCTGATCACCGAAGCCGATACCGTGTGGCTGCATCTTGGCGACGGGCGCGTGGTGCAAGGTCATGCACTCGGCTTCGATCAGGAAACCGGCTTCGGGCTTGTGCAGGCGCTCGGCGCGGTCGATCTGCCGGTGCTCGAGATTGGCTCCGCGAAATCCGTCGATGTCGGCGAACGCGTGGTGGTCGGCGGCGCCGGCGGACGCACGCGGTCGCTTGCGGGCCGTATCGCCGCCAAGCAGGAATTCGCCGGCTACTGGGAATATGTTCTGGACGAAGCGATCTTTACGTATCCCGCGCATCCCAACTGGGGCGGGACCGCGCTGATTGCGAGCACCGGCAAACTGATCGGGATCGGTTCGCTCCAGCTCGAGCGCGCGCGCGAAGGCAAGAACGAGCATCTCAATATGGTGGTGCCGATCGATCTGCTCAGTCCGATCCTCGACGATCTGCGCAAGTTCGGCCGCGTCAATCGGCCGGTGCGGCCCTGGCTCGGCCTCTATTCGACGGAGATCGAGGACAGGATCGTCGTGGTCGGCATCGCACCCAAGGGGCCGGCCGCGCGCGCCGAGATAAAAACGGGTGACGTCGTCGTTGCAGTGAAAGGCGATCGCGTGTCGACGCTCGGCGACTTTTACCGGAATGTCTGGGCGCTGGGGCGCGCGGGAGTCGAGGTGCCGCTCACGCTCTATCGCGACGGCGTCACGTTCGACGTGCGGCTCAATTCGTCCGACCGCACGAAATTCCTCAAAGGTCCGCGTCTGCACTGAATGCACAAATCGGGTGGCGCGGAACCCATCTATGCGCCATGGGTTCCCCGTCCGGAAGTGCACATGACCTTTTTGAGTTCCGCATATTTACGCCGCCGGGAGCTGCCGGGCGCTGCGGCGATTGCGACCGTTGCAGCGATGATCGGCGTGGCGTTTGCGGGCAGCACGCTCGTGACGCCGCTGTACGTCATTTACAAGCAGGAATTCGGATTTTCGCAGATCACGCTGACGCTGATTTACGCCGCTTACGTCATCGGAAATCTCACCGCACTGCTTTTTTTCGGCCGCGTGTCCGACGAAATCGGCCGGCGGCGCACGACGCTGCCTGCCATGGCGGTGGCGGCCGTCAGCGCGCTGGTATTTCTGTTCGCGGAAAACGTGATCTCGCTTTACATCGGGCGGATCCTGATCGGCCTCGGGATCGGCGTTGCGACCGGGACCGGCACCGCCTGGCTCGCCGAACTGATCGGGCAAAAGGACAAGACCCGCGCCACCGCCATCGCAACCAGCACGAATTTCCTCGGCCTCGGCACCAGCGCCCTGATCGCAGGCCTGCTCGCACAATATGCGCCGTGGCCGCTGCATCTGCCGTTCATCGTCTATCTGGTCAGCCTTCTCGTGGTCACCGCGCTGATCTGGTGCACGCACGAAACGGTCGGTCACACGCGCAGCATTGCGAAAGTGTCGCTGCGCCCCTCGGTGTCGGTGCCGGGACCGATCCGCAGTCAATTCGTTGCGCCGGCGGTGACCGGCTTCGGCGCTATGGCGCTGGTCGGCTTCTATGCCGCGATCGGTCCCAGCATGCTCGCGCAGGATCTGCATGAAACCAGCCACGCGCTCGCAGGCGCCTTGTTCTTCGAACTGGCGGTGATTGTTTCCGCGACGATTGTCGCGACCCAGAGCCTGTCGAGCCGCATGGCCATGCTTGTTGGGCTCGGCCTCATGGTCCCGAGCGTTGCGCTGGTCGTGGCGGCGCAAGTCTTCGCGTCGATCACTTTGATGATCTTCGCCACTGCCTGCTGCGGCATAGCGGCCGCCCTGGGTTATCGCGGCAGCCTGCAGGTGGTGAACCAGATCGCGCCGGCCGATCAGCGCGCGGCGGTGGTATCGAGCTATTTCATCTGCGCGTTTTGCGGCAACGCACTGCCGGTCATCGGCATCGGCGTGCTGTCGACGTTTGCAAGCTCAACGACCGCCAATGCGACCTTTGCCGTCCTGATCGCCGTGTTTGCGCTGTTCGCGCTGGGCTTCGGAACGATCGTCCGCCAGTGACATGTCTCAGGCGGGTGTTTCCTCGATCGCGTCAACGCGCTCGGGGTAAAACGCCAGGTGTTCCCTGATCGCGCCCACCGCCGGGAAGGGCTGCTCGTAGGTCCAGACGGCGTTATCGGAACTGCGTCCGTTGGCAAGGATGCTGAAATACCTGGCGTCGCCTTTATAGGGACAATGCGTCTTGTGGTCGGTGCGCTTGAGCAGGCTCATGTCGGCGTCGTCGCGCGGAATATAGAAGACCGGCTTGTAGCTCGCTTCCATGAGCGTGAGCGCGCGCGTGGTGTCGGCGATCACCTGGCCTGCCAGCGTGACCCGCACGCGCTTGTTGTATCTGGCAATGCTGATCGGATGTTCGGGACCGGGAAACTTCATCACGCGCCTCGCTGCCTCATGGATAATGACCGGTTAATGCCTGCCTCCGGAAGCCTTTAACTAGGCGTCCCGCGGCCGGCATTCCACGGCAATTGCGAAAAATTGAACGATCGGCGCAACGGAACTACAGAAACTTCGATCTAGATTGGCGCTAACTTGGTCCAACGGCATCCCCGATCTTCATGGCCAACAAGCAAATCGAAAAGATGATCCAGGGCCTCAATATCCTGGTGGTCGATGACAACGCCTATATGCGCCGGTTGACGCGCATGATGCTGACCAATCTCGGCGGCAAGTCGGTGTTGGAGGCGGCCGATGGGCTGGCCGCGCTCGAGGCCATCCGCAACTCGGACCCCGACGTGATGTTTCTCGATTGGGATATGCCGGTGCTCAATGGTCTTGAGGTTCTTCGCATCGTGCGCTCGCCCGGCGTCTTCCCACGCCCCAATCTGCCGGTGATCATGCTGACCACGCGCGCGCAACGTTCGAATGTTCACGAGGCGATGCGCGCCGGCGCCAATGAAATCCTGCTCAAACCGACCTCGCCGAAGGCGTTGTGCGACCGGCTGACTTCGATTGTGTTCAAGCCGCGCCCGATGGTGAAGTTCGGCAATTACTACGTGCCGGAGCCGCGTCGCATGCCGGTGTCGCACGAAGCGGCGATGGCGGAATAAACGCAGAAACTGCGGCGGCGGACCCCAAAAAATTTTTAGTCATTTTTTCGTGTGTCGTCCATTTGGATGACGTGCGGCGGCAATTTGTCGTGACATAAGGCTCCCCTTCACGATTTCGTCTCAGGCCAATCCGAAGGCGCTTGTCGCATGTTGGGGCCGCATTGACGGGGGAGTGTCATGAATCTGCAACGACGTCGTTTTCTGCGGCTGTCAGCCGCTGCTGCCGCAGCGTCCGCCATTCCGGCAATTGCACGCGCACAAACTTATCCGGCACATCCCGTGCGCGTCATCGTTCCCTTTTCGGCCGGTGGGCCGACCGATGTGTTCGCGCGGGTGATTGCGCTCAATCTGTCGCGCGTCATGGGCCAACAGTTTTATGTCGAGAACCAGCCGGGCGCCGGCGGCAATCTCGGCATGGGCGCAGGCGCGCATGCGGCGCCGGACGGCTACGCGTTGACGGTGGTAAGCACCAGCTTTGTCGTCAACCCGAGCCTCTATGCGAAAATTCCATACGATCCCCTCAAGGATTTCGCGCCGGTCACGCTGGCGGCCGCTTCGCCCAACGTGCTGGTGATTCATCCCTCAATCCCCGCCACCACCGTGGCGGAACTGATTGCCTTCCTGAAGAAAAATCCTCGCAAGTACAGTATCGCGCATCCCGGTATAGGAACGACCTCGCAGCTTTCCGGCGAAATGTTCAAGTCCTCGCAGGATCTCGATCTTGTGTCAGTCCCATTCAACGGTTCTGCGCCCGCCATTCAATCGGTGCTGGCGGGCCATACGCCGGTTGCCTTCACGGTGCTTACGCCCGTGGTTCCGCTTCTGCAGGAAAGCCGGTTGCGCGCGCTCGCCGTCACGACGGCGAAACGCTCGCCTGCGCTGCCCGACGTCCCGACGCTGGCGGAAGCCGGTCTGCCCGGTCAGGAGTCCGATACGATGCAGGGCGTGCTGGTTCCCGCTAGCACCCCGCGGCCGATTATCGCCCGGCTTCATAACGAAATCGGCAATGCCATATCCGAGCCGGCGGTCGCGCACAGGCTGGCGGCGATGGGCTTCGAGACGATCGTCAGCACGCCCGACGAATTTGCCGCCCGCATCCGGTCCGACATCCCGAAATGGGCCAAGGTGATTCAGACGGCCAACATCAGGGTGGAATGAAACGTCGCCGGGTCGGGAAGTGGCGCGCCCGAGACGATTCGAACGTCCGACCTTTGCCTTCGGAGGGCAACGCTCTATCCAGCTGAGCTACGGGCGCGCGTAAGTCCTCAATAGACGAAACGCCCGCAAGCGGCAACGGCGCCAATCTGTCCCGTGCGCGGCGGGCCGTGAGCTTTCTGTGGTTAAGCCTGTGACGGCAGCGGCTCGCAGCTATGCGCCTTACGCCGAATCCCGTACTCCTTGATCGTTCGCGCATTATGCGCCCAAGGGAGCATCGTCAAATGGCAGCAGCCGCGTCATCCAAGCCGAAAGCCGGCAAGCCCGTCACCACCAAGCACCTGGCGGCCGCGCTTTCGGAACAGCATCAGTTGACCAAGAAACAGGGTCTGGAAATGCTGGAAGACCTGGTCGGCATGATCACCAAGCATCTCAAGAAAGGCGAGCGCGTGAAAATCGCGGGCCTCGGCATCCTGGTGGTGCGCAATCGCGCCGCCCGCATGGGCCGCAACCCGATGACGGGTGAGGCGATCAAGATCAAGGCCAGCAGGAAAGTCGCATTCCGCGCTGCCAAGGATTTGAAGATGGCGATCTGAAGCGCCGGTCTTTTATTCGCAAAACCCCGCCGTTGCCGGCGGGGTTTTTGTTTGTGGCTGACGTGGGCTCCGAATTTTCCGTTCGTCCCCGCGCACGCGGGGACCCAGATCACGCAAAACGCGGTGTTTTGGGCCCCTGAATCCCCGCGTGCGCGGGGATGAACGGGATCTGTTGGTAGCCGCCCAGGCTTGCGCCGGTTGGCCAGGCGGGCGGGCAACGGTCTATAATGCGCCACAAGGAATTTCCAAGAGACTTCCAGGAGACTTCCAAGAGATTTCCAAGAGAGTGCGAGGAGAGAGTTCATGTCGCAAGCGGCCGAGAAACGCGGTGGTCTCCCCGCGATGCTCAAGGATGCGGCCTTCGTATGGGAAGATCCGCTCGATCTCGAAAGCGAGCTGAGCGAAGACGAGCGCATGGTGCGCAACACCACGCGCGGCTTCGCGCAAAGCTACCTGATGCCGCGCGTCACCGCGGCGTTCCGCGACGAGACCTACGATCCCGGCCTGCTGCCCGAGATGGGCAAGCTTGGCCTGCTCGGCCCGACCATTCCCGAGGAATACGGCGGAGCCGGACTCGGCTACGTGTCATACGGCCTGATCACGCGCGAACTCGAGCGCGTGGATTCCGGCTACCGCTCCTCGATGTCGGTGCAGTCGTCGCTGGTCATGTATCCGATCTATGCCTACGGCACGGAGGCGCAGCGCCGCAAATATTTGCCGAAGCTCGCGACCGGCGAGATCATCGGCTGCTTCGGGCTGACTGAACCCGATCACGGCTCCGATCCGGGCTCGATGGTCACCCGCGCCGAGAAAGTATCCGGCGGCTACAAGCTCAATGGCGCCAAGACCTGGATCTCCAACGCGCCGGTCGCGCATGTCGCGGTGGTGTGGGCGAAGCTCGACAACGTCATCCGCGGATTCCTGGTCGAGCGCGGCACCAAGGGATTCTCGACGCCGAAGATCGAAGGCAAGCTATCGCTGCGCACGTCGATCACCGGTGAGCTCGTGCTGGAAGATTGCGTGATCCCCGACGACAACCTGCTGCCGAATGTGAAGGGGCTCGCCGGCCCGTTCGGCTGTCTTAACAATGCGCGCTACGGCATTGCCTGGGGCGCGATGGGCGCCGCCGAATTCTGCTGGCATCGCGCGCGCCAATACGTGCTCGATCGCAAGCAGTTCAACCGTCCACTCGCCGCCAACCAGCTCGTGCAGAAAAAACTCGCCGACATGCAGACCGAAATCGCGATCGGCCTGCAGGGCGCACTGCGCCTCGGACGCATGCTGGAAGCCGGCAAGGCCGCGCCGCCGTCGATTTCGCTGATGAAACGCAACAATTGCGGCAAGGCGCTCGACATCGCGCGGCTCGCGCGCGATATGCACGGGGGCAACGGCATATCCGAGGAATACCATGTGATGCGCGTGCTCTCGAACCTGGAGACGGTGAACACCTACGAAGGCACGCACGACATCCACGCGTTGATTCTCGGTCGCGCGCAGACCGGCATCCAGGCGTTTTTCTAGACCTTTGCAGATGGACGTGCTGACCACCGCCTTCCTGGCCGGGACCGGCGTCCTTGCGGGCATTATCGCGACCATTGTCGGCGGCGCCGCGGTCGTCATCTATCCGGCGCTGATCGCAACCGGCGTGCCGCCGCAACTGGCGGCGGTATCCAATCTCGCGTCCGTGATGCCCGCGACAATGCTCGCGGCCTTGAGCGACCGCTCGCAGCTGCCGCCCTTCGACCGCGCGTTCGTGGGCCTGATCGTGGCCTCGATTGTGGGGGCCGGCCTTGGCGCGGCGCTGCTGGTGGTCACGCCCGAGCGGATGTTTGCGCAGATCGTGCCGCTCCTGCTCGCGTTTGCCACCTTGCTGTTCGCCTATTCCGAGCGCATCAGCCGGTGGCTGCGCGCCCGCGCCGCGGGCAGGGGACATCCGATCGCGTTCAACTTTGCCAGCCTGAAAGTCATCCTGCCGGTGTCGTTCTACGGCGGCTATTTCGGCGCCGGCGTCGGCATCCTGATGCTCGGGGTGTTTTCGCTGGCGACCGGCGGCGACTATCGCGCCGCCAATGTCGCGAAGAATTTCGTGTCGAGCCTCAACGGTCTCGCCGCGACGCTAATATTCACCACGCAAGGCGCGGTGTTGTGGCCGCAGACTCTGGCGCTTGCGGCTGGGACGATGGTCGGCGGGCTGATCGGCGCCTACGTTGCGCGTGTCATTCCGCGCAACGTGATCCGCGTGCTGATCGTGCTGGTCGGGGCGGCGCTGACGATTGCGCTGGCGCGGCGGTACTGGTTTTAGTTCGGAATACTGGCGACACTGTACGACAGCGCGGCCACGCGCGCCGTCATCGCGCTGCCGGGATCGGCCAGCGCATCGATGACCGTGAAATGATTGGTGCCGGCGATTTCTTCGTAGCGCGTGAGGGCCTGGGCGCGCCGCCAGGCCTCGGCGATCGATTTGCTCTGGCGCAGGAACTCGCTCGATTCCTGCGCACCGACGACGGCATCGAGACTTCGCCCGGCCGGCACTTTCCAGTGCAGCGGCGACACACGGCGGGCTTCGGCTTCGTCGAGCCGAAGATCCAGATTCTGCGACACATGCACGAGCGGTTCGAGATCGAACACGCCGGACACCGCGTAGGCGGCCGGCACGAGATCCGCCGGCGCGTCGGACGCAAAGGCTTTCCAGTCCTGTGCGACCATGCAGGCGGCAAGGTGTCCGCCGGCCGAGTGCCCATAGACCATGATGCGCTGGCGGCGCTTGCGCCACAGGAAGAGACAGGCCGCCCGCATCTGCTCGATGATGTCGGCGATCGAGCAATTGGGGCAAAGGTCGTAGCCCGCGATCGCGACTGAAACGCCGCGCGCGTTCGGGCCTGCCGCCACCTGCGAAAACATCGACGGCTCGAGCGAGCGCCACCAGCCGCCGTGAATGAACAGAGCCAGCGGCGCATCGCCGTCATCCTTGGCCGGAAACATGTCGATGATCCGCCGCATCGATGGCCCGTAAGCCAGTCCCGGCTTGGCGTTCTGTGCCGATGCGCGGTAGGCCGCCGCGTCCTTCTGCCAGCGCGCGAAAATCTCCGGGTGCTCGGGGACCCGGCTGCGATTGTCGTATTCAACTTCGTAGTCGATGGACATGGTCGGTCTCGGGGCGGGTCTCTGCTTTGCGGCGGGGCGCAAACAACGTTATCTCTTAGCCATGAAAATCGGCGCCAAGCAAATGCGGACCATCTGGGTCGAGCCGGACGGCGCCAGCCTCGGCATCATCGACCAGACCCAGCTGCCGCATCGTTTTGCGATTGTCAGGCTGGAAACGCTCGAGGATGTCGCCCGGGCGATCAAGACCATGCAGGTGCGCGGCGCGCCGCTGATCGGTACCGCGGCGGCCTATGGCATCTGGCTCGCCTTGCGAGCCGATGCGGCGGACGAGGCGCTCGAGCGGGCCTGCGCCACGCTCGTTGCCACGCGGCCCACCGCGGTCAATCTGGCGTGGGCGCTCGAGGAAATGCAGGCCGCCGTGCGCAACCGGCCGCGGGCCGAGCGGGCGGAAGCTGCGCTCCGCCGCGCGACGGAGATCGCGCAGGACGATGTCGCCACCAATCAGGCGATAGGCCGGCATGGCCTGGAAATCATTGAGAAAATCTCCGCCCGGAAGAACGGCAAACCAGTCAATGTGCTGACCCATTGCAATGCCGGCTGGCTCGCGACCGTCGATTGGGGCACGGCCACCGCCCCGATTTATATGGCGCACGACAAGGGCCTGCCGCTCCACGTTTTTGCCGGCGAGACGCGGCCGCGAAACCAGGGCGCCTCGCTCACGGCCTGGGAGCTCGGTCATCACGGCGTGCCGCACACCGTCATTGCCGACAATGCGGGCGGGCATCTCATGCAGCACGGACACGTCGATCTGGTCATCGTGGGCGCCGACCGCGTCACGGCGCAAGGCGACGTCTGCAACAAGATCGGCACATACCTCAAGGCGCTTGCCGCGCATGACAACAAGGTGCCGTTCTATGTCGCGCTGCCGTCGCCGACGATCGATTTCCGCATCATTGAGGGGACCGGGGACATTCCGATTGAGCAGCGCGCCGCCGATGAAGTGAGCACCATCACGGGAAAAACCAAAGACGGGCGCATCGAAACAGTGCAGATCGTGCCGGATGGCTCGCAGGTCGCAAATTACGGCTTCGATGTCACGCCGGCCCGTTTCATTTCGGGTCTCATCACGGAACGCGGCGTCATTGCCGCCAATCGTGCCGCGCTCGCGCAGGCTTTTCCCGAACGCGCCGAAGTCCGGCCAAAATCGGATCGCAGGATCAGCTGATGGCTTTTCTGTCCGCCTCGCTCGCGCTGCCCATCGATGGCCGCCAGTCGGAAACCGCGCTGGCGATCGCGCGCGGCACCGCGCGGCTTCTGCACGCGCACGGGCGCTGTGTGATCAGCGAGTTGCCGCTGCCGTCCGGCCGCCGCGCCGATCTTGTCGGTATCGACCCGGGTGGCGAAATCTGGATCGTCGAAATCAAATCCTCGATCGCCGATTTCCGCGCCGACCAGAAATGGCAGGACTATCGCGCGCATTGCGATCGCCTGTTCTTCGCCACCACCATCGACGTGCCGTGCGAGATTTTCCCGCCCGATACCGGCCTGATCGTGGCCGACGCCTTCGGTGCCGAATTCAAATGCGAGGCGCCCGAGCACAAATTGCCGGCGGCGACGCGCAAGTCGATGATGCTGCTGTTCGCGCGCGCGGCCGCGATGCGGCTGCAATCGCTCGTCGATCCGACCGGACCTTACGGGGATGCGGATTAGCGCGGCGCGCGTTTTGCCAGAATGCGCTGCAGGGTGCGGCGGTGCATGTTGAGGCGGCGCGCGGTTTCGGAAACGTTGCGGCCGCACAATTCGTAGATGCGCTGGATGTGCTCCCAGCGCACGCGATCGGCGGACATCGGATTTTCCGGCGGTTCGATCGCGGCATTGTCGAGAGCCAGCAGCGCCGCGACCACATCGTCGGCATCGACCGGCTTGGCGAGATAATCCACCGCGCCGAGTTTCACGGCATTCACGGCGGTGGCGATGTTGCCATAGCCCGTAAGGATGATGCCGCGCGCGTCGGGGCGGCGGCGCTTGAGCGCCGAAATCACATCGAGCCCGCTGCCGTCGCCAAGCCGCATGTCGACGACCGCATAGGCCGGCGGGGCCTTCTCGACGTGGAGCAAGCCCTCCGACACGGATTCAACGGCCGTCACCGCAAAGCCGCGCTGTTCCAGCGCCTTGGCAAGCCGTTGCAGGAATGAATGGTCGTCCTCGACGATCAGCAGCGATCGTTCGCCGGAGATTTTGTCTTTCGCCGCCGGGTTGGCGGTTTCACTCGTCGCAGCGTCCACGGTATCACCTGCGCACCTGAGCCCTGCGCCAAGTCTAGCGCCGGGAATGCATCACCCGCACCGCAAGAGATAGTGATTTTGCCGTCCCCGCTCAAGTCGCTGGCAGTGTTAATGATTGCTCGAAATCGCTGCGGCTCCAGTCCAGGCTGATGAGCGCGCCGCGCTCCGGCTGCGGCCGGTTCTCGAATGACAGCGTCGCGCCGGACCGCTCGAGCAGGGTTTTGGCGATGAAGAAACCGAGCCCCAGGCCGGCGGATTCGTCGCCGCCGTCGGCCTGGGAATGCCGCCGCGTCGTGATGTAAGGCTCCCCGATACGGGCGAGGATTTCCGGCGCAAAACCCGGTCCGTCGTCGCTGATCGTGACCTCGACGTTCTCGGCGTTCCATCGCGCATCGACCATCACCCGGTCGCGCGCAAAATCGACCGCGTTTTCCAGCAGATTGCCCAGCCCGTACAGAATGGCGGGATTGCGGCCGCAGACCGGCTCGGCGCTGACATCGTCCGGAGTGATGACGTCGATGGCCACTCCGAAATTGCGATGCGGCGCAACCACTTCCTCGATCAGGGCCGTCAACGGCATGCGGTCGAAAGGTTCGCCGCCGGCCTCCAGTTCGGTGAGCTTGGCCAGGATGTGCCGGCAGCGCGTGGCCTGTTCGCGCAGCAGCCTGACGTCGTCGCCATGCGGCGCGTTCGGCGCGATTGCGCGCTCCAGCTCCTTTGCGATGACCGAGATGGTGGAGAGCGGCGTGCCGAGTTCGTGCGCGGCGGCGGCCGCAAGCCCGTCAAGCTGCGACAGATGCTGCTCGCGCGCCAGCACCAGCTCGGTCGCGGCAAGCGCGGCGGAGAGCTGGCGCGATTCCTCGGTGATCTGCCAGGCATAGACGCCGATAAACCCGATCGCGAGCAGGATGCAGAGCCACACGCCCATCATGTAGATCGGCGGCAATTGCAGCGGATCCTCGCTGTCCCAGGGCAGCGGGTAATGCGCGAACACCAGCATGGTGGCGCAGGCCACCGCAAAGCCGCCGAGCAGCAGCGTGAAGCGCGGAGGGAGCGCGGTTGCCGACAGTAGCACCGGCCCGAGAAACATGAAGGCAAAGGGATTCTGCAGTCCGCCGGTCAGGAACAGCAGCACCGCGAGCTCGGCGGTATCGAAAGCCAGCAGCCACGCCGCGCGGTCGGGTTCGAGCCGCTGCGTCATGTGGAAACGCAACCGCAGCGCCACGTTGAGCCAGGCGGCCAGTGCAATGGCCGCCAGGCAGGCATAGATCGGCAGATCGAAATCGAGGCCATAGAAGACCACCAGCACGGCGGTGGTCTGGCCGATGATGGCGAGCCAGCGCAGCCGCACCAGCGTGTCGAGACGCACGTTGCGGCGCGGGTGGTGCTGGGCGAGGTCGGCTTCGGCCATCTTTTCAGTCTAGCGCCGCGCGGAGCATGCACAATCGGCCCGCTGTCGCGGGGCTTGCACTTCCTGCGGCGGGGCGTCACATCTCTCGCGGTATGGACGCGCAGAACACCCCCGCCATCGCAGTTGATCGATTAGTCAAGCGCTACAAGGGCGTGGCGGCGGTTGACGGCATCTCGTTTCGCCTCGATCCGGGCTCGGTCACGGGCCTGCTCGGCGGCAACGGCGCCGGAAAGACCACCACCATTGCGATGATCCTCGGGCTGGTCACGCCGACGTCGGGCAGCATCAGCGTGCTTGGCGCCGACATGCCGCGCGAGCGTTATCGCGTGCTGCACCGGATGAATTTCGAAAGCCCCTATGTCGATTTGCCGACGCGGCTGACGGTCCGCCAGAATCTTTCGGTGTTCGCGCAGCTTTACGGCATCCCCGATATCGCCGGGCGGTTGGCCGAGCTTACGGCCGATCTCGATCTCGGCGAGTTCCTCGACAAGTGGACCGGCAAGCTGTCGGCCGGGCAGAAGACCCGGGTGTCGCTGGCCAAGGCGCTGCTCAACAGACCGGAAGTGCTTCTGCTCGACGAGCCGACCGCCTCGCTCGATCCCGATGTCGCCGACTGGGTGCGCTCAAGACTCGAGCAGTATCGCCGCGACAACAACGCCAGCATATTGCTGGCCTCGCACAACATGAACGAAGTCGAGCGGCTATGCGACCATGTGATCATCATGAAGCGTGGCCGCATCGAGGATAACGATACGCCGGCCCGGTTGCTCGCGCGCTACGGCCGCAAGGATCTGGAGGAGGTGTTTCTCGACGTGGCGCGCGGTCGGCGCCAGAGCGAGGCCGCCCAATGAGAGGCAGTGCTCTCGAATTTTCTCCCAATCGCGTCGCCGGCATGGTGCGGCGCTATTGGTACCTGCTGCGCTCGTCGTGGCCGCGTATCCTGGATCTGATCTACTGGCCGCTGCTGCAGATGCTGATGTGGGGATTCCTGCAGACCTACGTGTCGCAGGCCGGGGGCGGGGTTTTCGCGAAAGCCGGCGGCGTGCTGATCGGCGCGGTGCTGCTGTGGGACATTCTGTTTCGCGGGCAGATCGGCTTCTCGATTTCGTTTCTGGAGGAAATGTACGCGCACAACCTCGGCAATATCCTGATCTCGCCGTTGCGCCCGGTCGAATTCATCGCCTCGCTGATGATTGTCAGCATCCTTCGTTTGTCGATCGGCATGATCCCGGTCTCGCTGCTGGCCATCGCTTTTTTTGGATTCAATCTGTGGGCGCTCGGCCTCGCGCTGGTGGCGTTTTTCATCAACCTGATCTTGACCAGCTGGGCGATCGGAATTCTCGTCGCCGGCCTGCTGCTGCGCAACGGGCTGGGCGCCGAGGCCTTCGCCTGGACATTCATGTTCCTGTTCGCGCCGCTGACCTGCGTCTACTACCCGGTCGCGGTGCTGCCGCATTGGCTGCAATACGTTGCGTGGGCGCTGCCGCCTACATATGTATTTGAGGGCATGCGCGCGCTGGTGGCCGACCACGTGTTTCGCGCCGATCTGATGGCCGAGGCCCTGGCGTTCAATATCGTCCTGTTCGCGGTTGCATCATTTGCCTTTACGCGGCTGCTGCAGAGCGCACGGGTCCACGGGTCACTTTTGCACACCGGCGAATAAGGCAAAAACTCCTGTAATCTTTGGCACTTAAGGCCTCCGGGAGCGTTGTAAACCGGACGCGAACAACTTTCCGCTATGTTGACCCTATGACAGAAAAACGACAGTCTTCCGCACTGCAGCGAGGCTCGGGGACTGATTCTATGGCAATAGGTGAATTCGGCGGAGCAGCGACGCTCTCCGACGAGAGCAGTGCGTTGTCGGCAACGCCGATGTACTGGTTCTACGAGCTCGGCCACGCCGCGCTCAATCCGGCACGCGCCGTCGCGGATGCAACGCGGCTCTTCTTCAAAAATCCGGCCAATCCGTTTTCGCACACGGCTTACGGCAAGTCGGTCGCTGCATCGATGGAATTGTTCGAGCGGTCGACGCGCCGTTATCGGCGCCCCGAATGGGATATCGATTCAACGACCGTCGGCGGCGAGCAAGTTGCGGTTCACATCAAGAGCACATGGCAGCGCCCGTTCTGCCGTCTTTTGCATTTCGAGCGCACCTTCACGCATCCGCCGCGGCGTCCGCAGCCGAAACTGCTGATCGTCGCGCCGATGTCGGGCCACTATCCGACCTTGCTGCGCGGAACGGTGGAAACCTTCCTTCCGAATCACGATGTCTACATCACCGAGTGGGTCGATGCGCGCATGGTGCCGCTGGCCGATGGCCGCTTCGATCTCGACGATTACATCGACTACCTCATCTCGATCCTTCATCATCTCGGCGGCGACGTGCATATGATCGCCGTCTGCCAGCCTTCGGTGCCGGTGCTTGCGGCTGTCTCCGTGATGGAGGCCGACAACGACCCCGATGTGCCGCACTCGATGGTGTTGATGGGTGGGCCGATCGATACGCGCATCAATCCGAATGAAGTGAACAAGCTGGCGGAGCACCGCGGGCTGAACTGGTTCCGCAACCACGTCATCACCAAGGTGCCGTTCCCGCATCCGGGCGTGATGCGCGACGTCTACCCGGGATTCCTCCAGCTGCATGGCTTCATGAGCATGAACCTCGATCGTCACATCGAGGCGCATCACAACCTGTTCCTGCACCTGGTGAAGGGCGACGGCGACTCCGCGCAGAAGCACAGGGAATTCTACGACGAATATCTCGCCGTCATGGATCTCGCGGCCGAATTCTATCTGCAGACGGTTGACACCGTGTTCATCCGGCACGCTTTGCCCAAGGGAGAGATGACTCATCGCGGCCGCCCGGTCGATCCGGCGGCGATCAAGCGCGTTGCGCTGATGACGGTGGAAGGCGAGAACGACGATATTTCCGGTGTTGGACAGACCGAAGCCGCGCACGCTCTGTGCGTGAATATCCCGGCCGAGCACAAGGTGCATTATCTGCAGCCGGGTGTCGGCCACTATGGCGTGTTCAACGGTTCGCGGTTCCGGTCCGAAATCGCCCCGCGGATCGCCGATTTCACGCTGTCGCGCAACGGCGCACGCAACCCGCGCTCCGCGCTGAAGGTCGTCGGCCAGCGCTGATCTCGCATTCGCGAGCGCGGTTGTGGCACACTGGCGGTCCGCTCCGATTCTGGATCGATAATGTCTATACCGCTCCGTGCCCTGCTTTTCCGCCGCGCCAGCGAGCCAACGGCAGTTACGGTCGATTTCGACGGCGAAATCTATCTTGTGAATGTCCGGCGGCATCGGCAGGCGCGCCGCTATACGCTTCGCATCCATGCGGCCAGTCGCGAAGTCGTGCTCACGATGCCGCCGCGCGGCAGCGTGAAACAGGCCAGGGAATTTGCACAAAATCACGGCGGCTGGATCGCGGCGCGGCTCAAGCGGCTGCCCGAGGCCGCGCCTTTCGCGCCGGGCGCGATCCTGCCCCTGCGCGGGCGCGATCATCGCATCGAGCATCGTCGCGGCGTGCGCGGAACAGTGTGGGTCGAAACGCACGCGAATGAGCATTTGCTTTGCGTCGCGGGCGAACCGGCTCATCTGCCGCGCCGGGTTCGCGATTATCTCAAGCGTGAGGCCAAGCGCGACCTGGAAGCGGCGAGCCGGTTGGCGGCGCAGGATCTTGGTATCAGAATCGGGCGGGTTTCCGTCCGCGACCAGTCGAGCCGATGGGGCTCGTGTTCGTCGACCGGCGTCCTGTCCTACTCGTGGCGCCTGATTCTTGCGCCGCCCTTTGTGCTCGACTATCTCGCCGCGCACGAGGTCGCCCATCTGGTGGAGATGAATCACTCGCGCCGGTTCTGGCGGCTGGTCGAGGGAATTTGTCCGGATATGCGTCGCGCCAAGGCCTGGCTCGATGCGCACGGCACCGATCTGCACCGCTACGGCGCGACTTAAGTCAGCAAGCCCGCGGAACCATCCATCATGCTGCGCCCGGGTACTTTCGCGCTTACGGCTCTGCTCGCGGGGCTGAGCGCGGTCGGTCCGCTGACGACCGATATGTATCTGCCGTCACTGCCCGATATCGCGCGTCAGCTCGACGCCTCGACCGCGCAGGTGCAGTTCACCATTTCGGCCTACCTGATCGGCTTCGCGGTGGGGCAGATTTTCTATGGCCCGATCTCGGACCGGCACGGTCGCAAGCCGGTGCTGATGGCGGCGATCGCGCTTTATTGCGTGGCGAGCCTTGCCTGCGCGCTGTCCACATCGATCGAAATGCTGATCGTGGCGCGCGGCTTTCAGGCGCTCGGCGGCAGCGGCGGCATCGTGCTCACGCGCGCGATCGTGCGGGACATTTATTCGGGCACGCGCGCCGGGCGGGAATTGTCGCTGATCGGGTCGGTGATGGCGCTCGCGCCCGTGCTGGCGCCCATCGCGGGCGGCGTGCTGCAGACCGGTTTCGGCTGGCGCGCGATCTTCCTGGCGCTGGTTCTGGCGGGCCTGACGGGAGCGTTCATCGTCTGGCTCATGCTGCCGGAAACGCTGAACACACGTGCGGCCGAGCCGGTTTCGATCGGGTCGATGACGCGCTCTTACCGCGTGGTCGCGCGTCATTCGGCCTATCTCGCCTATCTCGGCATCACCGCGGCGAGCTATGCCGGCCTGTTTGCGTGGATTTCAGGATCGGCCTTTGTCCTGCAAAATCTCTACGGCCTCACGCCGTTCGATTTCGGCGTCGCCTTCGCGCTCGGATCGCTTGGCTACATGACCGGATCCGCGCTGGCGGCGCGACTCGTCGTCAAAGTTGGACTTGACGGCGTGCTCGGCGCCGGCGGCTTTGCTTGCGCGGCCGGCGGTTTCGGCATGGTGGCGGCGGTCGCGCTCGGGCTGACGTCCTCCTTGTCACTTGTCGTGCCGGCTGCGGTCTATCTCGCGGGCCTCGGCATGGTGCTGCCGCAAGGCATTGCCGGCGCGATGACGCCGTTTCCCGAGCGCGCCGGCGCCGCATCGTCGCTCTTTGGCTTCGTGCAGCAGAGCGCCGCGGCCGTGTGCGGCGCGACCGTTGGGTGGTTTTTGGGACAGAGCGCGTGGCCACTCGCCATCGGCGTTGCCGCCATGGGATGCGCGACGTTGGGCCTGTGGCTGGCGACGCAGCGCGTCCGCAGCGCCGCCGCAAGACACTAGGTCAGCGGCGTCCGAAAATATTGTTGAGGAGCCAGCCGTCGAGGCCGCTGCCGGTAGTCGAGGTGCTGGTGGCCGCGACCGGCTGGATCGGGGCCGGCGGTGTCGGTCTTGATTGCCCGCCGCCGAACAATCCCGAGAACAGATTGCCGCTCGAGCTTCCCGGCAGGCTCGCCACCGGGACGCCTTGATGCGCGCCGCGCATGAAGCGGCTCCAGATCTCGACCGGCAGCGTTCCGCCCGTCACGTGCTTGGTCGGAGTGCCGTCGTCATTGCCGAGCCAGACCCCGGTGACGAGGTGCGCGGTGTAACCGATGAACCAGGCATCGCGGAAATCCTGCGAGGTGCCGGTTTTGCCGGCCGCGGGCCAGCCCGGCAAGGCCGCCTTGTGAGCGGTGCCCATCGTCAGAGTTTCCGTCATCATCGCGTTCATCATGGCGACGTAGCGCGCGTCGACAATGCGGCCGAGCTGCGGGATGTTGCGAGCATAGAGCACCTTGCCGTTGGTTGCGGTGATCTTGTCGATCACCCGCGGCATCAGGGCATAGCCGCCATTGGCGAAGGGGGCGTAAGCGCTCACAAGCTCGAGCATCGACACTTCCGAGGTGCCGAGCGCGATCGAGGCATTCGGTTCGAGCTTTGAGGTGATTCCGAGCCGGTAGGCGCTGCGCACCACGGCCATCGGCGTGACTTCCAGGGTCAGGCGCACCGAAACGGTATTGAGCGAAAGCGCCAGCGCCTTGGTCAGGGTCACGGGGCCGAAATATTCGTGTCCGTAATTCTCCGGCTGCCAGCCTTTGACATTGATCGGCTTGTCGTCACGCACGGTATCTGGCGTCAGCCCGTGTTCGAGCGCGGCAAGATACACGAAGGGCTTGAACGCCGAGCCGGGCTGCCGCTTGGCCGCAACAGCACGGTTGAACTGGCTTTCGGCGTAATTGCGCCCGCCCACCATGGCCCGCACGGCGCCTTCCGGCGTCATGGCAACCAGCGCGCCCTGCGCGACGCCGCTCTTGTCGCCTTTCTGCGCGAGCTCCTCGTTCAGCGCCTTTTCCGCATTGGCCTGCAGCGTTGCGTCGATCGTGGTCTGCACCACGATATCCTCGTCGATGTGACCGAGCGTGTCGTTCAGCGCGTCCATGACCCAGTCGGCCACATAGTTCACCGAGCCGGTGCTGGCCTGCGCCAGGATGCGCGGCGGATGCGCCAGAGCAGCGCGCTCGGTGTTGCCGTTGATGAACTTGAGATCCGCCATGGCGCTGAGCACGGTCTGCGCGCGGCGTTCGGCGCCGTTGAAATTGCGCGTCGGGGCCAGCCGCGACGGCGACTTCACGAGTCCCGCCAGCAACGCCGCTTCAGCCAGCGTGATGTGCCGCGCGGATTTTCCGAAATAGCGCTGAGAGGCCTGCTCGATGCCGTAGGCGCCGGACCCGAAATAGACGCGGTTGAGATACATTTCGAGAATCTGCGTCTTGGAAAATTTGCGCTCGAGCCAGGCGGCGAGGAGCACTTCCTGCAGCTTGCGCGTGACCGTGCGTTCCTGCGTCAGGAACAGATTTTTGGCGAGCTGCTGGGTGATGGTGGATCCGCCTTGCGCGACGGAACGATGCAACACGTTGGCGACAAACGCGCGCCCGATGCCGAACGGATCGACACCATGGTGCTCGTAGAAGCGGCGGTCCTCGATGGCGATGAACGCGCGCGGGACATAACCCGGCATTTCCTTCAGCGGCAAAGGCTCGCCGGCGAGATCGCCGCGGCGCGCCAATGCGTGGCCCTGCATGTCGACGATCTGGATCGACGGCGGGCGCTTGGGAATTTCCAGCGACTGGATCGGCGGCAGATGCGCGCCGACCCAGGCGACGACACCGGCGCCGCCGATGGCAACCCACAGGCCGGCGACCAGGCTCCAGTAGGCAATCCTGCCGATGAGCCCGCGTTTGCTGCGGGCGGGCCGCGACCTCCGCGTGCGTTTTTTGCGGCGCTTGGCCGGCGGTCTGTCGGAGGACGGTGCGGGACGATCGGCCGGGGCGACGCGCAAATCCGGACCGCTGCGGTCGAACACCGGCTCCCGGCGTACGTTCGCTGGTCCCCTTTTTGACGCCATCACGCAACCCGTTCCGCGCCGGCATACATAATGTGCCGGCCCCCGGAAGCCACGCTAAGCGGGCCGATTTAAGGGCTCGTTAAGGGTGGGATTTGCCAGCAAATCCGCGGCATGCCGCCCGGCTGTCAGCCAGTTAATTGGTCATGGCCTTTGCCGCTTTGTCCTCGGCCGCGAACAGCGCGATCAAGGCGCGCTTGATGGCGGCCTGGCGCGTGGGCGAATTGATTTGCGCGCCCATCAGGTCGGTCACGTAGAAGACGTCGACCACGCGCTCGCCGAAGGTGGCGACGTGCGCCGACGCAATATTGAGATTGAGCTTGGATAGCGTCGCGGTCAGTTCATACAGAAGTCCCGTGCGGTCGAGGCCGGTGACCTCGACCATGGTGTAACGGTTGGACCACTGGTTGTTGATATTGACGGTCGGCTCCAGCGCGAAGGCGCGAATGCGGCCTTTCGGCGGCGTGCGCTTGGCCACCACGTCCGGCAGCCGCAATTCGCCGCGCAGGGCCTTTTCGATCGAGTCGGCGATACGGCCGGCGCGCCGTTCCTCATCTTCATCGCGGTCGAATTCGCGTGACAACGAGATGGTGTCGAGGGCGCGGCCGTCGGTCGTGGTATAGATCTGCGCATCGACGATGTTGGCGCCGGCCATGGCGCAGGCGCCGGCAATGATCGACAGCAGCCAGGGATGGTCGGGCGCCAGCAGCGTGAGCTCGGTCACGCCACGCTCGGCATCAAACGCGACTGATGTGGCGAGCCGCTTCTCGGCGTCCTCGGTGGCGCGCACGAATTTGGCATGTTCGATCTTGTGCGGCAGATCCACCTTGAGCCAATAGGCTGGATAGAGTTTCGCAACATAGGCTTCAAGGCGCTCGGGCGGCCAATCTTTCATGGCATCGCGGAATTCGTTCTGCGCGATGGCGACGCGCTGGGCGCGGTTGACCTCCGAGAAGCCCCCGGTGAGCACCGGTTCCGTCTCATAATAAAGTGTGCGGATGAGCTGCGCTTTCCAGCCGTTCCATACGCCGGGCCCGACCGCGCGGATGTCGGCGGTCGTGAGGATGGTCAGCAATTTCAGGCGCTCGGCCGATTGCACGGTGGCCGCGAAATTCTCGATGGTCTTGCGGTCGGAGAGGTCGCGCGACTGGGCGACGCTCGACATCACCAGATGGTTTTCGATCAGCCAGGCGACCGTCGCGGTCTCGGCAGCCGAAAAGCCCAGCCGCGGGCAGAATCGCCTGGCGACGCGCGCGCCCGCGATCGAATGATCTTCCGGGCGTCCTTTGGCGATGTCATGCAGGAATAGCGTGACATAGAGCACCCCGCGGTTTGCCGGCACGATCTTGTGGATCAACTCATTGGCGAGCGGCGTTTCGCTGTTGGTGCCGCGCTCGATTTCCGCCAGCACGCCGATGCAGCGCAGCAGATGCTCGTCGACCGTGTAGTGATGATACATATTGAACTGCATCATCGCGACGATCTTGCCGAAGGCGGGCACGAAACGGCCGAGCACGCCGGCCTCGTTCATCCGGCGCAGAACGGTTTCCGGATCGTTCTTGGACGTCAGAATGTCGAGGAAGAGCTCATTGGCTTCCTCGTCGTCGCGCAGTTTTCCATCGATCAGATTGAGCGAGCGGGTGACGGCCCGCATGGCATCCGGATGGAACGCCAGATTGTGCTTCTGCGCGAGACAGAAAACGCGGATCAGGTTGACCGGGTCGCGTTTGAGCACATTGGCCTGCGTGAGCCGGATGCGGTTCTTGTCGACGGTGAAGTCGTCGCTTTCCGCGAGCTTGCGCCGCTTCACGGGCCGTAACCGCGCCATCACGCGGCTCAGCACCGGAACGCTTTTGGCGTGACTGTCTTCCAGCTCGGCGCACAGGATCGCCGTCAGGTCGCCGACGTCCTTGGCGATCAGGAAGTAGTGCTTCATGAAGCGTTCGACGTCCTGCAGGCCGGGATGCTCGGTATAGCCAAGCCGCACCGCGATCTCGCGCTGGATGTCGAATGACAGGCGTTCTTCCGCGCGGCCCATGAGAAAATGCATGTGGCAGCGGACCGACCACAGGAAATCCTCGCAGCGACGAAACAGCTGGTATTCCTGTTTGTCGAAGACGCCGCGCTTGATCAGCTCGGCCGGCTCGCGCACCCGGTAAACATATTTGGCGATCCAGAACAGCGTATGCAGATCGCGCAAGCCGCCTTTGCCATCCTTGACGTTCGGCTCGACCAGGTAGCGTGATTGCCCGCTGCGGCGGACGCGCTCCTCGCGCTCGGCGAGCTTGGCGGCGACGAATTGCGGCGCGGTATTGCGCACCACCTCGTCGTCGAAACGCGTCACCAGCTCGTCGAACAGCTTGCGATCGCCGAACAGAAAACGCGATTCCAGAATGGCGGTGCGGATGGTCATGTCCGCCTTGGCCTGGCGGATGCATTCGTCCACCGAGCGGGTGGCGTGGCCGACCTTCAGCCCGGTATCCCACAGGCAATAGAGGATCGCTTCCGCGATCGATTCCCCCCAGGCGGTCTGCTTGTAGGGAAGCAGGAACAGGAGGTCGATGTCGGAGCCGGGCGCCTGCAGGCCGCGGCCATAGCCGCCGGTGGCGACCACCGCCATCCGCTCGGCCTCCGACGGGTTTTCCGACGGATAAAGACGGCACGCGAAGTCGAACAGGATGCGGATGATTTCGTCTTCCATCCGGCACAGCCGCTCGGCGCAACGGCGGCCGTGACGGTCTTTCAAGAGCAATTGTTCGGCCTTGGCCCGGCCCTCGGCGAGGGCCGTTTTGAGCCGCTGCGCAAGCAACGGGCGCAATTCGCTATCGCCGCCGGCGTGGTCCCTTGCGAGTTTTTCGACCTCGGCGGTCAGTGCGCGCACGTCGATGAGATCGTTCGAGGCCCGCGCGGGGTGCTCGGACGGCGCACGTCTGTCATGATCGAGGGCGAGGGAAGCCATAAGCATCCGATAGCGGAGGCCGGGCGGTAAGTCACCCGCCGGCCGGAAAGATACCAGCGAAATAGCAAAAGTGCCTAGAATTCCGGCTGCGATTTGTGGTTCCTTGTGAGGCCGAGGTTACGTCCGGGGAGAAAACAAAATGCGTATGTTTCAGGTTTGCGTCTGCGGCCAGCCCCTGCAGCTCAACGAGCAGCCCACCCCGAAGCCGACCGGCAGCGAAGTCCTGCTGAAAGTTCTGGCGGCCGGCGTCTGTCACAGCGATCTGCATCTCTCCGACGGCTGGTTCGACCTTGGCGGCGGCAAGAAGATGAGTCTGGCCGACCGCGGCATGAAACTGCCGGTGACGCTCGGTCACGAGAATGTCGGCGAGGTGGTGGCGTTCGGTCCCGATGTGAAAGGCGTCAAGGTCGGCGACCGCCGCCTGGCGCATCCATGGATCGGTTGCGGCACCTGTGGTCCGTGCAAGCGCGGCGATGAAAACCTCTGCCGCGCCATGCGCAGCCTCGGCGTCTTCACGAATGGCGGCTACGCGGATTTCATGATGGTGCCGCATCCCCGCTACCTGTTTGATATCGGAGATCTTCCGCCCGAGCGCGCGGCGCCGCTTGCCTGCTCCGGCGTGACCACTTTCGGCGCATTGAAGAAAATTCCGACGCTGGCGAGCGAGCCGACGGTGATTATCGGCGCCGGCGGGCTCGGGCTCATGTGTCTTGCCTTGCACAAGGCCATGGGCGGGCACAGCGCCATTGTGGTCGATATCGATCCGGCAAAGCGCGACGCCGCCAAAAAGGCGGGCGCGGCGGCTGTCGTCGACGGCGGCGCACCCGATGCGTCGCAGAAAATCATTGACATGACGAATGGCGGCGCCTGGGGCGTGATCGATCTCGTCGGCTCCTCGCAGAGCGCGCGCGTCGGCTACGACAGCCTCATCAAGGGCGGCAAATACGTCGTGGTCGGCCTTTACGGCGGCGACCTCACGGTCTCCCTGCCGCCGATTCCGATGCGGGCCTTGACCATCCAGGGCTCTTACGTCGGTAGCCTGCCGGAGATGAAGGAGCTCATAGATCTCGTGCGACGCACCGGCATCCCGCCCGTTCCGGTTTCAACGCGGCCATTGACCGATGTGAATGCGGTGATGGACGAACTCCGCTCCGGCAAGGTCATTGGCCGCGTGGTGCTGACGCCGAACTAGCCGCGGCTTCGCGGCGTCATGGCCGGGCTTGCGCGGGCGAATTCTCAGCCGCTCATTCCCGCGCAAGCGGGAATCCAGTACGCGAAACGATGACGTTGTTGCCCTGGGTTCCCGCCTTCGCGGGGACGAGCGGTCCATCTAAGTGTTCCCGTTTCCGCGACGTGGCAGGGACGCCAGCGCAAACTTCGCATATAAAGTTTCTGGAAATGCCCGCCGACTTCTATTTTGCCCTCACGCTTGTCGTCAAAATGGCAATCACTGCCGGCTTCGTGCTGGCGGCGACCATTACGGCCGAACGCGCGGGCCCCCTGGTGGCAGGATTGGTTGCAACGCTGCCGATCAGTGCCGGGCCGGTCTACGTCTTTCTCGCGCTCGATCATGACGCCCATTTCATTGCCGGAAGCGCGGTTGCGAGCCTGGCCGTGAATGCCATTAACGTCCTCTTTGCAGCGGTCTACTGCGTATTGGCGCAGAGGCGCTCTCTTGCCGTAAGTCTGGGCGGGACCTATGCGGTCTGGCTCGTGCTGGCATTGATCATCAATGGGAACCAATGGTCGCTGATCCCGGCGCTTTTGCTGAATGCTGCGGCCATCGGCGTCAGTCTCTGGGCGGTTCGCCCGTTCCGGCACACGGCGATGCCGCGGCAGCGCCCGCGTTGGTATGACTACGCTTTGCGCGCGCTGCTGGTGGCCATTCTTGTCGGCGTCGTGGTGACCTTCAGCTTCCGCATCGGCTCTTACGGGAGCGGCGTGCTGGCGGTATTCCCTGTCGTGCTCACCAGTATCATCCTCATTTTCCACCGCCGCGCCGGCGGCAAGCCGACCGCCGCCGTGCTCGCCAATGCTCCGCTCGGTCTGCTCGGTTTCGCCATTGCCTGCACGGTCCTGCATTTCACGGCTGAGCCATTGGGCGTTGCCGCCGGGCTTGCATTGACGCTGGCAACATCGATCGGCTGGAGCTTTGCGGTCCTCGCGGCACGCCGCCATGGAATCCCGGTCTAGCCCGTGACGATGCTTGTCTTCGGCCTCCTGCTGAAAATCGCGATGACCGCCTCGATCGTGGTCGCGGCTTCCGTGGTGGTCGAGCGGAGCGGGCCCTTCATCGGTTCGCTGATCGCCGCTTTGCCGACGGCCGGCGGCGCGGCGATGATCATTCTCGCGCTTGAGCATTCCCCGGAATTCATTTCGCGCAGCGCGGTCGGCAGCCTGATCGCAAATGCGGCCTGCGCTCTCTTCGCGCTCAGTTATGCGGCCCTGGCTCAGACAAACACGTTGCGTCTCAGCCTCGGTGGCGCCTTCCTGGTATGGCTCACCGCTGTGTTCGTGCTGCGGCTGTTCGACTGGAGCGCAACCGGCGCCGTCCTATTGAATGCCATCATCTACCCGATCGCGATTGTCGCGGCGCGGCGCTTTCGCATCGCCGGCGCGGTCAAGCGCGTCGAACTGACAGGCACCGATCTCGCCTGGCGCGCGGGCATCGTGACGTTCTGCGTGATCGTCGTGACTGCCGCCAGCAATTCGATCGGCTCTTACTTCTCCGGCGTGTTTGCGTTTTTCCCGGTGGCGATGGGTTCGTTCTTCATCATCCTGCATCCGCGCATCGGCGGGCCGGCATCGGCGAGCGTCGCCGCGCACGTGCTCACGCCGCTGATCGGGCTGGGCCTCGGCCTGCTCGCCGTCCACCTGTTGGCCGAAACGATCGGCGTGTGGTGGTCTTACGCGGCTGGGCTGTCGATCGGCCTTGCGGGGAATGCGCTGCTGTGGCTGATACGCAATTGGCGGGCGCGCAGGGCGTCATTCCGGGGCGCGCGTTAGCGCGAACCCGGAATCCAGATAAATACACCGAACCCGCTTCTGGATTCCGGGTTCGGCCCTGACGGGCCGCCCCGGAATGACAGCACTGTGAGTGACCACCATGTTGTGTCCCGGGTGCAACGCAGCGCGAAAGCGGTGCGCTGCTGACCCGGGACCGTTACAAATTCTGAATTTCGAACGACCCGGATCAGAGGCGCAACACTTCGTGCTGCGCCGCATCCGGGGCACGCCTAACTCAGCAGCCCTTCCTCCAGCGCTTTGATCTGCAGCGCCAGGTAGCGCGAGAAAATCCGGCATTGCGCGAGGCTTCCGGCCGTGAACCAGAGACCGGGCTGCGCCGTCTGCCGCCACATGTTGCGCAGCTCGCCGCCCTCATCGAATCCCCAGACCGGGCCGATGCGCTCGGCGATCTCATCGCCGAGATAGAGGCGAACGGTCTCCTGCTGGTTCTTGTATCCGGTGGCCAGCACCAGCAGGTCGGCCGGGACGATGCGTCCGTCGCGCAGCCGCGCGCCTTCGGCAACGAAGCGTTCGATATCGGCAAATTGCAGCAGCTGAATCGCGCCTGAAATGATCAGCTCCGAGCACCCGACATTGAAGTAATAGCCGCCGCCGCGGCGCAGATACATCATCTGGAAGCCGGTCTCGTCCTCGCCGAAATGCAGGCGGAAGCCCCGTTTTTCAAGAGCGTCCAGCAACGCTTTGTCCACCTCGCGGCCCTTGGCGGTGGAGATCTGATAGGAGCGCTGCAGGACCGGATAGGGGAACGACGTCGCCAGAAGATCGCAATCCTCGAACGGGATGCCTTCCGAGTAGATCGCGTAGACGCTCTGCGCTTCTTTCAGGCTGACGACATAAGTCTTGCTGCGCTGGATGATCGTGACATCTGCCCCGTGCGCATGCAGCTCCTGCGCGACATCGTGCCCGCTGGTGCCGGTGCCGAGCACCAGCGCCTTGCGGCCCTTCCATTGTCCCGCGTCTGCAAGCGCGCCCGAATGCACCTTGGTGCCGGCGAAACTATCGAGCCCGGGCAGCTCCGGCGTGAAGGGGATACTGCTCACGCCGGTCGCAAATATCAGGTGACGCGGACGCATGACGCGCTCGCTGCCATCGGACCGCCGCAGCGTGACGGACCATTCCCGTTTTCCATTGTCATAACGTCCGGCGACGACCTCGGTGCCGGTCCAGAAATTCAGCTCCATCGCGTCGACGTAGGATTCAAACCAGTTCGCGAGCTTGTCCTTCGGGATGTAGACCGGAAATGTCGGCGGGAACGGCAGATAGGGCAGGTGATTAACGTAGACTTCATTGTGCAGTGTCAGCGAATGATAACGCTTGCGCCAGTTGTCGCCGATGCGCTCGTGGCGGTCGACAATCAGCGTGTCGATGCCGAGCTGATGCAGGCGCGCGGCAATCGACAGTCCGGCCTGTCCGCCGCCGACAACAATGACGGTCGGGTCGTGATCGGTGTAGCTGCGCGCCTTGGCAAGACGGTCACTCCAGTTTTCGGCGCCGAAATCGCGTATGCCGTCTCTGGCCTCCGCCGCGCGGGTTTTCAGTTTTTCCTCGTGACCCTTGAGTTCTTCGAGGGTTGTGACGACCGTCCAGGCGCGCAGCCGCGACGACGCATCAGGAACGAGACGGACGACGCCTGCGCCGGGTCCGAAAGCGGTCTCGAATTCGAACAGGCCCTCAATAGTCTCTGTTCCGGCGCGCGTCACCCACCGCGGCGGTGTTCGATGCGAGGGAATATGAAAATTTCCGGGTTTCGTGCGTGCCAGCGTCTCGCGCAATTTCGCCGCGATCGCCGGGCGGCCGGACATGGTCTGGATCGTCCAGGTGAAGGCGATCACATCGCGCCACAGACCGTCGGGCAGAAACAGCTCGGCGGCTGCGGTTGCGTCCTGCGAACGCAATGCTGCCTCGAAGCTCTCCAGCCAGCGCTGCACGTCCGCCGGCGCCGTGGTGTGTTTTCTTTCGGTGACGTTCATCACTGACGCCATTGTGCCTGTCATTCCGGGACGGCGCAAAGCGGACGAACAGGCTCACCTTGCTGTCATTCCGGGGCGGCCCGTCAGGGCCGAACCCGGAATCCAGAAGCGGGTTCGGTGTATCTGTCTGGATTCCGGGTTCGCGCTGCCGCGCGCCCCGGAATGACGCAGATGTAGACCCCTACCAGCGCTGTGTCCCGGGCGCAGCGCAGCGCGATAGCGGTGCGTTGCTGACCCGGGACAGTTAAGGCTTCTGAGTTTGGAACGGCCCCGGATCAGCGGCGCAACACTTCGTGCTGCGCCGCATCCGGGGCACTCCTAGCCCTTGCTCTTCTTCGCCGCCTGGTCCTTCAGGCGGTAGAGCGCTTCCATCGCTTCGCGCGGTGAGAGATCGTCCGGATTGAGGGCGGTGAGAGCCGCGGACAGACGATCCTCGGCCGATGGCGGCTGGTCCTGCGACGGCCTCGGCGCCGCAAACAAAGGCAGATCCTCGAAACCTTTCGGCGCGCTGCGGTCTTCCTGCTCAAGCTTCGTGAGCACCGTCCTGGCGCGCTCGATGACGCTTGCCGGCAGACCCGCGAGCTTCGCCACCTGGATGCCGTAGGAACGGTCGGCCGCGCCGGCGACCACTTCGTGCAGAAAAACCACGTCGCCCTGCCATTCCTTCACGCGCACGGTCGCGTTGTGCAGCCGGTCGAGCCGCCCCGACAGCGCGGTCAATTCGTGGAAGTGCGTCGCAAACAGCGCGCGGCATTTGTTGACGTCGTGCAGGTGCTCGACCGTCGCCCAGGCAATCGACAAGCCATCGAATGTCGCGGTGCCGCGGCCGATCTCGTCAAGGATGACGAGTGCGCGCTCGCCGGCCTGGTTGAGGATGGCGGCGGTCTCCACCATCTCGACCATGAACGTCGAGCGTCCGCGCGCGAGATCGTCGGCCGCGCCGACGCGCGAGAACAGCCGGTCCACCACGCCGATATGCGCGTGCTTTGCCGGAACGAAGCTGCCCATCTGCGCCAGGATCGCGATCAGCGCGTTCTGCCTGAGAAATGTGGATTTTCCCGCCATGTTGGGGCCGGTCAGCAGCCAGATGCGCCCGGCCTGCGCTTCCTGTGGCGGCGACAGGTCGCAGTCATTGGCGATGAATGGCGTGCCGTCGCGCGACAGCGCCTGTTCGACCACCGGATGACGGCCGCCTTCGATGATGAAGACGTGGCTGTCGTCGATGTGGGGGCGCGCGTAGCCGCGCTCGGTCGCAAGCTGGGCGAGCGCGCTAGCGACATCGAGGCTGGCCAGCGCCGCGGCGCAATCCTTGATGTTGTCGCTCTGCGCGATCACGCCGGCCGTGAGCCGCTCGAAAATCTCCAGCTCGAGGCCGAGCGCGCGCTCGGCAGCGCTGGCGATCTTTGCCTCCAGCGCGCCCAGCTCGGTCGTCGTGAAGCGCACCTGGCCGGCCAGCGTCTGGCGATGGATGAAGATGCCGTTGAGCGGCGCACTCATCAGCCGCTCGCCGTGCTGGGCGGTGACCTCGACGAAATAGCCGAGCACATTGTTGTGCTTGATCCGCAGGATGCGAATGCCGGTGTCTTCGGCGTAACGCGCCTGCAGCGCCGCGATGACGCGCCGGGATTCATCGCGTAACGCGCGTGTCTCATCGAGCGCGGGATCGTAGCCTTCGCGCACGAAGCCGCCATCGCGTTTGAAGGCCGGCAGCTCGGCCGCAAGCGCAGCCGACAGTTCGGCGGCGAGCATTCCATCCGGCTTGCGGCAGGCCTGCACGGCGTCGGAAATTTCCGCCGGCATGTCCTTGAGCGAGGCGAGGGCGCGCGCAAGATCGGCGGCGGCCAGGACGCCATCGCGGATCGCGGCAAGATCGCGCGGTCCGCCACGGCCAAGAGCCAGCCGCGACAATGCGCGCGCGAGATCGGGCGCGGCCTGCAGCCGCGAGCGCGTGTCGGCGCGGGCGGCGGTCTCGCCGGCAAACGCCGCGACGGCGTCGAGCCTTTTGGCAATCTGCGCAGGATCGGTCAGCGGCGCCGACAGGCGTTGCGCCAGCATCCGCGAGCCGGCCGCGGTCATCGTGCGGTCGATCGCGTCGAGCAATGAACCGCGCCGGTCGCCGCCAAGCGTGCGCATCAATTCGAGATTGGCGCGCGTGGCATGATCGATCGCCATGCTTGCGGACGCGGTTTCGCGCAATGGCGGCGACAAAGGCGGACGCTTGCCGAGCTGCGTGCGCTCGACATAGGTGACGCAGGCCGCGGCGGCGGTCAGTTCCAGTCGCGTCAGCGTGCCGAAGGCCTCGCTGGTCGCCACCGCGAAAAACGACGTCAGCCGCCGTTCGGCCGTTGCGCCGTCGAACACGTCGCGCGCCAGCGGCGTGACGGCCGGAAGCGAGCGCCAGTAGGCGGCGAGATCGGCCTCCCCGAACAGCGCGTCCGACACGATGATCTCGCCGGGCTCGAGCCGTGCAATTTCGGCGGAGAGTGTCGCACGGTCGCACTCGCCAACGCGGAATTCGCCGGTGGAGATATCGATCCAGGCCAGCGCGAACTGGGCGTCCTCGCCGGCCGACGACATCCGCGCGCGGGCGATGGCGAGGAGATAGTTGTTGCGGCCGGCATCGAGCAGCGTGTCCTCGGTCAGCGTGCCCGGCGTCACCAGCCGGATCACGTCGCGCCGCACCACGCTTTTGGAGCCGCGCTTGCGGGCCTCGGCCGGATCTTCGAGCTGCTCGCATACCGCGACGCGATGGCCGAGAGCAATCAGCCGATGGAGGTATTCATCGGCGCGCACCACCGGGACGCCGCAGAGCGGCACATCCTTGCCGAGATATTTTCCGCGCTTGGTCAACACGATGCCGAGCGCTCGCGACGCGACCTCGGCGTCCTCGAAGAACATCTCGTAGAAATCGCCCATCCGGTAGAACAGCAGACAGTCCGGGTTGGCGGCCTTGATCTCGACGAACTGGGCCATCGCCGGCGTGACGCGGCCGTCATCGGGTGGCGTTGCGCCGGGTGCGTCGTTTTCAGCCGTGCCGATGGGTTGCGTGAGCGCCATGGGCGCGCAGGTTAGCAGATGGCCGCCGCGCTTCTACGCACGAGGGCGCCGGTTCGCCGCGTCATGCCCGGCTTTTCAACACTTACCCCCGGCATTTCGGGGGCGTGCGGGCACATGAATGACATCGAGCCGTCTCGCCGTTCGTCCCCGCGCCAGCGGGGACCCAGCCTTAGCGGACGTCGCGTCCCGGCGCAGCGCATCACGAAGTGGTGCGCTGCAGACCCGGGACCGCGCCAACGCACCGGCCCTCATTCGTAACGGTCCCGGATCAGCGGTGCGTCATTTCATGCCGCACCGCATCCGGGACATGACAGTCTTTGTGCCGCCTTGACCGAACCTCACCCGAATAGATGACACGCATCACCCGCCACCGTTCGTCCCTTCGCAAGCGGGGACCAGTCTTTGGAACGAATGAATTTTTCTAATCGAGCGCACTGTCGCAATTTTGCATCGCTTGCGCACCGAATCTCATTTTTTCGTTTTTGTCCAAACGGTCGTCGTAGCCCTCCAAGTTTTCCTGCGCAGCCCTCCGTAACCATTTAATCGCGCCAAACCAGCATCGGCGCAACGCCGGAGCTTCGGCCGCGCGGCCTGCAATGCCGCAGAGGGCTGAACGCATCGCAGAAACGGCGAGCAAGCCGCCGGGGACGGAGTTGGGGATGAATCGTGCAGGGATGAATACTGTTTTATGCCGCGTTGCCGCGGCGCTGATGCTGTCGACCGCGCCGTTTGTTGCGGTCGAGCGGGCAAGTGCGGCTTGCACTCCGGCGGCACCGATCAACAACACCACCGTCACCTGCACGGGCACAACGACAGATCAAAACCCGCCCAATGGCTGGGGCACCGGCGCTGAAAGCGGCGATACCATTACCGTGCAGTCCGGTGCGTCGGTGACATCGACGTCGCCGAGTGCACTCAATCCCGCCGGAATAAGCATTTCTGACGGCACGATAAACAATTTTGGAACCATTTCGAGTGCGACATTCGGAGTCAATTTCCTCAATGGCGGCACCGTGAACAATTCCGGTGTGATCGGGACTGGTGACATAGGTATCGCCTCAAGTACGGACCTCACTGTTAGCAATAGTGGCAAAATTCAGGGAAACGGTGTTGCTATCCGAGCTGGAAATCTTAACGAAACCGCCGCGCTCAATGTCACCAACAACAGCCTGATTCAGACGACTGGTGCGAACGGCGTTGCTATCCAGACCTTCGGCACTGCAACCGTCAGCAACATCGGTGATGGCATCGTCAGCGGCATCATTTTCGGCGCTGCTTTCGGCATCGATGCGGCAAACGCCAATGTGACCAACAGCGGCTCGATCACAAGCAACGCGACCGCCATCCATGCGACGGGGACCACGACCATCGCGGGCAATGCGGGCGTTATCGCCGGCAGTGCATTCGGCATCGACGCTGGGACGGCCAATGTCACGGCGAACACTGGCAGTATCAAGGCAGTCGCCGTGAACGGCATCGCCGTCCATGCTGCAAACGACGCCACGGTGAATAACGCCGGAACGATCGCCGCCGACGCCGATGTTGGCACGGCTATTGAGGCACCGACAGTCAACGTCACGGCCAACACCGGCACGATCCGGGCAGACGGCACAAGCGGAAATGCTATCAACGGCTTCACCGCGACGGTGAACAATGCTGGCACGATAAGGGCAAACGGCTCGAATGGCACCGCCATCAACGGTGTCGTTGAAAATATCACCAACAGTGGCGTCATTCAGGCAACCGGAACACGCGGCATCGCCATCAACGCCGCCGGCACCGCGACGGTCAGCAACACGGGGGATGGCATTAATTCTGGAGTCATCTCGGGCAGCACATTCGGCATCAGTGCCGCAACGGTCGACGTCACCGCCAACACCGGCAAGATCGAAGCGACTGCTAACAATGCCGTCGCCATCATCGCCGACGGCGCGGCGGACGTCTCGACCTCGGGCCAAATCCTGTCACTGGCGCCACTCGGCACCGCCATATTCAGCTTTAACGGTCCCGTCACGGTGAAGAATTCCGCGACCGGGACAATCTCTGCTGGCAGCGCGGCTATAGAGGCCAATGGGGGTATTGTGCAGGTCAACAATGCCGGCCTGGTCGAAGCGACCAGCGCCTCCGCCGGCGCCATCGTAGGGCCCGCGGTCACGGTGAATAATTCCGGCAAGATCCAGGCAACCGGAGCAAACAGCTTTGCCATCTTTGCCGACGAATCGGGCGCAGGCGCCACGGTGACCAACACCGGCATCATCTTGGCCGACAAGGCTGCTATCTCGAGCAACGCCACTGCCAATATCGACAATTCGGGAACGATTCAGGCAATCGGCGCGAATGGCGTTGCCGCGACAGCCATTTTCGCTCAAGAATCCATCACCCTTAAAAATTCCGCCACCGGCGTTGTGACCGCTCCCCTCGAAGCTATCAGGTCCGTGTCCGACGTTAATGTCACGGCGAACGCCGGCCTGATCGAGGCGACAGCGGTGGGGGCCATCGCGATTGACGCGCTTCATGACGTGACTGTCAACAACTCCGGCACGATCCAGGCGAACGCGGACAGTGGCAATGCCATTCTGGGCGGTGTTGTCACCGTCGCTTCGAATTCCGGCACGATCCAGGCAACGGGTCCGAACGGCGTCGCCATCCAAGGCGCAACTGTCAGCCTCAATGCGAATACCGGAATGATCCAAGCAACGGGGCCCGGCGGCATCGCCATTCGCGCTGACGGCACCGCAACGGTGAATAATTCTCAGACGGGCACCATCACCGGAGCCCTCAATGCAATTGAGATGCAAGATGGAACGGTCACGAACTCCGGCACCGTTTCCGCTGGAAGCGGTACGGCCGTCAGTTCCGGCAACAGCGCGACCGTCAAAAACCTTGCCGGCGGCCTTATATCAGGCGGCACAGTTGGCGTCGGAGCCCACTTGCTCGACGTAACGAATGCCTTCGGCGCGACGATTGTCGGCGGCAACACCGGTATCGATGGCTCCGGCACCGTACGCACCGCGGGCACGATCTCGGGCGGAACGGCGTCAGTGTCTTTCCATGGCACCGGCACCAACACGCTGATCCTGCAGACCGGCGCAATCCTCAACGGTGATGCGGTCGGCAGCACCGCCGGCGCGACCAACAACCTTGTTTTTCAGGGTAGTGGCGTTGCGGCGAATAACTTCCTCAACTTCAACACGCTCGATGTGCAGGCGGACGGGACATGGGTCTGGGGCAGCAACGCCGGCGGCAGTTTCGGCCAGACCACCGTGAGCAGCGGAATCTTCGCCGTCGATGGCCTGCTGTTCAGCCCGGTCACCGTAAACGCGGGGGGCACACTCGCAGGCAGCGGCACCATCCACGGCGAGGTTTCGGCGGCGAATGGCGGCACGATCGCCCCGGGCGCCGCCGTGCCATTCAGCACGTTGACGGTGCAGGGCAATGTCAACTTCGCCAGCGGCTCGATCTATCGCGTCAACATCGGCGCCGCGGGGAAGAATGACAAACTACTGCTGGACGGCGGCGGGTCCGCCAGCCTGACCGGCGGCACCGTCAATGTGCTGGGACAAAGGGGCTTTGCGCTCTCGACCCCGTACACGATCCTCACCGCCACCGGCGGCCTCAACGGCACCACGTTCAGCGGCCTCAGCAGCAGCCTGGCCTCGGCCTTTCTCACGCCCTCGCTCAGCTATGACGCCAATGATGTGTTCCTGACGCTGACAGCCGGCAATGGCGGTGGATCCGGCTTCGGCTTTGCCGGCGCGGCGCAGACCCGCAATGAGCGCGCTGTTGCTGCGGCGCTCGACGCTGGTCCGACAACCAGCGGGCTCATCCTCGCACTGCTCACGCAGACCATCGAGGGCGCGCGGCAGGCCTTCGATGCGCTCTCCGGCGAAATCTTCGGCAGCCTGCACAGCACGCAAACGAGTGAGGCGCAGTTCGCGCGCGGCGCGATGCTCGGCCGCATGCGGCAGGCTTCGTATGCGGGCGTTCCCGGCGAACTGGGCGCGCTTGGCTTTGCCGGCCCGCAACTGGCTTATGCGTCGGCCGATGGCAATGGCATCCCGGCGAAGGCCGCGCCCGGCGCCGGCGACCGGTCGCGCGATCTGACCTTCTGGGCGCAGGGTCTCGGCGGCTGGGGCCGCACCGATAGCGACGGCAATGCCGCCTCGGTGACCAGCCGGTTCGGCGGTTTCCTCTCCGGCGCCGATGTGCGGTTCGGCGATACGCTGCGCGCCGGCCTGGTGGCGGGTTTCGTGCGCTCCAATCTCAGCGATGCCGCCCGCTCAAGCAGCGCCGGCATCGACAGCGTGCAGCTCGGCGCCTATGCCGGCGGGCGTATCGGCGCATTCAATCTGCGCGGCGGGGCTTCAATCTCGATCGACAGCATCGATACCAGCCGCGGCATCTTCTTTCCCGGCTTGACCGACAAGGCGAATGCGCGCCTGCACGGCAACGTCGGGCAGGTCTTCGGCGAGGTCGGCTACGGCATGGCGTTCGACCGGATCGCGCTCGAGCCGCTCGCCGGACTGGCTTACGTGCATCTGCACGATGGTGCGTTCGTCGAGAGCGGCGGCATCGCGGCGCTGTCCGGTTCAAGCGCCAACGAGAACCTTGGTTATGTATATCTCGGGGCGCGGGCGGCCACCGCGGTGCCGCTCGCCAACGGCACCGTGCTGGTGCCGCGCGCCACGCTGCAATGGCAGCACGCCTTCGGCGACGTGACACCGGTGACGGCGCTCGCCTTCCAGGGCACGGGCACCGGCTTCTCGGTCGCGGGAATTCCGATTGCGCGTGACACGGCGCTGGTGGAAGCCGGCTTTGACTGGCGCTTCAGCCCGCAGGCGAAGCTTGGCGCCTTCTACCAGGGCGAGCTCGCCGCCCACGCGCAGACCCACGCGCTCAAGGGCGCCTTCACCTGGGATTTTTGAGCGGGCCGGGCGCGCGCAAATAACTCCGTTCGTCCCCGCGCAAGCGGGGACCCAGTGCTGAAAGACGAATGAGCTTTCATCCGTCATGCGCGGGCTTGTCCCGCGCATCCACGTCTTAGATCTCTCAATAAGGAAGACGTGGATGGCCGGAACAAGTCCGGCCATGACGAAGGCTAGCTATACCCCTATTCCCGCTCATTCCCGCGTAAGCGGGAATCCAGTGCTTTACGGTCTGGGTCCCCGCTTTCGCGGGGACGAACGGATAAAGAGAACTGAACCGCGCTGCTCTGGGCCTGCTTTCGCGGGGACGAACGGATAAAAAGACGCAAACGGTATTGCGCCCCGCCCCCGCACCCCGCGCCACTCAGCTCTTGAACTTCACGCCGGTGATCGCCTCGAGATTGCCGTGCCAGATCTTTTCCTTCTCGGCTTTCGGCATGTCGATGCCTTCGATGATGCGCAGGGTTTCGCGCGTATACATCGTCCCCTTCTCGGGATCGAACGGGCAGTCGGAGGCGAACACGATCTTGTCGGGATCGTAGAACGCAAATCCCGCATGGGTCGCCGGCACGCCGCCGAACACCGCCGTGTCCGCGTAGAACGTGTGCTTGAAGTAATCGAGCGGGCGCTTCTTCAGCTTCTTCAGAATGAGGCTGAGGTCCTCGTCCGACGTGCGCGCGCCGAGCTGATCCCAGCCCGGGCCGATGCGGCCTTCCAGCATCGGCGCGATGCCGCCGAAATGATGCGTGATGATCTTCAGGTTCGGGTATTTGTCCATGATCCCGGAGAACACCAGCCGTGCCATCGCCGCGGCGGTCTCGTAGGACCAGCCGAAGGTCCACCAGATTTCGTATTTCGATTTCTTCTCGGACAGATAGTCGGGGAAATTGGCGGCGCGCGCCGGATGCATCCAGATCGGCTTGTTGAGCCGGTTCATGGCGGCGAAGAACGGCTCGAACGCCGGATCGTCCAGCGGCTTGCCGGCGATGTTGGTGTAGATCTGCACGCCGAGCGCGCCGTTCTTCAATGAACGCTCGGCTTCGGCGACGCCGGCATCGGGGGCGATCAAGGCGGCCTGCGCCACCCAGCCGGGAAACTGGTCCGGATACTTCGCGCAGATATCGGCAAAACCGTCATTCACCAGTTTGGTGTATTCCAAAGTGAGCTTGGCATCGCCCTTGGTCATCACCTCCAGTGGCGGCATCGGATAGGACAGGATCTGCGCATAGTCTTTGAAGCCATCGACGATCTTGCGGCGGATTTCGAGGTCGTGAATGCAGGGAATCTCGCGCACCCGCTTGCCGATATCGGTGTGGCCACTTTCGACCAGCTTGTTGAAATATTTTTCCGGAATGAAGTGGGTGTAGGCGTCGATACGCATGACCTCTCCTGTGTGACCTGCTTTTTTTTCGTAGGGACTCAATAAGGCGTAATAACGTTGAGAAGCGCCTGCTTGCGCTCGTTGACGACGACGGCGCGGGCGCGCGCGAGCGCATCGGGCAGGTCCGCCGGCTTCTCCACGCGTTCGGCATGGGCGCCTTGCGCGCGTGCCATCTCCTCGAAGGGCGGCGACGGATCGAGATCGGCGAGCACGCGGCCGTCGGTTTCCCCGGCCACGCCATCCTTGAACATCGACAGCGTGGCGCGGCGCACCGCGCCATAACGGCTGTTATTGAACACGATGGTCAGGATCGGAAGATTGTGAACGGCGGAGACCCAATGCCCGACCATGGGATTGGCGAACATATAGGCGCCGTCGCCGAGCGTGGCGACGACGAACTCATCCGGCGCCGCCAGCTTGGCGCCGAGCGCCGCGCCCAGGCCCCAGCCCAGACCGCCGGCCGGACCGAGCGCGAAGAACGTACCCGGCTTCTCGCGCGCGCAATGGTCCGGCCGCAACGGGTACTCGTTGATGATGATGGCGTCCTTGCCGACGGCGTCGCCGATGGCGTGCGACAGATGCTCGGGCGAAATCGTCGTGCCGGCGGCTGAATCCTTGGCAAGCTGGGCGCGCCGGGTGCGCATGCGGTCGGTGAGGCGGGCACGGCGCGCAGCGATGCGCGCCTCCGCCATCTGCAGACGCGGCTCGACCGCGCGCACCAGTGCTTCGAGCGCCTGGGCGGCACCGGCCTGGACGGCGAGATCGCTCGGGAAACTGCGCATCGGATAACGCACATAGAACGGATCCTCGCCCACGTGAGCGACGCGGCAGCCGCCGGGCGGATGCTGGAGATGCGGGATCCACGGCACGTCGGATTCGAGCACGATCACCAGATCGGCATCGGCAAGCAGGGTGCCGGGTTCAAAACCGAAATGCATCGAATGACTCGACGGCAGGCAGACCGTGCGCGGATTGTGAACAACGATGGGAATGGCGCAGCGTTCGGCCAGGCGATCGAGAAAGGGGACGGCCTCTGCGGGCAACGCGGCGGTGACAATCAAGGGACGCTCGGCCGCCGCGATCCATTCGGCAAGCGTTGCGATCGTGCGCGGATCGGGATGCGCGTGCGCGGCCTGCGGCCGCGGTTTCGTCGGCCCGACCGGCTCGGGCAGGGCGGCAGACAAAGGCTCACGGGGCAGCACGACATAGACCGGCCCGCGCGGATGCGCCATCGCCACCTCGACGCCGCGCGCCACCATGTCGCCGACCTGGCCAGGCACGCGCAGCTCGTAATCCCATTTCACGAGCTCGCGCACCATGCCGGCCTGATCGAACATTTCTTGCGCCCAATGGATCGGGCGCGTGCGCGAGCCGAAGCTGCCTTTCTCGGTCACCGGAGTCCGTCCGGCGGCGAGAATGAGCGGCACGCGGTCGCGCGAGAGGTTGGTGAGGTTGTTGATCGTGTTGGCGGTGCCGACATTGACGTGCACCATCACCGCCTGCGGACGGCCGTTCATCAGGTAGGCGCCGTGCGCCATGGCGACCGCGAGATTCTCGTGCGGCACCAGGACAGGCTTCGGCACCTTGGCATTGGTTTTCTTGGCGCGGCTGAATGCCTCCACGATCGGCGGAAAATCCGTTCCGGGATTTGCGAAAAAATAGTCGGTGCCGTGATCGGCAAGCGCGCGCAGGAACGCTTCGGCGGCGATTGTTGGCCGTTGTCCTGACGGTGCGGCCGGCATGAGGTTTCGCCCCTTGGTCGCCCGCTAATCGTTCGATTGAACGAGAAGCAGACGCAGTTTTTGTTGGCGCGCAGTCATAACCGAGGAGGCGCGGGGTGACAATGTCGAGCTATGCGGAAAGGCACGGCTAGCCCGAAGGAGGGGCAATGCGGTTCTGCCGTCATGGCCGGGCTTGTCCCGGCCATCCACGTTTTTCTTGTGATGAGCCGCCAAGACGTGGATGCCTGGCACATAGGCGTGCGAAAGCACGCCGTCCTTCGGACGGCTATGGCCGGGCATGACAATGAGAGGCCGTGCGACGGGACTATGCAGTAAACTATTCCGCCGCGACACGGAGGGCCGCCCGGCCGTCGATCTCGGCGAGGCATTTTGAAAGGCTTTCGCCGTCCGGATCGAGCAGAGCGGCCGTGCGTGCGTTGGCGATCGCATCCGCGGCGGCGGCCTGTGGGATTTGGCCCGCAAGCGCGGGGCGGATGACGCGATCCTCGATGATCCGGTAGTTCGAGAGGCCGCGCGCATGCGTATCGCCGTACCCCTTGATCAGGCGGGCGCATTCGGCGATCTCGAGCGCGAGCGCGGGTGAGGACCGCGCCCCTTCGCGGATCAGCGCCAGCCAGCTGTCGATCTGCAGCTGCTCCTGCTTGTAGCGATGACCGTAGGGCCGAAGCGGCCGCAAGCCGGCGAGAAAAAGAAATCGCAGATAGCCGCTGATCGACGTCGAATTGATCTCCATGCCGAAATACACGCGGCCAAGCCAGCCTTTCCGCTCGGCCAGCCGCAAAATCGGCCGCGCCAGGAACGAGGGCAGGAGCTGGCACATTTCCTCGATGCCGGGCTTGAGAAAATCATGCACCGAGTAAGGCTCGCCGGCCGCATGCAGCTCCTCGCGGGCGATGCGGCGCATGCGGGCGGGTGCGATCTTCGCCTGCGCGACGCGCACGACATCTTCATAGGACATGCGCACGGCAAGGTGGCGGGCAACTTCCTTCAGAAGCTTGCCCTGCGTGCCGGCCGCCTGATCCGCTTCGATGATCGGCCGCAGGCGGCTGAGATAAAGCCACGCATAGGCAACGCTTTGATAACCGATCAGCCGCCGCACGCCTTCGAGGCCCACAACCTGCGCGACCGCCGGAAACGTGCGGGCGACTTCGTGCTCGACCAGCGCCGGCGTGGTGGCGGCATTCTTCTTTTTGTCCACGAGCGGCGCCGGCTGCGCGTTCGCGCGGGCGGCTTCGTATCCCGCGTGAAATCCGCGCAGATTGCTCTCGACCGACTTGCCATCGTCACGGATCGCCGCTTCGAACTGCTCGGGCTTGAGCGGCAGCCGGCCGCTGCCGGCGATCGCGCCGAACATCACGGCATTGATGATCGAGCCGCTTTGTCTGGCGAGCGCCTCCATGTCGATCAGCAAGGCATCGCGTGAATTGTCCCTGATCACCTTGATAAGCCTGTCGCGGTCGAAGCGGCCGTCGCCCATGGCGATCTTTTCGTCCATGGCAAAAAAGCGGCTGAGCGATCCGATGACATGCGTGCGATCGCGCGTCACGAAACCGTTCGACACGGTTCGCCCGGTTTCCAGCAGCTCGCTGGCCACCGCAATGTCGATATCGCCCACGCCGGGGGTGAGCGCGAGCACCGGCCGCCGCCCGGCGAGCTCGTGCGCCGGCACGGGGAAAATCTCTATGTAATATGTCGTGGCGCCGGTCCGTTGCGCGACGCCCGGAATCGACGTGCTTTGCACGGGAAATCCGGCCTTTTCCGCCGCCGACACGATCCATTGTGTCAGCACGCCGCCGCCTTCGCCGCCGAGCGCGGCAATCAGCAGTGTGATGGGGCGTTGCGCCGTCATGCGGGCACTTCGCCGGAATAACCGCCGAGCCAGCCGATCACTTTCTGCCGGAGCCGATGTATGAAACGATCGCGCCAGGTCGCGTTGCGCACGATTTCGGCGCGGTAGAACGACGGGCACAGCACGGCCGCATGCGCGACCTCGCCACACAGCCCGCAGCCGACACACGATTCAACAACGGTCGCCACCGGATCGGTGCGCAGCGGATCGGGAGACGGTTTCACCGTCAGCGACGGGCAGCCGGACAGCCGGATGCACGAATGATCCCCGGTGCAGATCTCGTCATCGACGCCGTAACGCGTGCGCGTGACGCGCTCGCCGCGCTTGAGCTTTTCGGCATCTTCCGCGCGCACGCGCCGCTGACGCGCCAGCTGGCATTCGCCATCGGCGATGATCACTTTCAGCCCGCGCTCGGCCGTCTTCATCGCCTCCTTGAGCGTCTTGACCATCACGCTGACGCTGTAGGTCCGCACCTTGCGCAGCCAGTGCACGCCCATGGCGCGCAGCGTCTGCTCGATATCCATTCCGGGCGAAACGCCGGTACGGCCCATGGCGCTGGAGGGAATGTATTGCTGGCCGGTGGCGGAGGCGTAACCGTTCTGCATCACGATCAGGACGCCGTCGCCCTTGTTGAACAGATTGGAGGCAACCCCGGTGATCAATCCGTTGTGCCAGAAACCGCCGTCACCCATGACGGCGATCGGGCGCTTTTCCATGTTCGGCGTCACGGCGGCGGCGCTTGCCAGCGACATGCCATAGCCGAGGATGGAGTTGCCAAGCGAAAACGGCGCAAAGGTCGCGAACGAATGGCAGCCGATATCGGCGCTGATATGCGTCGGTCCCAGCTCGCGCTGCATTAGCTTGATGGCCGAAAATACCGGACGCTCGGGACAGCCGGTGCAAAAGGCCGGCGGGCGCGGCGGCAGGGGACCCAATGCCGATGCCGCTTTCGCCTTGTGCGCGACGAGGCCGCGCGCTTTTTCGGCGATGGTGTCGGCGTCGATGCCCTTTGGCTTGGCGTCCTGCAGAAATGCCGCGAGCGCTTCGAGCAGAACGTCGGATGCATATTCGCCCACCTTCGGCAACGGGCCCTTGCCGAGGACGCGCGTATTGATGTCGGCGCGGCGCAGCTCAACATTGACCGCCTGCTCGATGTAGTCGGGATAGCCTTCTTCCACCACCAAAACGGCCCGTTTGGAGGCGCAGAACTCGCGCAGCTCCTCCGGCACCAGCGGATAGACCACATTGAGAACCAAAATCGGGATGCGCGACGCGCCGAAAACATCGGCAAGCCCCATGCGCTCGAGCGCGCGCAGCACGCTGTTGGTGAGCCCGCCCATCACGATGATGCCGACGTCGCTCAGGTCGCCGTCGAGGCTTTCATTGAGCTTTTGCTCACGGATGAAAGCACGGGCGGCCGGCAGACGCTCTTCAACTTTCAGGCGTTCCTGCGTGAAGATCACCGGTGGGTGCGCCAGCCGTCCATATTCGAAGCGGGGCGGGCCGGGAAGCTTGTCGAGGCCGGATACCACGCCTTTGCGGTTGGTCTTGGCGGCGAATTCCCCAGTGGCATGGCAGGCGCGGATCCGCAGCTCGAGCATGACCGGCGCGTGGCTGGCTTCCGACAGTTCGAACCCCTTTTCCACCGTGCGCACGATCGACGGCAGGTCGGGACGGGGATCAAGCAGCCACATCGAAGACTTGAGAGCGTAGGCGTAAGAGCGCTCCTGGATGACGCTCGCGCCCTCGCCATAGTCCTCGCCGAGAATGATCATGGCGCCCCCGACGACGCCGGGCGAGGCAAGATTGGACAATGCGTCGGCGGCAACATTGGTGCCGACGATCGATTTCCAGGTCACTGCTCCGCGCAGCGGATAGTTGATGGATGCGCCGAGCATAGCGGCGGCCGACGCCTCGTTCGAGCATGTCTCCAGATGCACGCCGAGCTCGGACATGATGTCCTCGGCGTCGACCAGCACGTCGAGCAGATGCGAAACCGGCGCGCCCTGATATCCGCCCACGTAAGAGACGCCCGATTGCAGCAGCGCCTTGGTGACCGCGAGGATGCCTTCGCCGTGGAAGGTTTCGCCGTCACCCAGCGTCAGCGCCTGAACTTCCTTCTTGAACGACCGTTCCATCGTCAGGCCTCAAGGCAGATAGTTGGGACCCAAACTATATAGCACGTCACCCCCTACATGTGCGAGGGCAGCCAGAGCGCGATAATCGGAAACGCGATCAGAATTACCAAGCGAATCAGGTCGGTAATGATGAAGGGGATAACGCCCTTGAAAATGGTGGCAAAACTCACGTCCTTGATCACGCTTTTTATCACAAAAACATTCATGCCGACCGGCGGGTGAATGAGGCCGAGCTCGACCGTCATCACGATGATGACGCCGAACCACAGGGGGTCGAAGCCGAGATGGGTAATGACGGGAAAAATGATGGGGATGGTCAGGATGATCATGGCCATCGCGTCCATCAGGCAGCCCAATACCAGATACATCAGCATGATCAGGGCCAGTACGCCGTAACGGCCGAGCCCGAGCGCGGTGAGAAATTCTGTCACCTTCTGCGGCGTTTGCGTGATGGTAAGGAAATAACCGAACAGCAGCGCGCCAATGAGCACGGTGAACACCGCGGCAGCGGTGCGCGTTGCCTGCAACAGCGAACTCAGGATACCGGCCCGGTCGAGGCGCCCGCTCAACACACCGATCAGGAACGCGCCACTGGCGCCGACGCCGCCGGCTTCCGTCGGCGTGAAGCGGGGCAGGAAGGGGAGCCCGTAAAGTCCGCCGATCACGAAGACGAACAGCAGCAGCGGCGCCCAGATGTCTTTCAATCCTGTAAAGCGGTCGCGCCAGGTGCTGCGTTGACCCGCCGGCAGGAATTTCGGCGAGACCCAGCCGATAATGGCGATCGTGGCCATGTACATGGTGATAGCAAGCAGGCCGGGAACGATGCCGGCGATGAACAGCTTGCCGATATCCTGCTCGGTGATGATGCCGTAGACCGCAAGCACGGTCGACGGAGGCAGCATGGCGCCGAGCGTACCGCCGGCCGCGATCACGCCGGTTGCAAAACTTTGCGGATAGCCGAACCGGCGCATCTCGGGGTAGGCGACGGTTGAAAAGGTCGCGGCGGTCGCGACCGACGACCCGCAGATTGCGGCGAAGCCGCCGCAGGCCGCCACGGTGGCGATGCCGAGTCCGCCGCGCAAATGGCCGACGAAACGGTTGGCGGCGCGAAACAGCTCGCGGCTCATCCCGGAGTTGGTGACGAATGCACCCATCAGCAGGAACATCGGGATGACGCCGAACGTATAGTCGGTGACGGTGCGCATCGACGTCTGTCCGATCAGCTTGAGCGCCGGCCCGCCGCCGTTGAGATAGGCGAAGCCCGAGACACCGACCAGACCCATCGCCATGCCGACCGGCACGCGTAGCAGCATCATCGCGAACAGTGCGAGAAACCCGATAATGGCGACCGCGTCGGTGCTCATAGTCATTCGACCGGTTTGATTTCTTTTTGCACCGCCGGATCGACCATGTAGTCCGGATGGAAAACCAGCCGGTAGGTGCGGACCGCGATCAACAGGACGGCCGAAACATCGCCGAGCCAGGCGATCAGGAAGAAAGGCCAGGTCGGCAGCCGCAGGTCGAACGTCAGCACGTTGTCGTTGCGGGTGCTCATCACCTTGTCGAACAAGGTGTAGGTCTGCACCGTAACCACGAACAGCAGGACCAGCGTGGCGAAGACGTCGATCATGCGCTGATAGCGCGGGCCGACATTGCCCCAGACCAGATCGACCGTAATGTGCGTGCCGCGATACGAGGTGGCCGCGATGCCCCAGAAAATGAGGATCCCGAGCATCAGCCGGCCGAAATCGTAGGAATCGGGAATCGAATAGGTGAACAGGTTGCGCAACAGCACGGCGATGAAGATGTTGGCGGCGACGATGCCGACGAATGCTGCCGCCACCCATTCGATCGTGTCGATGAAACGATCCATGTAGACGCGTTTCATGCGCCCTTATCCCCTGCACACTTATAACAGGCACGGCTGCGGAATTTACGCCGCCGTCATGCCACCAGACGAAACCTTGCTAAAGTTTGATCCAGGTGAAGGGAATCGACTTGTTATCCGCTCGTCCCCGCGAAAGCGGGGACCCAGACCCAAAAGCACTGGATTCCCGCTTTCGCGGAATGAGCGGAAGGAGAGATCCCGACCGATTTCACTCTAGGCCGATCGTCCGTCAGTAGCCGGCGCCTTCCTTCGAGAGCTGCGCCCTGAGCTCTTTCATGACCGTGGCCGGATCGACCCCGGCCTTCTTCACGTTTTCCGCCCACTTTTCCTCGAGCGGTTGCGCAGCCTTTTTCCACTCCGCCACCTGCGCAGGCGTTGGTTCATAGACCTCGTGGCGGGCCTCCGCCTTGATCTTGGCGATGCCGGCGTGTTCGAAGTCGGCCCATGGCGCGGCAACCTTGAGCGCCCATTCGGGCGTGCAGTGATTGTCGATCACTTTCTTCTGCGCCGCCGACATCTGGTTGTATTTGTCCTTGTTGAAGACAAACGCGAATGTCGTCACGTAGAGCGGCATGTCGAGGTGATATTTCGTGACCTTGTCGATGCCGAACAGCGGCACCGAGCCCCAGGGGAAGGTCACCGCGTCGGCGACGCCTTTTTCAAGGACGTCACGCACTTCAGGCGCCGCGGCCTGCACGTTGGTGCCGCCCAGCATGGTCACGAAAGTTGCCATGGTGGCGTGCGCGGGACGGATCTTCATGCCCTTGATGTCGGCCGGCACAACGATCTTCTTGTCGCGCGAATGAAATGCGCCAGGGTCATGCACGAAGGCGAGGCAGAATTTGACGTCCTTCATCTCCTGCGCCGCGTATTTGCGGTACCAGGCATCGAGCGCCTGAGTTCCGCCCTTGGCATTGGTCATCAGGAAGGGCATCTCGCCGGCGCCGATGATCGGAAAGCGGCCGGGTTGATAGCCCGGGTTGATGTAAGTGAGGTCGGCGATGCCGTCGCGCGCCATGTCGTAATGGTCGAAGGCCTTGCCGAGCTGCTGGGCCGGATAGACTTTATATTTGATGGTGCCGCCCGAATCTTTTTCGACGGAGGCGCCCCATTCCTCCAGTGCCTTCTGCAACGGATGCGACGGCGGCACCCAGTGCGACAGCTTGAGCTCGAACGTCTTGTCCTGCGCAAACGCGCCGGTTGCTCCACCCAGCATCAGGGCGGCGGCGTAGACACATCCCGCGAAACGGAGTTTCATGAAGTCCTCCCTTGGGTTGGGGTGTTGGATAGAGCGCCAACTTTTTGCGATATTCAGCCGAATGCAGACGACGTTGTAAAGCGTATAGTTTGAGATCAAACTATATCCCGGAGCGGACGCTCCAGGAAAAAGGGAAGCTGTAGTGCACGGAACGAACGGCACGGGCGCCCATCGGCGCGGAAGGAACGGCGAAGCCTTTGGGCCACCGATTAATTTTGGACCGCTCGCCTATTGGGTCGGCTTCAACCTGCGCATGGCCCAGGAAGCGGCGTTTCAGGCCTTCTCGCGCCGCTCGCAGGAGATCGGCGAAAGCCCGGGGCGCTTCGCCACCCTGACCCTGATCGCGCGCAATCCCGGCATCAGCCAGACCGAGTTGTCGCAGGCCAATGGTCGCGACAAATCCAGCCTTACGCCGGTTGTGGAGGACTTGGTCAATCGCGGGCTGGTCGAACGCAAGCGCATGGACAGCGACCGCCGCACCTATCGCCTGAACCTGACGTCCGCTGGAAAGAAAGTCCTCACAATGCTGACGCGCTGCGCGCGACGGCATGAACGCAACCTCGATCATGTGATCGGCGCGCGGGATCGCAAGCGTTTCATCCAGATCCTGAAGAAAATCGCCGCCGAGATCGAGTAAATTGCAATTGCCTATCGGTCGTCATGCCCGCGCTTGTCGCGGGCATCCCCGTCTTCTTTTTCTGAATAGCCGCAAAGTCGTGGATGTCCGGCATAAAGCCGGGCATGACGAAAACGGGCGGCAGGTTATCCCCGAAATTTGCTGCGCACGGCGTCCGGAACCGGATGCGATTTGAGCCGGCCGTTGTCGGCGCGCACCACCCAGACCCGCTTTTCCGAACATTCCACGCAGGTTTCGCCGCCGAGACTCAATTTGTGCTCGACGTCGAAACTTGAACGTCCAAAGGTGATCTTGCTCTCGACCGTCACGTCATCGCCGAACCGGGTCGGCTTGAGAAACCGCGCGCGCGTGCGCACCAGCGGAAAGCCGCCGAATTCCAGGGTCTTGAACATCTGGAATTTTGTCATGCCAAGCGCGCGCTCGAACATCATCGCGGTGGACGCATCGAAAATCTCGAAGTAGCGCGGATAGAAAATAATGCCGGCCGGGTCGCAGTCACCCCATTCGATCCGCACCTTGCGGGTGTTGGTGAATGTCGTCACGGCAGCCTCACATCAACGCGGTGCCATGCGCAGCGCACCATCAAGGCGGATGACTTCGCCGTTGAGATAGGAATTGTGCACGCAGTGAAGCACCAGCGCCGCGAATTCGCGTGGCTCGCCCAGCCGCTTCGGGAAGGGCACCGAGGCGCCGAGCGAATCCTGGACCTCCTGCGGCAGCGCGCGCAGCATTGGCGTGCCGAAAATGCCCGGCGCAATGGCGAGCACGCGGATGCCATATTGCGCGAATTCGCGTGCGGCGGGCATTGTCAGCGCGGCGACGCCGCCTTTGGACGAGGAATACGCCGCCTGTCCGATCTGGCCCTCAAAGGCGGCAACGGAGGCCGTGGACACGATCACGCCGCGCTCGCCGCCGGCGAGCGGCTCCGCCGTCTGCAGGCTGGCCGCGACCAGGCGCATCATGTTGAAGGTGCCGATAAGATTGATGCGGATGACGCGTTCATAATCGGCGAGCGGCATCGGCCCGTCACGGCCAACGATGCGCTTGGCCGGGCCAACGCCGGCACAGTTGACCAGAACGCGGGCAGGCCCGTGCGCGGCGACGGCCTTTTTCACCGCCGCTTCGCCGCTGGCGGCGTCGGCCACGTCGCAGCCCACCGCAATACCCTTGATGCTGTCGGCGACTTCCGCGGCGGCCTTTTCGTTGACGTCGAGGATCGCAACCTTCGCGCCGGCCGCAGCCAGCGCACGTGCGGTCGCGGCGCCAAGTCCGGATGCGCCGCCGGTGACGATCGCCCCGTGTCCTTTGGTCTCCATCAGTGCTTTCCCCCGGCTTCAATTACCCGCGACGATAGGGGCTGGGCGTAGAGTTCGTCCACCAGCGCGGCGCGATTTTTCAGAACCGCGCGTTGATTGATCGAGCCCTTGTCGGTCATTTCGCCTTTATCCATGGATGGCGGATCTGCCATCAGGAGGATGCGCGCGACGCGCGTCGAGGATCCCGAACTGATCGCCGCAAGCTTTGTCGTGAGCTCGGCGAATTTTGCCCGCACCGCCGGCATCTCGACGATCTCGGCCGGCTTTGCATCCGGACCCGAACCGGCGAGCTTTCGGCAGGCCTCGATGTCGGGAAAAATGAGAACTGCAATATCGTCGCGGTCAGCACCGGCAAAGACGGCATCGCGGACGTAAGGAGTAAAGTAATCGACGAGCCGCGCCCGCAGCGGGCCGACGCTGACCCAGGTGCCGGTGGACAGCTTGAAGTCTTCCGCGATGCGGCCGTCAAACAGAAGGCCCTGGCTGGGATCGGTGGGATCGACGAATTTCAGCGCATCGCCGATCTTGTAAAAACCCTCTTCATCGAAGGCCTCGCGGGTCAGATCCTTCTGCCGCCAATAGCCGGGCGTGATGTGCGGCCCGCGCAACCGGGCCTCCAGCTTTCCTTCGTTCGGCACGAGCTTGAGTTCGACGCCGGGCGCCGGCAGGCCGATATTGCCGGGGCGATCGAAATCCCAGGAGCAGGCCAGCGCCAAAGGCGCGGTTTCGGTCGAGCCCAGGGACGACAGGAAGATGATGCGCTCGCCCGTGGTTTCGACCGCCAGCCGCGTGAGCTCGTCCCAGGTGGTTTCATTGAGACCGGCGCCGGCATAGAAAAGAACTTTCAGCCGGCTGAAGAAATTGCGGCGCAGCACTTCGTCGCTGCGGAAGTGCGCGAGCAGCGCTTCGTAACCTTTGGGGACATTGAAATAGATGGTCGGCGCGATCTCGCGCAGATTGCGCGCGGTCTTCGGCACGCCGGGCGGTGTGGGATTGCCATCGTCAATATAAAGCGAGCCGCCATAAGTGAGCACCATATTGAAATTGTGGTTGCTTCCGAAGGTGTGGCTCCACGGCAGCCAATCGACCACGACCGGAGGCTCATGGGTCACGAACGAAAAACCGGCCGCCAGCATGGCCTGGTTCGAGCACAACATGCGGTGGGTATTGATGACGCCCTTGGGATTTCCGGTCGAACCGGAGGTGAACAGGAATTTTGCGATGCTGTCGGGCGCCACTTTTGCGCGCGCGGCCGCAACGCCCGCGGCGTCTTGCGCGCCGAGCAGATCCGAAAACAGCGTCGTCTTGCGGTCGCCCAGAGGATTACGGGTCACGACCAGCTCGATATCGTCCGGCACGGTTTCGTAGAGCGCGCGTGCGAACGGCCCGCCATCATTGGCGAACACGAGGCCGGGCGTAAGCAGATCGATGATCGTCCGCAATTTGCCGAAGTCGCTCGACATCAGTGAATAGGCCGCGGAGACCGGCGCGTAAGGAATGCCAACATACATTGCCGCCATTCCGAGCAAGGCATGCTCGATATCGTTACCCGACAAGACGACGACAGGCTTTTCGCCGGAAAGTCCGCGCCGCAACAGGGCCGCGCCAATCTGTTTTACGCGGGAAAGAACCTGCGCATATGTGAGCTTGCGCCATTCGCCCTGCGCATCGCGCTGCGCCAGGAACAACCGATCGGGCGCAACTTTTGCCCAATGTTCGAGCGGCTCGCCGAGGTTGTCGTTATAGCGGCCGAGCTCCTGCGCGGCACGGATATAGATGACGCCACCGGCGCCTTGTTCGATCGCGGGATCGAACCTGCCGAGCTGGACCGCACGCAACGGCGCGGTTGCCTCATTTTTGGCTCCTCGGGCTGCACTCGGCATTGTCGGGACCGGATCTCCGTTATTTGCGCGTGGTCTTCTGCGCGCGCTTTTCGAGGAAATCCTTGACGCGCGCTTTCGCATCGGGATCGGCTTGCGCAATCGCCGACATCAGCGCTTCGACCGCATATCCGCTGGCCGGATCCATGTCGGCGATCCGCGGCAAAGCGTGCATCACTGCAAAATTTGTCAGCGGCGCGTTTGCGGCAATACGTTGCGCCAGTTCGAATCCCTTCGCGAAGCCTTTGCCGGTCTCCACAAGGTACGTGGTCAGGCCGATCGCCTGGCCTTCCTCTGCCGAGTAGGTACGGCCGGTGAGCATCATGTCCATCATGCGCGCGACGCCAATGAGGGGCGGAAGACGCACCGAGCCGCCGCCGCCGACATAAATGCCACGACTGCCTTCCGGCAACGCGTAATAGGCCGACCGCTCGGCAACCCGCACGTGCGCCGCCGCGGCCAGTTCAAGGCCGCCGCCGACAACCGCGCCATGCAGCACCGCAACGACCGGCACCTTTCCGAACTGGACTTTCTCGAAGGCGCGATGCCACAGCCCGGAGTGGGCGATGCCCTCCACGACATCGCGTTCCTTGAGCTCGGACAGGTCGAGACCCGCGGAGAAATGCTCACCCTCGCCCACGAGCAATACGGCGTTGATGCTATCCGGCAGCGATACGAAGAAATGCTCGATGCCGACGATGGTCTCGTCGTCGAGCGCGTTGCGCTTGTGGGCCCGGTTGAGCCGCAGAATAGCAACCGCCTCCTCGCGTTCCGCGATGAGCGACGGCGGAAGCCTCACTGCAAGCCGTTCAGCCATCATTCCACCTCGTAAACATCCAGCCGGACCGCCCGCGGCTCTCTTTGCCCCCGCGCGATCGCCAAAATCCGGTTGAGCCAGTCAACCGCCGGAGCCGCGGTCTCGAACCGCATCACGGTGCGGAAATAATAATGACGCGGATCGACATTGTCGCCTCGCGCCAGTTGTTCCATCACGTCGGGCGGTCCGTGACGCAGGCCCTTGCTGCTGACCATGATCAGCGCGCCGGCTTCGGTCTCTATCGTATAGCGCGCCGTGATGTCGGCTGCGCCGTCGGTCCGGATAATCTGCCAATCGGCGCCGCCCGGAAGGATGCGGCCGTTCAGCTTGGGTCCGCTCACGCTTCCGCCGAGAATGCCGATGACGCGGCGCTCGCCGTAAGGCGTGCGGCCGAGACTGGTTATGGTCTCGAGTTCGGCCCGAATTGAAAAAATCGGCTGACTTCCCAGCATCAAGACGATCCGTTGGAGTCCCAACTTGTCCTTGGTCCCCATTTGACCCTGTCGGTGGCCAGCCGTAAATACGGGATCACAACCGGGATTTTCGTTCACGGGGTTTCGTTCAATGGCGCGTATTTCTTCGCTTGGCGAAGCCATCAAATCAGCCGTCCGCGACGGTGACACCGTTGCGCTGGAGGGTTTCACTCATCTTATCCCCCATGCTGCGGGTCACGAGATCATCCGTCAGGGCCGCAAGGGGCTGACGCTGATCAGGATGACGCCCGACCTGATCTACGATCAGCTCATCGGGATGGGCTGCGTCAGCAAGCTGGTTTTCTCCTGGGGCGGCAATCCCGGCGTCGGCTCGCTGCACCGGCTGAGAGACGCAATCGAAAACGGCTGGCCGCAGAAGCTCGAACTGGAAGAGCATTCTCACGCCGCCATGGCCAATGCCTACGAAGCCGGCGCCGCCGGATTACCTTGCGCCATTTTCCGGGGTTATATCGGGGGCGACTTGCCGAAGGTGAATGCCAAGATCAAACGCGTGAAATGTCCTTTCACCGGCGAAGAGCTCGCCGCCATCCCGGCACACCGGCCTGACGTGGCCGTGATTCATGCGCAGCGCGCCGACAAGGCCGGCAATGTCATGATCGAGGGCGTGCTCGGCGTGCAGAAAGAAGCGGTGCTTGCGTCCAAGCGCTCGGTGGTTACCGTCGAGGAAATCGTCCCGGAGCTGCCCGAGCGCAGCCTGAACGCCGTGGTGCTGCCCCACTGGACTGTTGGTCACGTGGTCGAGGTGCCGGGTGGCGCTTTCCCGTCCTATGCGCAGGGCTATTATCCGCGCAACAACAACTTCTACAAGGAATGGGATGCGGTTTCGCGCGAGCGCGACAGCTTTCAGGCCTGGATGAAAGAGAATGTGCTGACGAAAGGCCCGGAGGTTTTCGCACAATATGCGCGCAAGCAACGCGTCGCGGCGGAGTAACAAGCATGGCCGATTATAAGCCCAACGAGATGATGACAATCGCCGCGGCACGCGCGCTGAAAAATGAGGACGTCTGCTTTGTCGGCATCGGTCAGCCGTCGGCGGCCTGCAATCTTGCCCGCCTCACGCACGCGCCGAACATCACGCTTATCTACGAGTCGGGGACGCTCGCCACCAAACCGAACATATTGCCGCTGTCGATCGGCGACGGCGAATTGTGCGAAACCGCGATCACGACGGTGTCGGTGCCCGAGATGTTTCGATACTGGCTGCAAGGCGGCCGCATCAAGGTTGGCTTTCTCGGCGGCGCGCAGATCGACAAATACGCCAATCTGAATACGACGGTCGTCGGTCCCTACGATAAGCCGAAGGTTCGCCTGCCCGGCGGTGGCGGCGCGCCGGAGATCGCCACGTCATGCGGCGAAATCTTCATCATCATGGCGCAAGGCAAACGCAGTTTTGTCGACAAGCTCGATTTCGTTACCTCGATCGGCCATGTTACGGGCGGCGATTCCCGTGCCAGGCTTGGTGTGAAGACGAAAGGTCCGACCAAACTCATTACCGATCTGGCCCTGTTCGAGCCCGACCCGGAAACGAAAGAAATGACCGTCGTCTCCATTCATTCAGGCGTGACCCGCGAGCAGATCCAGGAAAACTCCGGCTGGCCGGTCAAGTTCGCGGCCAAGATCGCGGAAACCTACCCGCCGACGCCGCGCGAGCTGGAAGTCTTGCGCGAGCTCCATGCGCGCACCAATCGTGCGCATGCGGAGGCCGCGTAATGGCGGGACGCGACGTTTTTCTTTGCGACGCCGTTCGCACGCCGATCGGACGTTTTGGGGGCGCTCTTGCCAAGGTGCGGGCCGACGACCTCGCCGCGGTGCCGATCAAGGCCTTGATGACGCGCAATCCCAAGATCAACTGGGAAAAACTCGACGAAGTCTATTTCGGCTGCGCCAACCAGGCCGGTGAAGACAATCGAAACGTCGCGCGCATGGCTCTTCTGCTGGCCGGTCTTCCGGCCAGCGTGCCGGGTGTGACATTGAATCGCCTCTGTGCGTCCGGGCTGGAAGCGGTCGGCACCGCCGCGCGCGCAATCCGTGCCGGAGAGATGGAATTTGCAATCGCCGGCGGCGTCGAATCCATGACGCGGGCGCCCTTTGTGCAAGGCAAGGCGCAAGAGGCCTTTTCGCGCACGGCCGAGATCTATGACACGACCATCGGCTGGCGCTTCGTCAATCCGCTGATGAAACAGCAATATGGCGTCGATTCCATGCCGGAAACCGGCGAAAACGTCGCCGAGGAATTCCAGGTGACGCGCGCCGACCAGGATGCCTTTGCGCTCCGGTCGCAGCAGCGCGCCGGAAAGGCCATCGCGGCGGGCTATTTCGCCAAAGAGATCGTTGCGGTCGAAGTGCCCGGCGGCAAAGCCGGCCCGACAAAGGTCGACAAGGACGAGCACCCTCGTCCCGACACCACGCTTGAGCAGCTTGCCAAACTGAAAACGCCTTTCCGCAATCCCGGCACGGTGACCGCCGGCAACGCATCCGGGGTCAATGACGGCGCCGCCGCCATTGTTATTGCGTCGGAAGCCGCCGTGAAGGCCCACGGCCTCAAGCCCCGTGCGCGTATTCTCGGCATGGCTTCTGCGGCCGTGCCGCCGCGGATCATGGGTATCGGCCCCGTCCCCGCCACGCAAAAGCTTATGGCGCGGCTCCAGCACAAAATTTCTGATTACAATTTGATCGAGATCAACGAAGCCTTTGCGTCACAATCGCTAGCCTGTTTGCGACAATTGGGCCTCGCTGACGATGCGGCGCACGTCAACCCGCACGGCGGCGCGATAGCGCTTGGCCATCCGCTCGGCATGTCGGGCGCGCGGCTGGCGCTGACGGCGGCCCACGGTCTGGAAGAACAAGGCGGCAGGCTCGCGCTTGCCACCATGTGCGTTGGAGTCGGTCAAGGCGTGTCGCTTGCGATTGAACGCGTGACGTGAGATCGCCAGAAATAAAGGAACAACAATGACGCTGGTCTTCCCAAAAGAGAGCTTGAGCACTTATCCCAAGCATCTCACGCCCGGCTATCGCAGCACGGCCAAGCGTTCGCCGTCGAAGCCGCTGATCGTGGTGCCGCACACGCTGTCTGAAACGACCGGCCCGGTTTACGGTCACGACGCCGTGCAGGAAGGCGATGCGGATCTCACCAAACAGCACAAAGGCGAGCCGCTGGGCGAGCGCATTATCGTGCATGGCCACGTGCTCGATGAGGATAAGCGTCCGGTGCCCGACACTCTCGTCGAGATCTGGCAAGCGAATGCCTGCGGCCGATATGTTCATACCGTTGACCAGCATCCGGCGCCGCTTGATCCAAATTTCACGGGAGCAGGGCGGACGATCACCGACAAGAAAGGCTACTACCGGTTCATCACGGTCAAGCCGGGAGCCTATCCCTGGGGCAATCACCACAACGCATGGCGTCCGAACCACATCCACTTCTCGGTGTTCGGCCATTCGTTCCTGTCGCGCCTGGTGACGCAGATGTATTTCCCGGGCGACTGCCTGTTCCCGTTCGATCCGATCTTCAATTCGGTCACCGATGAGAAAGCGCGCCAGCGGATGATCTCGAGCTTCGACCTGGAGAACACCATCCCGGATTGGGCGCTATGCTTTCGTTTTGATATTGTGGTGCGCGGGCGCGAAGCCACGCCGCAGGATACGGACAAGCACTAGATGTCGGACATCACTCCCTCACAAACCGTCGGTCCATTCTTTGCCTATGGGCTGGCTCCGCACAGCCGCTGCGAATGGCGGCCGGAGCAGGGCAAGGATGTTTACGACTGGAAAGAGACAGCCGGCGCCAACCTGATCACGCCGGACGTATCGGGCGCGAAGATCCGTATCGAGGGTCAGGTCCTCGACGGCGACGGGATGCCGATCAATGACGCCATGATCGAGGTCTGGCAGGCCGACGCGCAGGGCCGCTATGCGCACCCGGGCGACAGCCGCGCCCGGCCGAACACCAAGTTCATGGGCTTCGGACGCTCGGCCACCGACAAGAACGGCGTCTTCAGTTTTGACACTATCAAGCCGGGATCGGTGCCCGGACCAAACGGCAAGGCGCAGGCGCCCCATATTGTGTTCTGCATCTTCTCGCGCGGGATGCTGCGGCAGATCTACACCCGGCTTTACTTCAGCGACGAGGCGGCAAACGAGACGGATCCCATCCTGACGTTGGTGCCCGCCGACCGTCGCGGCACCCTTATTGCCCACAAAGAGATGCGGGGTGAGATGCCGACGTACCGGTTCGACATCCGGGTCCAGGGCGAAAACGAAACTGTTTTCTTCGATATCTGATTGAGCCCACGTTCTTTTCGCCCGTGGGGCAACGCTGTGCCCACAACGGCCCGCAGTTAGCGGCCTAGTTAATGGGATTTATCCCACAAACTGACATGCTTTACTCTCCACAGAAGTCAAAGCCACCATAAAGGCTGTAGATTCAAGCATTTTATAGGTGGGCAATGCGCCCACCCACTTTGCCCACCTTTTTCAAGATCGTTTTATTCATTGACGAAAACCAAGAGACTTGGTTCGCTTCCCTTAACGGCCATTCAGAGCCGGTGAGGGAATGCCGTCATGAACGAACAAATTCTCCAGGAGATCAGCGAATTTTGCCGCACGCGCGGCCTCGCCGAATCCACTTTCGGCCGCCGCGCCGTGAATGACGGCAAACTGGCAAGCCGGCTGCGCAATGGCGGCCGCATCACCACCGACACGCTTGAGCGCATTCGTGCCTTCATGGCCCGTAACGTCGAGGGGACACCGACGCGGCGGCGCGTATTGTTTGAGCCGACACCCCCGGGCGTTCTTCCCGTGGTCAAGCCGGCTGCGCCTCCGGTTGCATCCGGCCTCGCCGCCGACGATCCGCAGCGCAATTTCCGCTTCTTCGACAATCGCCAGAAATATCTTCTGTTCGTCAACACCTGTTCCGAGAAATGGGAAGTCGCTTCGCGCGTCGGACTGGAGCTCGCCAACATCCATCCGCGTCCGCCGGCCGTGCGCGTATTCGATGCCGGCGTCGGCGACGGAACGGTGCTCGCGCGCGTCATGCGCTCGATGCACGACCGTTTCCCGACCACTCCGTTCTATATCGTCGGCAAGGAAATCAGCCTGGAGGATATCCGCCTCACATTGCACAAGATGGCGGATCGTTTTGTCGAACATCCTTCCAGCGTGCTGGTCCTGACCAATCTCGCTTATGCCGAGGCGCCCTGGCTCGGCGTGAAATCCTTGAGCGCAGCCGCCAGCCTTGTCTGGAAAGAGCTGGCGATGGAAGGCAATACCGCGCACAGCTTCGAAAAGCAGATCACCGACCTAGAGCCGTTCCTTGCCGAGAACTGGAAAGCGCGCGTGAGCGCGAAAAGCGGCAACCCCGTTTATGAGCGTCCGGTGATCCTCGTCATCTATCGTAACGATCACCGTTTCCTTCTCGATCAGATCGTACCGAAGCCGGGAGGCACCGTCGCCGACTACGATCTGGTGATCGCTTCGCAGCCATATCGCGCGCGCGCCTCGCTCGAGTTCAAAGCCAAGCGCGTGCTGGCACCGCTCGCCCGCGCCCTCGGGCCCGGTGGCCGGATGATCGCGATCCACTCCTACGGGCACGATCCGGGAATGGAGATCATCAACAGGGTCTGGCCGAATGATAATCCGTTCGTGCACAGCCGCCACGATCTGCTCAAGGAAGTGAAACACGAACTGGGTCCGGCCGGGCGCGACCTCAATTTCAATGCGTATTCCGACCAGCGATCACTGTTCCGCTATGACATGCACACACTTCCGTCGGAAATTTCGTCGTCGATCGGCACCTCGACATTGCTGGCTGCATGGAATGCGGCGATTTACGTGGCACAGGTCGAAGACGATCGCCTGTCCGATGTGAACAGCGACCGGCGTTATGTGGATGCAACCCGGGAGGTTCTCCAGAAACATGGCGGGTTGTGGTTCTACGATGAATCATTCGTGATTTCGCGCCGGCGCGAATAAGCCGGCACCGATGTCTGGTTCCGCTCATACGCCAGGCCCCGCCGCATTCACGCGGCGCTTTTCGCTCGAGGCGACGCGTCCGACCGCGGCGGAAATTGCGACGCTTGCTGAGATCCTTCCCTCAGGAACGCCGCTCTACCTGACGGCGGTACCGACCCAGGATGCGCGTGAACTGGTGACGGCCGCGGCGGCGGTCCGAAGGGCCGGGCTTGAACCGGTCGCTCACATTGCCGCCCGCCGGATTGCCAGCACCGACGCCTTGCATGGCCTGCTTGCCGCCCTGCGCACCGAAGCCGACATGCGCCAGCTCCTCATCATCGGGGGGGATGTCGACGCGCCGGGCGTTCTTGGCGATGCGCTCGCCGTGATCCAGAAGGGCCGGCTGCGTGACATCGGATTTGAAGAGATCGGCATCGGCGCCTATCCCGAAGGCCATCCGCGCATTCCGGCCCCACGACTTGAATCCGCGCTTGATGAAAAGATCGCCGCGGCCGCCGCGCAGGGTCTCCGCGTCCACATCGTGAGCCAGTTCTCGTTCTCACCCGACCAGATCCTGACATGGCTGAAACAACTCCGCGGCTGCGGTATCGGCCGGCCGGTGAAGATCGGCATGGCCGGGCCGACCAGCGTGCCCGCGCTGCTCCGCTATGCGAAGCGTTGCGGTGTTGCCGCCTCGTTGCGTGGCCTGGCATCGGGCATTGCGACCGGGTTAGTCGGCCATGTCGGGCCCGACCGCATCATCGAAACGCTGTCGGCAACACCGGACCTTGGGGACATCGTTCCGCATTATTTCTCGTTCGGCGGGACGCTTGAAACCGCACGCTACGCATGCGAAGCCGCCACAGGACGGCACGGCGCCGGCCATGCTATGGCTCGCAGCAACTAAAAGTCCCGGCAAGGGGCTGCCACGGAGGACGATATGCAACGGAAAAAACCGCCATTTTGTGCCGACCACGTCGGCAGTATTTTGCGCACCGCGCCGGTCAAGGATGCGCGCGCGAAGCGTGAGCAGGGCGCCATAACGGCAGCTCAGTTGAAGGAAGTGGAAGACCGCGAGATCGAGAAGATCATAAAGAAACAGGAAGACATCGGCCTCAGGCTCGCTACCGACGGCGAATTCCGGCGTTCATGGTGGCATTTTGATTTCTTCGGCATGCTCGATGGCGTCGACATTTACGAGCTCGACCACGGCATCCAGTTCCAGGGCGTTCAGACCAAGCCCCGCAGCATCAAGGTCACCGGCAAGATCGGATTCTCAAACCATCCGATGCTGGAGCATTTCAAGTTTCTGAAAGCGCACACCAAGGTTGTGCCCAAGATGACGATTCCATCACCGAGCGTGATGCACTTCCGGCTTGAACCGGGCGCGGTCGCCAAAGGTGTCTATTCAGACCGCGATGCCATCTTCGACGATCTTGCGATGGCTTATCAAAAGGCGATCAAGGCCTTTTACGACGCCGGCTGCCGTTATCTCCAGTTCGACGATACCGCCTGGGCCTACCTGTGCTCGCAGGAGGAATTGAAAAAGGCCAAAGAACGCGGCCTCGACGTCGATCACCTGCAGGAGACCTACACGCGCTGCATCAACAAGGCGCTCGAGGCAAAACCCGCCGACATGACAATCACCACCCATGTCTGCCGGGGCAATTTCCGTTCGACCTTCATTTCTTCGGGCGGTTACGAACCGGTCGCGCAGAACCTTCTCGCCAAATGCAATTACGACGGCTACTTCCTCGAATACGATACCGATCGCGCCGGCGGTTTCGAGCCGTTGCGCTTTTTGCCGAAGGGCAACAAGATCGTGGTGCTCGGTCTCGTGACGTCCAAGTCGGGACGGCTGGAGCCGCGCGCAGATATCAGGAAGCGCGTCGAGGAAGCGACCAAATATGTCGCGCTCGATCAACTTTGCCTGTCGCCGCAATGCGGTTTCGCATCGACCGAAGAAGGCAACGTGCTGGCCGAGGATGAACAGTGGGCAAAACTGCGCATGATCGTGGAGCTGGCCGAAGAGATCTGGGGAAAGTAGTTGGCTCAACGCACCGCGCCGCCCTTTCGCGCCGATCATGTCGGCAGCCTGTTGCGCACAGCGCCGCTGAAAGAAGCGCGTGCCAAACACGCCAAAGGCGAGATCGACGCTGCCGCGCTCAAAGCGGTTGAAGACCGTGAGATCGAAAAGATCGTCAGGAAGCAGGAGGAGGCGGGCCTGAAGCTCGCCACCGACGGCGAGTTTCGCCGTTCCTGGTGGCATTTCGATTTTTTTCGCGGGCTTGCGGGCGTCACCTCGATTACGACCGATACCGGCATCAAATTCCACGGCGTTGAAACGAAACACGAGGCGATCCGGATCGACGGCAAAGTCGACTTCAAGGGTCATCCGCAACTCGAGCATTTCAAGTTTCTCAAAGCCCACTGCCGCGTCACGCCAAAAATGACGATTCCGGCGCCAAGCACGTTTCATTTCCGCCAGGGCCGGGCGATGGTGAGCAAAGAGGCTTACCCCGACCTCGATAAATTCTTTGCCGATATCGGCGCGACCTGGCGCAAGGCGATCCGCGCCTTCTATGACGCCGGCTGCCGCTATCTGCAGCTTGACGATACGGCATGGGCGATGATGTGCGACCCAAAGGAACGCGAGCAATCAAAAGCGCGGGGCGATGATCCCGACAAATTGCCGGCGATCTATGCGCGCGTGACAAATGCGGCACTCGAGGGCAAACCGGCCGACATGGCAATCACCATGCATTCCTGCCGCGGCAACTTCCGTTCGACCTGGATTGCCCAGGGCGGCTACGAATTCGTCGCCGAGCAATTGCTCGGCAATACCGGGCTCGACGGCTATTTCCTCGAATACGACAGCGACCGGGCCGGCGGTTTCGAGCCGCTTCGGCATTTTCCAAAGGGCAAGAAGCAACTTGTCCTCGGCCTTGTGACATCCAAGAGCGGACGGCTGGAGCCGAAAGACGAGATCAAGCGCCGCATCGACGAAGCCACAAAATACGTCGCGCTCGACCAGCTTTGCCTGTCGCCGCAGTGCGGCTTCGCCTCGACCGAAGAGGGCAACGTGCTGGCCGAAGACGAGCAATGGGCGAAACTGCGAATGATTGCTGAATTGGCCGATGAGGTTTGGGGCAAGGCCTGAACTTCATGAGTCCGCGTCGCAAGCCGCCGTTCCGCGCCGACCATGTCGGCAGTCTCCTGCGTCCGGCCGCACTGAAGAACGCACGGGCCAAGCGCGAGACGGGCGAACTGTCGGCCGACGATCTGAAGGCGATAGAAGATCACGAGATCGCGGCGGTCATCAGGAAACAGGAAGAAATAGGACTTCGCGCCGTCACCGACGGCGAATTCCGGCGCGCATTCTGGAACTACGATTTCCTGGGCGCGCTTCCCGGCGTTGAGGCTTATCTCGGCGAGCGCAAGATAAAGTTTCAGGGCGTCAATCCGAAGCCGATGATGCTGCGCGTCACCGGCAAGCTTGGCGCCTTCTCCGCCCACCCGATGCTCGCGCATTTCAAATTTGTGAAAGAGCATACGCGTGCAGTTGCGAAGATGACGGTCCCGTCGCCGTCGAGTCTGCATTTCCGCTATGGCCGCGACGCCGTGCCGGAAGCGCTCTATCCGCGGATGGACGATTTCTACCGTGATCTCGGCCAAACCTATCGCCGGGCCGTGCGCGCCTTCGCCGACGCCGGCTGCCGCTATCTCCAGCTCGATGAGGTCAATTTCGCCTATCTTTGCGACCCCAAGCTGCGCGCGCAGGTGGCCAACCGGGGCGACGATCCTGAAAAGCTGCCGGCGATTTACGCCGGCATGATCAACGCCGCCGTTTCCGACATTCCGCCGGATATGACAATCGCGATGCACCTGTGCCGCGGCAATTTCCAGTCAACCTTCGTTGCGTCGGGCGGCTACGAGCCGGTCGCGGAAATCCTCTTCAATACCGTCAACGTCCACGGCTACTTCATGGAATACGACAGTGATCGGGCCGGAGGTTTCGAGCCTCTGCGTTTGGTGCCGAAAGGCAAAACCGTCGTGCTCGGCCTGATCACCTCCAAATCCGGCCGGCTTGAAACGAAAGACGAGATCAAGCGCCGCATTGATGAGGCAGCCAGATACATTGCACTCGACCAGCTTTGCGTGTCGCCGCAATGTGGTTTCGCCTCCACCGAAGAGGGTAATATCTTGGCGGAAGACGAGCAGTGGGCGAAACTGCGAATGATTGTGGAATTGGCGGACGAACTTTGGGGATAGCGGGAAGCAAAACTCATGTCGCAGCGTACAAAACCACCGTTTCGTGCCGATCACGTCGGAAGCCTGTTGCGTCCGGCGGCGCTTAAAAAGGCCCGCGAGCAGCGCGGCAAGGGCGAAATCACGCCTGCGCAGCTGAAGGAGATCGAGGACCGCGAGATCGAGCAGGTCATCAAGAAACAGGAAGACGTCGGGCTAAGATCGATTACCGACGGGGAGTTTCGCCGTTCCTGGTGGCATCTCGATTTTCTGTGGGGTCTCGACGGCATCGAAAAGCATGTGATGGATACCGGAATTCCGTTTACCGGCGTCACCACACGCAATGAAGGCCTGAAGGTTACTGGCAGGCTCGGCTTTTCCGGCCATTCCATGCTCGAGCATTTCAAGTTCGTCGCGTCGCACACGAAACGCGTGCCGAAGATCACGATCCCGTCGCCCTCCGCTGCCTATGGACGACCAGTCCCGACGCCGATCGATCGCAAGGTCTATCCGAAGCTCGACGTTTTTTTCGATGATCTCGGCCAGGCCTATAAAAAAGCCGTCCGTGCCTTCGCCGATGCCGGCTGCCGCTATCTGCAACTCGACGAAGTCTTCATCGCCATGCTGTGCGATCCGAAATATCGCCAGTCGATGAAAGATCGCGGTGATGATCCCGAGCAGCTTGGTGAACTCTACGGCGATCTCATCAACACGGCGATGTCGGACATTCCACCTGACATGACCATCACGATGCACATGTGTCGGGGTAATTATAAATCGACCTATATGGGAAGCGGCGGCTATGAAGCCGTGCAGGAGGTCCTGTTCAACAGAATCAAGGTGCACGGGTTTTTCATGGAATACGACAGTGACCGTGCCGGCGGTTTCGAGCCGCTGCGGATGATTCCAAAAGACAGAATGGCCGTGCTCGGACTCGTCACGACCAAGACCGGCCGGCTTGAGTCCAAAGATGAGATCAGACGGCGCATCGACCAGGCCGCCAAGTTCGCACCCATCGAGCAGCTCTGTCTGTCGCCGCAATGCGGCTTTGCTTCGACGGAAGAGGGCAATGCGCTCGCGGAAGACGAGCAATGGGCGAAGCTGCGCATGATCGTCGAGATTGCCGACGAGGTCTGGGGTCGCTGATGACGGGCATGGTTGCCGGCAAAACCGCCATCGTCACCGGGGCGGGACGGGGCATCGGGCGCGGCATTGCCATGCTGCTGGCCAAAGAAGGCGCCCGCGTCGTAATTTGCGATATCGGCGCCAGCCTGCAAGGCGAGGGCAAGGATGCCGGCCCTGCGCAGGAGACGGTGGACGCCATCAAAAAAGCCGGCGGGCAGGCGATTTCCTCCACGCTTTCGATCACCGAGCCAAAAAATGCCGAGGCCATCGTCAAGTCGGCGCTCGACGCCTTTGGGCGTGTCGACATTCTCGTCAACAATGCCGGGATTCTGCGCGATGTCATCTTTCACAAGATGAGCTGGTCCGACTGGTCCGATGTAATCGGCGTGCACCTCAACGGCTCGTTCAACATGAGCCGTGCCGTTGCGCCGCTTTTTCGCGAGCAGAATTCCGGTGCCTATGTCCACATGACGTCCACCTCGGGCCTGGTCGGAAATTTCGGGCAGGCCAACTACATGGCGGCCAAGCTGGGCATCATGGGTCTGTCGCGCGGAATTGCGCTGGATATGGCGCGCTTCAACGTGTCTTCGAACTGCATCGCGCCCTTTGCGTTCACGCGCATGATCGAGTCGATCCCTGCGCAATCGGAGCAGGACAAACCTCGCATCGAAGCTTTCCAGCGCATGACACCGGAAAAGATCGCGCCGCTCGCGGTTTTTCTGTCTTCGGAGGCGGCCGCCGGTATTACCGGACAGGTTCTGTCGGTCCGGAACAATGAGATCTATCTGTTCAACCAGCCGCGGCCGGTCAAAACCATTCATCGCCCCGAGGGCTGGACACCGGAAACACTCGCGGCTGAGCTCAAAAACGCCTTCGCATCGGCACTGACCCCGCTGGAGCGCTCCGAAGACGTGTTCAATTGGGAGCCGATCTAGCTGTACTTGTCACGGGCTGCCGGCTGCATACAGTGGGCCTATGAAAAAGCGCGGCACGGAACGCGACGAATTTGCCGACGTCCGGGACGGCGTGCGCGCCCTCTGTGCGAAGTTTCCGGGCGAGTACTGGCGTGCGCTGGATCGCGATCGCGCCTATCCGACCGAATTTGTTGCCGCGCTCACGAAGGCCGGCTATCTCGCGGCGCTTATTCCGGAAGAATACGGCGGCAGCGGACTTAGTCTTCGCGCGGCCGCGGCGATTCTGGAAGAGGTGCACGCGTCCGGCGGCAATGGCGCCGCCTGCCATGCGCAAATGTACACGATGGGCACGATTTTGCGTCATGGCAGCGAGGCGCAGAAAAAACGCTATCTGCCGTTGATCGCGAGCGGCGACCTGCGCCTGCAGGCTTTCGGCGTGACGGAGCCGACATCCGGAACCGACACGCTATCGCTCCGCACGACCGCACGGCGCGAGGGCAACGACCACTACATCATCAACGGCCAGAAGATATGGACGTCGCGCGCGGAGCACTCCGATCTCATGCTCCTGTTGGCGCGCACCACGCCGAAGGAACAAACCAAAAAACGCACGGACGGCCTGTCGGTGTTTTTGGTGGATATGCGGCTCGCGCAGGGCGCGAGCATCTCGATCAATCCGATCCGGACCATGATGAATCACGCCACGACACAAATCTTTTTTGACGATCTGCGCGTGCCGGCCGAAAATCTGATCGGTGAGGAGGGCCAGGGCTTTCGTTACATTCTCGCCGGCATGAACGCCGAGCGCATCCTGATTGCCGCGGAATGTATCGGCGATGCCAAATGGTTCATCGGCAAGGCCACGAGCTATGCCAAGGACCGCGAACTGTTCAGTCGGCCAATCGGTCAAAATCAGGGTGTGCAGTTCCCGATCGCGCGGGCATACGCGCAGATGCGGGCCGCGGAGCTGATGGTGCATGAGGCTGCGCACAAATATGACCTCGGGGAAGATATCGGCGCGGAAGCCAACATGGCCAAGTTGCTGGCGGCCGACGCGTCCTGGGCCGCGGCAGACATGTGCGTGCAGACGCACGGCGGCTTTGGCTTTGCGGAGGAATATGACGTCGAACGCAAGTTCCGCGAAACGCGGCTCTATCAGGTGGCGCCCATCTCGACCAACATGATCCTGTCGTACCTGGCCGAGCACGTGCTGGGCCTGCCGCGGTCGTATTGAGATGTCGCTGCCACTCGAAGGTCTCTTGGTCGTTTCGGTCGAACAGGCAGTGGCCGCGCCGCAATGCACGTGCCGTCTCGCCGACGCCGGCGCGCGCGTGATCAAGGTTGAACGCCCCGAGGGCGATTTTGCCCGCGCATATGATCATGTCGTTCACGGCGAGAGCGCCAATTTCGTCTGGCTCAACCGCGGCAAGCAATCGGTCGTTCTCGACCTGGCTGACGCCGAAGACAAAGCCTTGCTTGAGGCAATGCTCGCGAAAGCCGACGTGTTTGTGCAGAATCTCAAGCCGGGCGCCATTGCCAAGCTGGGTTTTGCAATGGCGCGGCTGCGCAAGGAATATCCCAGGCTTATTTGCTGTTCGATCTCGGGCTACGGCGAAACGGGTCCTTATGCGCAGCGCAAGGCCTATGATCTCTTAATCCAGGCCGAATCCGGTGTGTCATCGGTGACCGGCGGTCCAGAAGGGCCTGCGCGCGTGGGTGTTTCCATTGTCGATGTCGCGGCTGGCCTCAATGCTTACGAAGCCATCCTTGAGGCGCTGATTGCGCGTGGCCGGACAAATGAGGGCGCGGAGATTTCCGTGTCCATGTTCGATGCCATGGCGGAATGGATGACGGTGCCGCTGCTGCACGGGGAAGGTGGCGCACCGTTCAAGCGCATCGGCCTCGCGCATGCGGCGATCGCTCCTTACGGCGTGTTCAAAAGCCGGGACAATGCCGACATTCTGATCGCGATCCAGAATGATCGCGAATGGCGCGTTCTGGCAGAGAAGGTGCTCGACCATGCTGCACTGGCATCTGATCCGAAATTTGCCACCAATCCGAAGCGCGTGGAGAACCGGATGGAAACGGATGCCAAGGTGTCAACCAAGTTCGTAACTCTCGGTGTCGACGCGCTGATGAAAAAGCTTGCGTCAGCCGACATTGCGTTCGCGCGGGTCAATGACTGGGAATTGCTGTCGAAGCACGCGCACTTGCGGCGGATATCGGTCGGAGCGCCGAGCGGGCCGGTCACAATGCCGGCCCCCGCGCCGTTGCGCGCGGGGCAAGAACGGACCTATGGCCCGGTCCCGGCTCTCGGCGAACATACCGGGATGATACGCCGCGAGTTTTCGAAAGGCGCGCCCCGGAATGACGGCTGAGATGCCGCTCAATCAATCGCGGGCGCTTCGCCCTTTGTGCCCGGCGTCTGTCCCGCCCGGCCAATGATCAAGATCATCGGGATGACGCCCAGCGTCAGGATCATCAACAATTTGAAGTCGTTGAGATAGGCGAGCATTGCTGCCTGCTGCGTGACGATCGTGTCGAGCAGAGCGCGGCCGAGATCGGTGTGTGCGTTCAGGGTTCCGGCGACATCCGGCATCTGCAGTGCATTGTTGAACGGGGTCACCTGTTCGGTCAGGCGCGCATGCATCTCGGTAGTCTTGCTGGTCAGATTGGCAATGACCATGGATATGCCGATCGACGAGCCGATATTGCGCGTCAGCGTTGTGATCGCAGTCGCGCCGGTGCGCAGGTGGCCCGGCAATGTGGCGAAGGCTACCGTCGAAATGGGTACGAACAGAAGGCCGAGCCCGATGCCCTGGATGATGCTGGTCACGACGATCATGGTTTTGGTCACGTCGAGCGAAAAGCCGGTCATGTAGTAAAGCGTTCCGCCCGCGAGCAGAAGACCGCACAGGATCAGATAGCGCGGATGCACCATCTTCATCAGCCGCGGCGCCGCCAGCATGGTGAGGAGTGTCCCGACGCCACGCGACCCCAGCAGGAAACCGGCGGTTTGGATCGGATAGCCGAGCAGGTTCTGCATAAAGGGTGTAACCAGCGCCATGGTGCCGAACAGAACCACGCCAATCACCACCATGAAAATACAGCCGCTCACAAAATTCCGGTCCTTGAACATCTCGAATCGCACGAACGGTTCGTTCGTGGTCAGCGAGTGCGCAAAGAAGTAGTAGAACCCGGCTACCGAGACGATCGCTTCGATCCAGATTTCGTTGGAGTCAAACCAGCCAACCTGTTCGCCGCGATCGAGGAGCAGCTGCAGGGACCCGATGCCGATTGCAAGCACGACAAACCCGAACCAGTCGAAGCGCAGATGCTCGTGCTTCTGCGTTTCCTCCATAAACATCGTCATGCCGAGCAAAGTAATGATGCCGATCGGCAGATTGATCAGGAACACCCAGTGCCAGGAATAATTGTCGGTTAGCCAGGCGCCCAGCGTCGGCCCCATGATGGGACCGAGCATCACGCCGACGCCCCAGATCGCCATGGCCTGTCCGCGTTCCTCTGCCGAGTAGGCATCGAGCAAGACGGATTGCGAAAGGGGCACCAGGGCGGCTCCGGCCATGCCCTGGAGCAGGCGAAACAGCACCATCTGCTCGATATTTTGCGCCAGCGCGCAAAGGAAGGATGCAACAGTAAATCCGCCGACGCAGATAATGAACAGCTTCTTGCGGCCGAAACGTTCGGAAAGCCAGCCGATCGGCGCCGTCATGATCGCCGCCGCGACGATGTAGGATGTCAGCACCCAATTGATCTGATCGAGCGACGCCGACAGCGACCCCTGCATGTAAGGCAACGCGACATTCGCGATTGTCGTGTCGAGCGCCTGCATGATCGTTGCGGTCATGGTGCATACGGTTATCAGCACCCGGCGCAGCTTCGGATCCATCGAAGCGAGACGCGCGGTCATTTTGCTTCTTTCGCCTGCGCCGAAGACATGAACGGCAGCCGGCTATGACCGGTGTCGATCTCGACATTAACGCTCATTCCGGAGCGCAACAGATGAGTATCCTCGTTCTTGTCGAACGCGATGCGGACCGGGACGCGCTGCACAACTTTCACCCAGTTCCCGGTCGCGTTCTGGGGCGGTAGTATTGAGAATTGTGCGCCAGTGCCGGGGCTCACCGCGACCACGGTGCCGGTGAAGGTATGGTCGGGAAAGCTGTCGATATCGAGCGAGGCCTTCTGGCCGACGCGAAGATAAGTGATGTCGGTTTCCTTTGGATTGGCATCAACCCAAAGCGCCTGGTCGTCGATGACGCTGAGGACCGGCGTGCCGGCGGCGACAAAACGGCCGAGCTGGATGTTATCCACCTGAGTCGCAGTCCCCGACATCGGCGCGCGCACGATCGAATGGTCGAAATCGCGCTGCGCGTTGTCGAGCGCGGCTTTTGCCTGGGCGTATTCCGGGAATTGTTCAAGCGGCAGGTCCGGATTTCCCAGCAACTGGTCAAGCGTCGTTTCGCGCTGCTGAGCGGCATACTCCGCCTGGAGCTGCGCGGTCACCACTCCTGTCTGTGCGGTATCAAGGTCTGCCTGCGAACCAGCCTGCGAACTCACCAGTCTGCTTTTGCGGTCAACGTCGTGCTGCTTGAGCTCGACGTTTTTCTTCGCGAGCTCAGCAAGCGTCTCAAGTGACTTGAGATTGGATTTCAGCTTGTTGTAATCGCTGCGCGCGGTGTCGAGCTTGGCCTTCGCCTGTTGCAGCGCAAGGCTGAAAGGCTCGCGGTCGAGCGTGAACAATTCGTCGCCAGGATTGACATGCTGGCCTTCGTGTACGGCAACACGCGTAATCTTTCCGGATATATCCGGAGTGATCAGAACCTTTTGCGCGCCGACGTAAGCATTGTCGGTCGATATGTAGCGTCCGCCGGACAAATAGATGGCGAGCCCGGCCACCAGCGCAAGCGCGGGCAAACCAGCGAGCAGGATCATGCGCAGACGATTGCGGCCGAGGCTTACAAACATCCCGTTGCCTGCCGGTTCGGATTTTGTGTCCGGCGATGTTTTTGCTTCCGGTGCCGGCACGATCTTCAAGGCTTTCTCAGACATGACTTATCCAGCGATTGCTTGTTGTTGGTTCGAGTTGCGCGCGATGGCTGCGCGGAGATTGTCTTTCACTGCGCCGAGTTCTTTGAGCATGCGCTCGACTGACGTCATGGAAACGCCGTCGAGGACGGTTTCCATCATGTCGGCGCCGAGATCCGCAAGCCGGTCGAGCAGGGGCTTTGCGGCCGGCTTCAGATACAACCGATTGGCGCGGCGGTCGTTCGGATCGGCGCGGCGCTCGATGAGTCCGTTATCCGAGAGCCGGTCGAGAAGACGCGTCAGCGTGATCGGTTGAAGATCGAGCATGTCCGCGAGTTCCGTCTGCTTGAGGCCCTCATGCCGGTCGATGCGGATCAGGACCGCCCATTGGGCCCTGGAGATGCCGAACTGGCGGGCGCGCTGGTCGGCATAGGTTTTTAGCAATCGAGCTACGTCCATGATTGTAAAGGCGAATTCCCGCTTGACCGGTTGTGAGGGCATGGCCTGTTTCTCGGTTTGAAGGAGATAATAATAAGCAAGCTTATAATAAGCACAATATGCCATTTCGGCAGACCTGCCAAGCGCCGGGCGCGCGGGTGACGCGCGCATTTGTGTCGGGCAAAGTTGCGATCCCGCCTTCCGAGCAACAGGAACTCAGCGCATGGACATCGGCTTCATTGGACTCGGTAACATGGGACAGCCGATGGCTCGTCGGCTGATCGAGGCCGGTCACAAGCTTGTCGTTTACGACACCCGCAACGATGCGGTTGCACCATTGGTCGCGATCGGGGCACAGCTTGCGTCCTCACCAGCCGACGTCGCCGACCGGGCCGAAACGGTGATGGCGAGCCTGCCGTCGCTGCAGGTTTCAGAAAAAGTTGCGACCGGCGAGGGCGGCGTCATTCACGGCAAGCGCATCAAGCGCTTCATCGACTTGTCCACAACCGGCTCACGCGTCGCCGCAAAGATCGCGGCGGCGCTGGCGAAAAAAAATATTGTGCAAATCGATAGTCCGGTCAGTGGCGGCGTCGGTGGCGCCCGGAAGGGCACTCTTGCGGTGATGGTCTCGGGACCGAAGGCCGAGATCGACGTGGTGAAGGATGCGCTCTCCGTGTTCGGCAAGGTCTTCATCATCGGAGAGCAGCCCGGGATGGCGCAGACCATGAAGCTCGCCAACAATTTTCTGTCTGCCACGGCGATGGCGGCAACCTCCGAAGCTGTCGCAATGGGCGTGAAGGCAGGTCTCGATCCGGCGGTGATGATCGACGTCATCAATGCCGGCTCCGGCCGCACCACGGCGTCGGACGGAAAATTTCCCCAGGCGGTCCTGCCACGAACGTTCAATTATGGTTTTGCCACGGCACTGATGCTCAAGGATGTGCGGCTGTGCGTCGATGAAGCGAGGGGCCTGAATGTCCCAAACGCCGTGATGAGCACTGTGCTCGATCAGTGGGAGGCGACCAATACGGAATTCGGTGGCGACAGTGATTTCACCGTCATCGTCCAGATGATCGAAAGTCGGGCTGGCGTAAAGGTCGGTGCGGAGAAAAAGTGATGAGTGATGACATTCATGAGGTTTACGCGGTCTGTTACGCGACGCACGCGCGCAAACGATCAGAGAACTATATCTTCGGCGACCCGCATGACGAGATGACCTCGATCGCCTACTACGTCTGGGTCATCAAAGGGCCGCACGGCACTTTTGTGTGTGACACGGGTTTCGACGAAGTCGCGGCCAAAGAACGCGCCCGAACGATCATTCATCCGGTCGGGGAAGGATTGGCGGCTCTCGGGATACAGCCGGATAAGGTCGATCACGTGGTCGCCACGCATATGCATTGGGATCACGCCGGCAACTACGACCTCTTCCCCAATGCGCGCTACCACATCCAGGACACCGAGATGGCCTACGCCACCGGCCGCTGCATGTGCCACCAGATGCTGCGTATTCCTTTCAGCGAAAGCGATGTACTGGCGATGGTGCGGAAAGTTTTTGCCTACCGCGTCGAGTTTCACGACGGAGTCGATGAACTCGCGCCCGGTATCACCGTGCACAAGATCGGCGGTCATTCAAAAGGTTTGCAATGCGTGAGGGTCAACACCAAGCGCGGACCGGTCGTGATTGCCTCTGACTGTTGCCATCTCTACTCACATCTCGACGAGGGTCGTGTCTTTCCGATCACCTACAGTGTCGGAGACACGCTCGAGGGTTACAAGACGCTGAAAAAGCTGGCCGCCTCGCGGCACCACGTCGTTCCGGGACACGACCCGGAAGTCCTGAAGCTTTATCCAGCCGTGAAGTCCGGAATGGAGAACTGGATCGTGCGGCTGGATGTGGCGCCGAAGGCCGGTTAAGTCAATCCCAGCTCCGCGAATGCGTCCTTGTGGTGCTCGGCGCTGTCCGGCGAAAAACAGCAAAATGTCACGTGCATAATTCCCCGCGAATGCGCAGCGATTTCCGCCGCCACGGTGCCGACAGCGACGCGCGCGGCCAGGTCGGTGGGAAAGCGATAGATGCCGGTTGAAATGGCCGGATAGGCAATCGAGGCCAGAGCATTGGCCGCGGCAAGCTCGAGGGCTACCCGGTAACAGCTCGCCAGGAGTGCCTCTTCATTCTTGCCGCCACCGCCCCATACCGGGCCGACCGCGTGGATCACATGCCGGGCCTTAAGCCGGTAGCCGCGCGTGATTTTGGCGCTGCCGGTCTCGCAGCCGCCCAGTGTTTTGCATTCCTCGAGCAGTTCCGGCCCGGCCGCGCGATGGATCGCGCCATCCACGCCACCACCGCCGAGCAGAGAGCGGTTGGCTGCGTTTACAATCGCATCGACATCAAGCGAGGTTATGTCGGCAACGACGATGTCGAGAACCGTCTTGCCGATTTCGGCAACAAGCGCTTGCATGGCGCCATCCTATCACGCGTCTGCCTTTTCCGGCGTCGGCTCGAAATCGACGGTCGAGCGGATGCCAATGTCATCATAATGTGCGTCGAGGAACCGGCGCGCCGCGCGCCGTCCGTTCGTCCGTAACATTTCGAAGAAATCGAAATCGGTATTGAGACGGCTGGCGGCGTCCAGCGTCTGAGCTGAATCGGTAAGGGCAATGCGATGGATGTTGATGCGCCTGTATTGCCCGGCGGCCGTCCCGCGCGGCAATTTACCTTCGTCGATCAGCTTGCCGACGAAAGTGATGCCGCGCAATTCCGACATCAACGAGGAATTGAACGTGATTTCATTGATCCGGGCCATGATCTCGTCACGCGTCTTCGGCACTTGCTTGCGTTTCAGAGGATTGATCTGGACCAGAAGCAGATTCTCCGTCTCTGTCGCGCCGATCAGGGGATAGAGCGCCGGATTGCCCACATAGCCGCCGTCCCAGTAGAAACCCTCTTTGATCTCGACGGCACGAAACAGATGCGGCAGGCAGGCAGAGGCGACGACCATGTCAGCCGTCATTTCCTCGCGCCTGAACACATGAAGTTGGCCGGTCTTCACATTGGTTGCCGACACGAACAGCTGCAGATCCTTACAGGCCCGCACCGCTTCAAAATCCACGAAGCGTCCCACCAGATCCTTCAGCGGATTGATGTTGAGCGGGTTGAAGTCATAGGGCGATAGATACCGAGTCAAGGCCTGCATCCATAGCCCGACCGGCGTATCCTCGATCGGCCAGAATGAAAACAGACGATCAACCGCACGCCTTTGAACATCTGGCAGATTGCCGCCGAGACTTGCCGCGCGCCAGAATTCCGCAAGTCGTTTCTGTGCTTCGGCCGGCCCGCCGCGCGCGAGCCCGTCGGCCAGCATGATCGCATTGACCGCACCGGCAGAGGCGCCGGAGATGCCTTCGATCGTCAGCCGGCCATCCTCGAGCAAATGATCGAGCACGCCCCAGGTGAAGGCGCCGAGTGCGCCGCCGCCCTGCAAAGCGAGATTGATGCGTTTGCCTGCTTTCGGCTTGTCGGGCGTGGCCCCGCCGAAAGCACGGGAAAGAAATTTGATCATCGCTTGCGGTTCACTGGGCGACCCAGCCGCCATCGATCGAATAGGCAGAACCGGTAATGGTCGCCGCCGCATCGCTGCACAGAAATACTGTGAGTGCGCCGATGCTTTCGGGCTTGGTGAACTGGTGCATGGGTTGTTTTTCCGCCAGCAATGCAATTTCCTCGTCACGTACGCTTTTGCCTGATGCCTTCGCCCGTGCGTCGATCTGCTGCTGCACCAGCGGCGTCAGCACCCAGCCCGGGCAAATGGCGTTGCACGTCACGCCCGCATTCGCGGTTTCCATCGCGACCACTTTCGTAAGGCCGACAAGCCCATGCTTCGCGGACACGTAGGCAACCTTCTGCGCACTTGCCACGAGTCCGTGGGCCGAGGCGATATTGATAATGCGACCCCACTTGCGCGCCTTCATCCCCGGCACGGCCGCGCGGATCGTGTGGAAGGACGAGGAAAGGTTGATCGCGATGATCGCGTCCCATTTCTCGATGGGGAAATTTTCGATATTGGCGACGTGCTGGATGCCGGCATTGTTGACCACAACGTCGAGTGTGCCGAATTCCTTCTCGGTCTTGCCGATCATGTCGGCGATTTCGGCCGGCTTGGTCATGTCGGCGGCGGAGTATCGGGCTTTGACGCCAAATTCCTTCTCGATGCCGGCGCGGATTTTTTCGATTTCGGCTTTGTCGCCAAAACCATTGAGCATGATATTGGCGCCGTCCTGCGCAAGGGCGCGGGCGGTCGCCAAGCCTATCCCTGAGGTCGACCCTGTGACGAGAGCGGTTTTGCCCTTAAGCATGCGAGCCTCGTTTTAATTAGCCCCTGCGGCGCAGCGGAACCTGCCCCTATTCTTGTTGCAGTGCAATATATATGTGGTTCGCATAGGGTTTCGAGGTGTTTGACGTTAGACTTGAGTTGGAAGGCGGAACATTCCTTGGCCAGAAAATCAGCCGCGCAGGCGGTCTTTCCAAAGCCGGGTCACGACCATCATCGCTGCGCGAGCGATGCCATCGCTCACGCGGAAACGATTTGTGCGGCCCGCAAAGAGCGACTGACGCCGATGCGACGCCGGGTCCTGGAAGCGTTGCTGGCAAGCCACCAACCCCTTGGTGCTTATGAGCTGATTGACCGGCTGGCGGTGCGCACGTCGCGGCCCGCGCCGATCACGGTTTATCGGGCTCTCGACTTTTTGCGCGAGCAGGAGCTCGTGCACCGGATCGAAAGCCGGAATGCCTTCATTGCCTGCGTGCACAATCACGAGAGCAGCGATCCCGTGGTCTTTCTGATTTGCGAGAAATGCGGTGCAGTCGGCGAGGCGGCCTCTGCCGCAGTGGCCGAAACGATCAAGAATGCGTCACGCGCCGCCGGATTTGCACCGAAAACGCCGGTCATCGAAATCTCCGGTGTCTGCGCGCATTGCAGAACGGCGTAGTTGGCCTGAACCATTCCTCTGTAACACACGTGTCCTCTGCACCACTTTACACCTCGACGACGCGGCCTCTTGATGCTGTGGCCGCCGGTATTGTTGTGGTGCTGTGCCTGTCCTGGGGTTTCAACCAGGTTGCGACCAAACTCGCTATTCACGACATTCCACCGTTGACCCAGGCGGCGATTCGATCAGGCATCGCGACAATCTTGCTTGGAGCCTGGTGCCGGCTCCGCGGCATTGCGCTTCTCGAGCGCGACGGGACATTGCTGTTCGGGCTCGCCGCCGGCTTTTTCTTTGCGATCGAGTTCATCCTGATCTACCAGGGTCTCGTCTACACGACTGCCACGCGCGCGGTGCTGTTCATCTATCTAGCGCCGTTCTTCGTGGTGCTTGGCGCGCGCATCGTATTGCCGGCCGATCGCTTTGGCACTGCGCAGTGGGTGGGACTTGCATTATCATTTGCCGGCATGTTGATCGCGTTCGGTCTGCCGACGCCGGCGAAGGACCCTCGTCAGCTCATCGGCGACCTGATGATGGTTGGCGGGGCGCTGTTTTGGGCGGCCACCACGCTGATCATCAAGGCGAGCCCCCTGACACGCGCGTCTGCCGAGAAGGTCATGCTTTATCAGCTTATTGTATCCGCGCCGGTCATGGCGATAACGGCGTACGCCGCTGGCGAACGCATCGCGCATGTGCCGTCCGCCCTGGCGCTGGGCTCGCTGGCCTATCAGACCGTCTGGGTGGTGAGCGTGACATTTGTGATCTGGTTCGCATTAATTGCACGCTATTCGGCAAGTAGACTTTCGGCATTTACATTCCTGACGCCCTTGTTCGGGGTTGCGGCAGGGCACCTGGTGCTCGGTGAACCATTGACGCCGGCTTTTGCAGCCGCAGTAGTGCTGGTCGCCGCCGGTCTCGTACTGGTCAACAGGTCGCGCTGATGTCATCCACGGTCGACGAAACATTGCGGCGGGCGATGTCCGCAATCCAGAGTGACAGACCCGACGATGCCTTGCGTCTTGTGCAGGACATTCTCAGCAAAAATCCCAGTCAGCCGAATGCCTTGCATCTTCACGGCTATGCGTTGTTGATGCTGGATCGCGCCGAGGAAGCCGTTGGCTCGCTCGATAAGGCCTTTCGATCTCTCCGCGATCCCGCTGTCGAAACCCAGCTTGCAATCGCTTTGCGCAAAGCCGGCCGTACGGACGATGCCCTCAACAGGCTTGCCCGCGCAGTCAAACGAAAGCCGCCATTCCCTGCCGCGATTCATGAATACGGTTATTTGCTTTATTCATTGCACCGGATCGATGAAGCGATCGACGTTCTCAAGAATGGCATGGCGGTCGCGCCCCGGATGCCCGATCTGCCGATCCTGCTCGGCTGGATATTTCATGCACGCAATGACGCCGCCAAATCGCGCGCATCATTTGCGAGCGCGCTTGGTATCATGCCAAATCATCCCGATGCGCTTTACGGAATGGGCCTTGTCTCGATGGACGTCGGTGAGTTCGCGCCGGCAGCCGAATATTTCCAGCGCGCACTGATGAGCAATCCGTCCGATCAGCAATCGCGCCTGTATCTCGGCGCCTGTCTGCTCGAATTAGGGCAAGCGGGTGCAGCCTCGGCCTGTTTGCGGCAAGTGACGCGCGGCGGAGCGAATTTTTACGGGAAAGCTCTGAAAGTCCTCAGTTCGTCGAGCCGGGGGCGCTTCTGGCTGCGGCCGAGCGGTGCCGCGAAATTCTTCAGGGGCGAGACTTAGCGCTTCGGCTCGCGAAATTCTCTGCGGTAAACCCCGGCATCTTCCGCGATCGCATTGGCGGTCGCCAGCAGGCGTTGGGCGGCATCTTGAGATAGCACGTCGAACTGCTCGGACCAGTTCTCACGTTTCATCGCAATACACTGCGCGACGGGCGTTCCTTTTGGTAGCACACCGTTGAAGTTCGGGTCGTTCCAGCGAGCAGGAAAATGGACAAGGCTGTCCGCATAGACATCGGAATCCACAAGGCCGGTGAGTGTGGTGAACGGCAGGTCTGCGCGATTGACGGGATGCGTGACAAAAAGGGAATACCCCGCCGGCAGCCCGATGGTCCAAAAGTTGTTGAACTTGATGATGAACCGGTCGTCGTCGAAAAACGGCGTGCCCTTGACCTGAGCACTGTCGTGATAATCGATGGGCGAGCGGGTGAGGTTTCGAAGATTCCCTGCGACAGGAATATCGCTGGCCCAGCTAAATTCTCCATTTTCGATTTTAAGGTCCGCAACCAAGGGCATTAAAAAACCGAACGTCATCGCGTCGATAAACGGCGGACATTTTTTGACCGTCATGAGGTCCTTGTTCGAGGTCGAACTGAAATTTTGTTGCGGCAAGGCCTTGAACCAGTTGGGCAGTCCACGAAGCGCGGGAATAGGCTTCGGCAGAACGTGTTCCATCTCCGGCGGGCATGAAAATTTCACCGTGAGTTGGTTTGCCTGGTTCATCGTGGGTTCCAGCCGCATTTGCGGGGTTAAAACGCTGCAATTTAACGCATGGCGAACCGCACGAACAGACATATCGCTGCGAGAAAATAAACGGGCGGGTTGCGCTCGGCTGTATCCGCGCTACCATCCTCAATAACATTTTCCGCAAGGTGTCTCATGAGTTCTTTGAGCAGCAAGGATGGTCCCCGCTATCGTCACGTGGTCGATGATGCGACGCCGTATGAAACGATCGGTGTGGACAAGCTCACGCCGATTATCGGTGCGGAAATCGATGGCGTCGACCTGGCAAAGCCGTTGTCCAACAGGACGGTCGACGAACTTCATCGTGCCTTGGCCGAGAACATTGTCATCTTCTTCCGCGATCAGCACATCACGCCGCAGCAGCATCTGGCCTTCGGCCGCCTGTTCGGGGAGCTGCACGTTCATCCTGCCGCTCCGCACGAGCCAGGTGAGCCGGCGCTGATGAAGATCTATGCCGACAAAGACAGTCCGCGGGCGAACGGCGAGGGCTGGCACACCGACGTGTCGTGCGACATTGAACCGCCGATGGGTAGCATTCTCTACATCAAGCAATGTCCGCCGCATGGTGGCGATACCTTGTTCGCCAGCATGTATGCTGCCTATGACGCGCTCTCGGACAGGATGAAGGCGTATCTCCATGGGCTCGTGGCGGTCCACGATGGCGAGCCGGTTTATCGCGGCCTGTATGCAAACGCGGGCGTGGCCGACAAGCCGGTCTATCCGCGGGCGGAGCATCCGGTCGTGCGCACACATCCGGTGACGGGAAAAAAGGCGCTCTACGTGAACCGCGGCTTTACCCACCACATTGTCGGCATTCCGCGCGACGAAAGCGATGCGGTGCTGTCATATCTCTACCAGCACGCGGAAAATCCGCTGTTCCAGTGCCGCTTCCGCTGGACTGAAAACGCGATCGCATTCTGGGACAATCGCTGCGCGCAGCACCGCGCCATGTGGGACTACTGGCCTCATACGCGCTCGGGCAATCGCGTTACGGTGAAAGGCGAGCGTCCGGTCTGACGCCGCCTTCGCGAGGCTCACATCCAGCCGCCGCCATCCTTGCCGCGGTTGGCAACGCCCGCTTCTTCGAGATCCAGCTCGTACTCGATACGGCGACGCGCCTCGTCGGTAATCTTGCCGTCACGCAAAAGTTGATAAATGAACTGGCGTTCGGCATCGATCAGGTCTTTCTTTACTGACGCGCTTAAGCGCATCTGTTCCAGGCTGCCCTGCAGGTTGTCTGGTAGAATTTGCGATCGGCTCTGGTTGCGGGTGCGCAACAGCTCGATGACTTCGTTCGGCAGCTCACGCTCGCCGATCAAGCGGTCAAATCGCTTCTCGACTTCCCGCAGAGCCGAGACTCTGGCGCTGAGTTCGGCCTGAATTTCGTTTTCGTGCTCCAAATGCGCGAGGCTGTTCAATCCCAGCCAGCGCACGACCCCCGGCAGCATCGTGCCCTGGACTATCAACGTGATGATGATCACGCCGAAGGTAACAAACAGGATGAGATCGCGGTGGGGAAACGGTGCTCCACCGGCAGTCGTATATGGAATGGCCAGGGCAACCGCGAGCGACACCACGCCACGAATGCCTGTAAACGACAGAAAAAACGGTGTCTGCCAGGACGGCGCCGGATCGCGTTTGGCAAGCGAGGGGCTGACCCAGCGTGGCACGTAGGTCGCCGGGAATATCCAGAGAAAGCGGGCGATGATCGCGATCAGCGTGGTCCAGGCAGCTGTAACCAATAATTCGCGAACTGAAAAAGCGTGACTTTGTTCGATCAAGGTCCGCGCCTGCAGGCCGGTGACAAGAAACACAAGACCTTCGATCAGATAAACGATCAGATCCCAGAAGAAAATTCCCTGCAACCGCGTTGCGGGCGGAATCAGGAGTGGGCCATTCCAGCTCACGTAGAGTCCGCAAGCCACCGTTGCGAGAACACCTGAGCCGCCAAGATGCGCCGGCACCCAGAACGCGAGGTACGGCGTCATCAGCGACAAGGTGATTTCAACGCGCGGCTCGCGCGCCCACCGGCGCAAATGCAGGCTGAGCCAGCCAATCGCAAGCCCGTACAGAGTTTCGCCGACGACGATCAATGGAAACGTTACTGACGCGTCCCTGGGCGAAAACGTACCCGTACTTATGGCGACGACAGCAAACTTGTACAACACAAGCGCCGTGGCGTCGTTGGCCAGGCCTTCGCCCTCCAGGACGACAATGATGCGGCGCGGCAACCCGAGCTGCCGGGCAATCGCAAGCGGCGCCACGACATCGGTCGGCGAAATAATGGCCCCAAGCAGGAATCCGACGGCCCAATCGAAGTGCAGCAGATAATGGACGGCGGCTGCGATCGCGCAGGTCGTAAAGATGACACAGCCGAAGGCAAGCAAGCCGATCGGTCGCAGGTTGAACTTGAATTCGCGCCAGCTCATGGCGACGCCGGCTGAATAGATGAGGGGCGGCAATATCACCAGCAGCACGACTTCCGGCGCGAGCTCGACTCTCGGCAGACCCGGAATGAGCGCCATGCAGATTCCGGCAATGACCAGCAGAATTGAGGGAGATACGTTCAGGCGCTTGGCGACGACAGCGACCGCTGCAAGCTCCGCCAGCATGAACAGCAGGGTCTGCACCACGGCGGTCATTGTGATCAACCCGGCCTGATCAGGTTCGACACCATGTTCACGGTGAGTGCCAGCACCGACACATTAAAAAAGAACGATAGTACGCCATGCAGCGCGGCGACTCGTCGAATGATCTTGCTGGTGATCGCGACGTCCGAGACCTGCGAGGTCATCGCGATGACGAGGGAAAAATAAAGGAAGTCCCAATAATCCGGCGCTTGCAAGCCAGGGAATTTCAGGCCACCGATACGATCGTCGCTGCGCTCACCATAATATTCGTGAGCGTAATGAAGAGCGAAGATTGTATGCAGGAACAGCCAGGAGAGCAGAATGGTGCCCATTCCAATCGCGAAATTAGCCCAGCCTTGGCCGGAATTCCCGAGCTCGTCGACAACCGCCGCCAGGCTGGCAATTGCGGCAGCAGGACTAAGCAGCAAGAGGGCGATGGCACCTTCGTCCTGGATTGCAGCGCGGCGGCGAATGTCGCTCACAGCCGCGCGTGAAATGTCCTGGTAGACGAGCAGCAGATAACAAACGACACCCGTGTCCCACCCGGCGAGCAGCCGGGTCGGCATGCGCCAGTCCGCCCCGCTCATCGCAACCGCGACGGCGACGCCGATCAATATAGAGAGCAACAAGCGCGCGTGAATCTGCAGGAGCCGCACGGACATCAATGGTTTTTGCGATTTGCGGCTCATCAGTGCGCTCGCATTGCCTCAGGTCCGCCGTTCGGCAACGAAGCGGGCGGCGGCGCGCAGAATATCGGCTTCCGGGCCGAAGGTTGCGAGCGCTTCATCGGCTTTTGCGATCAGCCCTGCGAGGTGGGCGCGCGCGCCTGCGATGCCGAGTGTCCCAACCAAAGTTGCTTTACCGGCGGCGGCATCCTTGCCGGCAGCTTTGCCGAGTGTCTTGGCGTCGCTCTCCACGTCGAGCAGGTCGTCCGCGATCTGAAAAGCCTGGCCGATGGTCCTGCCGTAAAGATCTATGCTGACTTGCGCGGGAGCGTCGGCCTGCCCGAGGATTGCCCCCGCGCGGCATGCAAAACGAATGAGCGCCCCGGTCTTCATGGCCTGTAGCGTTGCGATTTCCTTTTCGGTCAGTACACGCTTCGACGAGTCGAAGCGTCCCTCGGCCGCGAGGTCAAGCATCTGTCCGCCCACCATGCCGCCGAGTCCCGACGCGCGCGCAAGTTCCGCCACCAGCGCAACACGCACAGCTGCATCGTCATGGACCTCGCTTCGGGCCATGACGTCGAAGGCGAGAGTCAAAAGCGCATCGCCGACGAGAATGGCCGTGGCGTCGTCGAAAGCCCTGTGCACGGTCGGCCGGCCGCGGCGCAGGTCATCGTCGTCCATCGCGGGCAGGTCGTCATGCACGAGTGAATAGCAGTGCACCAGCTCAAGCGCGGCACCCGCCATTAACGCGCCCGAGCGCGCTGCGCCAAAGACCGCGGCGGTTTCCACCAACAAAAATGGGCGTAGGCGCTTGCCGCCATCGAGCGCCGCATGCCGCATACCGGCGACAAGACGGGGCGGGCGTGCAGCCTCTCCGCTGATCGGCGCATCGGCGAGAAGCTGCTGGAGCAGCACTTCAGTCTCGGTCGCGACCGCGGCAAGCCGGGCGGGAAAATCTGTAGTACCTTTGTTCATCGTGGCCTTGTTTAGCCGTTGCACGCTATGACGCAAAGTGGGCGCTGACCGCAGATCGAATAGGCTACTCTCTCACCGTGCATCAACCAGGCCCAAAACCAAGCCATACCCTCCGGCGGCTAATGCGAGTTGCGGCCCTCGCCCTGTTGGCGCTGATTTTGCTTCCATACCTGCTCACGCCGCTTTATGCCGTGATCGACCCGATTTCGACGGTCATGCTCTGGCGGCGTATGAGCGGGGCACGGGTGGATCGTCAATACATGCCGATCTCGCGCATATCGTCCGCGCTTCCGCGGGCCGTGATCATTGCGGAGGACGGCCGCTTCTGTACCCATCATGGAATAGATCTTGCCGAAATACGGGAGGCTTTCGCCGAAACCGACGATATCGACGAGATGCGCGGCGGATCGACCATCACGCAACAGGTGGCGAAAAACCTTTTTCTTTGGCAGGGCCGCAGCCTGGCCCGTAAGGCACTGGAATTTCCACTGGCCTTATGGATCGACCTCATTCTGTCCAAACGGCGCATCTTGGAAATTTACCTCAATATCGCTCAGTGGGGACCCAACGGTGAATTTGGCGCGGAGGCGGGGGCCCGGCGCGCCTTCGGTAAATCCGCCAGAGATATTTCCCGTTATGAGGCGGCGATCCTGGCCGCCGTCCTGCCTAATCCCGTCAGCCGCAATGCCCGCCAGCCAAGCCCCGGTTTACGGCGTCTTGCAGGACTCTATGTCGCCCGTGCCGAAAGGGCGCCGGCAGCGGCCGATTGCGTGCGGGCAAAACACTAGCCTTGCTGCGTACCTTCCTCTATAAGCCCGGCTTCAAACTGATATACCGCGCTTTTCAGGAGTTTGTTCCATGGCTGTGCCGAAAAGAAAAACCTCGCCGTCGCGCCGCGGCATGCGCCGTTCCGCCGACGCACTCAAACGGCCGGCCTATGTTGAAGACAAGGACTCGGGCGAACTGCGTCGTCCTCACCACATCGACCTGAAAACCGGAATGTATAAAGGCCGGCAGGTTCTGAAGGCGAAGACCGAGGCCTAGCGCGCCTCTTGAGGCGGAGGAAGCTGTGCCATGTTCATGCTTGGCTTCCCACTTCTGCTGATACCATTCGCCATCTACAACATCATCGCGTTTCTGATGCCGGGCGTGAGCTGGACCGGCGTGATCTCCACCGTTCACATGGTTTCTGGTGCCGATTGGACCATGTCCACCGGCGATATGCTCATTGCGCTTGCCATCGTGCTTTTGTGCGGCGAAGTCATCAAGTCGACGCGAGTCGGAATTCGAACCGTCGTTGACCATGCTTTGTCGCTGATCCTGTTTCTCGGCATGCTTGTCGAATTTCTCTTGGTCATGCAGGCCGCCACCGCCACGTTCTTCCTGCTTCTCGTCGTAAGCTTTATCGACGTGCTCGGAGGCTTTGCGGTGACTTTGCGCTCGGCCCAGCGGGACCTTACCGTCGAGGGTGTCGAGCGCGTTTCGTCCTAATTCCACTCCCCCGGATTTGTCATGAGCCGCGATTTCCAGCTCCCCGGCCGTTCGCCCGTAATTTCCTGTGAAGGCATGGCGGCGACTTCGCATCCCCTCGCCACGCTTGCCGCAATTGATGTGTTGCGCGCCGGCGGCACTGCGGCCGATGCGGCGGTGACGGCGGTCGCAGCTCTGTGCGTGATCGAGCCGCATATGACGGGCATTGGAGGGGACTGCTTTTGTCTTGTGTCCGAGCCGGGCAAGCCGGTGTGGGGCTACAACGGCTCCGGCCGTGCCGGTGCAACGGCATCCGATCACGCGCTACGCGCAAAAGGGCTGACGGAGATTGGAAATTCAATACATGCCGTCACTGTCCCCGGTGCAATTGACGCCTGGGAGGCGATCCTTCAGGCGCATGGCCGTTTCGGCCTCGATCGGGCGCTCGCCCCTGCGATCAAATATGCCGAACAAGGATTTCCGGTCACTGCGCGGGTCGCATGGGATTGGCAGAGGTACATCGGAAAACTCAGGGCGGATCCCGGAGCGTCGAAACATTATCTTTTCGGCGGCAAAGCGCCGAAGGAGGGTGATGTCATCCGCTTTCCTGCGCTCGCCGCCACATTAAAGGCGATCGCTGCAAAAGGGGCTCGCGCCTTTTACGAAGGCGAGATCGCAGACGACATGGCGAAGACCATTGCCGCCCGTGAGTCGTTTTTGACCGCGGAAGATTTTTCCCGCCATCGCGGGGAAGTCGTTACGCCGATCGCAACTAACTATCGCGGGTTGGACCTCGTTGAAATTCCACCGAATGCGCAAGGTCTCGCGGCGCTGGTCATGCTCAATATCCTGGAGAACTTCGATCTTGGTTCGCTTGACCCTCTCGGCGCGGACCGTTTCCATCTTGTGCTGGAGGCGGCACGACTGGGTTATGCCGTCCGTGATTCTCACATTGCCGACGCGGCGCACATGCGGATGCCCGTTGCCGGTTTTCTCGACAAGAAATTCAGCAAGAAGCTTGCTTCCCTCATCGATCCGAAAAAGCGTGCTAAATTACCAGCCGCCCCAACACCTGGGAACGATACGGTCTACCTGACCGTCGTCGACCGCGACAAAAGAGCGGTCTCTTTCATCAATTCTCTTTATTCCAGTTTCGGCGTCGGGATTTGTACCGAGAAAAGCGGCATCATGCTCACCAATCGTGGGGCGTGCTTTACGCTCGAACCGGATCATCCCAACACGTTTGGACCAAACAAGCGGCCTATGCACACCATCATCCCCGCGCTCGCCATGCGTAACGGTCGTTGCGACATGAGCTTTGGCGTGATGGGTGCGCACTATCAGCCGATGGGGCACGTGCACATCGTCACCAATATGGTCGACTTCGAAATGGACGTGCAGGAAGCGATCGAGACTCCGCGGTTTTTCTTTGAAGGAGAAAAGACGGACGTCGAGCGCGGCACGCCCGCGGCGACTATCGAAGGGCTCAAGGCCCGCGGACATGATGTGGTGATGGCGAGCGTCCCCTGGGGCGGAGCGCAGACAATCAAAATAGATTGGGATCGCGGCGTGCTGATTGGCGGCTCGGAGTCGCGTAAAGACGGTTGCGCGCTGGGGTACTAGCTGTGGTCAACGCAACGGTCGCTCGGTAAGCGGCCAAAACTACGTCCGGCTCCGCGCGGCGACGTTCGCGCGTCTGCGGATGCTGATCCTTCGTCGCAACAAGCTGGGCAACAAACGGAGCATTGCGATATCCGGCTATACGTTCCGGTGGCTCTGACACGGGCAAGATCTTAACCAACGCACGGGTTTCGCCGGCCGGCGCACCGTTTGCGTCCACTTCATCTACGTCAGTGTCTTCAGTGTCTTCCGGCCGCATTCGTAATCCGTTTCGATTCAGGACAGCGCATTCCTGTCTGCAGTCTCATGAGCAAGCCGCATGCCGCGCGGCGTTAACCGCGTAGTTCCGCAAACTCCCACCATTTCCAAATTGTTTCGTGCGCTCGTCTTAGAGCTGCGCGCGCACCAACGTCCAGTCAACGTTCGATTGAGGATTAACGTTCCAAAATGGGGCGGTTGCAGTCGCGTCAATAACCCTAACGCGACACCGCAACCCTAACGCCGTACCGCAGGCGGGAATGGGCTATTCCTTGCCACCGAGTTTGTCCAAACGCCTTTGCATTTCGTCGAGCTGGCGTTTGAGATCGTCCATCTCACCACTGGAGCCTTGCGGCTTGTCGGTAGGCTTGGCTTGACCGCGCGCAAAAGGCGCGAACATGGCGAAGGTTTTCTCGAACATTTCCATATTTCGTCGGACCTGATCCTCGAGCGGTCCGAAAGCGCCGACACCAAAGGCTTGCGCCATTTGTTCGCGAAATTTGCCCTGCTCTTTCGAGAGCGATTCGATAGAGGCCTCAAGGAATCGCGGGACCAGCATTTGCATGCTGTCGCCGTAGAAACGTATCAATTGTCGCAGGAATGTAATCGGCAGCAGGCTTTGCCCTTCTTTGTTTTCCTGCTCGAAAATGATCTGCGCGAGAACCGAACGTGTGATGTCCTCGCCCGACTTGGCGTCGTAGACTATGAAATCCTCACCGTTCTTGACCATGGTGGCGAGGTCTTCGAGCGTCACGTAGGTACTTGTTCCGGTGTTGTAGAGCCGCCGGTTGGCGTATTTTTTTATTGTGACCGGTTCTTTTTCCTCTGCCATGTCGTGCACGTTCCCCTGCCAAGGCTTTGAGCATAGCCAATTTCTGCTTCTATGGGCCACCGTTTTGTGGCGGCGCGGGAGGCAACAACCACCCTTTCAGCACCCTTGCGGAAACGCCAAAAAGCGCCAATTCTCGGGGATATCTGCGAGGGCGCGATTGTTGACAGGCCGCAATGACCTGCCGAGGATGCGGCACTGCCAAAAAGCCGCGCTGCCCCGCACTCGTAACAGGAGCTTCGGATGAAAGACGACATTGTCATCGTAAGCGCCGCGCGTACCCCGGTAGGCGCCTTCAATGGAGCCTTCGCAAATCTGCCGGCTCACGAACTTGGCAAGACCGCCATCAAGGCGGCGCTCGAGCGGGCCGGCGTTGAGGGCGCCCGCGTCAGCGAAGTGATCATGGGTCAAATTCTAACCGCCGGTCAGGGACAAAATCCGGCGCGACAGGCCTCGATAGCGGCGGCCATTCCGGTGGAAACGCCTGCATGGGGTGTAAATCAGCTTTGCGGCTCGGGTCTTCGCGCAGTCGCGCTGGGCTACCAGGCGATCCTGAACGGCGATAGTGAAATCGTCGTTGCCGGCGGCCAGGAATCGATGAGCATGGCTCCGCACTGCCAGCATCTGCGCAACGGCGTGAAGATGGGCGCGTTCGAGATGGTCGACACTATGATCAAGGATGGATTGTGGGATGCCTTCAACGGCTATCACATGGGTACAACCGCCGAGAACGTGGCCAAGCAGTGGCAGATCACGCGGCAACAACAGGATGAATTCGCGGTCGCGTCACAGAACAAAGCGGAAGCTGCCCAGAAAGCCGGCAAGTTCAAGGACGAGATCACACCCGTCACCATCAAGTCGCGCAAAGGCGATGTCGTGGTCGACAGCGACGAATATCCCAAAGCCGGCGTCACGATGGATTCGATCGCCAAGCTGCGGCCGGCCTTTGACAAGGAAGGCACCGTAACGGCCGCAAATGCATCGGGGATCAATGATGGCGCGGCCGCTCTCGTGCTGATGAAAGCGAGCGAGGCAGCGAAGCTCGGCAAGACACCTCTCGCGCGTATCGTTTCATGGGCACAGGCCGGCGTTGATCCTTCCATCATGGGCACAGGCCCGATTCCAGCGTCGCGCGCTGCGCTCAAGAAAGCAGGCTGGAAGAAAGAGGATCTGGACCTGGTGGAGGCGAATGAAGCCTTCGCCGCCCAAGCCTGTGCCGTTAACAAGGATCTCGGCTGGGATACCGGAAAGGTCAACGTCAATGGCGGCGCCATTGCTATTGGCCATCCAATCGGCGCTTCAGGTGCTCGCGTATTGACGACACTGCTTTACGAAATGCAGAAGCGCAATGCCAAAAAGGGCCTTGCTACTCTGTGCATTGGCGGCGGAATGGGCATTGCCATGTGCGTCGAGCGTGGCTGAACGGCGCAAAAGCACCAGGCATGCCGTCGGAGCGGGCGGCTTTCGGCGAAAGATTTAGTCATGGCCGGGCTTGTCCCGGCCATGAGCTTTTAAGAAGATAGCCGGCAGAAATGGAGTGGAGTCATGGCGCGCGTTGCATTGGTAACGGGTGGAACTCGCGGGATCGGATCAGCGATCTCCAAAGCTCTGAAGGCGGCTGGTTATAAGGTCGCGGCCAATTACGGCGGTAATGATGATGCCGCGCAGAAGTTCAAGGCTGAAAGCAGCATTCCAGTATTCAAGTGGGACGTGTCGTCCTACGAAGCGTGTGCCGACGGCATCAAGAAGGTCGAATCCGAGGTCGGTGCGGTCGAGGTGCTGGTGAACAATGCCGGCATCACCCGCGACGCCATGTTCCACCGGATGAAGCCGGAGCAATGGACCTCGGTGATCAGCACCAACCTCGGCTCGCTCTTCAACATGTGCCGGCCGCTCATAGAGGGGATGCGTGACCGCAAGTTCGGTCGCATCATCAATATCTCTTCGATCAATGGCCAGAAAGGGCAGATGGGCCAAACCAACTATTCCGCAGCGAAAGCCGGAGAACTCGGTTTTACCAAGGCTCTTGCGCAAGAAGCTGCGCGCTCGGGCATAACGGTCAACGCCATTTGCCCCGGATATATAAACACCGAAATGGTGCAGGCCGTGCCGAAGGACGTTCTCGAGAAATCAATCTTGCCGTTGATCCCGATTGGGCGTCTCGGTGAGCCAGAGGAAATCGCGCGTTGTGTTGTGTTTCTGGCTTCGGACGAAGCGGGACTGATCACCGGATCGACATTGAGTGCAAACGGCGGACAGTATTTTATCTAGGTATCGAAATTTCCATGAAGGCAATCGTGATCGGAGCGCTCATTGGCAGCCTGTCAGTGCCATCATTCGTCCGAGCCGTTGCGGCAGAGGACGTGGAGTCTCGTTGCAAGGATATTTACGACAAGGTCGCCTGCACTTGCGCATTGCAGAACGGTGGACGGATCGTTCCCCCTCCGGTGGGGGTCAAGCGCGAAGGCTTGAAGTTGCGTCCGCGAGGAGGCCAGGAGGCAACGCGAACGCTTGATGGCGGCCGCGTCGCGTTTCCGAAATATTTTCGCAGAGAGGGCTTCAAGGTTCACAAGAGTCATGCACTTGAGGGCTATCTGGCGTGCATGCATCGCAACGGCCGTAAGTAGGTCAGCGGCGGCGTTTCGACTTTCGTTTTGTCAGTTTCTTTTTCGCTGCGCCGGATTTTGATTTTTTCGGCCGCCATGTGTTTTCGACTTTGTCGAGTCGGACATTCCAGTATTCCCAGGCGCGCGCGACCGGGCCTGGGCGGAGATTGTACTCGCTTGCCAACCGGTTCTCTGTGACATTAAGCGGAGAAACATGACCGAGCGTATGCGCCTGAATCTGCAGCGCAGCGTTCCGCGCCGTATAAATCGTACGAAATGTAAGTTCTTCCAGCGAAACACCGGCAACCGTAGCGCCGTGGCGGCGCATCAGTACAATCCAGTTCGGTCCGAGCGCGCGTGCAAGCGAAGCGCCTTCCTCCGGTTTGGCCACGATGAGCGTGGTGTCGCCAAATTCGTCGCGCGCATCCCAGAAGGGAACTGTCTCGCCCAAGGTCGCACCTAGGTGAAAGACAGGTTTGAGCTCCGCGCCTGAGATGCAGAATGGCAGGACCGATGCCGCATGATGATGGCACACCGCATTTACATCCGGTCGCGCCTGGTAGATGCCGCCATGGATCACCCGTTCGCCGTACAGTCGGACATCGGTCTGCTTGATCGGCCGCGAATCGAGGGTGAACTCGAGAATATCGTCCGGCTGCACCAGCTCGGGAGCACGCGATCGCGACATCAGATAGCGTCCGGGGTCGGTCGGGTGCCGCATGGTCACGTGCCCGAACGCGTCGAGAACCCCTTCATTCGCGATCATGCGGTTAGCCCGTGCGAGCAGTGTGCGAGCTTCATCGAGTTTGCCGGCCACGACTGGTTCCTCTCTTCAGAATTTTTGGTGTTTTATCGTGTTTGGCCGCGGGGCGACCAGTCTTTCTTCGCCAGCTCGAACCCCTCAAAGGAAAAGCCGGGCGCCACTGTGCAGCCCGTTAATGTCCAGGAACCGAGACTTTCCGCCGCCTGCCAGGCGCGCGCGGGCACCGTCACCTGCGGGACTTCGCCGGAATGGATATCAGCACCGAGGCGGAAGATTTCCTCTTTCGCGCCGTCGACCAATTCGAGCTTGAGCGGCGCACCCGCGTAATAGTGCCAGATCTCAACTGCGTCGATGCGATGCCAGTGCGAACGCTCGCCACGCGCCAGCAGGAACAGGATCGCGGTCGAGGCCGGGCGCCCGTTGACTTCCTGCGGGTCACGAAAAGTTTCGCGATAGTGCCCACCCTCGGGGTGCGGCTTAAGCTCAAGCGCGCGGATCATTTCGGCGGCGGTCGGCATAGGCATTTGGTGACTAAAATTTGTTTTTACGCGCCCGGATCTCGGTAAAGACATCCGCGGCGGGCTTGCCAG